>Ga0316191_10003987_pt1 | contig 10972 bp, 11 predicted proteins | sample Eddworburr2cm_MG_FD_204928 | JGI IMG/M metagenome (GOLD analysis project Ga0316191, IMG submission 204928) | Coastal sediment microbial communities from Maine, United States - Eddy worm burrow 2 cm | ecosystem: Environmental > Aquatic > Marine > Coastal > Sediment | place: USA: Maine... | reverse complement strand
TGATCACTGGCGGCCGCCTTCAAGGCATGATAATCCTGATAGCCGGACGTATCGGAGCTGTCGGTGAGCAGATAGCGATCCTCGGAGATCGCCGTGATCTCGGACTTGATGGCATTAATCTGATCAGCGAAACTGGAATTGGTAATGAGTAATACCGAGTCTGAATCCTGAAATAAACTTTGCATGGCTTTTTCAAGAAGCAGGGTGCTCAATGGAACCACCACCGCACCGATTTTGGCCAAAGCCCAATAAACTTCGAGCAGCTCCAAACAATTCGGGAGAAGCGTTGCCACCTTGTCTCCTTTGCGAATTTCCATCCCCAAAAGGGCATTTGCCAGACGGTTAATGCTTTGATTAAATTCAAGCCAGGTCAGGCGCTGATCCTCAAAAATGACTGCAAGATGGTTGGGACGGTGGCGGGCATGTCGGGAAAAAAGTGATCCGATATTCATTTGATACTCCTATGATAGTTGACTTGATACCCAATCGCCAGGATGTTTGACATCAAGCTTTGCTTATGTCACTATTCGTCATGGGCAGGCGTACCAATAAAACAGGGATTTTGCTTTGCCTCAGAACCCTTCGGGTGGTACTGCCCACTACCGCTTCTTCCAGTTTACCGCGGCTATGATAGCCCATAACAATCAAATCGATCCCTCTGGCTTGAGTTTCGGCGAGAATTTCGGTAACCACATTGCCTTTGGTGACAATAATCTCGTCGGTTATAATTTCGCATTGCGTAAAATCCTTTTGAACTTGTTCGCAGAATTCGTGTAGCGCTTCCCGGATCATCGCCCCTTCTTTCTGTTTCCCGATGAGAATTTTCCTGGCTTCTTGTTCGTGGCTTTTCTGTAATTCCTGCCAACTTTCCTCACCAACAAAACTTTTTAGATGTCTGTTGGCAGATGGCGAAGTTTCCTCCATCACATGAAGGATCGTGATGGTTGCCCCGTACCTGTCGGCAGCACTTACGGCATAATTAAATGCGTGCCGGGAATTTTTGGAAAGATCCGGAGCAAAGAGAATTTTTTTATTTCCGGAACCATGTTTTACCTCCTTTATCCTATTATAGGCTTTAAAATAAACATACTTCGATTTCAAGCAAATTATTGCATTGCTATTTATCTTTATCAAGCGTCCTTCATAATTGTAATTGACAAGCGCAGCAAATCTTCTGTAATTAGGCCTTGTTTCATAAAATTTAAGAGACATATCAGGAGAAGGTTTATTTACCAATCAGCAATAGGGAGGGGTTTGTATGCCTGATTTTCAGCTCGGTCCTCAAGATAGTCTTTACTATGAGTATGAAGCACCGACAATAGAAAACGGATTCGCGTTTATCTTCTTCAACGCCTTAACCGGTGATACCAATAACTGGGAAACCGTCATTGGGCCGCGGCTTCGAGAGGCCGGACACGGCACCCTGGCTTATAATTTACGGGGCCAAACCAACAGCATGTTTTCGCCGGGACTCAAGCTGGATGTGGATCTGATCGTAGATGACGCCATCGGATTGCTGGATGAAATCAAGCCGCCGCGCCCGATCATGGTGGGCCTTTCCATCGGCGGCCTTTTTGCTGCCAGAGCCTGGTTAAAAGGGGCTGATGCGCTCGGTCTGGTGTTAATCAACACGTTGCGCCGGGATGGCCCGAGACTGAAATGGATCGGAGATGCCCTGGTCCGGGCGGCTGAGGTGGGTGGGCTGGATTTATTTCGCGATTTATTCCTGCCGCTTTTAATGAACGAGGAATGGCTGGCGACGAATCGGTCCAATTTTTTGAATCTGGAACCTGAATACGCGTCCCTGTCCTCTGAATCCGGCCACTACAAACTTCTGGCCGAGGCCGGCCGTGAGGCTGACTGGGATCTTCCGTATGAGCGCCTGGATCTACCGGTATTGGTCATTACCGGATTGCAAGATCATGTATTTCTTGAACCGGATGTTGTGGATGATCTGTTTTCACGGCTCCCCCGGGGCCAACGGGTCGATATACCGGATGCCGGTCACCTGATTCCGGCTGAGCGACCTGAAGCACTGGTTGACAGCTTGTTATCTTTCACAAAGGAGGTCTCCTGAATGGTTCTCTGGCATAAGCACACATGGGTGGCCTATTTGGCCGTATTATTGGGGGTCACCGGACATGCATCGAGCGAATTTTTTGCGGTGCTTTCGGGGGTTGCCGGTCCGGAGTTGTCGGTCTGGCGGTTCTTGCTCGGCGGAATTGGGCTTATGATCCTGGCTCTCATCTTCCCTGCCTCCCGCAACCTATTGGAGCCGTTTAAGACGGATGGCGTCCGAATGGTTTGGCTGTCGATCAGCGGGGTTTCATTGGGCTACCTTTTGTTTCACTGGTCCCTTGATTTTGCCTCCGTACCCCAAGTGGCCACCATGGTAACCACAATTCCGATTTTTGTCGGTCTGATTAACCTGTGGCTCAACAAACAACCATTTTCCGGAGCCAAGATTATCAGTGGCATCAGCGCCATGCTGGGAGTAGCTTTACTGATCACCGACGGCTACCTGGCCAAGCTGGCAGGCGCCGGTGAAAGCTTTATCGGAGTACTGATGGCTTTAGGGTGTGCAGCCGTGGTGGCCGGCTACACCGTTATGGTCCGCCCGATCATTGTCAAGCACGGAGCATTGCGAATTACGGCGATAACATTGACTCTGGGAGCAATTGGATTGTGGCTGGTGGTCGGTTTATTTTGGAAGATCTGGGTCAACCCGGCAACCCTTTTCAATCGCCCACCCGGTCAAGCCGCTTCTTTGTTGACCATCGCAATTTGGAATACGACAATCACCCAGTTTCTGTGGATCGGGGGGCTGGCGGCAGTGCCCGACATCACAAGGGGAAGCTATCTTTTCTTTCTTAAACCGGTGATTGCGGCCGTTCTGGCCGTATGGTTTCTCAGCCAGGTCCTGACCCCCTGGCAAATACTGGCAATCGTCGTCATCTGTGCTTCGGTTTTTGTAGAGGCAGCTTGGACGAGGCTTCGGCGAACTGCCTCCAGCTGAAATAGTGGTCGCTGGTCATCGGTCAATAGTCAGATGACATCTGACCTTAAAGAGTTCGATCCGCCAGATAGTACTTACCGCCCTCTGATACACCGACAATATTATCAACGACTAAGTGATCCAGCGCCATTGAGCGGTGATCTCTGACCCCCATTTTTAATAAACTATTTTGAGCATAGGGAAGGTCTATTGCTGATTTGGCATCAAAAGCGCCCTGAGCTTTAAGACCTTCGACAATATGGCGACAACCCCGTTTTACCCTCCAAGTATGATACTTCCGAGTAAAGGTAATGACAGCCAGCAGAATACAAATACCTATAATAATCTCGGCGGTTTCAGACATGGTTTCTTGTTCTCTTGTTGATCGATGTAATCTTTATTGGATTGGAAAGCGCATGTAACCTATCGTTCCGATTAAAAAAGGCAGCCACTGTGTGCTGCCCTACGAACACATTCGTCATGAATCGAGCATCAGCCCTCACCTGGCTGGGAAAACTTTACAAACTTACTTCTCCTCACGGAGCTCGCAATTCATAACGCGCAACCTGCAACCCAATATTCATCTCACTAACACATTGGCCAGCCAGGTAATAGTTGAAGGCCAAATCACGACGATAAGCAACCCCGCTTCCATGAGCCTCCAGAATGGAAAGGCGCCCCAGTAAATGTCCGATGTCTTCACTTCAGGAGGTGCAACGCCTTTGAGATAGAATAAAGCATACCCAAACGGCGGCGTTAAAAAGGAGTCCTGAAGCATGACGGCCATGGTAACGACAAACCAGATCTTATCAAAACCCAATTCTTTGGCAATGGGAAGAAAAATCGGAAAGGTGATCATGATAATGCCGATCCAGTCGATAAACATGCCGAGAAAGAACAAAATAATCATCATAACGATGAAAGTGCCCCATTTCCCAAAGCCGATGCCGACGATAAAATCCTTGACGACTTCCCCGCCGCCGGATCCCATGAAAATGCTCGAAAAACAGGCTGCGCCCACAAGGATGATAATTACCATGGACGTTGTCTTGGCGGTGTTAACCACAGCAGCTTTGAGACCGCTGAAGGTAAACTTCCCATAAGCAAGCGTCATCCCAAAGGCGAGCACGGCCCCAACGCCGGCAGCCTCGGTGGGAGTTGCAATGCCTGCGAATATCGAGCCCAGAACGCCTATAATAAGGATCATAGGCGGAATCATTGATCTCAGGACCATCTTGGCTAACTGTATTTTAGAAACCGCTTGTCGCTCTTCAGCGCTCAGGGCGGGTCCATCCGCAGGTTTAATCCAACAGCGGATTAAAATATACGTAATATAAAGGGCTGAAAGAATAATTCCGGGAATAACGGCCCCCGCAAACAGCTTGCCCACGGATACTGCCGCCTGGTCTGCCATGACAACGAGCATGATGCTGGGGGGAATCAGAATTCCCAGGGTCCCGCCCGCGCAAACGGCCCCGGAAGCGAGTCGTTTGCTGTAGTTGTACTTCAGCATGACGGGCATGCCGAGCAGTCCCATGGTAACCACCGATGCGCCGATGATACCCGTGCACGCGCCAAATAGGGTGGAAACGACAACAACCGCAACGGCAATTCCTCCGCGGATAGGGCCGAAGACGTATCGCATGGTGTCAAACAGATCTTCGGCCACACCGGATTGATCCAGCAATTGAGCCATAAAAATAAAAAGCGGGATACAAACAAGGATATAATTATCCATGATGCCCCAGGTCTGATTCAAAAACATATAAAAGCTGGATGGACCCCAACCGAAAAAACCGAATATGACGGCCAATCCACCCAGTACAAAGGCAAGCGGATGCCCCATGAATAGGCCGATCAGCAGGCCGACAAACATACCGATCGTTATGAATTCCGGGCTCATATCTTTTTTCCTTTAGCAACAAGCATAATACTGCGAATAAAAGTGGCGATTCCTTGAATCAAAAGAAGCGCGAAAGTTACCGGAATAATAGTCTTTATCAAGGGAACAATAGACAGGGCGGCCGACTCACTGGTTTCATGGATGGACCACGATGTTTGGGCAAACACGACTCCCTGTATCAAAACAATGGTGCAAAATGGGAAAAAGAAAACCAGATGGGTAATAATATCAAAGATTCCGCGCGTCCTGGGCGAAAATTTACCATAAATGATGTCGATGCTGACATGCCCCCGGTAAAGCAGTGTATAGGCCGCCGCCAGCATAAAATGAGGGCCGTAAAGATAGTTGGTCACTTCCGTCGCCCAAATGTTCGGCGCGTTGAAGACTCTGCGTGATATCACTTCGTAAACAACCACAATGGTTAACGGAATGATAAGCCAGACAAATATCCTGCCGGTCCATTCGCTGAGGCTATCCATAGATTTAAGAATTGATTGTAGCTGCATTCACATCCCTTTCCATGGCAAAACGATTTTCAAATTATCGATGTCACTCTGTCAAAATTTATCTGCACTTCTCCGAATTGAAACTTAAGCATATGCTTTTATCAAACAAACGATTTATAATAAGAAGACCTCCGGATATTTTCCAGAGGTCTCATGCTCAGTTTATTTGACACCCATTTTATCAAGCTCTGCCAGGACCTTATCCACATAGGTCGGATGGAAACCAAACCCAAATTTTCCGGTCATGCCTCGCCAATCCTTATATTCATTGAGGTATTCCATCTGGGATTTCAGGATCTTGGCAAATAGGCCGCCTCTTTCTTTGGCCGCCATGATGATGTATTCGCCGGCCATCTCATCTAACTTTTTCAGGCTGGCATCATCCAGTTCGACAATCTCGGTGCCTTTTTCTACGAATTTCTCGATGGCTCTGCCGGAATCTGCCTCATAGAAGGTGAGACTTTCCATGGCCGCTGCCTTGGCGGCCGTGCGCAGGATGGCCTTGTACTGCGGCGAAAGTTTGTTATACGCTTCGAGATTGACCATCACGCCCACCTGGGAAGCCGGCTGGAACCAGCAGGGTACGCTCCAGTACTTGGTGATCTCGGCAAAACCCATTTCCCAGTCGATTCCGGGGGCGCTGAACTCGGCGCCGTCCAGGGTACCTCTTTCCACTGCCAGATAAATTTCACCGCCGGCCATTTTAACCGGCGTTCCACCAATCTGCTGCAGAATCCAGATGGTTGACCGGCCCGGCGTTCTCAATTTTTTCCCTTTGTAATCCTCAAGGGTCTTAATGGGTCCGGTCTTGGCCGTTGTCCGAAATCCGGATTCAGATGTCGTCGCGCCCAAATTGAAATATTTCATTCCGAATTTTCCGTAGGCCTCATTGTAGAGTTCCTCACCGCCAAATTGATAATACCAGATCACGTAATCCATGTTGGTGAATCCGTAAGGCATGGAACCAAGAAAATCAAAGGCGGGATCCTTGCCGACCCAGTAACTGGACCAATCCCCCACTGCTTCCACCACGCCCTTGCTGCAGGCGTCGAAATACTCAAAGGCCTTCATGAGTGATCCAGAAGGAAACCATTTAATGTCAAAGTTGCCATCGGTCATTTCATTGACATATTTAATCATGGCCTTGTCACCATGATACAGATTGATGGCGGGCGTCCAGGTGCTGCCCATCCGCCATTTTACTTTATCAGCCGCCAGTGCAAAAGAACCAAAGGCAAGTACCAGGGTGATGGCACCAATAATAGTAAATATTCCAAATCTTTTCATTTTTCCCTACCTCCGTAAGTGTGGGGTTATCGCTTAATTCGATTCAACCGACAAAATCAGCCTTCTCGCTTTTAACCTTCACCTCCTTTCCGTAACGGAGCGTTAAAACTTACTCTTTTAATGAATGAAATTTCGCAACGCATGTCCAATCGCAATTATTGATCTATCAGGAAGCGTATGCTTTTCTAATCTCAATCTTAACCAATATTGTCAAGCCTAATTTATTTAAGCTTAAGCAGCAAATGAGTCATATTCAGTTGCCTATAGCTCAGATGAGGATCACTCAGTTCTCATTACGACAACCGAATTTAACTGGCGGATGTTGTATCCATCCTTTTTTGCGCATAGGTTTTGACCACACCGCCGTCAAACAACAGATCCCCCCCGATGAGATATTTGGCAAATCGTGAAAACCCAAAGATAAAGAGATTACCGACTTCAATCGGCGACATCATTTCCTTGATGCGGGAATGCCCCAACATGACATCCCGTATGACCTCCTCAGGGGTGATCCCCCTTTGCTCCGCCTGGGCAGGGACCTGGTTTAAGGTTAAGGCCGTTTTAACGAATCCGGTGCTGACCGTGAAGGAGCGAATCTTGCCGTCTCCTTCGGCTGCCAGAGACTGGGTCAGAGCACGTAGCCCGAATTTTGTGATATTGTAAACCGGCTTGTTGAGGGTGCTGATATGGGCGTGAATGGACGCCATATTGCCAATGGCGCCGGTCCCGTCACTGCTTTTTCTCATGTGAGGAAACGTCAGTTTAGAGAGATAAAACGGGGCTCGCAGCATGAGCTTTTGCATGTAGTCATATTTTTCCATGGGAAAATTTTCGACGGCGTCAATGTGCTGGATCCCGGCGATGTTAGCCACATACTTAATGGTGCCCAGTTTAGCCGCTTCTGAGACAGCATGCTCGATATCCCCATCTTTACAGAGGTCGGTTTTGACAAAAATCATCTGTCCACCCATCTCGCGAGCCATTTTTTGGGTTTTCATCCCTTCCGCTTCATTGAAGTCCAACCCCACGGTCATCAATTTGTTTGCAGCTGCGGCAACGGCCGTCGCCCGGCCGATGCCGGTGCCCGAACCGGTCACGATACAGACGTTGTTAGTATTAAAATGACTATCCTCCAAAATCAGGATATCCTCACGTTTTATCTCCGGCTCACTGATGTCCATTCTATTCCTCCTAATATCTGTAACTACCCCTGACTCTGAACCAATGAACGGTTATTAGGCGCATAGTCCGTTTTTTCTGACAACATATTGTAAGGAACAAAAGGTGTCAGGTGTCGGGTGTCAGGTGCCAGAGAAGAGAAATGTCAGAAACTTAAACCTGACACCTACATAAATTATCAATGTGCTTGCTGCCCTGCAGTGCCATTTTTTCCGAGCGGGGTCTCAGAAACAGCTTGGTGCCGTTAGCCGAACAGGTGGCATCAAAATGCTTTGCAATTTTCAGACCATGAGATTTTCATGAAAATTCAAAGGCTTCGCCCTCGGCCGGATCCGACTTAATTGTGCTAATTTTCAATAAGTGCCACTAGTTAGTGATTTCAATTCATTTTTTCCTCGACATTATCAGCGGTACTTTATATACAGAAAAATGTATCAAATGATATACATGTTTCCATACTGATACGGAGGCGGGCTATGGAAAAGACCGATCGGTTCGGCGCAGAACCCGACGAAATGCTAAAACGAAAAAATAGCAAAGGGCAACCGGATAAATCTCCAATACACCGCCAATTAGAAATGTATGAGCTCATCCTGGAGAGCATTTACAATGGGGTTATGGTAACGGATGCTGAAGGTTATATTACCCATTTTAACAAACCTTACGGGCAATTCCTGGGGCTGGATCCTGAGGAACAAATTGGCAGACATTGCACGGAAGTCATTGAAAACACGCGCATGCACATTGTCGCACAAACCGGAAAGGCGGAAATCAACCAAACCCAGTGGATCAAGGGGCAAAATATGGTTGTTCAACGTATTCCCATCTGGCAGGATGGTAAAGTCATAGCGGTTTTCGGACAGGTTATGTTTAAGGATATAAAGGATGTCACCAAGCTCGCCAATAAACTTTCACTGCTGGAATCAAAAGTCAAACTTTACGAAGAAGAGCTGATCACCCTACGTTCCACCCGCTACACGTTTGACAGCATTATCGGTAGCAGCCAGGCCATTTCGATATTGAAAAAAGAAGCGCTGAATGCCGCTACCAATCAATTCCCCGTATTAATTACCGGTGACAGCGGCACCGGTAAGGAACTCTTTGCCCAGGCCATCCACCATGCCAGTACCCGCAAACTATACCCTTTTGTCCGGATTAACTGCTCGGCCATTCCCAAAGATTTGCTTGAATCGGAGCTATTCGGGTACGAAAAAGGCGCCTTTACCGGTGCCAAAACGGAAGGTAAACCCGGTAAATTTGAGATTGCCAATCATGGGACCGTATTTTTAGATGAAATCGGAGACCTGCCCCTGGAAATGCAGCCAAAATTGCTGCGAGTCGTGGAAGAAAAAGAATTTGAGCGAGTGGGTGGAACCCGTGTAATTCGATCCGATTTTCGAGTGGTTGCCGCCACCAATCAAAATCTAGAAAAAATGTTGTCTGATGGCCGGTTCCGCAAAGATCTTTTTTACCGTCTGAATGTTATGCCGCTGAATATTCCACCGTTGCGGGAACGCAGAAACGATATAATTCCTTTAGCCCGGCATTTCGTGCAACAGATGGCCCAGGAAGCCGCACTTCCGGAGATTAATATGGGTCCGGAGGCTGAAAAGGCGCTCAAGCGTCACGACTGGCCCGGAAATGTAAGGGAGCTTTTAAATGTACTGGAGAGAACCCTGTCGTCCATTGAGACCGACACCATCCGATTGGTGGATCTTCCCTTTTATTTGCATCGCACTCCAAAAAAGTCTCCCCAGCAAAATCAAACGTCTATTAAAGAGGTGCAAGCTCTGGCGGAGAAAGAGGCGATCCGCTATGCCTTGAAGGAAGCCAACCACAACAAGGTCCGGGCAGCCAAAATACTGGGCATCCACCGGACACTTTTGTATAAAAAGATGAAAAAACATAATATTTCACTAAATTGATAATGATTAAGAAAGACAGATGGGCATTTTTGCGGCAGGCGGTCCGATATTATTTGGAACAAAAAAGGCTAAAATCAATTTCCGAAAAATATCGTTCAGGTTATTCGCAGAAATTGGCAAAAGACTCTGATCTAACTATTTGGGGGCATGAACAGGTATGGCCACCGACCTAATAAGAGTTAGTATATGGGAGTACAAATTTAAGATAACTGATATAATGCGCCCTGCCCTCAAACACAATCTGATCTTTTGAAACCACTTCAAAGCATTATTAATTTTCAACATCACAAACGGAACAATAAACTCAACCATCCCAATAACCAAATAAACCAGTCAACTTAATTGCAATGACCAAGTTTCATTCTCTCATTTTTCAAATTAAGATATAACATGATCTGAAGACACGCTGAGTTGCGATAGGTTTACAATATCTGTTCTTTTGAGAGTCTCAATTTTTTACAGATATCCAATTAAGCAGGGTGCGTCATAAATTTTTAATAAACGGTAGCAGACAAAAATGAATGCCATGATTTATACCGATCAATCTATTTGGTAATTATTGTGGTTGTTATTTTGTCCCCTGGTGCAACCTTTTTAAGAAAACAATCCGAAGCAGCCGCGTCATCATGGCACCGATTTTGGTATCAATCTTATGGAGAAATCCATTGTCCGTGCATCGGATAAGCTCAGGTCTTTGATATAGAATCAGTCTTGCGGCCATTTCTGCCGCACCTGCCGTCAAATGTGCACACTGCTGGAAGTGGGCCTGTGAATCTTGACGGACACCGCGGGAAAGCACTTTGCAGCAGGTTGCACCGTTGGTAGTTTTAAACACATCGTGCAGTTGCCGGGCACTCTCGCGCATGCGTTGGCGGTGATGGTAAGGTTGATCGTTTCCTACCAACAGGCCGCACGCCAAAACGGCGCCACTCAAAGCGCCGCATATACAACCGCTATCTCCCAGCGCTATGCTGAACGGAGCCGCAACAGCAACGGCCTGAGCGTCACTCAGGCCACCGTTAAGGGCTTTGTTCAAGGTCACTACAACCGCCTCGGTGCACAGCAGCTGCCGGGTATGATACAGATTTCCTGCGCGCTTTTTAATCTGTGCGATTAACGCCTCAGCCTGAGGATCGTGATTGTTGCACCACTTTGACATCAATAGAACCCGTCCGAT
>Ga0316191_10003985_pt1 | contig 10973 bp, 6 predicted proteins | sample Eddworburr2cm_MG_FD_204928 | JGI IMG/M metagenome (GOLD analysis project Ga0316191, IMG submission 204928) | Coastal sediment microbial communities from Maine, United States - Eddy worm burrow 2 cm | ecosystem: Environmental > Aquatic > Marine > Coastal > Sediment | place: USA: Maine | collected... | reverse complement strand
AACCGTCGCTGCAACATTAACGAATCCGATAATTACCTGTCCACCCAAAGCATCGCTCAATTTCAATCCGGCATCTTCCATGATCCGTGGTCCGTAGTATATGATTGCATTTATACCGGTCAATTGGGATAGAATAGCTAGTGCCATCCCAGCGAGTAAAGCAACACGAATTCCTTTATGAAGCAAAACGACCCATGATCCACCTTCTTCTTTTTCAATGGCCTCCTTAATTGAAACCAGTTCAATTTCAGCAGATTCTTTACCATTGAGAGTTGTAAGAACACCAAGAGCTTTATCATTTTTATCTTTTGAGGCAAACCACCGCGGACTTTCAGGAACAAAAAACATAGCAAGAAAGAATAACAAAGCTGGTATAGCCTCACTGCCAAACATCGAACGCCATACTTCAGCAATCAATATTTTATCCCAGACACTTCCAGCTTCAAAAGTCAGAATATCACTTTGCTTCAACAGATATGCATTAGCGAAATATGCCAGCAAAATGCCGATGGTTATGGAAAACTGATAAAGTGCTACCATCCGACCTCTGATTTTTGGAGGAGAAACCTCTGAGATATAAAGAGGTGAAAGCATGGAAGCTACTCCAACAGCAATACCGCCTATCAACCTGTAAATAATCAGTTCTGTGTGTGAACCACATAAAGCACATCCAATGGCTGATAAAGAAAAAAGAAAACCGGAAATTATTAATGAAGTTTTTCTCCCAAACCGGTCCGAAAGTTCCCCGGCCATGGCAACCCCTATTATACAACCCACTAATGCTGAGCTGACAAACCATCCCTCCATCACACTATCGAGTTCAAACTTTGATTTTACAAAACCAATGGTTCCTGATATTACAGCAGTATCATAACCAAAAAGAAATCCTCCAAAGGCAGCTGTAAGCGTAATGAAGAAAAAATACTTTGAATTGGTTTTAGCTTTTTCTTTTATCATTATATCTGGTGAAATAATTATAAATAAATTAAAGGATTTTCTCCATTATTATTACCACGACAATGATAAATTCTATGGTTTTTATTATCAGGATGATCTTTTTGAAGAACCAGGTCCGTATTAAAATATCGCATGGTGTATCCCGTTCGCCGTTTGCTGCTATTGTTGGCATTGGCTCCATGGATTATCCTTGAGTCGTGGAGTGAATAATGGTTTTTGGGTAATTCGAACCAGACTACTTTTTCAAGATCCAAATTATCATCACTGATTTCCAGGTTAAAGATCTTATGTTCAGTATCCAGCTCCACATAATCAGAGAATCCATTGCGGTGTGTTCCCGGGATCACCCCCATGCATCCATTTTCCAGAGTCGACGGATCAATGGCCAGCCAGACGGTGACGATATCATCATATCGGTCAAAACGACCTTTCCAGTACGCACTATCCTCATGCCATGGTGTTCTGCTACCTGAAAATGCTTCCTTGCAGATAAAATGACTGCTCCACAACCCAATGTTTGGTCCGATCAGATCTTCTACCATATCAAGCACTTCATCAGCCATAAGAAAGTCAAAAAGTCTTTTTTCTGTGAAATGGGGGACATCGAGTTCGTTCCCTTTTGTGTTTCCCATCTTAACCAGCAGTTCTTCAAATATCTGGCTGAGCAATCCGAATTTTTCTTCGCTGAATAAAGGTATGCCGGTCAACAGGTACCCTTCTTCCTTATAAAAGATTATTTGATCCCTGGTTAATATTTTTCCTTCAGTATTCTTCATATTTAATGAAATAAGAAAAGTTTTCTCTCTCACCGGATTTTAATATTCACAATAATCTATGAAAGATACAATTTGAAAATTTAAATACTAAAGTATTTTTCAGAATGAGTTATTTATTTCTCTTTCGAAAATGTTAAATACATGAAAATCCACTCATAATTCGATAAAAATATCTTCAGGGAAAAAGAGGTAAAGAAAATCACAAATTCTATAAGATCTGCTTTATTAAAAGATTTATAAATCATTATCATCAGGCCTTAATATTCAATGATATTCAAAATCATAAAAATATGTCATTTAGAAATCCTGATAAATTCCATTTACCAACATTTTTTTCTGGCATAATAATATATATCCCATAAAGAGATTGCCATAATCCGTCCACAATTATTTTAATTTATATAATAATCTTGAATCTCTCAAAAAATTGAATATCTTTCACTGGAGTCAGCATCTGAAAGATGGACACCATAATCAAATCCATACTTCTTTTTATTCTTATTTGCGGTTACAACATTGTATATACTCAGGAAGTAACTTTTATTGCCAGGGACGGGGATTATGCTGAAGCCATAGAAATAAATCGAAAGGCCAATGGTTTCAGGGGCATCTGGTATATGAATCAACCTTCCAATGATGAGTATGTATATAAGTACAGTGGAGGCCTGGCCACCTATACCGCAAAGCACAGACCCTTTGCCATATATTCTGAGGAAGCGGATAAAACCTTTTTCTGTTTCGGGGGTACAGACGACAAAAATTCAACCCTCTTTCATAATATTTCTTATTACGATCATAAGAAAGGGAAAGTAGCAAACCCAACTATAATCCTCGATAAAAATACTACAGATGCGCATGATAATCCAGTTCTGTCACTGGACGATAAAGGCCATATATGGATTTTTTCCACTTCCCATGGAACGACACGTCCTTCATATATATACAAAAGCACAAAGCCATATGATATTTCCAGATTTGAGAGGGTACATGCCACCGAATTGGTTCAGGATCTTGAAAAGCCTTTCGATAATTTCTCCTATTTCCAGGTTTATTATGTCAAGGGTAAGGGATTTTTTGGGTTCTTCACCAGGTACCAGGCAGAATTTGCCAAAAGAGTAATTGGCTTTAATACCAGCAAAGATGGCTATACCTGGAATGAATGGAAACAAATTGCCTATATCGAGGAAGGGCATTACGGAATTAGTGCCGAACACGATGGCCGAATTTCAATCGCATTTAATTATCACCCGGAAGGCAAAGGTTTGAACTACAGGACTAATTTATATTATATGGAGACAACTGATTTCGGGATAAGCTGGCATTCTGCTGAAAATTTAAATATAGAATTACCTGTTACACAAGTTAGAAATGAAGCTTTGGTAAAAGACTTTAGGCTGGAAGAATTAAACTGTTATTTAAAAGATCTGAACTACGATGAAAATGGAAATCCCTTAATCCTGGTTGTGACAAGCAAGGGATACCAATCCGGTCCTGCGAATAATCCAAGAACCTGGGAGGTTTTCAGCTTTAATAGCTCCTGGAATAATTGCATAATCACAACATCTGATAATAATTATGATATGGGTTCCCTGTATGTTGAACCAAATGGTTTATGGCGCCTGATTGCACCTACTAAAACCGGGCCTCAGGCATTTAATCCGGGAGGAGAGGTAGAGATGTGGATCAGTCTTGATATGGGCAAGTATTGGAAGAAGTCCGCATCGTTGACAATTAACAGTCCAAGAAATCATACTTACATTAGGCGGCCCATAAATGCACAACCTGATTTTTACGCATTCTGGGCAGATGGTCATGGACGTAAACCTTCAAAATCGAACTTGTATTTTAGCGATCAGGAAGGTATCGCCTATATGCTCCCGGAGAGGATGGTTTCTAAATTTAAAAAACCGGGAATGTTAAAAATTATTGATTCCGAGTAGTAATCCTAAACGATGGAAGCAGAATTCTCTAAGAATTATTTTGAAAATCGGGTCTGAGTATCTTTATGATTATTATAAGCATCTGATAATTATTCATTTTCTTAATTATATCTGTAATTTCATGTCAGGTTAGGCTGGAACAATATAATTTCAATAAAGGATTAGTTTATTGCTTTACTTAGGGATGAATTTTTTAAGATACAATTAGTATTCCTATCATTTTGTATTTTCTGATGATATCATTCATATGATTGAACGTGGAATCCAATATAATAAAAAAACCAATTTCAGGTGGGCAATCGTTGCCTTGTTATTTTTTGCAACAACGATTAACTATTTCGATCGGTTTCTTATGGGTATCCTGGCACCCTATCTTGAAAAGGAAATAGGATGGTCGGAGCTTGAATATGGTTATATCATCTCCTCATTCCAATTTGCATATGCCATTGGAACCTTTCTCATGGGATATCTAATAGACCGGATTGGTACCCGGTGGGGATTTGCCCTGGCTGTGGGATTCTGGAGTATCGCAAGTATGCTTCATGCTGCAGCAAAAGGCTGGATTGGTTTTGCACTTGCACGTATTGGTTTGGGATTGAGTGAAGCAGGCAATTTCCCTGCAGCTATTAAAACAGTAGCAGAATGGTTCCCCAAGAAGGAAAGAGCACTTGCTACAGGACTTTTTAATGGCGGAAGCAATGTAGGAGCTATTCTAGCACCCTTAACAATTCCATTAATTATAGCCAGTATGGGATCGTGGAAGTGGGTTTTTATTCTATCTGGATTCCTTGGTTTCTTCTGGTTGATATTCTGGTTGCTTTTGTACAAAAATCCTGGTCAAAGCCGATTCGTAAATGAAGCTGAGATCAAGTATATTAATGAAGGTGAAGAAGAAGCGGATGGGAAACCGCTAAATTGGATCAAATTATTGAAATACCGTCAGACCTGGGCGGTTGCACTTGGTAAGTTATTTGCCGATCCCGTCTGGTATTTTTACCTGTACTGGGGAGCCAAATTTTTAAATTCAACGTATGGCATCGATCTTAAAGAGCTTGCCTTGCCTTTGGTTGTTATTTATGTTGTTGCGGACCTTGGGGGAATTGCCGGGGGAGCTGTCTCGTCATATCTCATAAGAAAAGGAAAATCTATAAATTATTCCAGAAAAACTACCATGCTTGGATCAGCGATCCTTGTACTGCCAGTCATGACGGTTCCATATCAATCAAATATGTTTATGAGTGTAGGATTAATAGCGCTTGCAGCGGCTGCTCATTGTTCATGGTCAGCCAATATTTTTACTGTCGCGACCGATCTTTTCCCCAAAAAAGCTGTAGCTACCGTTACTGGATTTGCCACAACTGTAAGCACTATTGGAGGAATGATAACTGCTTTACTTTTAGGTTACATTTTGAATGAGTCAGGTACCGAGGGATATAAGACAGCATTTGCCCTTGCTTCATTTGGTTATTTAATCGGGATCAGCATCATTCATATATTGGTGCCCAGGATGAATCCGCAAAAAAATGTATAACATGAATTCCAGAGAAAGAATTTTCAAAGCTATAAATCATACGGAACCTGACCGGATTCCATATGATCTGGCCGGCACTACTTGGACTGGTATAGCATATACAGCCTATAAGAACTTAATCGATCATCTGGGGTTTGACGAGGAAGAGCCTCCCTGGGCTGATGTCATTCAGCAAATTGTAATACCATCCCAGAATATACTTGACTTTCTTAAAGCAGATGTTCGAGGCCTGTTTCCCCTGACAAGTCACAACTGGGATGTCTACTCGAAGTTAAAAGACCATGGAAATTATCTGGAATATAAGGATGAGTGGCAATTTATATACCGCTTTCCAAAGGATGGTTTTTGGTTCTCACTTGTAGAAAGTCCTCTGGCAGAGGTTGATTTTTCAAGGGAAGGGGCTTTTGAAAATTATTCATGGCCAAATGCGAGAGACAAAAGACGATTTAAAGGATTGCGCGAAAAGGCAGAGGAAATACGCCAGCAGGGGAAAATTGTTTTTATAAAAGGACTTTGTGCCGGGCTGTTTGAAATGCATCAACGCATTCGCGGCATGTCAGATGCCATGATCGATCCATTTCTTGCTCCGGTTAATTCTGACAAACTGATCGGTAAACTAGCGGACCTGAAGATCGAATTCTGGGATGAAGCCCTGGATCATGTCGGGGATCTGGTGGATATTATCGGTGAGGGAGATGATTATGGAACCCAGAATTCTCAGTTGATTGATCCTGATCAGTTCAGGCAATATTATAAACCCCATTTTACAAGAGTACTTGCTTTCATAAAAGAAAAAGCTCCGGATTCCAGAATGATGTTTCATTCTTGTGGGAACGTGAGGCCTATAATATCCGACCTTATAGAGATGGGGGTTGATATATTAAATCCCGTACACGTTAATGCCTCCGGCATGGAACCCGTACAACTGAAAAAGGATTTTGGAAATGACATTGTTTTCTGGGGAGGAGGGGTAGATACCCAACATATCCTGCCTTCAGGAACAATTCGGGAAGTGAAGGACGATGTAAGGAAAAATATTGAAACTTTAGCCCCTGGAGGTGGTTTTGTTTTCAGTACTGTTCATAACATACAGGCAGAGGTGCCTCCTGAAAATATTTTGGCTATGTGGGAGGCCTTGATGGAATATGAATACTAAAATGATTTATACAGGTTTCATTGGCTTAAGTTTGGTACTGGTTATATTCAATGGTTTTAATAATTTGTAATAATATGAGACATTTTTTCTTTCTGCTTACCTTTACGATCCATTTTTCTTTCATTTATCCTTCAGCCGCCCAGGTAGAACCTTTGGATGAGTGGTGGCTTAAGGAACCCTTTAGACTGGTTCAAACCAACCTTCGCGAGATCGATGCCATCGATTTTGACATCGAAGTTTATGTCAACTCTATAAAAGAAATGGGAGCGAATACGGTCCTCATTAATGTTGGAGGGATCGTTGCCAACTATTATACAGAGCTTGAGTTTCATTATCAGAATCCGAACCTTAAATTCAACATGATCAATGATGTTGTAGAAAGGTTGCATAATGAAGGCATCCGTGTAATGGGGCGCTTTGATTTCAGTAAGATCAATCAATTATATGCTGCCAAAAATCCGGGTTGGTTGTATAAAAGTGTATCAGGAGAACAGGTTAATTATAACGGACAAGTACACACTTGCGTGAATGGAGGGTATCAGCAGGAATATTCTCTCAGAATATTGAATGAAGCCCTGACAAACTTCCCGCTCGATGGAGTTTTTTTTAACATGATCGGTTACGTTACCCGCGATTACAGCAATACGTATCACGGTATATGCCAATCCGATAATTGTAAGAAAAGATTTTCAGAATGGTCTGATGGTCTGGAATTGCCAACAGTGGAAACAATGAATGATCCGGTATTCCGGAAATACCAGCAATTTAAAGGAGAGACATCGAACGAATTGTTCTTTCGAATCCATGATCTGATAAAATCCTTTGGCAACCAAATCGCGATATGTACATATACCCATGCCGGGACAGATTTTTACAGGAAGGAGTCTAATTCCCACGCGGCATTATATGATAATTTTGTTCCATGGGAATACCAGTCAGCACATAATGTAAAAAGTACCCTGGGATCCTGGAAAGATGAGCAGGTAAGTAATGCCATTGTTCATTTCTACGGGTATCCGGCAAGGCATTCGGCCGATGCAAGGTGGTTGTCACAGCAACGGTTATTTCAGAACATCATGTATGGCGCTGGTCCTGACTTTTATTGTATCGGAAGATTAGATAACCTGGAAGATCGCTATGTGCTCGACAATATGAAAGAGGTTTTTCACTTTCATAAAAAGAATGAGAAATACCTGCATCATACACTCTCAGGGAATAAAGTTCTTCTTTTACACGACTATCATTCAGGGAATGAGTACAATGGAATTTTTGAAATACTGACGGAAAATCATATTCTATTTGATGTCATGGAGCATTGGTGTATTAACACTGAAGAGGTTCCCCGATCCATAGAAAGTTATGAGGTAATCATATTACCAGATATCAGTAGATTAAGTGATGCTCAATGCAAACAACTCGATCAATATGTTGAAGCAGGCGGAAAGCTATTGGTAACCGGATTCACTTCCACCAGGGATGAGTTCGGGAACCCACTTGAGAAACTGAGGTTAAATTCTCTCGGTGCACTATCCGAATACAAGACCTTCGAAAAAGTCCAGGGCACTTATTTCAGGATATTTGAGGATGATAAAAGAAGATTAAACAATAAAGTTTACGATAATCTGGATCTTGTATATGCCTGGGAAGAGGGATTGTTGTGTGAAACCAAGGAAAATGCCTCTAATTATCTTGGTTATATACCACCTGCTATGATTGGACCACCTGAAAAGTGTTATTATACTGAAGTGACAGATATCCCCGGATTGATCCATCAGAAATTTGGCAAGGGGCAGACTGCTTTTTTGACCTTTAAAATTGGATCTTTATATCATCATAAGAGGCATTACGGGCATGCGGCTCTCGTAATGTCAGCATTGAATACCCTTCTTGAATTCAAACCGGATTTACAGATAGGATCTACACCTCTGGTGGAAGTTTCAAGACAGATAGGTGCTAAAAAGGATTTCGAGTGGTATGGTCTTTTAAACCATACGGGCCAGTTAGGGAATGGATACTATAAACCAGTTCCAATAAGTGATGTCAGTCTTACCTTCAGGCCTCGACGGCAGGTCAGATCCATCACCAGTTTAAAGAGTGAACAAAAAATTGATTTTGCATATAATGGTGACCGGATTGAAGTAATTATTCCTGAAATTGGAGCCTATGATATTCTATTGGTTGAATATCAGGAATAGTCTGGTATTAAGGCGATACAAAACCAACTTATTTACCCCTTTTATCAGAAATGATCCAGAAACATTGGGAATTCAGTATAGGATTTAAAAAAAGCAAAATCGGAAAATTGGATTTTTAATGGTCTATTAAACCTGAATAATTGCAGTGCTGAATGTATTTAGCAGTTGACAAAATGCTCTATCTTTGCACAAAGTATTTTTTAGCTGGTAGATTGAGCAATTAAAATGAGAAAATTTTTTAAGATCCTGTTATTTATCTTAGCTGGTATAGTATTGATTCTTGCGGCTACTTACCTTTTCTTCTTTATTAAATGGAAAAAGGAATATTCTGAAAACATGGCATTATTGGGTCCGGAGGCGCCAATCCTAACTTTTGACGGGCATACATTTCGAGATCTGAACAAAAATGGCATTCTTGATGATTATGAAGATTCAAGAAAGGGTGTTGAAGAAAGAGTGGAGGATCTTTTAAGTCAAATGAATATTGAGGAAAAAGCCGGGATGCTCTTCATCCATATGATGGTCATGGAAGAAGATGGATCAATCAGTGAAATTCCTACTTTCTCAAATCCCTATCCTCTGGCTCTGGAAAGTCCATCTTTCCAGATCGCAGGGAAACTGATGAATCATTTTAATATTCTTATGGCAGCCAGTCCGGAAGCCATGATCAAATGGAATAACACCCTGCAGAAAATGGCAGAAAGAACCCGCCTGGGAATTCCGGTAACCATCGCTTCCGATCCAAGGCATGGAAAAGGAATGAATATTGGTACGGAAATCTCCACCCAATTCTTTTCAAGATGGCCTTCACCATTGGGTTTGGCTGCAACAAGGGATTCTGCCCTTGTGCATGAATTTGGAGATATTGCAAGGCAGGAATACCTGGCAGTCGGGATAAGGGTTGCTTTACACCCAATGGCCGACCTGGCTACAGAACCACGATGGGCCCGGGTAAATGGCACTTTCGGAGAGGATGCTTATCTGAGTGCTAAACTTACTGGTGCATATATTCTTGGATTTCAGGGAGACAGTCTAAGTAATAAAAGCGTGGCCTGTATGACCAAACATTTTTCCGGAGGAGGTCCGCAGGAAGACGGCTGGGACGCACATTTTGCATCCGGCCCTGGCCAGGTTTATCCTGGTAATAATTTCAATTATCATCTGATTCCATTTACGAAAGGCGCCTTGCCGGCTGGAACAGCACAAATAATGCCTTATTATGGTATACCAAAAGGACAAACAAGTGAGGATGTCGGTTTTGCCTTTAATAAAGATATTATAACCGGATTACTTCGCGATTCCCTGGGTTTCGATGGCATTGTATGTACAGATTGGGGTATTGTCACCGATATGTTCATAAAAGAAGCTGCAGCATGGGGCGTAGAAAATTTATCTGAAAAAGAAAGGGTAAAGAAAATTTTTGATGCGGGTTGCGATATGATAGGGGGAGATTCAAGAACTGATCTCGTTCTTGAACTGGTTAAAGATGGGGAGCTTTCTGAATCCAGAATTGATGAGTCTGTCAGAAGAATACTAAGAGATAAATTTATCCTTGGCATCTTTGATAATCCATATCTTGAAGAACACAACCTTTCTGTCTTTAAAAACAAAACTTTTAGAAATAAAGGAAAAGAGGCACAGCGTAAGTCGATGGTCTTATTAAAGAATGAAGAGGATTTCCTGCCGCTATCAAAAGGTATTAAAGTATTTGTGAAGGGGATTGAGGAGAAATTCCTGAAGGATTATGCTGAAGTTGTAAAATCTCCGAAAGATGCGGATGTTATTATTCAGAAGTTGGCCACTCCAACTTCACCCCCACCTGGAGGTGCCGGATATATAGAAAATCTATTTGAGCAGGGAAGGTTGGATTACCCGGAGGAAGAGCTGGCGGAGATACTGGACCTCATAAATAAAAAACCTACTGTAACTGTTCTTACGATTAGCCGGCCACCTGTAGTTCCGGAAATTGATGAAGCCAGTAAAGCTATGGTAGCGGAATTTGAGATCGAAGATGACATTATCTGTGAAATGATATTTGGAGAGTTTAGCCCTTCAGGGAAATTGCCTATTGAGATCCCCTCATCCATGAAAGCTGTGGAAAAGCAGTTCGAAGATGTACCTTATGATTCTGAGAATCCACTTTATCAATTTGGATATGGGTTAACGTATTGAGCATATTGCTAGGATCCAGCAATAAACATTAAACAATATAATCAGAATTACACACTGACTTTTACAGATAAAAGGAATACCTTGAATAATTCAGCGGCTACGCTAAATTTTGAATTCAGAAGTTCAGATTTCAAATATTTTAATAATCTGATACTTAATGCAGGTTTAGAAGAATTAAGGGAAGCTTATATCATGCATTTCGTGATTGTGATTTAATACCCTGGCAATCAATTTCCTGACCTACCA
>Ga0316191_10003982_pt1 | contig 10979 bp, 9 predicted proteins | sample Eddworburr2cm_MG_FD_204928 | JGI IMG/M metagenome (GOLD analysis project Ga0316191, IMG submission 204928) | Coastal sediment microbial communities from Maine, United States - Eddy worm burrow 2 cm | ecosystem: Environmental > Aquatic > Marine > Coastal > Sediment | place: USA: Maine | collected... | reverse complement strand
CTGCGGCGATTGCGCCCCTGGGTTGGTAAGTTTTGCCGGTTGCTGTGCGGAGCTTTCGCGTCCTGCGGCAGTCGCGTCCGGGTTCTGCTCGGGGAGGAACAGCCAGAGCAGGATGGCTGCGTTGGCAACGAGCGCGATCACCACAGCATATGCCAGCCAGCGGCTCCGCCGTCTCTCGTGTTGGGCCATGGCGAGGCTCGCCCGGGCGTCCGGGTCCCGGTCCGCCTCTGCCTTCTTCAGCGCGTCGAGGATGTAAGACATATCAGCCAGCCAGGCTCGGTTGCGGCAGGTTCAGGCGGGTGGCCAGACGAATCCAGGTGGCGGGGCCGACGATGCCATCTGTCGTCAGGCCTTCCGCTGTCTGAAATTCCAGCACCGCCCGTTGCAGGTTCTCATCGAACAGATTGGGGGTCGGGCTCGCCAGAGACCGGTCGACCAGAGAGGCGAGCTGCAGTCTTAGCCAGCCGACCGTTTCGTGCTGCTGGCCGGCCCTCAGGCTGCCGTAGTAGCCCGGCGGCGTCTGCCAGAGCACCACGTAGCTGCCGGCCCACTGATCTCTGAGCGCGCGCTGGGTGATCTGCACGGTCTCGTCGCCGATGCCGAGCAGAATCCGACCCTCGTCCATGGCCAGCAGCGCGGCGTGAAAGGGTGCTGGCTGGCCGTCCCAGAGCTCGAGAACCACCGGCAGGTTCATCTGCTCGATCTGTATCCAGCTGCCCCGTTCGGTCAGGCACTGCAGACCGGCGGAAGGCGCGAAGTCGCAGGGAATCTGCTGAGAACCGATCTCGTCGTAGGCAACGCCCCAGCGCTCGAACACGGCCGCATAGGCGAGCTGCTGATTGCGGAGATAGCTGCCTGTGGGCCGCTCGATGTTGGCGGCCGCCCTTGCACCGCTGGCATCCGGCACGGATTGAGGATTCAGCGCTGGCGCGGGTTCCGGCTGGCGTCGGGCGTTCGCCTGCATGCGCGCGTAGGTCTCTGGCGTGATGACCTCATCCCCTGCGACAGCGCTCGATTCCGCTTCTTCTGGGGGCGGGCTCGTCCCCGCCACGTCGAATACGGCCTTGGGTGGTTGATCGTTCGCTGCCGCCTGGCCGGTTCTGTTCGCCTCTGGGATCACCGCCGGATCCTGCGCGACGGCAATCGGCTCTGTCAGGATTGGCTTTGGCTTTAGAGTTGGCGCTGCAGTTGATCCGGTTTCGGCCTGCTCGGGCTCAGGCGAGCTGGACGACACTGAGGCTGTTGGTTCGCTGGTGCCCGGCGCCGGTTCGATTTGCGGTTCCTGCTGAGTGAAGGGAGACAGAATGGCCCAGGCTGCACCGGCAGCAAACACGGCGGTTGCCGCACCCGCCCACCAGATCCGTCGGTTCGGGCTCTGGCCCAGCACCTCTCTGGCTGCGCGGCTGACGATCGGCGCAGTGACCTGATGTTTCCCCAGCGTGTAAGCACCGAGAAGCGACCGATCGGCGATCACGTTGATCAGACGGGGCGTGCCTTTGGAGAGTGAGTAGATCCGGCGCAGAGCGGCAGAAGAAAAGGCGTGGGGATTGCCGCCGGCCCGACTCATGCGGTGCATGATGTAGGCATAGGTATCCTGGCGGCTGAGGCTGCCGAGGTGGTAGCGGGCGGTGATTCGCTGGGCCAGCTGGCGAAGGTCCTGCCGTTCCAGCATTTCCTTCAGTTCAGGCTGACCGATCAGGATGATTCTGAGCAGCTTGCGGTCGTCCGTCTCCAGGTTGGTGAGCAGGCGGACCTGCTCCAGCACCGCTGGCGACAGGTTCTGCGCCTCGTCGATGATCATCACCGTGCTGCGACCTGACCGGTGCGTCTCCAGCAGGTGTCGGGTGATCAGGTCGACGTACTGCTTGACGCTAGCCGTGCTGTCCGGGTCATAGGCGATGCCGAGCTCATCGCATAACGATGCGAGCAATTCCCGCACCGTCAGCCTGGGATTCAGGATGAAAGCCACGTCCAGATCCGGTGGCGTCTGTTTCACCACATTGCGCAGCAGGGTGGTTTTGCCGGTGCCGACCTCGCCGGTCACCATGACGAAACCACCGTGGCTGAAGCCGTACATCAGATGTGCCAGGGCTTCCCGGTGTGCGCTGGAGAGATAAAGGAAGCTCGGATCCGGCGCGATCGAGAAGGGCGGCTGGTCCAGATTGAAATGCTGCTCGTACATCAGTTCACGCGCTCACGGACGCTGTTCAGGCGCGCGTCTTTTTCCCGCCAGAGCGTCTCCACCCATTCCCCGACTGCCGTCCGCCGCTTCTCCTCATCACCGGTGTCGGTGATGGCGCTGGGAATTTCCATGCAGTTGATGTGCATGGTCACCCGTGCGCAACGGCCCTGCATGAACTCCCAGAAGCTCGGCACGCCTTGCGGATAGTCGATGGTCACGTCCACGAGCTTGTCCAGCCGATCGGCGAGTGCGGCCAGCACCTGGGTGACGCCTCCTGTTTTCGGGTTGAGCAGGTGTTGAAAGCGGGGCGCTTCCTGGGCGCTGTACTTATCGGGTGTGAAGCGCGTGCCCTCGAGGAAGTTCAACGCCGTGGTCGGGTGGTTCTTGAACTTCTCGCAGGCGGTCAGAATTGCCTGCCGGTCTACCGCCAGCAGCGCAGGGTTGGCCTCGATCTGAGCCCGACTCATACGCCGCACGTAGGGGAAGTCCAGGGCCCACATGGCCTGACCGAAAACGGGAATGTAGAGCAACTGCCGTTTGGTGAAGAATTTGAGTGGCGGCAGGGCCTCGTAGAGCTCGTTCTGCAGCATGAAGATATCGGTCCAGCTCTGATGGTTGCTGACAACCAGGTACCAGCGATCTCTGGACAGATCCGTATCGCCTTCCCAGCTCACCTCGACCCGGGCCAGGCCGAGGACGCGGAACGTGAATCGATTTATCACGACCCAGCTGTCTATCACCAGATCCATCCACCTGGCCACCCTGGACTCGGCCTGCTTGAGACCGAGCAGGCGAACGACGATCCGGAGCAGTGTCATCGCGAACAGCGGGATGCTGTTGATGACCAGGTTGCTTACCACGAGCGCCGTTGACAGTATTCCGATGATCAGACCCATAGCGGGAATTTAGCAGAGGCGTGCTGCATAGGGCAGCTTGAACCTGTCCCGCAAACTCCTCTCACTCTCTGACCCAGGGTTCCGAAACATCTCGCCATGATCACAACCGCCCGGATTCGACGACTCTCGCTGGCTGGTCTGCTCATCGCTGCTGTGCTGGCTTCTGCAGGCTGCGCAAGCATTGGCTACTACGCCCATGTCAGCGGTGGTCAGCTGAGCCTGCTCTCGAAACGGGAACCCGTGGAAGAACTGATCGCCGATCTGGAAGAGAAGACCGATCCGGCCGCCACGGCGTTGAGCCGGCGACTTCAGCTCAGTCAGCGGCTGCTGGTATTCGCCCACCGTGAGCTTGGTCTGGACGTGGGTGGCAGATACAGCACCTACGTGGCGCTGGAGAGGGATGCGGTGGTCTGGAATCTGGTTGCTGCGCCGGAACTGTCTCTCTCGGCGCACACCTGGTGCTATCCGTTTGTCGGTTGTGCGCCCTATCGAGGCTACTTTGATCGTGAGAAAGCAGAACGCGCGCGCGCCAGGCTCGCAGCCCAGGGGCTGGATACCTATGTCGGCGGGGTGAGCGCCTATTCCACGCTCGGCTGGTTCGACGATCCGATCCTGAGCACCTTCGTTGAGCTTGCTGAACCGGATTTCGTCGAGCTGCTGATTCACGAGCTGGCGCACAGTCGGGTCTGGGTGAAAGACGACGCACCTTTCAATGAATCCTTTGCCAGCTTCGTCGGCCGCGAGGGCGCGAAGGCTTGGTTTGCAGGGCAGGGCCGTGCTGCCGAGTTCGACGCCCATCTGGCCGCTGAGGCGGATTGGGCACGGGCGCGGGATCTTCTGGAAGAGACCCGTGCGGCGCTGGAGGCAGCCTTTGCCGCACAAGAGACCGACGCCTGGAAGCGATCGGCCAAGGCGCAGATTCTCACTGCGGCGGCAGGCTGCCTGGCGGAGATGACCGAAGCAACGGGCAACGACGGCTACCAGCGGCTTGCATCCCGTCTGAACAACGCCTACCTGGCGTCACTGGCTACTTATTCGGATCAGCAGCCTGCGTTTGCCGTCCTGTTCGCCGATGCCGGTGGGGTGTGGGAGGCGTTCTTCGACGCGGTGGACGTGCTCGCGAACCTCGGCGCGGAACAACGCCAGAAGCGGATCGAGGCGCTGCTGGTCCGCTCAGGCAAGGAGCAGGTAGCAGCCGACGGAGATGATCAGGGCGCCGATCAGGTTCAATGCGAAGCCCTCGCGGGCCATGGTCTCGATGCTGAACTTGCCCGTCGAGAACATGATGACGTTGGGCGCGGTAGCGACCGGTAACATGAAAGCGCAGGAAGCGCTCATCGCCGCGGGGATCATGACCAGCTTCGGGTCGATGCCCGCGCCGAGAGCCCCGGCAGCCAGAATGGGCATCAGCAGGGTGGTGGTGGCGGTATTGCTGGTGGTTTCCGTCAGGAAGGTGACGGAGAGGCAGATAATGAGCAGCAGAAGCAGCAGATGCAGGTGGGCGATGCCGGAAAGCGCAGCGCCGATCGTCTCGGAAAGACCGGAGGCTGTGAACGCTGTCGCAATGCTGATGCCAGCCCCGAACAGCACCAGCATGCCCCAGGGGATGCGCTCGGCAGTTTCCCAGTCCAGCAGCTTGCTGCCCTTGCCATCCGGCACCAGGAACATGATCACCACCGCCAGCAGGGCGACCATGGCGTCGTTGGTTCTGGGCAACTCGAATAACGCGGTCCAGCCCCCGAAAGGCTGCTGACGGGTGATCCAGAAGAAGGCGGTGAGCGCGAACACGAGCAGCACGCGGACCTCCGCCTTTTCCCAATGGCCGACCACAGGCAGCTCCACGCGGCCTCGATAGCTCAGATTCCGGGTCAGGTAGAAACCCATCACCGGCAGGAACACCAGCACGATCGGCACCGCCCAGGTCATCCAGGTGAGGAAAGGAATGTTCTCCCCGGTGGTCGCCTCATAGACGCCCATGAAGACGATGTTAGGTGGCGTGCCGATGGGCGTACCGATGCCGCCGAGGCTGGCCGCATAGGCGATGCCGAGCAGCAGGGGGGTGGCCAGCTTCGGATCTTCCGTTTTCTCCAGCACGGCGAGCGCCACCGGCAGCAGCATGAGGCTGGTGGCCGTGTTGGAAATCCACATGGAAAGCACGGCGGCAGCGGCCATGAAGCCGAACACGAGCGACCGGCTGGAATTGCCGCCGAAGGCGCGGACCATGGTCAGGGCGATGCGGCGGTGGGCGCCGCTCTTCTCCAGTGCCGTGGCCAGAATGAAGCCGCCGAGCAGAAGCAGGATGAGGCTGTGCCCGTACGACTGAGCGACCTGCACCGGGGTCAGCACGCCGATGAGTGGGAAAAGGCCGAGCGGCAGAAACGAAGTGGCCGGGATCGGGATCGGTTCGAACACCCACCAGACCACACAGATTACGGTCACGCCCAGGGTCGCAGCCACGTCGCTCGAGAACCCGTTGGCGTACATGAGGTATGCTGCAAGGGCGGCGAGCGCCGGGCCCGCATACAGCGCGATCTGTCTGGCGGGCGCTTGGCTGGATTGCGCGCCGTTTTTCCGGTCATTCGTCATCGGTTACGCAAGATGCCTCCGGCGACGTCGGAACGCAAATCACTTACCTGTTCGTCGAGGAGCGAGCTCAGTTTCCATGCCCCAGACTCTCTACTGGTACGACCTGGAAACCTCCGGAACCGAGCCGCGCTGGGATCGGATCGTGCAGTTCGGTGGGTTCCGCACCGACATGGATCTGAATCCGATTGGCGACGAGTACTGCACCTACGTATCGCTGCCTGACGATGTGCTGCCGAACCCGCAGGCCACCCTGGTGACCGGCATCACGCCCGAGCGTACCCACCAGGAAGGAATCAGCGAATTCGAGGCCCTGGACCGGATCAGGCAGCTCTTCAGCGAACCGGATACCTGCGTGGCGGGCTTCAACAGCCTGCGCTTCGACGACGAGTTCATCCGCTACGGTTTTTATCGCATGCTGATGGATCCCTATGCCCGGGAGTGGCAGCACGGTAATTCCCGCTGGGACATCATCGACCTGGTTCGGGCCACTGGCGCGCTGCGTCGGGACGGCATCACCTGGCCGGTGAACGAAGAAGGGTTGCCGACCTATCGGCTGGAAGACATGACCCACGCCAACGGCTTGGATCATGGTCACGCCCACGACGCGCTGTCGGACGTTCGTGCCACGGTTGCCGTTGCGCGGATGATCAAGACCGCCCAGCCGCGTCTTTATGACTATTACTTCAACATGCGGCGCAAGAAATCGGTTCGGAAACTGCTCGAGCCCTATGGCGCCCGGCTTTGCCTGCACGTCTCCGGCATGTACCCGCGCGAGCAGTTCTGCTCGGCACCTGTGGTGTCGCTGTGCCGGCATCCGACTAACGCCAACTCCGTGATCGTTGCGGATCTTTCACAGGATGTGGAGTCGCTGCTGCAGTGGCCGGAAGATCAGATCCGGGAGAAGCTCTTCACGCCGGGCAGGCAGCCGGACCGGCCGCCGCTCAAGGAAATCAAGATCAACCGCTGCCCGTTCGTCGCCGGTATCGAAGTGCTCGATGAGGAGAACTGGTCGCGGATCGGCTTCCGACGCAAGGATGCGGAGCGACGGATGCGACGTCTTAAACAGCCGGGTCTGACCCAGAAGATCGCCCGGGTCTACACGGGCCGGTCCCTCCCCAATCCGGAGGATCCGGACGCCGCCCTATATAATGCCTTCCTGCAGGATGCAGACCGTTCCCGCTGTGCGACCTTCCTCGACTCGGTCCGGGCCGGCGACTGGCAGGACCTGGATTATCAGGACAAGCGACTGCACGTGCTGTCCGCGCGGCTGAAGGCCCGCAGCTTTCCGGACCGGCTCACGGACACGGAGCGCGGTGACTGGCAGGCCTACGTAGCCACCAAGCTCAATGCCGGTGATGCCGACTGGCTGACCCTTGGCAGCTATATGAAGCAGGTGCGCGAAACCCGGGCGCAGCTCGAGAACGAACCGGCCACCGGGCGGGATCTGGAGCTGCTCGACGCACTGATCAGCCATGGGGAGCGTCTCGCAGCGAGATATCCGGCCGCATGAGTGACTGTGTCCGCTTCGAAAATGTCTGGAAGTCCTACCTCCCGGATCAGCCCGTTCTCAAGGATGTGAGCCTGGCGCTGCCCACTGGCGCGACCACGGCCATTGTCGGTGAGAGCGGCTCGGGTAAAACAACGCTGCTGCAGCTGGTGAATGCGGTTCAAGAGCCGGACCGAGGTACTGTGCTGGTGTTCGACGAGCCGATTCCTGAGGATCCGATTCGTTTCCGGCGCCAGATCGGCTACAGCGTTCAGGGTGCTGGCCTATTCCCGCACATGACCAACCGGGAAAACGTGACGCTGCTGGCGCGGCTCGAAGGCTGGGCGGAAAATAAAATCGCGGAACGCTTCGAAGCGCTGCTCGAAGAAATGGAGCTGCCGGAAGAGCTGGCCGATCGTTTTCCCAGAGAGCTGTCCGGTGGCCAGCAGCAACGTGTGGGCCTGTGCCGGGCGCTGATGTTGAGCCCGCGACTGCTCCTGCTCGATGAGCCGTTCTCCGCCGTGGATCCGATCACCCGGGTCGGGATTTACGAGCGGTTCCGGGAGGTTCAGGCCCAGGAGGGGGTGAGCAGCCTGCTGGTCACCCACGATATGCGCGAGGCGGTGAAGCTTGCCCAGATGCTCGTCATTGTCGCGGAGGGGCAGGTGGCGCAGGCAGGCCCCGTGGCCGACGTGCTGGCGAATCCGGCCAATGACTACGTTGCCGAGCTGCTCAGGGGGCAACTGGAATGAACTGCCGCGCCGTCGCTCTTCTGCTTCTGGCTGCTGTCACGGCGGGTGTTGCCCTGGCGGAGACGGCCGAGACCGCACCTGTCGTGATCGCCAGCAAGAACTTCAACGAGTCCTACATTCTTGCCGAGGTCATCGCCCAGCGTCTGGAGGCGGACGGGATAGCCGTTGAGCGGCGGTTCGGCCTGGGTGGCACCCTGATCTGCTTCGATGCGCTGGTGGCCGGCGAGATTGACCTCTACGTTGAGTACACGGGCACGCTGAGCCAGGCCATTCTCGGTTCGCCTGAAGTCACGGAGGTCGATGCCCTGAACGAGCTCATCGCCGATCGCGGGCTCGCGATGCGCTCGCCCCTGGGCTTCAACAACACCTACGCGATGGCCACACCCCGGGCGGTGGCGGAGTCGCGTGGCCTGGAACGGATTGGTGACATGGCCGCCCACGGTGATCTGAAGGTGGTGGTCAGCCATGAGTTTCTGGAGCGGGACGATGGCTGGCCCGGGCTGTCCGTGGCCTATGGTCTCGACATGCCGGTGACCGGGATCGAGCACGGTCTCGCCTATCAGGCGATCGCCGAGGGCAGCATCGATGTCACCGATGCCTACTCGACGGATGGCGAGCTCGAGCGCTACGACCTCAAGGTGCTCGCAGATGATCTCGGCTACTTTCCCGAGTACCTGGCGGCGCCGCTGGTGCGCACCGATCTGCCTGGCCCCGTCCTCGATGCCATCGATTCGCTGGCGGACCGGATTGATGCCGCCCGCATGCAGGCAATGAATGCGGAAGTCGTCTTCGCCAAGCGCTCGTTCGCCTCGGTGGCGAATGAGTTTCTGGTGGCGGAAGGGCTGTCAGAGGTGCGTGGTGAGACCGGCAACCTGATTCGTGCCCTCGGCCGCAATACGCTGCAGCACCTGAAGCTGACCGCGACGGCCCTGGTCGGGGCGGTGATCTTCGGGATTGGTCTCAGCCTGCTGGTGTTCCGTAAACCCATGGTCGCCCGGGCAGTGACCTATTTCTGCGGCCTGCTGCAGACGGTGCCGTCCATTGCCCTGCTGGCGCTGCTCATTCCGCTGCTCGGCATCGGCATGGCGCCGGCGGTTCTGGCGCTCTTCCTCTACTCGCTGCTGCCCATCCTGCGCAACACGCTGACCGCGCTCACCACCATCGATCCGACCCTGATCCGGGTGGCCGAGGCCATGGGGCTGAAACCCGGCGAGCAGCTACGGCACGTCTACCTGCCGTTGTCGGCGCCGAGCATGTTTGCGGGTATCCGCACGGCGGCGGTGATCAGCATCGGCACCGCGACGCTCGCGGCCTTCATCGGTGCCGGGGGATTGGGGGATCCGATCGTGACCGGCCTTGCGCTGAACGACACCAACCTCATCCTGCAGGGCGCCATTCCGGCCGCAGTGCTGGCCATACTCACTGAGCTCGTTTTCGATGGGCTGGAACGCTGGCTGATCCCGGCCTCGCTCAGGGACTAGAGCGTTCTGCGGTAGGCGTCGTAGGAGGCGAGGGCCGGGTCGAAGTCGATATCTCCCGGTGCGTCCTTCCAGATCCCGATCGTCCACTCGTTGGCGAGCCGCTCTGCGGGATGGGTGAGTTCCTCCCAGGGAAAGTCTTCGTCGCCGAAATAGTCCTCGGGCGACAGGCCGGCGAGGAACACGGCCGCCTCACCGGCGGCGAGGGCGTTCACCAGATGCTGGGGCGCGCCGAACTCACCGGCCAGCCGGGCCTGGCCCGCCACGTCTGCCGGTGACAGGATTGCCAGCCGCCAGATCTGCCCGTTGCTCTTCAGCATCAGGAAACCGGGCGGATCACCCACAAGGTAGTACTCCACCAGATCGTGCGCCGACATCAGCTCGCGCACCCAACCCGCCACTGCGGGATCCGTCAGGAAGGCGGGCGGATCGATGGCGAGGGTCGTTTTCAGACGCACCGTGTACTGGTTGAAGTACTCCTGAACGAGTTCTTCGACGAACCGGTGCACCGAGAGGATCGGATCGTCCTTCTGTTTGGGGATGAAGCGATGGATCAGCCCGGCGTTGAAGGCCTGAACGGCCAGCTTTTCATCGGCCACGCCGGTGAGCATGGCCCGGCGGATGTGAGCGTCCTTCAGCGCCTCGCAGAACTGCAGGCCGTTGATGGACGGCATGGCGTAGTCGACCACCAGCACAGAGTTGCGGCGGAAGCGGTCAACGTGGCTGATCTCCTGCTCGATCATGCCGAGGTCCAGATGGATTACTGCCTGGTTGGTATCCCGCTGCAGCGAAAAGCAGCGGTCCATGAGCGGCTCCAGCGGGATGGGCTCGTTCAGATAGTCGAGCGCTTCTTCCGGATCGCTGAACGTGCGGCAGGCCCAGTCGCCCGGCAGCTCCAGTTCGAGGCTCGCCAGGAAGGATTCGTTGTCGTCCACGAAGCAGATGGTGGTGGGGTGGTAGTAGGGCGCAAGCGTCAGCTGGGTCATGTCCGGGCTCATAGCAATCAGAACAGCAGGTTCTTCAGCGCTTCCTGCTTCTTGCCCGACATCCGTCGAAAAGCGCGAATCAGGGATTCCTCATCGGCGCTCAGCTCGCGCCGGAACAGGTCTTCGATCTGCTCGTGCAGGGCGGGCTCCAGATCCTTCGAGCGGGTCTCGTCCGGCAGGCCGCTGAACGTCTGTTGCAGCCGCGCTACAATGTCGGAGTTCATGCTGCGCCTGTAATGGCGAGCGGATTCCCGAATCTGATCCCTCATGGCTGGCGGAAGACGGACCATGTATTTGTAGGGTTGTTCTTTCATGTTCGGCTCGTCAGGCTTTTCTGGTTCTGGCTGCAGATGAAGACGCGATCGGAATCGGATCGGGTGTAGTCAAAACGCCTGACTGAATCTAGCCCCGATATCTGATCCGGACAAGGGTGGCAATCTGATATCACAAACCGATTTCAGGAGAGGGAGTCTTTGAGTCAGCGTCAGGAGAATCAGGAGATGCAGCCACTCGAGCGCCAGAACATCAGGCTGGCGGCGACGGTGGTGCTGATGCGGGACACGGATGCCGGGCCTGAGGTATTCATGCTGCAACGCCCCGGCACCGGGGATTT
>Ga0316191_10003981_pt1 | contig 10982 bp, 6 predicted proteins | sample Eddworburr2cm_MG_FD_204928 | JGI IMG/M metagenome (GOLD analysis project Ga0316191, IMG submission 204928) | Coastal sediment microbial communities from Maine, United States - Eddy worm burrow 2 cm | ecosystem: Environmental > Aquatic > Marine > Coastal > Sediment | place: USA: Maine | collected... | reverse complement strand
CATGGCCCTTCAGTTGATGCTGATTTGTTCTGGAATAAAGATTATACCCTGACTGATATAAACAGTTCGGCAAGATATAATGTCACTTTACTTAACAGAAGTTCCTTTGGTATTGGTACTGGGTATAATTACGTCCTGTTGCAGGAACCTTTTGATCCTACAAATTCCGGAGGAGAAGAATTGCCGGCAGGATCAGATTATGCCTGGTTTGATGTCGGATTGAGATATTCAAGCGCTCCTGGAAAACTTTTTACTTTTGATTTCCATACAACATACGGAGGATATTTCAATGGGAAATTATTCCAGTTTGAAGGAAGTGTAGGATATCGCTTTCAACCTTATGCAAACATAAACATTGATGTTGAGTATAATGACATCAGACTCCCGGAACCTTATACCAGCACCTCGTTTTTATTGGTAAGCCCAAGATTGGAAGTAACCTTCACCAAGAATATTTACCTGACTACTTTTGTTCAGTTCAATGAACAGGCAGAAAATGTCAACCTAAATGCCCGCTTCCGATGGCGATTCGTTCCTGCTTCGGATATCTACCTGGTGTATACGGAAAATTATTGGAATAATGATTTTCAAAGCAAGAACAGGGCTTTGGTATTTAAGTTCATTTATTGGTTAAATATCTAATATTTCGTAATTTCCCTTTGATTTTTTTTTAAGAAAGGAAAGTGTGTAAAAATTCTTTAAACATTTTAATTCTAAAAACGGATAATAGATCTTTATGTACTTTCTGTGTTCATTATATCAATGGACAGCAAACGAATGAAAACTAAATAAATTGATATGAAATTCTCTGAAACTAGACGAAATACATTAAAAAAAATGATGGCAGGAGGTGCTGTTCTCAGCTTACCCTCTTTATTATCAAACAGGCTGGAAGCTGCAAATTCGGCATTGGGGAAGGAACTTAGTGAAAAAATAAATCATTCAGCGTGCAGATGGTGCTATAATGATATTCCTCTTGAAGTACTATGTGAAAAAGGAAAGGCATTTGGATTGCAATCTATCGATTTGGTAGGTCCGAAAGAATGGCCGATCGTTCAGGAATATGGTCTGACATGTGCTATGGGTAATGGAGCGGGGATGGGAATAGCCAGGGGATGGAATAACCCGGTCTTTCATGAGAAACTGGTCCAGGATTTTATGAACCTAATTCCGGTAGCTGCAAAATATAAAATACCTAGTATTATAGTTCTTTCGGGTAACAGAGAAGGGATGGATGATGAAACCGGATTAAAGAACTGTGCAGAAGGCCTGAAAAAGATCATGCCAGAGGCCGAAAAATATAAGGTAAATATTGTAATGGAACTTCTGAACAGTAAAATCGATCATAAAGATTACATGTGCGATCATACGGTTTGGGGTGTTGAATTATGTAATATGATCGGATCAGAGAACTTCAAGCTTCTGTATGATATCTACCATATGCAGATCATGGAAGGGGATGTAATTCGAACGATCACGGAAAATCATCAGTATATTGCCCATTACCATACAGGGGGCGTACCTGGCCGACATGAAATAGATGATACTCAGGAACTCTACTATCCGGCTATAATGAAGGCGATTGCTGAAACGGGTTTTACCGGATATGTAGCACAGGAATTTATTCCTACCTGGGACGATAAACTAATGGCTTTGGAGGATGCTTTAAAGATTTGTACGGTTTAGATATAATCCGGGAGAGTATTATTGAATATTGCTGGCAAATCCTTCCGAATACATAAGAAGAATTTCTGTGAGTCTTCCGCCTTCTGCCTCGGGCTGGTTTTTATTTTCAAGATGCAGGAATAAGTAATATCCATCCAGTTCAGGGTAGAATTCATCCCTGGGGTCAAAGTAATCCTTGAAACGCGGATCGCCGTTTTTCATTCTGAAAACCTCGAGAACATAATAAGAAACTCGCACCCCACTGCCTGGATCAGTGTAAGAAATGGAATCTAATCCAATGTAACTATCAGGAAATGTAAAAAAGTTTTCACCTCCATTGTTTGATACGCTGACTGTTTCCGAAGTAAAAATATATTGAAGCTGAAGATCCCTGGTTTCGCTTTCACTGATTTTTTCTCCAGTTGCAGGATCAATTATGATATCCGTCTTACTCCATACTTTGAATTGATTTAAATATAAAGATTCAACGGAAGGAGTAAAAGATAACTCCTCCTCAGTACACGAAAATATTACCAACAAGATCAAGCCAATCCAAAGTCTTCTCATGTTCATCTTAAGTTTTTCTATTGTTAAACAATGTCCAATAGTGTAACGCAAATTAGTATATAAAATGTTTATGAATATATTCTTTTTGTTATATTTCTCATAAATTGGGCTAATTAATTTTTCAAACAATGAGAATTCGGGCATTACCTGCAATACTATTATTCCTGTACTTTCTTTTGAATATTAAGGCTTAGGGTGTGGTATAGGATTTAGATTCTCTATACAATAATTCCCCTTCTTTTAAGGCCAATATTGATAATATAAAGGACACTTTTAACCTTTTCAATGATCATGTAATTTTGAATATCAGGATAATTTCCGATTTCAGGAATCTCATCAAAAAGAAATACCAGGATGAATATCAATCCGCTATAATTGGAGACTACTTCTTTTGATACGATTTCAGTTAGAAGGGAATTAAAAATAAAATCCAGAGTTAATTATCGCAAGAAAGCATGTTACTTCCCTTCAATTAAGTTGAATTTCCCTAAGAATCAGGCAATTTTCACACAGACCCAGGAATTCGACAAGATCAAACTGGTCGGGAACTGTAAATCAGGGGAATTGTACGATCAATATCTTATCCAGTAATATTATGTTTATAAGATGTATAATATATTATCTCCATTCAGTTACAGGGCCCGTTTACTTCTAGTTTAATACATCGATACATCAGGCAAAAGTAAACCTCTTAACTATAACGATGGATTTTATAGACTTATTGATAGCAAAGCAAGCGTTAATTCAGTTATAATCAGAAACTGCAAACACTAATCAGCATTACCCAACTTCCTAAGTATATTGATACAATTCACCATGCCCCGTGAATTATGGTAGGTAGTCTTCCAGGGATGTGCTTTATTCGCCATTTTGCTTCTAGGATTTGTATCAAGACCGCCACTGTACCAACCGCCGTATTCATGATCGATCTGATAAGTATTCAGGAAATCCCATTGCTTCAAAAAATAACCGTAATAATCTATTTCATCATCAGGATATAAGGAGTGAAGTAACAACATGCTGTTCAAGGCTTCAATTTCTCCCCACCAGGCTTTCTTCTCATCGATAATCACCATGCTGTCCGGTTTCATGTATTTCCCTTTATCGAAAATCCCACCATTTTCCTTATCCCAACCATACATAAGGGTATGATCTGTTAGTTGCTTAATAACCTTTACAGTCCTCTCTTCATGGTTCCCCAGGGCTTCTGCTGCTTCAAATAATAAATAAGAGGTTTCTATATCATGACCAAATGTCACATGGCTGGTATACCATAGTTCTTCACCCGCTATTTCATCCAGCGTATTTCCAGTAACTGGTGTCCAATCAGCTGTAAAATAAAGAAGCAGGTGTCCTGGGTCAGTTACCATTATATCCCTGACCACATGAAACATTTCATCGAGTCTTTCTTTAACAAGTTCATCCGGCCAAACATGATATAAGCTTGTGAGTGCCTCCAGGATATGGATGGAACTGTTGTAATCTTTCAGCCCAATCACTAGACGGTCATTTAATTCAGTTTCGTAATTATCTGATTCCAGAACTGGCGAACCATCACGATGCAGAAATTCAAAATATCCTCCATTTATAGGATCATGTGCATTCTCTTCGATCCAGTTAAATGATTTTTTGGCCCATTCAAGCGCTGCCGGTTCATTTGATGCGCTGTAATATTCAGCCAGTCCGTAAATAGCAAATGCCTGGCCATAAATCCTTTTTTCATGTATGTTTTCCTGGAGAGGAAGCCCGGTTTGATCAACGGCAAGGTAAAATCCCCCTTCTTCTTCATCCCACATCTTACTTGTAAGAAATTTAAAGCCATGACTGGCATAATCGAGGAATTCTCTCTTGTCAGGGTAGTTTTTATACAGCATGGAAAGTGTCCATATATGCCTGGCCTGATAAACCAGGTATTTATCCTGATTTGGGAGTTGTTCCCAGTTGTAGGAATAATTTGTCAGATACCCCCCGTTTTCAAGATCTATGATCCGTGGGTACCATACATTTATAATATCATTGTATAGACTTTTTTCAAGGGTATCAGCCATAGATAAATAAGGTGATACAGGATCCTTCTCCTTAACCTCAGAACATGAAAATACAAAAGATAAAATCGCTGGAATTATAAAAATCCTTATTACATTTTTCATGATGGAACGAATTTAAATAAAAAAGCAAGTTATAATTTTCTATTGAAATAAAGCAAATAAATAGTATTATGATATAACTTTATTTACATAATCAAGCCAGTGCTTATGGAATCCTGAGTTTTCAGATTTGATGCCGTGTTTGATTTTAAATTACTCCATATATTCTTTCAATTAATAAAATGAGAAGATTCTTTTATTTTTTTCTGCTTTTTATCTTCATCAGTAATTCTTTTTTTGGCCAGACACTGGTGAATAAAAATAAGATCAACTCCTCCATACTGAATGATTTCTGGCCGGCGCAATGGATAACTTGTCCTGATGCATCAGTATTAGAATACGGTGTTTTCCATTTCCGGAAATCTTTTACTTTAGATAATGTTCCTGAGGAGTTTATCGTTCATGTATCCGCCGACAACAGGTATATTTTATATGTGAACGGAAAATTAGTAACCTATGGTCCGGCCAGGGGCGACCTGCAACATTGGCGATTTGAGCCGCTCGATATCAGCGAGTATTTGCTTCCAGGAAAAAATGCAATCGCAGCGGTAGTCTGGAATTTTGGTGAATATATACCTGCTGCACAAATGACCAGGAAAACCGCTTTTATAATGGCAGGAAATGGTCAATTGGAATCTATCGTAAATACAGATGAAACCTGGCGGGTTTATAAAAACGAAGCCTACAAACCGATAACCGGGTTTATGGAATTGTTAAACACCTTTACGATAGTTGGCCCCGGAGATTACCTTGATGGGAACAAATATCCATGGAATTGGGAGCAATTATATTATAATGACACCAATTGGCATGTTCCCAGGATATTGAGTGGAGGAACACCAAGGGGAAAAGGTACCGACGGGGAATGGATGCTGGTTCCAAGGGATATAGACTTGATGTACCTTGGTCAGGAATCTATACAAGATGTTAGAAAGTCTGAGGGAGTAGAAATCACTTCGGAAGATCTTATAAATGGCAGGATACATATCGATCGCGGAAAATCTGTTTCCTTTTTACTGGACCAGGGTTATCTAACGAAAAGTTTTCCAAAATTGACGGTAAGTGGAGGTAAAAATGCTGAATTGAAGATTGCTTATGCAGAGGCCCTATATAATAAGGATGGTAGCAAAGGAAACCGGGATGAAATTGAAGGGAAATCATTTTCAGGATATTACGATATATTTATTACTGATGGTGGCGAAAACAGGATTTTTACACCTTTATGGTTCCGTACATACAGGTATGTACTGGTTGAGATCAAGACTTCAGATGAACCTTTGGTAATCCAGCAGCTTATCAGTCAACCGACCGGCTTTCCACTCCAGGAAAGATCTTCATTTAAATCAGACGATCATTCCCTGGAAGATATATGGGATATCGGATTCAGAACTGCACGACTATGTGCGGGAGAGATCTATTATGATTGTCCGTATTATGAACAGATGCAGTATGTTGGGGATACCCGGATTCAGGCTTTGATATCGCTTTATGTAGATGGTAATGATAAGCTTATGCGAAAGGCAATTAAGCATTTTGACGATTCAAGAAGGCCGAACGGATTGACTCAAAGCCGGTACCCCAGTTCATCTCAACAAATCATACCTCCATATTCTCTTTTCTGGATCGCAATGATACATGACTACTGGATGCATAGGGATGATCCGGAATTTGTTCATTCCTTTTTCCCTGGTATTGAAAATGTATTGTATTGGTTTAATGCAAGACTGGATGAAAATGATATGCTGGGGCCCGTTGAATGGTGGAATTTTGTGGATTGGGCAGATGAATGGCCTTGGAATAACGAAAAGCGAGTAGGGGGTGTTCCTTATGGAGTAGCGGAAGGACAATCATCAAATATTACCTTACAATATGCCTATGCACTTGAACTGGCATCCGATTTGTTTAATAACTATGGTAATACTCAAGCCGCGGAATCATATTCTCAAACCGCCGGAAAAATAAAAAAGGCCGTTTATTTGAGATGCTGGGATAAAGAAAAGGGATTGCTGGCAGATGCACCAGGTAAGAAGATCTTTAGCCAGCATGCGAATATATTCGGGATTTTGACCGATGCGATACCTGATGAATTACAACAGAAGGTTATGCGGCAGATCCTTGAGGATTCTTCCATCATTCAGTGCACCATGTATTTCAGGTTTTATCTTTTTCAGGCTATGAAAAAGACCCATATGGCTGATTTATACCTTGAATATCTTGACCAATGGCATATCATGATCGAAAATGGCTTAACCACTTTTGCTGAAAAACCGGATCCAACACGTTCAGACTGTCATGCCTGGAGTGCAAGTCCTAATTATGATCTCCTGGCCACTGTATGTGGGATCAGACCCCAAACGCCTGGATTTAAAACGGTGGATATTCAACCCTCTCTGGGAAAATTAAACAATATAGAGGGTGAATTATTCATTCCCTCCCATAATGGCAGTATCAAAGTCTTTTTAGAAAGGTCTGGTGAATCTGGAATTTCCGGCTTCGTTGAGTTGCCACAAGGAATGACCGGTACTTTCAGATGGAATCGGGAGGTTATTCAGCTGATTGATGGAAAGCAAAAGATATCTTTACAATAATACAGTATAAGAATATTGTATAAATTTGAGAGAAGTTAAAACATGAGTATCTGAATTAAGTAATTGTCGATTTTTTTTTATTTACTCATACCTGGATAAGTCTCTCGATGAAACTGGACATTAATGACAAAATATAATATTAACAAATACTTTTTAAATACAAACAATTATGGGAACAAAGAAAAGTTATTCAAGACGTAAGTTTGTGAAAGGAATGGCCCAGGGTGGATTAATGGCTGGGGCAGCTCCATTCATTATTACGCGTAAGCCTTACAGGGAATCGGTTATCCTGGAACCCGCCAATATTAATGAAAGCAAAAAAGTATCTGCCAATGACAAGATCAGGCTTGGGGTTATTGGATCAGGGATTATTGGTTTCATCAATATTAATTCTGCCCTCTCAGTCAGTGGCGTTGAACTTGCGGCGGTATGTGATCTATATGAAGGCAGATTAACCCGCATAAAGGAAGTATTTGGAGACCAGATCAAAACGACCAGAGACTATCGTGAAATTCTTGCCATGGATGATATAGATGTGGTGCTTGTCGCCACACCAGATCATTGGCATGATATTATTTCTATTGACGCTATGAAGGCAGGTAAAGCCATTTATTGCGAAAAGCCCATGGTACAGGAAGTTAAAGAAGGGCATGAGGTAATTAAAGCTGAAGCGAAATATAATGCGAAATTCCAGGTTGGAAGTCAGGGTGTCAGTTCAATCCAGATGCAGAAAGCAAAAGAACTTTATGAGGCAGGCGAAATTGGGGAATTGATATTAGTCGAAGCAGCTTATGACCGGCATTCTTCATTAGGTGCATGGCAATATTCTATCCCACCGGATGCGTCCCCCGAAACGGTTGATTTTGATACTTTTCTGGGAGATACTTCAAAGATGCCTTTTGATCCCATCCCGTTTTTCAGGTGGAGGAATTACCAGCAGTTTGGGACTGGTATAGCCGGTGATCTTTTTGTACACTTATTTTCCTGGCTGCATTATATAATCAGTTCTGATGGTCCAAATACCATTTATGGATCAGGCGGCACCAGGTATTGGAAAGACGGCCGGGATGTTCCGGATATATTGACCTGCGTAGTCGATTATCCGCAGGCAGCAACTCACAATGCTTTTAACATGCAGATCAGAGTGAACTTCATTGCAGGTGGAGGAGGTGATGGATCACTGAAACTGGTAGGATCAGAAGGAACAATAAAATTCCAGGGCAACAGCATCTTCTTAACCCGCTCACCTTTCCCAAATAAGCCGGAGTATGGTGGGTATGATTCATTGTTTACATTCCCTGAATCAGTACAGGAGGAATTCGTTAAGCAATATAATACTAAGTATTATAATGTCCCCGAAATGATCAGCGAACCAGGCGAAGTGGTTTATAGCCCGCCTGAAGGATATGATGACAGGAGTGATCACTGGGCGAATTTAATCGCAGCGATGCGGGACAATAAGACAATAGTAGAAAATGCAACTTATGGATTAAAGGCAGCGGGACCATCTCTGGCAGCAAATGAAAGTTATTTCAATAAACGTATCGTTAAATGGGATCCGGCAAAAATGGTGTACTCCTAACCTGATAAAATCAAATATAAATCGAGGTAACTTAAAAGGTAAATCATAGTTTACCTACAAAAAAAATGTATGTAATTTTTAGGTATTTATTTGATTCACCTTGAATCCTTATCTCAGGCCATTAAAAAGAGGCTGTTTTTTAGGCAGCCTCCTTTTACTTGTTTGTTGTTTGGAATGGTTAATCTTCAATAAATAGTTTGGTTTTTAATAATGCAGGATTTGCGTATTCGAGCCTGAAATACTTAATATTATCCACTTCAAAGAGCGGATCTGAAATGCTCAGGAAAAATTTTACCATTATATCATTACACCTGCCTTGTGTGATGACCTTGTCATAATGATCAAGAATAATAAAAACCTTGTTGGGATCTGCCTCAGTACAGAATACATCATCGATTTCTATTTGATCAAGATATTGGATTGAACGATTATGAGCATTTTTAATTTCTTCCTGAGAGGAAATATTTGCATTGGCATAGCCAAACCCTGTGAAAACAATAACCAGGGTCGAAATCAGAAGTCGGTATAAGTTAATACGTTTCATGGCTATATGTTATTTTAGGTTTCAAATTATCCTTTTACCCATAATAGTGCGAAGTGTATGCCACAAAATATAACATCCTTAATATCAGGATATTATGAGATTTGTGATTTATAAAGGTGTATCAAAACCGTACAGTTAGAAAAAAACTGTATCAGGTATGACCCACATTTGAAGCTCAGGGGCGTGAAGGTCTGATTGGAAGTTTGAAAGTGTCCGGTTTTGTAATGCAGGCTCTCTTTGATAATGACCTCAGCGAATATTATAATTCTTGGGTCATACGTATTGTCATTGATCAGCGATTTTCATACTTAATTGGAATGATTTCAGACCAATATTTGTAGTTAATTATATTGCATATAATTGGTCACTCCTTTAGAATCCTACATTCCGGGATATTCTATATATCCTTGAGCTGAATTTTTAGTCTACTAATTATCAGAAATGAATAGTAAATCTTTTTCTATACGTATTAATTTAATACGAGCCTGAATTCCAATTCTCCTATAATTACTACCTGAGTGTGGCGGTATGTGATCGTAATGTTATTTGTTGATAAAAATTCCATAGTAATAGCGTTTCAATATGTTTTTCACATAACATGCCAAAAAAAATAAATAGTTGATTATAAGCTATTTATTGAATGTTTACTTAAAAAAGCAGGTCATTTATATGTTCATTTGCGAACAAATACCAGCTTTAGATGTACGAAAAAGAATTGCGATGTAATTATCTGATACCTGAAGTCCTTATCATTAAACTCTGGATTGAGGTTAATTAGTTGGCAGAGATAAAGTGTCACTATTTAAAATTATTCCATCTACACTGTAATGGGACATTACAAGGAACGGATCATTAATTATACGGGTAGTTTTAGCGGTAAGGAAACCACCAGTGACATTTAAATATTCATGCTCCGGGCTGAGCATTTCATTGTTCCATCCACCGGCATGATCATTACTAGCAGGGCCGCAAGAATATTCCTTAATGCCTGTTTCAATATCCCGGGATATATATTGCCAATGACGATCACCACATACAACATACATATTCTTTTGTTCAGCAATGAAACGTCTTATCTCATTACCCTCAAATGTGAAATCTTTATTTGAATGGTTATCATGCTTTGTCAGCCTGTCAGGTCCAACTATCGGCGTTGGACTGATCAGGATTTTAAAAGTTGCATCCGATTCTTTTACAGTGCTGAATAACCAGGTTTTCTGTTCTTTCCCCCAGATTGTCTTATCAGGACCATCCGGGTCTGTATTCGGGCTTCTATAATCTCGGCCTTCCATAATCCATATCTGCAGATCTTTCCCCCATCGATAGGTTCTGTAGGTTTTCCCCTGTATGGGGACTTGTTCAAGAAAGATGGCTTGCCCTTGTTCAAATGTGAAATCTCCCATAAATCTGGTTTCATAGCCCGGCCAGCAATCATTGAGCCATGTGTCATGATCGTCTTTAATAAAATAGCTGCTTACATTTTTATGAAATTGGAAATTCGTTGGTAGTGAATATGTCCTGGACCAATGCCATCTGGCTAAAGCTTCATTCTTGGCAAGATTGTCATAGTAAACGATATCACCGGTGTGTATAAAAAAATCAATCCCCAGTTTCATCATGGCTTTATATATTTTGAACCCACCTTCCGGTGCATCCTGATTTATGTATGCCTGTCCGGTTGAGACCGCAAATGTAACATCTGAAATTTCATCTGGAGAAGCTGCAGTCTGGAATCTGCCGTCAATGGATTCTCCTATCGCCTTACTTCCGGGATACCTCGAAACGATTCTAATCTCATAAGATTGATTTGATTGAAGACCAGTCAACTCAAATTGTGCAGTATAATCCCGTTCCGGATTAACTTTAAACCAATTTGTTTGCTCCCAATG
>Ga0316191_10003980_pt1 | contig 10985 bp, 11 predicted proteins | sample Eddworburr2cm_MG_FD_204928 | JGI IMG/M metagenome (GOLD analysis project Ga0316191, IMG submission 204928) | Coastal sediment microbial communities from Maine, United States - Eddy worm burrow 2 cm | ecosystem: Environmental > Aquatic > Marine > Coastal > Sediment | place: USA: Maine... | reverse complement strand
CCATAGAACGGATACTGCTTTGGCGTGAGCGGTTCTGATGCAAGCTCACCATCGAGTACGACGACCGCCCCAGCAAGGTCCTGCCGCTCCAAATCCTCGTGCTTTCGGAGGATCCGCAGCGGACCAACGGCTGAGACACCACATCCATAGGGGCTCGGTGTCACATCGATCGACAAACCGTCGACGTTCAGAGAACCGCCGTCGGTCTGCCAGTCGACGCACGGGAACTCGCGTTGCTCGACCGGCCAGCCCACCTGCGAGAGCAGACCGGCGATGTACGCTGTTGCTTCGGCATTGCCAGGGCTGCCGGGACGGCGATCCGGTGCGGCAGAACAGAGGTCTGCGACGATCTCGTCGGCCCAGCGGTGGAGGTCCTCGGGGGGCGGGTTGTCACCCATCTCGCTGAGCGTAGCCATTGGTCGTAGGCCGGGGCCAGGCCTATCACCGTGCCACGTACTCGCATACCATGTCGGTATCCAGGAGGGCAGCCGCCGGAGGGACGATGTACTCGACCGACCTCACCTCAATCAGCCTCGACACATTCGAGGAGACGATCCTCACCATCGATCTCCTTCCCAGCCGCAAGATGCTCGCAGAGGAGATCGCAGCCGTGGTGCCAGAGCTCAAGATGATGGGCATCGACAACCTCGAAGACCTCCGAAGCTTGCTCCGAGACAAGGCGGTATACGCTGAGTTGGCGGCCAGTCTGAGCATCAACGAGAAGTACCTCACCGTGCTGAACCGCGAGGTCAACTCGTACGTATCCAAGCCGGTCGCTCTCTCCCAACTCGACGTTCTCGAAGATCCGGAACTCGAACGTCTGCGGATGGCCCGGATCCGGTCTACCAAGGATCTCTATGAACGATGCGCCCGGTCCTCGGAACGTCGGGCGATTGCCGTCGAGCACGATCTGGACAGCGAACGGCTCGCTCGCGCCCTCGAACTCTCCGACTTGATCAGGATCAATGGCGTCGGCCCGACGTTCGCCCACTTCCTGAGCGGCCTCGGCGTCCGGAGTCCGCACGACTTCAATTCGACCGATCCCGCCGAGATTCTCGAACGCTACCGGCACTCCGTCGGCGAGGGGGCCACATCGGGACCGCAACTGCGTCTCGAAGACCTCGAGTATTGCCGACGGTTCAGCCTGCATCTCAGCAACGACATCGAGCGGTAGAGCGGCGCCCGTAACAAGGGTTCTCCCCGCATTGGGTACCGTCGCCCGCGGAATGGGCGCCCATCGAGATCGGTGGACAATCGGCCGAGTGAAACTCAGCCGAGCGGCTGGACGCCAACGACCACGGAATAGCCTTGTGCCGCTGCCGCGTCGCTCGACATGACGGTTCGTCCGAACGGCACGAGCGCCGCCCCAGCGAGCTTGACATTCGCAACAGCGAATGGGATGCCGATAATCGTGATCGCGAGCAGCAGAGCCCAGAAGAGGTGAGCGATCGCCAGCCAGATCCCGGCGAGAACGACCCAGATGATGTTCCCGACCGTGTTGAGGCACCCGCCCTTGCCGGGAATCTCAACCATTGCTCGCCCAAACGGCCAGAGCGCGAATCCAGCGAGTTTGAATGCCTGAATTCCAAAGGGGATGGTGATGATCAGAACAAACATAACCACGCCGGCAACGGCATAGGCGAAGGCCATCGGCAGTCCGCCGAGTATCAACCACAGGATGTTGCCGAGGGTTCGCATCGTTGAGCCAACACTACCGGCGCGAGGTATCTCCCGGAGATCAGGTCAGGAGCGGTATCACCTGTTCGGCGAACAACTTGAGGCCGCGATGGTCAGTCCCGGCTTCCTGGAAGTAGACGATGGCGTAGCCCAGGCCCGCCGCCTGCCATTCGGCGATCCGTTCGACGATCTGCTCGGGGGTACCTGCGATCCCACCGCCGTTGATGTAGCTGCTGGCGAACATCTTGTCGACCTTGTCTTCTCCAACGATCGGGGCGAAGTGCGCCTTGATTGCCGCCGTCCGCTCAGCGACCTCGGACTCGGTCTCGCCGATGACGATGTTGAAGTTCGTGGTTCGCACGATGTCGCCGAAGTCGCGTCCGACTTCCTCGCAATGGCCGGCAAGGATCTCGCTCTTCTGCTTGAACTCGTCAAAGGTGTATCCGAAGTTGGTGTAGTCCGCGTAGCGAGCCGCAACGTTCAATGTCAGCTTCTCGCCACCGCCCGCGATCCACACAGGAATCATGGGGTCCTGGACCGGCTTCGGCTGACAGACCGCACCCTTGAGGTTGTAGTAGGTGCCGTCGTAGTCAACGACGTCCTCCGTCCACATGCGACGCATGATCTCTACGCCTTCGCGTAGCATCCCGATCCGGACCGAGGGTTTGGGGAATTCGTAGCCGTAGCCGTCGTACTCGTGTTCATACCAGCCGGCACCGATGCCCATCTCGAGGCGGCCGCCCGAGATCGCATCGATCGACGCTGCCACCTTCGCCAGGTAGGACGGCGGACGATACGAGTTGCAGGTGCACATCTGACCGAGCCGAACGCTGTTGGTGGTGGCCGCAAGCGCGGCCATCAGCGTCCATGCCTCGTAGACCGGTTCCTGATCCGGCTCCGGTACCGGGTGGAAGTGGTCGTAGACCCAGACCGACTCGAACCCGAGGTCCTCAATCACCTTCGCGGTGGAGAGAATCGTCGGCCATTGCTGATCGACCGGCACACCAACAAGATCGTGGCGCCAGCCCTGAGGGGTGAATGCTCCAAAACGCATACCCCGAACATAGCGGCGCGCCACATCGTGCGAGTCATCCCAGACCAGCCAAGTGCCTTCTGGGGCTGTTCGCAAAGAAGCACTATCTGGCATCATGGCTGGATGCATCGTTCTTCGGGGCCGGGCCGACGCTTGCGCAAGCGAGGCGCCGCATGAGGCTGCAATCGTCCGGCCACTTCGTGGTTGCGCTGCCGGCCACAGACGCAATCGACCTGTTCACCCCCGAGGGGGAACGAGCGTGGGTTCCTGGGTGGGATCCCACGTACCCGGGTGGACAGCCAAGCGAGGATTCCGGAGCCGTCTTCGTGACTGACTCAGGTGGGGTCGAGACGACATGGGTCGTACTCGAGATCGACCGCCATGGCGGACAAGCAGCCTACGCCCGCATCACCCCGGGCCACCATGCCGGCATCGTTCGCGTTGCGTGCGCTGACACTGCCAGCGGACACAGCACCGTGACCGTGGCCTATGACATGACACTCCTCAGCGACGACCCCTCCGCGCTCGACGCCCACGCGGAGGACAACTTCGAACTCATGATGCAGGAGTGGTCGGACGCCGTGGCGACATGCCTTGGGCGCTAGGTCAGGATTTCGCGGTAGATGCCATCGACCCGCTCGGCGATCCGAAGCCAATCGAATCCCTCCACCACCGCACGACGTGCGCTCCGTCCGCGTTCGGTTCGAGTCGACATGTCTGCCGAAGCCTCGATCATCGCACGTGCGAGCGCGTCAACGTCGTCGGGTGCGACGAGCCAGCCGTTGAGCCGTTCCCGATCTGTGTTCACAAACGACGGAGGGCCGCCTGTGGTGGTTGCGATCACCGGCATGCCGCACGCCATCGCCTCCAAATAGACCTGCCCGAATGGCTCCTCAACCGAAGGCGCGACGAACACATCGGCGCAGTTGAATCCGGTCGCGAGTTCGTCGTGCCCGTGCCAACCGACGAAGAACACCCCTTCGACACCCAGCGCCGCAGCAACGGAATGCGGATGCTCGCCCTCCCACTCCCCCGGGTAACCGCCCCAGATGACGAGCGGGGGCGCTTCGTTCCCGAGTGCGCCCCGAACCTCGGCGTAGGCGCGGATGAGAAGAGGCACACGTTTGAAGTCGAGGAACCGACCCACGTACAACAGGGTGGGACGTAGCTCACCGGTCGTCGCATCGATGAAGAAACGGTCGATGTCGTCGTCGGTGTACCGGATCGTTCCCGGTAATCCGCTCTCGTCCCAACCTTGCGGATCTTCGACCAGCCACCGACGCCAGTGATCGAGCCGCGGGCCCCCGGCTAGACCGAGCGGCACGAACGAGCTGGTGTCGACGCCATTCGGCACAATGTCAATCCGGGCCGGATCAAGTTCGAGGAGTTCGATCGCGAGGTCCCGGTCTGTCTTCGAGATGACGATGACGCGATCGACGCGATGTGCGGCAGCGACCAGGCGTTGCTCCCACGCCGCGGCGTGCGCCCATCGCTCCGCCCCTCCGCCTCGAATCTGCTCCAGCATCTTGAGTTCGGTGCCATGTAGGTGAGCGATCGTCGGCCGAGCGCCGAGCCGGTCGATCGCATCGTTGACGTGGGTCAAATGGTGGATGTGATAGACATCTGGCGGTCCAACGTCCTCGAGCAACTTCTGCCAGGTTGCGACCTGGAGCAAATAGGCGTCATCATCGACGGAGGCGAACACGCGATCCGGAACTCCTGGGCGGTCTTCGAACGATGGGTGGATCGGAACGGGGGCCGTCATAGGGTCCCGGCCTTCATCGAACCATTCGATCGCCTCGGTGAAGTCCAGCGCGTGCACATCAAGACCTTCGAAAAAGGTGCTGGCGTTTGACCTCACGCCCGGAGGTCCGAGCGACCCACACGCCACCGTGATGTCGTTCCCGAGGGTTTGGAGCGCGCCTGCCATATAGCGCACGACCTGAGCCGACCCGCCGCGGGGATAGAACGCAAGCGTCATGACAATGCGATAGCCGTTCGTCACCGTCCCATTCTGGCCGATCGGCGCGTCGCACGTTCGGGCGGTCCGGCGGTCGGGCGGTCCGGCGGTCGTGCGGGTTTCGCCCGATACGATTCCAGGATGGGAGACAGTCGAGTCGCTCTCCGCCCGGCGAAGCCGGAGCTCGAAGAAGGGCTCCTGTTTGAACGGTTCCCCAGGGTGATTTCTACGTCCAGGCCGTTGCGGTTGACGCGCAGAGTCGCGGGGGCGGCGTCGGTTCTGCCCTGATCCGTCAGGCAAAGGACCGAGGGCGGGGGGCCGGATGCACTCGGATTGCACTCGACCTGGCGGTCGATAGTCACGGTGCCCAGCAGCTCTACGCGCGGCTCGGATTCGTGGTGGAGGCCACGTCTCCGCGATCAGCCATTCTGCCCGACGGCCAGGTCTACCGGATGGCCGCCCTGCTCTGACCTCCTTCCAGCGAATTGGTGTCGTGCGGCCGAACCTGTGCTGCGAGGGCGCGAACCTCGCCGCATCACGGCCGCCAACGAGGAGCGGAGGCGGTAGATTCGATGTCGCCGTTCACAATCCGCCAAGCCCCGGGAGTTGTCGCGATGCTTCGCCATGTCGCTCTGTTCCGATTCAAGCCCGAGACCACCGACGAGCAGATAGATGCCGCCATGATCGCACTCTCGACACTGCCTGGTCAGATCGATGTGCTCCGCAAGTTCCGATTCGGACCGGATGCAGGGATCGCTGAGGGTGCGTGGGATTTCGCAGTGGTCGCCGTGCTGGACGACGCTGACGGCTACATCGCGTATCGCGACCATCCGGTACATGTCGCGGTGCTCCGGGACTACGTTGCACCCCTCATCTCCGAAGCCGCTCGCATCCAGTTCGCGAGCGAGGGAGAGAGCACCTCGCGTACCCGGGGTTCGCCACGTCCTATTTGACGTCTCCGGCCCGCGGTACGCGAAGCGGTCATCTCGAGCTCCTTCCTTGGAGCCCTCGATGCAACCAACCTCTGTCAGTCCTCCACCGGCCGTGCCGCGCGCCAGGCGGTGTATTCGTCGGCGAAGCCGATCATGAGGAGCGGGAGCAGCCCCCCGGCGAAAACGCCCGCCGGTGTGATAGTGACGAGCAAGAAAAGAACGTACGCGACCGTGAAGCCCGTTGCCCACAGCCGCCACTTCATCACCCCCTCGAGATCTGACTGGTTGAGACAGAGGGAGCCGCCGACACCAAACCCGGCAGCCGCCCCCACCACCGGCGAGAGCAGTCCCAGGGCGAGTCCGAGAACGAGGAGCAGCCCCATGGACTGCAATACTCGTTTTGGAGTCTGTGCATTGCGGGATACGAACCCCACGGTCATGAACACAAACGGTGCCATGACCACGCCGATCCCCAACAACCCCGCATCGATTTGCGTCGGTTCGCCTTCCGGCGTCGCAAACGCCGCGGCGTAGGGGAAGTAGCTGAACATCATCGCGATCGTGCCCAACGCGATCGCCAGCCAGTTGCGCCGCCGCTCCTGTTCTTGCGCCATCTGTTCGGTATTCGCCGAGGGCTACCCCTTCACGGAGCCGGCGGTGAGGCCACGGACGAAGAACCGCTGCAGCGAGAAGAACACCACCAGGGGCAGGATCATCGTCACGAAGGCGGCCGCAGGAAGCAGGCTGAAGGCACCTTCACCACGACCTGCAAGATCGGCCAGCTCTACGGTGAGGACCCGGACGCTGGGATCGATTCCGAGGAACACCAGCGCTACCAGGTAGTCGTTCCACACCCAGAGGAACTGGAAGATGGCGAACGAAGCCAAGACCGGCACCGAGAGCGGAATGATCAACCGGACGAAGATGGCCCAGTGGCTGGCACCGTCGATCTTGGCCGACTCGATGATGGACGCCGGCAACGAACCCATGTAGTTGCGTAAGAGGTAGATCGCCAGCGGAAGACCGAACCCGGCGTGGGCCAGCCAAACGGCCGGGAATGTCCCGGTGACGTCGAAGGTGGTGTAGATCCGAAGGATCGGGATCAGCGCCATCTGCAGCGGTACCACCATCAGGCCGACGACGATCACGAAGAGCAGATTGCGCCCCGGAAACGTCATCCATGAAAACGCGTAGGCGGCGAAGGCGGCAATTGTGATTGGGATCACGACCGCCGGAATCGTCACCGCCAGCGTGTTGGCGAAGGCGTTGCCGAACCCCTCTTGGAGCACAACCCGGTAGTTCTCCAGCGTCCAGGTCGCCGGATCCAAGATCGAACCGAAGATGGTCCACCACCCCGATTCCCGAACGAGACCGGGGTCCCGGAGCGAGTTGATAAACAGCCCCAGGGCCGGAATGATCCAGAGCGTCACGATGATCCAGACCGAGAGGTACACCGGCCACTTGGAGAAACGTCCACCCTCCCGCTTGGGCGAAGCCGTGACCGTTGGAGTTTCTGTCGTCGTGGTCATCGCTGCGCCTCCTGTGCCTGGAACCGTCGGACGTTGATGACGAGGATCGGAATGACGGCGATGAACAGGACCACTGCCAACGCCGCCCCCAAGCCATCGTTCAGATTGGTGAAGAACTCCTGGACCATCTGTTGTGCGACAACCTGCGTGCCGTCGCGGCCCCCGGTCATCACCCATACGATGTCGAACACTTTCCAGGTGGTGATCAGCACCGTGGTCCACACCACCACAACAGTCGAAGAGATCGTCGGGAACGTCACCTTCCGAAACACCTGCCACTCGTTGGCTCCATCGATGCGAGCGGCCTCGAGCAGGACGTCGGGCACCCCTTTGATGGCTGAGGAGAGGATCACCATGGAGAACCCGACCTGCAGCCAGACCAGGATCACCATGAGCATGAAGTTGTTCCAGGGCTGCTGCTGGAGCCAGTTGACCGGATCTTGGCCCAGCCCCACCATGATGCCGTTGAGCAGGCCGATCTGGTTCCCGAAGCCCTCCGGCCGGAAGCCGTACACGAAGAGCCACACCACGCTGGCTCCGACGAACGAGATCGCCATCGGCAGGAAGATGAGCGACTTCGAGATCGACTCGGCGCGCTTGCCCATCTTGTCGGCGAGCGTGGCGAACCCGAGACCGAAGACAACGGCCACAGCCGGCACCACCAGGACCCAGACGACGCTGTTGCGGATCCCGGTCAGGTATTGGCTCTCGGTGAAGAGCGTCACGAAGTTGTCGAACCCGACGAAACCTTCGCCGTTGCGATCCCGGAACGCCAGGATCGTCGTGTTGATCGCCGGGTACACGAGATAGAAGCTGAGGAAGACGAGCGCCGGGCCGACGAACACGAACGGGCGAACACCCGATGCCGGCCGCTCAGGAAGCAGGTTGACCAACCGATCCATGCCCCAATAGAGAGCCCACACCCCAATGACGCCGACAATGACGGCAACGGTGACCTGGACGATCTTGTTGACATCGTCGTCCTTCAGGAACTGGAAGGAGAAGAAGAACACGATGAGTACCAGCGGTACGACGAGCGCCGAGAGGATTCGCAGAACCCAGACAACGAAACTGTTGTCCTGGGGCTGCTCGAATTCCGGCCCCCTCTCCGGCACATCCGACTCTTGGTCTGGAAGCAGCGGGGTAGTCATCGAATCTCCCTCCACGGGTCCAACCTGCTCGGTAAGACTCTAGTCATGAAGGGGGCGGCCTTGCCGGGCCACTGCGGCACATCCGACTCTTGGTCCAGAAGCGGCGGGGTAGTCATCGAATCTCCCTCCACGGGTCCAACCTGCTCGGTAAGACTCTAGTCATGAAGGGGGCGGCCCCAGCGGGCCGCCCCCTTCGATTGTGGTGGTCGATTGTCTGTCTATTGCTTAGGGCCAGCTGGATTCGACCGCGTCCGCGACCTCCTGCGACGAGGTGCCGCGGGTGAAGTCGACCATGCCGGTCCAGAAGCTGCCCTGTCCGACAGCCGGCGGCATCAGGTCACTGGCATCGAACACGAAGCCGTTCGCCGCCATCGCGTCCCAGACGGCCTGGGCGATGAACTGATTCTCTTCCGAGTTCAAGCAGTTGAGATCGGTGAACCGGTTGGCCGGGAGCCGTTCCACGCCTTCGACGCCGTGGCCGCCGTAGGGAGACACACCACCGCCGTCGAACGAGGCCAGGGTGCACTGCCAATCGGGCGAGATCCAGTCCTTGACGAGCTGGGCGTTCTCCGGGGTGCCGTTGAAGACGATCAGGGTGTCACCACCGCCCATCGCGCCTGCGTTGCCGTCGATGGTCGGGAAGGGGAACACCTTGAGTTCCGCCGCTTTCTCCGGCGTGTAGCCCGTCAGATCCACCATCCAGTTCCGGGCGAACGAGCCTTGCTTGAGCATCAGGCAGCCCGGGGGATCGTTGAACAGCGGTCCCGGCGAGTCGGTGACGGCTACGCCGGCGATGTTCTCAGCACCACCGAGGACGAAGCCCTCGCTGAAGATGAGCTCACCGAACTTGTCGAACGCCGCGACCACGGCGGGATCATTGAACGGTATCTCATGCTTGAACCACTGGGCGTAGACGTCCCCGCCCGACTGGCGAGCAATGATGTCCTCGAGCCAGTCGGTGCCGGCCCAACCGGTGGCACCGCCGCTCTCGAAGCCGAAGCACCACGGCGTGAAGCCATCATCCACCATCTGCTGTGAGAGGGCCATCATCTCATCCCAGGTCTCCGGGATCTCATAACCCTGCGCCACGAAGGTGGGCTCGTGGTAGAACACGATCGACTTGAAGTTGGGGAACCACGGGACGCCGTAGTGGTTGCCGTCGGCACACACACCAAGGTCCACCCAGAACTTCCCGAACTGATCTTCCAACTGGGCGATGTCGAAGCCCATGTCCTCGAGGGACGTCAGCTCACCCGCTTCGGCGTACGGGCAGATCGATCCCGGCTGGGCCAACGCCGCCATGTCCGGCGGATCGCCGCCCTCGACACGGATGCGCAGCTGCGACTCCATGTCGTCCGATCCGGTGAAGGTGATGTTTGTGTCCTTCTCGGCGTTGTACGCGTCGAGGAAGCCCACCATCGCCTTGCCCTCATCGCCGACCGGCAGACCAAGCAGGGTGAACTCGGTACCTGCCACGTCGACCATGTCGGCGGCGGCGGCCGTAGTCGTGGTTGCCTCGTCGCCGCCTGCGGCGGCGGCCGTAGTCGTGGTTGCCTCGTCGCCGCCTGCGGCGGCGGCCGTAGTCGTGGTGTCGCCGGAGTCGTCATCGCTACAAGCAGCTATGACCATGGCAAAGACCACAAGCAGCAGAAGCCACTTCGCTCTTCTCATTGGTTCCTCCATGAATAGGGGATGTCCTCCTCAAACCGGTCAAGCCGATTTGTTCATACCCAGCCTAAACGGTCGAGGACCGATTCGCGATATCGAGCCCATCCAATATCTGGGACAAGACCCGGCGGCTGCGCGATCACCCCTGCCGATGCCAAGGTCCGAGTCAGCGGTCCAATGCCTGGTACCAATCGTCCATCATCGCCCCGATCGGATCCGCCCCGTCCACGTGGTTCTAAGGCAGCAGCGGTGGCTCGACCCAACCCTGATTGCAACGCACCAGAATCCAGGGCGTCGCCGGTGTCTCGGCGATCGCACCCGATCGACGGACTCGAGAGGAGCGCCGTCGTCGGCAAGCTACCAGGCAGACTCTGGGGCTACTTCGGGCGGTTCGTTGCGGTCGGGCACCCACGAACGCGAAATTCTACGAACGGCGCGCGTTCACGTTTGAAGCCGCGGCGCCGCTGCGAAGTCCATTCCGCGGGCTGGAGACGCCAAATAGGACGTCTACAACCCTGGGTACGCGTTTTGCTGGCTGATCGACGAGTCGGCGCTGGGGTGTTCGTCTCTTCCGGCGATCGACAGGTTGTTGCAGGCTTCGCACACCGATGCCGGTACAAGGCCGACAGCCATGAGGCCGGCGAAGATCCGACAGCCGATGCAGAACGCAAATACCGATTCCAGGGTTGCAGCGACGCCGATCAGCGCCACCAATATCAGGGCCATCGGTTCGAGCCCGGCGAGGCGAGCGATCAGGGCTCCGACTGCCAGCGTCGCCCCAATCCCTTGAGCGAAGCGTTTCGGCGGTCCGGGAACGAGCTTCGCCGGAACCGACAACCGTGGCACAAGGACCGTGTTGACGATCTGGGCCAACGGCGACAGCGTTGGCCCAGTGAGAACGCGAGCGACGAATCCGTAGGTGAGGAATCCGAGCACGACCCAGCTTCCGGATAGGAGGTAGGCAAAAGCAAGAACCACGACGCCGGCGGCGACAAGCCGGGCCGCGTTCTCATTCACCGGATCTGGGTAACGGAA
>Ga0316191_10003979_pt1 | contig 10987 bp, 9 predicted proteins | sample Eddworburr2cm_MG_FD_204928 | JGI IMG/M metagenome (GOLD analysis project Ga0316191, IMG submission 204928) | Coastal sediment microbial communities from Maine, United States - Eddy worm burrow 2 cm | ecosystem: Environmental > Aquatic > Marine > Coastal > Sediment | place: USA: Maine | collected... | reverse complement strand
AATAATTACAGTAACTTTTAATTTAAATTAAGGTATTTCTTAAATACTTATATTTTAATTTACTGGGTAAACTTTATTGAAACTGGGGCATTACGCTGAGAAGGGAAAATGCAGGTGAGACCGGGTACCGGTTGCCAATGTGGAAATTATAACAAAACAATGGCCGGGACTTTTAAATTATGACCACGGCCATTGTTTTGTGTGGGCTCTTAGAATGACAGACCGGCTTCGACGAATGGACCGCTTATCGCGGTGTCGACGGCCATGCCGTCACGGTCGATTTCATACTTGCTGAATCGGTATCCACCGGCCGCATAAATCGGCCCGACGGATTTCCAGCGGAGGCGACCGATCAGTCCATAAGACTTTTTCCCGCCGATTGAGATCCCTCGGCCTTCCGCTTCGAGGGCCAGAACATCCAGGGGGTGGAACTGCACGGCGGCAAAAAACATCGGAATCGGCAAAATAAAACTCTCGGATGCCTGACCGATTGAATCCTGTTCGATATAGTCTTCGAAATCGATGGTCCGCATGTTGATGCCAAGGTCGACGTTAAGCCTGTCGTGAGATACAGTTTTGACATAGGGAATACCGTAATACAGGCCGATGTCAAGATCATTCAGGGTGACATTGGAATTTAAGGCGACATCGTCCTCGAGGCTCTCGTCGCCGAAATCGAGCCTCATGTTGTTAATGTTCGTGCCCTCATATTTTATGGGGGTCGCCATCACGTAGATGTTCGGTAGATACTGCGACATGTCCACAATATACTGCCCGAAGTTTCGGGTATCCTCATCGAATTCACGGTTGTCTTCAGAGGCCCGCACACTTGCCGGACTGAGGGGATCGAAGGCCGATTCAGCGGGTGGAGGTTGTTTCCAAATCCACAGGTCGTCCTTAGGGTCGAAGGCGTCCCCCTTTGGCGGCAAGGCGGTGCACAACAGAAGGACAACAGCGATGCTCAAACTGATTTTTTTCATCGTCCTTCCCCTTTATAAAAGCAAACAGGTTTGTAGAGCGCAAGCGAGCCGTCCCTATGGTCATTATCCTATCAGCCCGCGGGCAATATGTCAATTCTTTGTAATATTAATGTATTACATAGAAATACAAATAAGGGCTGACTGGGGAACAAATCGGCGCAGAAGAAAACGGATGTGGGTGAGAGGAAAAACGAAACCCGCGGACTCAAATGCCTAAGTAGGCTCTACGGACGTCGTCGTTGGCGAGCAGTTTTTTGGCCGAATCCGAGACGGTGATTCGACCGGTTTCCATTACATAGCCGCGGTGGGCGACCTTTAGGGCAAGGTTGGCGTTCTGCTCCACCAGAAAGATGGTCGTGTTACTCTCGGCATTGATTTTTTTGATGATGTCGAAAATCTGTCGGACGATAATCGGGGCCAACCCCAGAGACGGTTCATCCATCAGCAAAAGTCGCGGCCGTGCCATCAGGGCGCGCGAAATCGCCAGCATCTGCTGTTCTCCGCCACTGAGCGTACCGCCGGCCTGGGCGCGCCGCTCGGCCAGAATCGGAAAAAGCGAATAGATGTAGTCGATGTCCTTTTTAATGCCGTCTTTGTCCGGACGCAAAAATGCGCCCATGTCGAGGTTCTCCGTCACAGACAGACGGGGGAAAATCCGTCGCCCTTCCGGCACCTGGCTGATTCCCAGGGCAACGATTTTATTGGGGCTGAGTTCCTGAATGGGTTGGCCCATGAAAAATATTTCACCCGAGCGCGGTGGCGCAATGCCGCAAATCGACATCAGGGTCGTGCTTTTGCCGGCCCCGTTGGCGCCGATCAGGGTAATGATTTCGCCTTCCGCAATCTCAATGCTGATCCCCTTCAGGGCCTGTATGTTGCCGTAAAAGGTTTTGACGTTCCTGAGCTCAAGCATCGATCTCTTCCCCGAGGTAAGCCTTGATGACAGCCGGGTTGTTTTTGATTTCCTCTGGTGTTCCATGAGCGATTTTTTTCCCATAGTCGACCACGAAAATGCGGTCGGAAAGGCTCATTACCAGCTTCATGTCGTGCTCGATGAGCAATACGGTCACCTCTTCTTGATCGCGCAGTTTAAGGATCAACTCATCGAGCTCATCGGTCTCGCTGGGGTTCAGCCCGGCGGCCGGCTCGTCGAGCATCAGGATAAAAGGATCGGTAGCCATGGCCCGCGCGATTTCAAGGCGCCGCTGGGCACCGTAGGGAAGGTTTTGGGCATACTCGTTGACGAATTTTTCGAGATCCATTTTCTCCAGAATGCGGTAGCTGTCGTCCACAACCTTCCGCTCCTCTTTGCGGGTTGACGGCGGGCGGAGAATCGCCCCGGCAATGCCGGACTTCAAGCGACAGTGGCGACCCACCATGACATTTTCGAGCACCGTCATGCTGGGAAACAGCCGGATGTTCTGAAACGTGCGTGCCAGGCCGACTTCGGTCACCTTGTTGGGCTTCAGTCCATTGAGCCGGATTTTATCTTTTCCCGGCGGCCGGACCGTCATTTCACCCTCCGTCGGTGGGTAGATGCCGGTGATGCAGTTGAAGAAAGTGGTTTTACCGGCGCCGTTGGGACCGATCAACGCAACGATTTCACCCTTCCGGATGTCCAAATCCACGCTGTCCAGGGCACGCAGGCCGCCGAAATCCATGGTCAGGCGGGTCACTTCCACTATCGGTTCTATCGGTTCCATAACTCCCTGCCGCTGTAATAAATCGGGTTAGGATTCGTCCAGACTCTTGAATTTATAGGTTCGCCGCGTGGCGCTGATGATGCCGCCGGGACGAAAAACCATCATGGTCACCAGAATAAAACCGAACAGGAGCATCCGGTATTCCGAGAAGGCCCGCAGGTATTCCGGCAGCAGGATCAAGGCCAGCGCGCCGAAGATCACACCCAAGATGGAGCCCATGCCACCCAGCACCACGATGCACAGGACATTGATCGACTCCCAGATAGTGAAGCTGGCCGGGTTGATGAAGGTGGTCTTGGCTGCGAACATCACCCCGGCCATGCCGGCCCACGTTGCGCCCAGAGCGAAAGCGGTCAGTTTGGTTTTGGTTCGGTCTATCCCCATGGCCTGACAGGCGACCTCGTCTTCCCGCATTGCGATCCAAGCCCTTCCGATCCGCGAGTCTTTGAGCCGGTTGACCACGAAAATCGTGAATATCACCAGGACGATCAGTAGAAAGTAGATGAAAATGCTGGATTGCTCCAGGGACATTTTGATTCCGAAAAACCCGGGCCGCGGGATATTGGCGATCCCACTGGGACCGAAAGAAAACGCGTTCCAGTTTTCAAGGATCAGGCGGATGATTTCGCCGAATCCGAGGGTGACGATCGCCAGGTAGTCCCCCCTGAGCCGCAACACCGGGTAGCCGAGAAGAATGCCGAAAAATGCGCCCGTGGCCGCACCGATGGGAAGCGCCAGCCAGAAGCTGAGGCCGAAGTGATAGTTCAGCAGTGCGTAGGAGTAAGCGCCGACTGCGTAGAAGGCGACATACCCGAGATCGAGCAGTCCGGCCAGTCCCACCACGATGTTGATGCCCAGCCCGAGCATGATGTAAATCAGGGCGCTGATCATGATGTTGGTCTGGTACATGGAAAAGACAAAGGGATATGCTGCGATGAAGGCGATAACGACGGCAAGCACCAACAGGTAGATTCTTCGATCTTCTGTGAGCCGCTGCCAGAGGGTGAGCCGGACTCCGGCTTTTTCAGCCAGCTCTTTTTTGTGTCCCATCTCTTTGCGCCGCAAGAGATACCGCCAGATAAAAGAGAAAAAGAAGCTGCCGATGCCCACCAGCAGCATGTTTTCCCAGCGCCATTCAACCTGTTTGTAGATGGTGTTGACCCGGATGACCATGATCGGGAAGGTCAGAAACATGAACCAGAGCGACACCAGAAAAGACTTTTTGATTTCCGCGAGGCTAATCACTTTTCAAATCCTATCCCATTTGGTGTGGCTGCTTTCAATTGATTCAATCGATTGGTTGAAAATGGCATCACAGTTTCCGTTTCGATGAAGCCGACGGTCACACTTTCTCTGATTCCGCACGTCCCAGGATGCCGGAGGGCCTGAAAATCAAAATGAAAACCAGGATCAGGAATGCGAAGACGTCCTCGTAATCGCTGGAGATATAACCCGTGAAAAAGCTTTCGGTCCACCCGAGAACCAGGCTGCCGAGCACCGCCCCCGGGATGCTGCCGATGCCGCCCAGAACAGCGGCGACAAACGCTTTGATGCCGGCGATGAAACCAATGTAGAAATTGATTTGACCGATGTGGGAGGCAATCAGGACGCCGCCGATGGCTGCCGTGGCCGATCCGACGATGAAGGTCACTGAAATGACGCGGTTGACGTCCACGCCCACCAGCATGGCCATCGCCTTGTCCTGGGAAACCGCCCGCATGGCTTTTCCGATCCGGGTGAATTTGATCATAAAAGTCAGCAGGATCATGACGATAGCCGTGGTGACGTAAATGACGACTTGTGAGGAGCGGACGATGTGTTCCCAAGGCCGCAGCCAGTCGAACTCGGGAATCAGGGCCGGAAACGGTAGAAAATCAGAGGTCTGCGCCAGCAGCACGTAGTTTTGAAGAAAAAGCGACATGCCGATAGCGCTGATCAGGGCCGACAATCGTGGTGCATTGCGCAGTGGTTTGTAGGCAATTTTTTCGACCGTGTAACCGTAGGCAGAGGAGTAAACCACCGCTACTCCGGCGGCGATAAAGAGGATGGCGACCGAGTTCCAGCCCATCAGCGTCAGGACCCCGGTGACGATCAGGGCCGTGAAAGCACCGATCATATAAATCTCACCGTGGGCGAAGTTGATGAGTTCGATGATTCCGTAGACCATGGTATAGCCCAGCGCGATCAGGGCATAAATGCTTCCGCGGGTCAGCCCCGCCAGAAAGAGTTCCATAAAGTAGTCGAAATCCCAGAACATGGCCATCTCCGTAAAATTCAGGGGGAGGGCGGTTCGCCTTCCCCCTTTTTCGCGTCCGGAATATTACTTTACCTCGACGTATTTGCCGTTTTTCACTACGTAGACGGAGAACCCGACACCGGTGGCGTCGCCTTTCTCATCGAAACGGATCTTGCCCAACGGCGTGTCGACGTCATTTGTCTGCAAGGCCTTGCGCAGGGCATCGTAGTCGGTGGAACCGGCTTTTTCGATGGCGTTGAGCAGCGCCAATGTGGCGGCGTAAGCCTGGGGATAGAAAGCGCCCGGGTCTTCGCCGTAAGCCTTGCGGTGCTCCTCGACGGCCTCATTATACATGGCGTTGCTCGAGAGGTCTTTGGGACCGGTGGCATATACACCCTCGGCATATTGGCCGGCGACCTTAATAAAGGTGTCGTCCTTGACACCGTCATCGGAAACAAAAGCGGTCTTCATCTTTTTCTTGCGCATCTGGGACACAATCTTGGAGGCTTCAGGGTGATAGCCACCGAAAATGACCGCGTCGGCACCGGATTGTTTGATCTTCTGAACAACGGCGGAGTAATCCATCGCTCCCGGTGTCACGCCCTCGTAGAGCACCACCTCGGCGCGTGGATCTTTTTCCAGGAAGCTCTTGGCGAATTCCGCCAACCCCTTGCCGTAGTCGCCCTTGTCGTGGAGCACGGCAATCTTCTTGGCCTTCAAATTGTTGAGGGCGAAGTCGACTTCCAGTTGGGCCTGGGCATCGTCTGACGCGATGGTGCGGTAAAAGTTCGGATAATCGCCGCTCTGGGTCAGGGCCGGGTTGGTGGCCGAGGGCGACATGGCGATTTTCTTGGCGCCCTTGTAGATGCCGAGCGCAGCCTTGGTTGCCCCGCTGCAAATATGACCCAACACGACGTCGGCCCCTTCGGAGGCAAGTTTGGTGGCGGTGTTGGTGGCGATTTCGGGTTTGCAGACGTCGTCTTCCACCAGCAGTTCCACCTGTTTGCCCATCACACCGCCCTTGGCGTTGACCTTTTTAACGATGATTTCAGCCGCCCTGACGGTTGGAATACCGTATGAAGCCAAGTCACCGCTATGGGGTCCGGCGACACCCAGTTTGATGGTGTCGGCCGCAGCACTAATTCCCACCAGTGTAAACACCAAAAATACACCAACAATTGCTACCGTAAACGTTTTTCTCATGTCCATGTTGTGTCCTCCTTTTGGCGTGTAACCTATTGTTGAAATCCAAAATCTCCCGCTCGAATTCGATGGTTATAGAGCGGATCGACGGATCGAGTCAAGTTGAATTTATTTTTTCCGGCGGCAAAAAATTATTGCTGTTTGGGCTACTTGCCTGTATGACTGCAGCAGCTTCAGGCTTTGGTGCGCCGCAATTTGCGAGGGAATGTTCATATCGTGAAAATGATCGGCATCGTCGTCAAGACAGACCCAACAGTTAGCCGTAAAGCAGACGAACTGGAAAAATGGCTGTCTGGAAGGGGCGTTGAAATCGTTCGCAAGGAAAGCCAGCCACCGCAGTTGGACCGCCCGTCAGGTAAGGTGGAGCGGGCCCCGGCGGATCTCTTTTGCATTCTCGTTTTAGGCGGCGACGGCACCTTTCTGAGCGCCGTACGCTGGATCGGCGACCAACCCATACCGATTTTGGGGGTCAAGTTCGGCGAGGTCGGCTTCCTGGCCGAAATCACCGAAGATCGCCTCTTTTCCGTGGCAGCCGCCATACTGCAGGGCACGTTCACCACTCAGCCCCGAATGCGGCTACTGGTCAGGGTGATTCGCCGGAACAAGGAACGCGCGGTCGAAACGGTGCTCAACGATGTGGTGATCAACAAAGGTGCCCTGGCCCGCCTGGCCCATATCGAGACCTATATCAACGACCGTTATTTGACGACCTATCGGGCCGACGGGCTTATCCTTGCCACACCGACCGGCTCGACCGCCTACTCTCTGGCAGCCGGTGGGCCGGTGATCCATCCCGCTGTACCGGCGATGGTCATGACACCGATCTGCCCGTTTACCCTGACCAACCGCCCTCTGATCATTCCCGACGCCGCCACCGTCACCATCAAACTGGAAAAACGATCCTCGGACATCATGCTCACCTTTGACGGTCAGCAGGGACTTGCCATCGATGATCGGGACACGATAGCGGTCTGCAAATCACCGCACCCGATCTACATGATCTCAGAGCCGAACCAGCCCTATTACGATGTTCTCAAGGCCAAGTTGAGATGGAGCGGCGGCCGTACCTGAAACTGTTTTCGCAATCAATTCCACCGATCCGATCGGGCTTCAGTGTCTATCCTTCCCGTCTGCCGGATCTTCATCCAATGATTTACGTGCGGCTTTTGACCGATACCGCCAGCGGTTCTCGGTAAACCTTTACATGGAGCCGGGTGACCGGATTTTAAAGTGATCAACTGTCTGAGCGCATTAGTGAGCATTGAACCGAACAACAATAAGTCAATTACGTATTCGCAATGATGAGGTTATAAGATTCATTCTCTTTCAACGCCTCAGCCTTGTTCGGTTTTAGGCTCACTTTTGCGCGAGTTTTGAGCGCTTTATAATCCGGTCACCCGGCGGAATCCATAGGGTTCTTGCATTCACCAATAATTGCTGCGATATGGCCGATCCGGTTGACATACCACTCTTCGCCATATACAAAATGGCGAGCCGGTTCGGGGGGCCGGCAGCATAGCGGCACCATTTTAATTGGAAGCGGGCGCTGCGGCTGAAATGCCGATCGACTGACAGGAGGCTTTTTGTAGAAGTGACTGCGTCAATCAGATGCTGGATGTCTTTTCTGACGATTCTGCTGATAGCTGCTAACGGCGACGGTGCGGACGTCATCGAGCCGAAAAACGGGGGTCATATCGACTGGACTGAGGGAATTGTTTCCACGGTGGGGTTAGGGGTGCCGCCGGAAGAGCCTTCCGGCATTGCCGGTGCGTCCGAAGTGAAGGCCCGGGTGCTCGCATCTGCGCATTATAACGCCCGCCGCAATCTTTTTGATCTCCTGAATGCCGTCCGTATCGACACGAATACACTGGTCAAGGATATGGCCTCCCGCACGCCTCAGGTTGAGACCAAACTCAGAGAGATGGCGGCTGGGGCCGATGAGGTCGAGGTCGGCGGCGAACCGGTGACGGAAGGCACGATAGCCGTGAGGCTTCAGATGAGTCTTTACGCCGGTTTCGCCCAAATGGTTCTTCCGCAGGGCATCATACCGATCGACGCCGTCAAGTCGGTACAGACCCCATCCGCGGTGGCGGGAGAAACAGTCGAGCGAGTCATTTTCACGGGATTAGTTGTAGACGCACGCAATGTCGCGGCCAATCCGGCACTGGCACCGCGTATCGTCGATGAAAACGATAAGGAAGTGTATGGGGCGGCCTTTGCCAGTCGCGACTTCGCGGTGCAATACGGAATGAGCAGTTATGTCACCGATATCGATGAAATCAAGGGATCCTACCGGTTGGGGGAGCGTCCCTTGATCGTCAAGGGCATTAAAACCATCGGTCCCGGCCACAGCGATATCGTCATCGGCAATGCCAGCGCCGTCAAACTCCGTAAATTCTCGGAACACCTGGCGTTCTTAAGGGAGTGTCGGGTTGTCATCGTTCTGGGCGAAAACCGCTAAGGGTTCGGAAAAAATAGTTTTGAGCGAGCGCTTAGGGCCCCAGCAAAAAATAATTCCACATCTGGCGGTCTTTTGGTCCGTCTACTGCGTTACATCCACCGACACGTATCTCGATATGCGCCGCTGGATGTGCCTTGTAGACGAACCCAAATCCGGCGCAATCTTGTGTAATTATTTTTTACCGTGACCCTTAGGTCCCCATGCTCCAGGATGCGAGGTACTTTTTCTGCTGCGGCGTGAGTTTGTCGATTTTAGTCCCCATGGCCTCCAGCTTCTCTTTGGCAATCTGGCGATCGATTTTTTCAGGAACCGGATGCACGGTTTTGGCAAGGGCGGCCTTGTTTTTGACCATGTACTCGACACAAAGCGCCTGATTGGCAAAACTCATGTCCATCACGCTCGACGGGTGGCCCTCGGCGGCGGCCAGGTTGATCAACCGACCTTCTCCCAGAACGTTGATGCGGCGGCCGTTCTTCAACACGTATTCTTCTACGAACGGCCTTAGCTGGCGACGCGTAGCGGCGATGCCGCTCAACCCGTCCAGGTCGAGTTCCACATTGAAATGACCGGAGTTGGCGACAATCGCGCCATCTTTCATGAGTTGAAAATGTTCCTGACGGATGACCGCAATGTTGCCCGTCAGCGTGCAGAAGATATCCCCGACAGCGGCCGCCTTCCGGATCGGCATCACCGTGAATCCGTCCATGACCGCTTCGATGGCGCGCAGGGGGTCTATTTCGGTCACGATGACGTTCGCGCCCATCCCGCGGGCGCGCATGGCCACGCCCCGGCCGCACCAGCCGTAGCCGCAGACGACAAAGCTGGCACCGGCCAGCAGGCGGTTGGTGGCACGAACAATCCCGTCGATGGTGCTCTGCCCGGTTCCATAACGGTTGTCGAAAAAGTGCTTGGTCTGGGCGTCGTTGACGGCGATGATCGGATATTTCAACACACCTTCAGCCGCCATGCTGCGCAAACGGATCACGCCGGTGGTGGTCTCCTCGGTTCCGCCTCTGACTTCCGACAGGAATTCCGAGCGTTCGGAGTGAAGGGTAGAGACCAAATCGGCACCATCATCCATAGTGTAATGGGGTTTGGCATCGATAACCGCGTTGATATGGGCATAGTAGACTTTGTTGTTTTCACCCTTGACGGCAAAAACCGGTATTTTGTCGTGTTTGACCAACGATGCCGCCACATCGTCCTGGGTACTCAATGGGTTCGAAGCGCATAACGCCACCTTGGCTCCACCGGCTTTCAAGGTCTGCATCAGCGAGGCCGTTTCGGTCGTCACATGCAGACAGGCGCCCAGACGAACGCCTTTGAGTGGTTTTTCCTTTTCAAACCTTTTCCGGATCCGGTTCAGGACAGCCATATTTTGATTCGCCCACTCGATGCGCAGCGCCCCGTCCTTCGCCAGATTGATATTCTTGACATCATAATTCATTGCTGAGACCTTTCGTAATCTGTGTTTAAATTCCCGCCAGTTCACGCATTTTGTCCGCCATGTCGGTTTTTTCCCAGCTGAATTCCGGTTCGGTGCGGCCGAAGTGTCCATAGGCGGCCGATTTGCGGTAAATAGGACGCAGCAGATCCAGGTATTCGATAATGGCCGCCGGACGCAGATCGAAGCACTCTTTGATAATTTCCCTGATCCGCTTTCTAGAGACTTTGCCAGTACCCATTGTGTCCACCAGCAGCGATACCGGTTCGGCCACCCCGATGGCATAGGCGATCTGTATTTCACACTTATTCGCCAGTCCGGCCGCGATAACGTTTTTGGCAATGTGACGGGCCATGTATGATCCGCTGCGGTCAACCTTTGACGGATCTTTGCCGGAGAAGCACCCGCCGCCGTGGCTCCCCTGCCCGCCGTAAGTGTCGACAATAATCTTGCGGCCGGTCAACCCGCAGTCACCCATCGGGCCGCCGACGACGAAACGACCCGTGGCGTTGATGTAGTATCGCGTTTCCACGTCGACCATTTCCTCCGGCAAAATCTTTTTTACAACACTTTTGATGATCGCATCCCGCAGGAACTCGTACTCGACGTCCGGTTTGTGCTGGGCGGCAATGACCACGGCGTCGATGCGTTTGGGCGTACCGTTTTCGTACTCTACCGTGACCTGCGACTTACCGTCGGGACGTAGGAAATCGAGCGAACCGTTTTTCCGGACCTCCGCCAGGCGTCGGCATATCTTGTGGGCCAGCATAATGGGCAGCGGCATCATTTCGGGTGTTTCGTTGCAGGCATACCCGAACATGAGTCCCTGATCACCGGCGCCCTGCTCCTTGTAGCGTCCGTTGCCCCGGTCGACGCCTTGGGCGATATCGAGTGACTGGTGATCGATACTGGTGATGACGCTGCAGGTCTGCCAGTCGAAGCCCATCTGGGAAGAGTTGT
>Ga0316191_10003976_pt1 | contig 10991 bp, 9 predicted proteins | sample Eddworburr2cm_MG_FD_204928 | JGI IMG/M metagenome (GOLD analysis project Ga0316191, IMG submission 204928) | Coastal sediment microbial communities from Maine, United States - Eddy worm burrow 2 cm | ecosystem: Environmental > Aquatic > Marine > Coastal > Sediment | place: USA: Maine | collected... | reverse complement strand
GTAGATACCCATGGAGGCCAGCACCACGCCTTCGCGCCCCGGCATCGGCTCCGGGTTCTCCGGTTTTTCTGCGAATCTCAGTATCCTTCTGTCTTCATCGACCGCGAGGACGCCGAACTCACGAGCCCGATCGACCGGAACTTCCACCGTCCCTACGGTGATGTCCGCCTCCGTCTCCTCATGCTGGGCCAGCATCAGGCCGTAGTCCATCTTGTAAACATGATCGCCCGCAAGAACCAGCAGGTATTCGGGGCCGTGCCGGGACATGTAGTCGAGATTCTGATAGACGGCGTCCGCCGTACCCTTGTACCAGGAAGAATCAATCTGTTGCTGCGCCGGCAAGATCTCTACGTGCTCTCCGAACTCGCCGCGGAAGTACCCCCATGCCCGTTGCAGATGGATCAGCAGGTCGTGCGATTTGTACTGAGTCATCACGCCGATACGACGGATCCCCGAATTCACGCAGTTGGAGAGAGGAAAGTCGATGATCCGATACTTGCCGCCGAACGGGGTCGCCGGTTTGGCCCGGTCGAGAGACAAGTTTTTCAGGCGCGACCCCCTGCCGCCGGCGAGAATCACCGCCAGGGTGTCGCGAGTCAGGTTGCTTACGTAGCGGCCGGATTTGGCTGTGGACATTGACGATTCCCTGATGGCTGCGACAACGGTCGCTGATACGAACTTGTAAGGCTAGACTAACCAGAATATAGGGCAAGCGCTGCGGCGCTGTTAAGCGCAGCTTGACGGCCCGTGTTTGTCCGCCGAACGACAGCCCTGACGCACCACGTACGGAGGTAATGGGATGCCCGTCGATCCAAAGGTACTGCTGGCGACCGCTGAGGTATCCCCCCTGGCCAAGACCGGTGGACTGGCTGACGTCTGTGCCTCGCTGCCGTCTGCACTGCGCGACCTGGATATCGATGTCCGGATCCTGACCCCGGCCTACCGCGGTTCAACCGCGGGACTGGCGACCGAGCCGGTCGGCAAGCCGTTCCAACCCATGGCCGGCGCACAAAACGTTCGACTGCTGAAGAGCAAACTGCCGGGCACGCAGGTACCGGTTTACCTGATCCACTGCCCGGAACTTTTCGATCGCCCCGGCGACCCCTATACGGATCAATACGGAAATGATCACCCGGATAACGCCATCCGGTTCGGCGTACTCTCGAAGGTCGCGGCGCTGTTCGGCAGCGGCACAGGTCTGGCGGACTGGAAAGCTGACGTCATCCACGGCCACGACTGGCATTGCGGGCTGGCGTCCGCTTACCTGAAATTCGACGACCAATCGACGGCCGCGAGCGTGTTCACAATCCACAACCTGGCCTATCAAGGCAACTTCGACCGCAAGGTCAGGCGTGCGCTCGGTATCGACTCGCTGGCGTTCCATATGGACGGACTCGAATTCTATGGCCACCTGAGTTTCATGAAGTCCGGCATCTTCTATGCCGACGAAGTGACGACGGTAAGCCCTCGCTACGCCAGCGAAATTCAGGACAGCGCTTTCGGATTCGGGATGGACGGTGTCCTGCGCCGCCGGTCGGAGAATCTGACCGGGGTGCTTAACGGCATCGATACCGACGACTGGAATCCCGCAACAGATCCCACCATCGCCGCCAATTTTTCGGTGGCTGATCTCGCCCCCAGGGATGAGTGTCGACGAGCCCTGTTAAGGGAATTCGGCATGGATGCGACATCGGATCAGATGGTGATCGGCATGCTCGGTCGTATGTCTCCGCAGAAAGGCTGGGAACTCCTGCTCGGGGCAGCCCCGGTCCTGCTCGGAGAGGGTATGAGCATCATGTGGGTCGGTCACGGCAATCAGGCCTACGTGAACAAGATCAAGAGGTTGCAGGCGGAATATCCCGGCCGGGTCGGTTTCTTTGAAGGTTTCGATGAGGCCGTCGCGCACCGGGTGATGAGTGGTATCGATGTTCTCGCGATCCCGTCTGTATTCGAGCCATGTGGCCTTGTACAGATGTACGCGCAGCGTTGTGGCGCCTTGCCTGTCGCCCACCGCACCGGCGGATTGGCCGACAGCATCCGGGACTCTGCCGGATCCGCCGACGTGCTGGCCACCGGATTCCTGTTCGACGCTCCCACGGAGGCTGCATTGCTGGAATCGCTGCGTCGTGCCGCCCGGTTGCGGACCCAGGACCCCGATAAATGGCTCCGCATGCAGCGCGCTGCCATGGATGCGGATTTCGACTGGCAGATCTCGGCGTCGCGATACGCCGATCTTTACCAGACCGCCTTCGATACGCGACGGGCAAGGGGCGCCGTATTATGATCATTGATTACGGGAACATCAGATTGCCAGCCGCTTGACAAAGGACTAGTCTTAGAAAGATACGGATCGTCAATCCATGGCACCTGCAATCTCTGTCGACAGCTTCACGAGCGCTGCTGTAACAACAGTGGTGCGCGAATTGATGGTCACTTATCAGGTCGTCCTCTCGTTCGATACCGGAGCGCTGAAGCGCTTCGACGTCACCCCATCCCAGGCGGACGTCATCCTCTCTCTCGGACGCACGCCCGGCCAGAGCTGTAGAGGGCTTTCCGAGGCGACCCTGCTTACCCGGGGCAGCCTGTCGGGCATTCTCGAACGACTGGAGGCCCGCCAGCTTGTCAGCCGGGCGCCTTCACGGACGGATCGGCGCAAGACCGTGATCCGGCTGACCCCCCGGGGAGTGGCGCTGTTTGAGCGACTGGTTCCGGAAAGGGCCGCCCATATTGCAAGCAGGCTGGATCGTCTCGATGCCCGTAAGCAGGGAACCATCGTCGATTCCCTGCGCGCTTTACAGAAAGCGTTTCAGTAGGGATTCCGCAGGCGTCGCCGGCTCGGTTGCGGCCGGATGATAGTCGCGGATCGGCCACCGGGCACCGGGAACACGGAGACGAGAAACCTGTTGGCCACCGCACCATGGCGATGACGGGAGGCACTCACCCCACAAGAACCCCTTCTTGCCCGGCGCGACCGATGACCGATCCGCTGAGAATGATCGCCTGACGTCGTCTGCAATCCGGCATTTTTGGCCGGCCTGCCGAAATCTGGCGGGTCGAGTAGCATAGCCGTTTTTTAGGCGTGATGCCTAATTCCAGCAGATCGGAAGAAAAAACCGTAGTCTATTCAATTAGCTAAGGAATTCTGGAACACGCCGGGGTCAGCGATGATGGTGGTTGTGCAACGCAGCATCATGGTCCTCATGGCACCGCGCGCCGTTGACAAAAGGCCCTGCCCGTCTACCCTCGGTCGGGGCAGTTCGGCGGTCCTTCGGATCTCAGTCAACGAGATCCCCGAACAGCCACCCCGTCGCCGATATCGAAAGAGGTCTCAGTGAGCATCCGAAGCGTCATCCTTGTTGCCACGGCGACCGTCATCGCGTGCGCCCAGCCGCAGCCGGGCATCGCGGCGGGCATGCCTGTTCACCTTCCGGCGAGCGACCTGTTCATCGAGACTGCTGATGGTCGCCGGCATGGCTTCCGGGTGCGCGTCGCGGCCTCACCGCGGGATCGCGGACGCGGCCTCATGAGAGTCACCGATCTGCCTGAGGATAAGGGCATGCTGTTCGACTTCGAGGATCAGGCGATGGTCAGCATGTGGATGAAGAACACGCCGCTGTCACTGGACATGATCTTCATCCTCGATGATGGCCGCATCAGCAGTATCGCCGAGGCAACTACTCCATTCTCGCGGCGTTCCATCCAGTCAGAAGAACCCGTCCGGGCGGTGCTTGAAATTGGCGGCGGGCTATCCGAGCGGCTGAATATTCGCCCCGGTGATCAGGTCATCCACGCTCTGTTTGCGGTCACGCCCGTTGATGACGGTGGCGATTCGATCTCAGGTAGCTAGCAGCCAGGGCGCGTGATGGCGCGCGGTCAGGACTATCCAGGCGAAAACAGCCAGCGCCGCGAAGAACGCCACGCTCCGCTGCAATCGGGTGCGGCCCCGCTTCAGGGCGATCGTGCCCAGAACGATGTAGACAAGCAGCCCGACAACTTTTGCGGTCAGCCAGCCCTGAACGATCGGATACTGCCGGATGACCAGCATGAGCCCGATCGCGCTGGCCAGCAGCATCGTGTCGATCACATGCGGAACGACCCGCGCGAAGCGGGAGTCGAGCAGGGGCGAACCGGAGAACATCCAGGCGCCTCGAAGCATGAACAGGCCGAGGCTGAGCGCCGCGCAACCCAAGTGGATGTGCTTGAGCGCAAAATACACGGACGGCGGCTCAGATCACTCTGGAGAATCGCCCCGGCTGCCGCTCCGCGGGCAGATAGGCATCGAAGGCCATGGCGATCGGCCGCAACAGGAATCGGCCGCGGGCCGATACCCGGATCTCGTCTTCGGTGACTTCGACCAGGCCGTCGGCCTGCAGGCGTCCAAGAGCCTCAAGCTCAGCCGCGAAATGGCTCCTGAAGTCGATGTCGAATCTTTGACCGAGGGCGGCCATGTTGACCACGTCCTGACACATCAGCCCCTGGATCACCTGGCGCCGGAGTACGTCCTCAGGCCCCAGCTCCACGCCCCGAAAGACAGGCAGCCGACCCTCGTCCAGAGAGGCATAGTAGTCTTTGCGCAGCTTGAGATTCTGGCTGTAACAGGTATCCAGTCTGCCGATGGAACTGACGCCAAGAGCGATCAGATCGCAATCAGCGTAGGTCGAGTACCCCTGGAAATTTCTCTGCAGAGTCCCTTCGTTCCTCGCCGTAACGAGTTCGTCTCCTGGCAATGCGAAATGGTCCATGCCGATGTACTCGTAGCCCTTGTCGGTCAGGTACTCGACGATATGTCTCAGCAGGGCCAGTTTCGTCTGGGCCGAGGGCAGATTCTCCTCCCGGATCAGTCTTTGCGCCTTGAACATCCTGGGCAAATGGGCGTAATTGTAGGTCGCTATCCTGTCCGGGCGTGCCTCCACGACCAGGTCGAGGGTCTTCTCGAAACGCTCCAGATCCTGATGAGGCAAACCGTAAATCAGGTCGACCGAGACCGACACGAAGCCCACTTCCCTAGCCTGCCGGATGAGGCCCAGGGTGTGATCGACGTCCTGTACCCGGTTTACAGCCCGCTGAACCTGCGGATCGAAATCCTGGATACCCATGCTGACCCTGTTGAAGCCGAGCTCAGCAAGCAGAGGCAGCATCTCAGGCCCGGTGGTGCGGGGATCGATCTCCAGGGAATATTCACGATCACCGTCAGTGCGTAGCGGGTAGTGGCGTGACAGCCCCTCCATCAGGGCTCGCATCTCACCATCCGACAGGTAGGTCGGCGTTCCGCCGCCAAGATGGAGCTGCAGCACCGGCCGGTCCTGGTCGTACAACTCGGCATGCAAGGCCGCTTCCTTGAACACGTAGTCCAGGTACTCAGCAGCCACGCCGGGGGTCCGGGTTACGATCTTGTGGCATCCGCAGTAATAGCAGAGCGAGTGGCAGAAAGGGATATGCACGTACAGGGACAGCTGCCTCATGTCGCGCTTGGCGTTGCTCAGGCGGGCCAGGCGCGCATAGTCGTCCGCCGCAAAACCCTCATGGAACTGGACGGCCGTCGGATATGACGTGTAGCGCGGACCGGGTCCGTCGTAGCGCTTTACCAGCTCCGTATCGAAGACGATCTTTTCCATAAATTACTTGCCCGTGCCCCCGCGGGGATAAACTCAAGGTCTGCACGCCGCCGTCATTACTTCACGGCCCGGCCGGTCACGACCGCGACGGCCGGGCCGGATCAGATGCCGGGCACATTTTACGCTACGGACGATGGCACACAGTGATCTTGGTCAGTTCGCCTTGCCGCCAGGCATCTACCCTTACTGGGCGGGCGCCGGCGGTGGCGCCGATGCGCAACGCAGCAGATAACGCAGATCCATGTCGTGGAAGTTGGGCTGCCCCGCGGAGATCGGCTCGCGAGTGACGATCTCGTAGCCGTCCGGACAGAGTCCCTGGCGATCCAGCCAGTCCTGCAGCCAGCTCATTCGCAGCGTCTCGGCGGTTTCGCTGTCTTCGGGATACGCCGCACCGGCGCGCGCTTCGAACACAAGCATGGCGGAGTCCTGATATGAGGTCCGCAGGATACTGCTCTGATGCCGCTCGAAGTCGGCCCGTGACTTTTCCTCGAATGCGCAGCCGGAGAGCAAACTCAGGACAACAGCGGCCGCACAGATGACAGACGATCTCATCGGGATTCTCCTCATCCCGACAGGCGCCGGGATCTGGGCGCAATGATAAACCACCACCGGGCCTCGGGTCCCGCCATGCCCACGTGCGTCGCGCGGCGGCAACGAGGCGATCCGGCAAAGCACTGGCCGAGCGACCACGAGTCGCCTAAAGTTAGCCTACGCTTTCCGACGGCAGGGGGAGGCCGCCCATGAAGCCTGAATCGACCCGACTGCGATTTTTCCTGTACGCGGCACTGTGGCTGCTGTTGCTGGGCCCCGCAATGGCGGCGGCAGAACAATGGCGCTGGACCGGCGTCGAGCGCGTCGTCGCCGTAGGTGATGTGCATGGCGCCTTCGATGAACTGACCGATACGCTGAAGAAGGCGGGCATCATCGATGCAGACCTGAGCTGGTCGGGCGGCGCCGCTCACCTTGTCAGCATGGGCGACCTGGTGGACCGTAGCGCGCGGTCGAGAGAGGTTCTTGACCTGATTATGCGCCTGCAGGGTGAAGCGTCGGCGGCCGGCGGCGCGGTACATGTCCTGCTCGGCAATCACGAAGCGATGCGTGTCACCGGCGAGATGGAATATGTCACTGACGAGGAGTACGCGGCATTTCAGCAAGAGGAAGATCCCGCGACCCGACAGTTGGCCTACCAACGATTTCTGCAGCGCCAGTCCAAACCGGATGATGACGCGGCCCGGGCCGCTTTCCTGGAGTCTTATCCGCCGGGATTCTTTGGCTTGCAGGCCGCCTTCTCTCCAACCGGGCGGTACGGCGCCTGGATCCTTGAGCGGCCGGTAGTGATCGTTATCAACGATACGCTGTTCGTCCACGGCGGCCTGACCGACGCCATGGCGGACGGCGACCTGGAGGCCGTGAATAGCCGATACCACAACGATCTCAGTATCTATGCGACGTCCCTGCAGGCGCTGCTGGAAGCCGGCGCACTGAACCTCAGTGTCCCGTTCCCCGAGCGCGCCGGAGACGCGGCCGCCGCGGCCGCGGCCAACCCTTCACTTGTTGAATGGGCGGATGGCCTGAAGCTGTCCGGACGGTCACCGCTATTCGTCGCCGACGGCCCACTCTGGTACCGCGGTACCGCCTGGTGCAACCCGAACAGCGAGGTGGACCGGGCCGATCGCGTGCTCACCCACTTCGGCGCCAAGCGCGCCGTATTGGGCCATACGCCGACGACCGACTCGCGGATCATTCAGCGCATGGATGAGCGGATATACATGATCGACACCGGCATGCTGACGGATGTCTACAAGGGCCGGCCGGCGGCATTTGTGCAGAATGCCGGCAGCATCTCGGCGCTTTACCTTGATGAGGCCGGCGCCGTTCCGGTGAAGGCCGAGCCGCGCAGAGTCGGACCGCGGTCGGACCGGCTTACCGATGACCAGATCGAGGACATCCTGACCAACGGCAAGATCGAATCGATCGTGGACGTGGGTCAAGGCGTCACCAAACCGCAGAAGGTTGAGATCACCAAGGATGGCCACCAGGTCGAGGCCATTTTCAAGACCGAGTCCACACCCATACAGGGCTCGAGTCGGCGTCAGGCGCAGAAGCTGATCAACCTCTCCGACCGGTGGCAACATGAAGTCGCCGCCTACCGCCTTGACCGGCTCATCGGCCTGGACCTGGTGCCCGTGACCGTGGAACGGACGATAAACGGCAAGACAGGCTCCCTGTCATTCTGGATCGACGGCCTCATCAGCGAACTCGACCGGGAGACCAAGGAACTACCCGCCAGTGGCTGGTGCTCGCTGTCCGAGCAGTGGCCACTCATGTTCGTGTTCGACGTCCTGATCTACAACGAGGACCGGACAAAACAGAACATGGTGTATGGCGAGGCAGACTGGATGATGTACCTGATAGATCACTCGAGGAGTTTCCGCACCCACAGGGGCAGACCGACGGACATCCGTAACGTCGAACTCAAGCTCTCGCCGCTACTCGCCAGCCGGCTTGAGAAGCTGGAATTCGCCGACCTCAATCAGGCCATGAGTGGGCTACTCGAGAAACCCCAGATCCAGGCCCTGATCAGACGTAGAGACGAGATGCTCAAGGACTGGAGGAAAAGCCGCTGATCCAGCGCCCCAGGACACAACTGACGGCAGGTTTATCGATTTGCCTGCTATCATGATTACTGTAGTATCCAAGGAGATTCGGACGGGCCACTGCGGCCGCCCGAAAAGTCCCGACGCGGGGACCGAAAGAAGCAACGATCAAACGGACCCGCGAACACAACCCGGGAGGTGGGCGTCATGAGAAAATCCCTGCTTGCGCTGGCTGTCTGCGCAATTTCTGTCTGTTCAGGTGCACAAGCCTCGGAGGCCCCCGGCCAGTGGTATGTGGCTCCGATGGCATCCGCCTTCTGGGGCGACTCGAGTCGCTTCACGGATGATGACTTTGGTGGTCACCTGGCTCTGGGTCACGCCTTTGAGAAGTGGAACCTTGAGTTCGGCGGCTTCTACTACGACCTGGACGGCAACAACTCGACGGAGCTTTGGGGCGCGGGGGTGGATGCCCTCGGCGTCTGGTATCGGGACCGGCGCATCACGCCATTCATGCTGGCCGGCTTTGGTTATACCGAGAGCAACAACCAGGACATCCGTAGCGACAGCCAGAACATGTATGTCAACGGCGGTCTCGGGCTGCTGATCGACCTGACCAAGGAACGCGGCCTGGCGCTGCGGACCGAGTTGCGTTATCGCCTCGACTTCCAGAGCCCGACCCAGAATGACTGGGTCGGCAATATCGGGCTGCAGATCCCCTTCGGCGGCAAGGAAGAGCCCAAGGTCGCGATGGTCGATCCGGACAGCGATGGCGATGGAGTCCCCGACAGTCGCGACAAGTGTCCCGGGACACCTGCCGGGGTCAGGGTCGACAACAACGGCTGCCCGCTTGACTCCGATGGCGATGGCGTGCCGGATTACCTGGACAAGTGCCCGGGGACCCCGTCCGGGACTGCGGTAGACGACAAGGGCTGCCCACTCGACTCTGACGGCGACGGCGTCCTCGACGTGGACGATGAGTGTCCGGGCACGCCGCCCGGCACCCGAGTGGACAGCACCGGCTGCCCGATCCTGGCCGTCACGACACTGGAAGGTGTCGAGTTCGGGAGTGATTCCGCAAATCTGACGCCCGCATCCGAGGTCATCCTCGACGCCACGGCGGCGGAACTGGCGCGACATCCGGACATGAAGGTCGAGATAGCCGGTCACACGTCGAGCACCGGACCGGCCGAGTACAATCAGGCGCTGTCCGAGCGGAGAGCGCAAGCGGTCGCCGATTACCTGGTCTCTAAAGGACTGAGTGCGGACAGGTTCACGGTGACGGGGTATGGCGAGTCCGACCCGGTCGCGGACAACTCCACCCGCGAAGGGCGCGCTCGCAACCGGCGCGTCGAGATGCGCGTAGAACCGACCCCGGCGTACGAGGGCGGTAAAGGCGTCATCCGCAATGACTAGGCCGCACTGAAAGTGGCAATAGCATGGTTGTAAGTCACGCCATAACGGCGCCAGAACTGACCTGAGCTGATCTCCCGATAAGACCCGGCAGCACGCCTGCCGGGTCTTTCTTTTGCATCGCGCCGATCAGTCATCCTTAATCTGGATCGATATGAAACGTGTTGCCGTCCTGACAAGCTCACGCGCCGACTTCGGGCATCTTCACTGGCCGTTGCGCAAGATGCTCGATCATCCTGTCCTCGATCCGCGGCTGATCATTACCGGCGCCCATCTGTCCGCCGAGTTCGGCGTCACGGTACACGAGATCGAGAGCGCGGGTTTCCGGCCCGACGAAACGATCGAGTGCCTGATCAGTTCCGATACGGATGTCGGCATGGCCAAGACGATCGGCATCGCGACCCTGTCACTTGCCGATCTGCTCGGCAGGATGCGTCCGGACATCCTCCTGTTGATCGCGGACCGCTACGAGATGCTGGCGCCGGCGTCGGTCGCTCTTGCCCTCAGAATCCCCATCGCTCATATCGAGGGCGGCGAGATCAGCGAGGGCGCAATCGATGATGCCGTCAGGAATGCACTGACCAAGATGGCCCATCTGCACTTCACGCCAACCGAGGACGCCAGTCGCAGAGTCATGGCCATGGGCGAGGAGTCCTGGCGGGTGCACAGGGTGGGTGCACCGTCTCTGGATCACCTGGCTCAAGATGTGCTGCCTGACGGCGGCGAACTTGCGGGCGCGCTGGGTTTCGTGCCGGACGAGCATACCTGCGTCGCGGTCATCCATCCGGTCACCTTGCAGGATGATCCGACCGCAGATGCCGAAGCGATGATCGCAGCGCTGGCAGACTGCTCACGGATCGCTTTCTGCTTTCCGAATGCTGACGCGGGCAGCCGATCGCTGATACGCCGGGTCAGGACTTTCTGCGAGTCGCGCCGCGATGCCCATCTGTACGTCAATCTCGAACCGCGTCTTTACTGGGGCCTGCTTGGCCGGGCTGGGGTGCTGGTTGGGAATTCCTCCAGCGGCATCATGGAAACCGCATCCATCGGCCTGCCCACGGTCAATGTGGGCGAGCGACAACGCGGACGCACCCGGCCGGGCAATGTCATCGATACGCCGGCAGAAGCCTCAGCGATCCGTTCCGCCATCGAACATGCCCGGTCGCCCGGCTTCCGGAGCAGTCTCCAGGGCCTGGAGAATCCCTATGGCGACGGCCGCGCGGGAGAGCGGATAGCGCGGATCCTGGCCGAGGCGCCGGAGCGCGGCGTGCTCTTGCACAAACGCGCATTGCCACTCTCGGCAAGCGGATTCCACCATGACTGACGTCGTTCCTCTCGCCCGCCCGTCGATCACGCAGGAAGATCGCGC
>Ga0316191_10003973_pt1 | contig 10995 bp, 5 predicted proteins | sample Eddworburr2cm_MG_FD_204928 | JGI IMG/M metagenome (GOLD analysis project Ga0316191, IMG submission 204928) | Coastal sediment microbial communities from Maine, United States - Eddy worm burrow 2 cm | ecosystem: Environmental > Aquatic > Marine > Coastal > Sediment | place: USA: Maine | collected... | reverse complement strand
AAATATCTCGAGCGACTCACAGAGAACACCCCGGGGAATTTGGTCCCGATGATTCTTCTGACCGAATCCTACATCAAGTTGGACAATGCAGACCGGGCCCTGGCCGAATTGGAAAAGCTGCCGGCGCAGTTTCCTGAATTCCCGGCGGAATCCATGCCCTTTTACAGACAGACCCTTGAAACCCTGCAGGCTGGAGATACCGGCCCGGCCCTGATACCTTTCACGGTGTTTCACAATTACCAGAAAGTGACCTACCCGTACCAGGCGGGAATGACCGATCTCAAAGGTCCGGGAGAGTCAGCCCTTGGAATTCCTCTGATTAACTACAGCGAAACAACTGCCATGTCCGGAGAAATGGAAGGTGACATTCTCGAATCCATCCAATTTACCGAAGTAGCAGCAAGTGCGGGTCTTCGGTTCGAATCTCTTGGCAATGAAGAGGGAAAGGCTGAATTTCCGGTTCACCATGCCGTGGGCGACTACGACGGTGATGGCGACATGGATCTTTACATCGGCAGAAAAGACGAGGTAAATGGCGAATTCAAAAGCTACCTGTTTCAAAATGAGCTGGGCCGTTATCAGGATTTCGCCTCTGCTTACGGAATAAAGCATAACCCGAAGGAGAACAGGGCTGCTTTTGCCGATTTTGACAATGACGGCTTTCTCGATCTGCTGATTCTCATCAAGGACGGAGCTGTGCTGTATCACAATGCGGGCAAGGGAAATTTTGTAAATATGACCGAAGAGGCAGGTCTTTCAACTCTTAAAGGAGGTTCGAGCCCTTTGTTTGTCGATCTGGATCACGATGGAGATCTCGATTTGTTTCAGGCCCGTGACGGGCTGAACCAGGTATTTTTGAATACCGGCGATAGAAGTTTTAAGCAGGTTGACGATCAGATGGGTCTGGGCGGTGCTCCGGATACGGAGACAACCGAAGTCATTTTTGGCGACTTTGACGATGATGGAGATCTCGACCTTTACCTGGTCAATGCCAATGCACCAGATCTCTTTGCCTGGAATCAAAGACAGGGTGCCTTCAAAACTGTGGAGATGAGTGGTGAAATGGATGTTCCTGTTGGATCAAAGGCTGCTGTGGCCGGGGATTTCAACAATGATGGACTTTTGGACCTTGCTCTTGTCAACAACTCGAACAGTCCGTTGCTGCTGTTGGAGAATCTGGGGGAAGGAGCATTCAAATCGAGATCCGACCTGGAAGCCGACTTTCAAGATTTGCGAGGTGCAGACCTCAAGGATCTCGAGGTGATCGATTTTGACAACGACGGATATCTTGACCTTGTTTTGGTGGGTGCATCCAAGACCGAAGCTGACCGGGGAGTATATCTGTATCACAACAAAGGAAACGGCTCTTTTGAAAACCTGAGTCAACTTTTGCCGGAAGCCGCTTTCAGTGCCAGTCAGATCTCTACATTCGATTATAATGAAGATGGAGATTCCGATCTCCTGCTTTCGGGCACGAAAGGCGAGATCTTCCTGTTGCGCAACGACGGTGGAAACAGGAACCACTATTTGAACATGAAGCTCGTTGGACTCAGAACGGGCAGTGCCAAGAACAACTATTTCGGTATCGGCTCAAAAGTTGAAATGCGCGCCGGTGATCTCTATCAGAGCACTGTCGTCACGCAACCGGAGATCACTTTCGGATTGGGCAATCGCTCCAAGGCGGATGTGATCCGAATCACCTGGACCAATGGCGTCCCCCAAAATATCGTCCTGCCCGATGCCAACCAAAATCTTATCGAGGAGCAGACCCTGAAAGGCTCCTGCCCATTCCTTTACACCTGGAACGGTGAGGAGTATGTTTTTGTAAAGGACATCACCTGGCGCAGCGCGCTGGGAATGCCCCTGGGCATCATGGGAGAAGACATGCGTTATGCCTTTGCGGACGCCTCGGATGACTACCTGCTCATTGAAGGAGAAAATCTCAAACCCAAGGATGGAAGGTATTCCCTGAAAATCACCTCCGAGCTTTGGGAGACCATTTATATGGACAGATTGCGACTCGTGGTGGTGGATCACCCGGATTCTATTGACGTGTTTGTTCCGGAACAGTTTTCTCCTCCGCCCTTTCCGGGAATGGAGTTGCACCAGGTGGCAGACAAAGTACATCCGGTGAGCGCCCGGGCCGGCAAGGGTCTCGATGTCCTGGACCTGGTGACTTCAAAAGATGACCGGTACGTGAGTCAGTTTCACAAGGGGAAATACCAGGGACTGGCCGAGATGCACGAGCTCGTCATCGATCCGGGCCCTGAAGTCGATGTGGAGAACCTGAAGCTCTATTTGCGCGGATGGATCTTTCCGACCGATGCCAGCATCAACTTCGCCCTTTCACAGTCGGATGCTGATGCCCCGAGGCCTCCTTCGCTGGAAGTTCTCGATCAAAACGGAGAATGGGAGACGGTGATCGATCAAATCGGTTTCCCAATGGGCAAGGACAAAACGGTTATTGTCGACCTCTCAGGCAAGATCACTCAAAACGATCGCCGCATCCGCATCCAAACGAACATGGAGATCTACTGGGACGAGATATTCTTCTCTTCGGGCCTGGTGGAAGCCCCCCTGCGCACAACGGTGCTTGATCCTGCTGAAGCCGAGTTGCAATATCGCGGCTTTTCACGGTCCTACAGGAAAGGAGGAAGGCACGGACCCCACTGGTTCGACTATTCATCCGTCAGCAAGGACCGCAAGTGGAAGGATCTCACAGGGAATTACACCCGTTTCGGAGACGTGCAGGAGCTATTGACGGGTTCTGACAACAAGTACGTGATCTCCAATGCAGGGGATGAGATGAGTGTTCATTTCGATGCAAGTTCACTTCCTAAGCTTCAAAAAGGCTGGAAGAGAGACTTTCTGATTCACAGTGTCGGCTGGGTCAAGGACGGGGACATGAATACCGCGGAAGGAAGCACGGTGGAACCCCTGCCTTTCCATGGCATGAAGTCCTATCCGACATCGTCGGATGAGGTGTATCCGGCTACGCCAGAAATGCTTGAATATCAAAAGCGTTACAATACCCGCGTCGTTGAGAACGAATCCGGCAAAGAAAGTTTGATTCAGCTAGACGTAAAACCAGGCGAGTGATAAAGATGACGACAGCACGACTTTTTTTGATACTTCTTCTCTTGCACATCTTGACATCTGGTCTAATGGCTCAAAATGCCACGCCCCGATTCACGGATGTTGCTTTGGAATCAGGCCTTGACTTTCTTTACAACTTTGGAGATGAGTCCTATGAGAATATTCTGGAGAGCAGTGGCTCCGGGGTGACCGTATTTGATTGCAACAATGACGGCTTCATGGATATCTACATGCTCAACGGCACGTATCTGCAGGGAATTTCCGATGAACAGGGCAAGAAATTCGAAGGAAGCACGAATGCCTTTTACATGAATCAAGGGGACGGAACGTTTAAGAACGTTTCGAGCGCCTCCGGTCTGGATGACCCTTCCTGGGGCATGGCGGCGGTACCTGTTGACCTCGACCAGGACGGATTCCAGGACCTTTACCTGCTCAACTACGGTGACAATCGATTCCTGAGAAACAACGGGGACGGAACTTTTTCAGACCATACAGAGAACCGGCGACTCCGTGGCCCGAACTCGCTCAACGGCTTTGACAAATGGAGCATAGGAGCCGCTTTTTGGGATCAGAACGGGGATGGCAGGCTCGATGTCATGGTAGGTAACTTTCTGGCTTTCGACCCGGCCTATGTTTCAGCAGAGGCACCGGAAATGATGCCACACCCGGCAGAGTACAGGGGGCAGGCAAGCATGCTCTATGAGCAGCAGGCGGATGGCTCTTTTAAAGAGGTGACGAAGGCCTACGACTTGTTTTACCCTGACTCCAAATGCATGGGACTGTCTGTTTTTGACTATGATGCCGATGGCGACCTCGATATATTCCAGGCCAACGACCACCAAAAAAACTTTTTGTTTCGGAATGACTCGGGAAAATACACAGAGGTGGGAGTCGCCTCTGGAATCGCGACGAACAGCAATGGTCAGGAGACCGGTTCGATGCACGCTACCTTGGGTGACGTAGACGGAGACGGACTCATCGACATCCTGGTGACGGATCTCAAGTACGGTGCGCTTTACAAAAACATGGGCAATGGCCTGTACAGTGACATCACCGAGTCGAGCGGTATCGCCGGCCCCATGCGCGGCAAGGGTTGTTGGGGTGCCTCCTTTCTGGATTATGACAACGACGGAGACCTCGACCTGGTAACGGCCAACGGAACGGCAGAGGAATTGATTTTACAGTATCCGCTTCTTCTTGAAAATGACGGGACCGGGAGATTCAGAGATGTGGGCAAGCGGAGCGGGCCTTATTTTGGCACAAAACGTTCTGGCCGTGGCCTGGCCATACTGGATTATGACAACGATGGTGACATCGACATCCTCATCTCCCACGTGGATCTCAAAGCGACTCCTGCTTTGTTGCGAAACGAATCCGGGAAGGAGAACCACTGGTTGGGGCTGACGCTGACAGGGCCGATTGGCCTGAGCTCAGGTTTGGGTGCCCTGGTCACTGTGGAGGCCGGAGGAAAAACCCAGGTAGCGATCAACCAATGGTCGATGGGCTATCTATCAAACAATGACCCGAGGGTTCATATAGGTCTGGGAACAGCAGAGAAAATTGACAGGCTAGTCGTGAGTTGGCCCGATGGCAAGCAACAGAGTTTTGAAGGCCTGAAAACAGACAGATATGTAACAATTGATAAGAACAAGGGGATCTTGCCCTATTAAAAGACGAAGAAACAGAAAAAATCAGAAAAATATGAACAGCGAATACATCAGCAAGGTCATCGACCTTACGCATCCGGAAAAGAACATCATCTACAATATGACTCATGAAGAGGCTGTGAGCCGAGTGAATTCGGGAGACCTGGATGCCGTCCGGGAAATTGACGGTCAGTTCTGCCTGGTGGCGGTCGAAGGAAAAACGATACGCATGGCCCGTTCGATCGGCCGGCCGATTCGGTACTTCATCGCCAAGCTTGAGGCCGGGCCGCAATTGGTGATCGCCGAGCGAATTGACGTGATTTACGACTATCTCAAAAAAGAAGGCATGGACGACCAGTTCCATCCTTCCTACACCCGAATGGCGCCGGCGCATTACATTACCAGGATCGAATTGCTGGGCTGCCCGGATCCCAACCCGGTGTACGACAGGTTCTTCACTCCAAAGCGAAATCGCTACGCGCCCGATAGTTTGGAGTCAATCGCGTTGGATTACATGTCGACGCTTTACAATGAAATCAAGAAGTGGTTGAAATTCAAAGCGACTTCGGGCCCAATTGGTGTGACATTTTCAGCAGGAATAGACAGTGGTTCTGTTTTTCTTTTGACCTACCATGCGCTGCGGGAACTCGGAGAAAGTCCTTCGAGACTCAAGGCCTTCACCCTTTCTGTGGACGGCGATGGCGCCGACTTGTTGCAGGCCCGAAATTTCCTTTCATCTGTTGGTTTGGAGATGTTCCTCGAGCCGATTGAATTGGATTACAGCGCCCTGAACTGGAAGGAGGCCATTGAGGTTGTCGAGGATTACAAGCCCCTTGACGTTCAGTCTGCAACGATGAACCTGGCGCTCCTTAAGGGAATCCGGGAAAAGTACCCGGACTGGAAGTACCTGATCGACGGGGATGGGGGCGATGAGAACCTCAAGGATTACCCGATCGAAGAGAATCCGGAGTTGACCATCAAGAGCGTGCTGAACAACCTGATGCTTTACCATGAAGGCTGGGGGGTGGATTCCATCAAGCACTCCCTCACATATTCCGGTGGTCTCAGTCGTGGATACACGCGCACCTGTTCCCCGGCAGATGTGCTGGGCTTCGAGGGCTTCAGTCCGTATACCTTGCCAAACGTGATCGAAATTTCCGAAGGAATTCCCTATATCGACATGACGGACTGGGATCACGAAAGACTTTACGAACTCAAAGGGAAAGTCGTTGGCACCGGAGTCAAGGAGATTACAGGCCTGGACATGCCTGTTTTTGAAAAGAGACGCTTTCAGCACGGGGTGACCTCTAAGGAGCTATTCGAACAGCATTTCCCCAAAAAGGACATTGACTACAGAAAAGAATTTCATTCCCGGTATGAATGAGAATCTCTCAAATCCGGAGATGGATTTCGAGAAAATGAATTCCAGGAAAACAAAATCAGGGGGCATAAATACGGAATGGATTCTATCCCAAAGAGGGGCAAAGAACGAAATTGATTTCCATCGGCCCTATGATTGCATGGTGGAAAAGGAGCGGCGCCCCAATGGGCGGGTCGAAGATACTGCGATCATCTTTTTGTCAAACAAGGAATGTTCGTTCAAATGCCTGATGTGTGACCTTTGGAAGAATACCTCGGACAATTCTGCTCCTGTCGGGGCCATTCCCGAACAAATCGAATGGGCGCTTTCCAGGCTTCCTGCCGCCCGGCACATCAAGTTGTACAACAGCGGCAGCTTTTTTGACGAAAAAGCGATTCCGAAATCGGACTACCCGAGCATCGCCAGGCTTGTCGACCACTATGAGACCGTGATTGTCGAGAGTCATCCCAGGCTCATTGGAGAAAAATGCCTGGAGTTCAGAGATCTTATTTCTGGAAAATTAGAGGTTGCGATCGGACTGGAAACGGCCCATCCCGAAATACTGGCTCGGCTCAACAAGCAGATGACCCTGGACGATTTTAAAAGAGGGGTCGAATTTCTCAAGAGGAACGGAATGAATTCCCGGGCCTTTATTTTGCTTCGTCCTCCTTTTATGACAGAAGAGGAAGGAGTCGCATGGGCACAGAAATCCATCGATTTTGCTTTTGATTGCGGTGTGGATTCATGCACGGTCATCCCGGTGAGGGCGGGAAACGGTGCGATGGAGCAACTGATGAAGAGAGGAGAATTTGAAATGCCCGACCTGACTTCTTTGGAGAAGGTTCTTGAATATGGGGTGTCACAAAGAAGAGGTCTTGTTTTTGCCGATCTCTGGGACCTCGAGCTGTTTTCTGATTGCCAAGCCTGTTTTCAAGATCGCTATGAGCGAATCCATCAAATGAATTTAGCCCAACAAATATTGCCCCGGATAAGCTGCAGACATTGTACATGAGATTTTGAGCCTGTCAATTATAGGTGTAGGTGAATTGTAGGTTCAGTCCGTAGTCATCATTGGCAGCTCCGGCGGCCACGGGCTGACTGTCATAGGTGTAGTAGAAATTGAGTCCGATCTTGAAATTGTTGCTCAATATACTCACCTTGGGATTGAGATTGAAAGTATAGCGATTTCGGCTGTCCGTCAAATAAGGCAGGTAATTGAAATTTGCGTCCACCCAGATTTTCGGGCCCCAGAGCTTGTAGACCTTCCAATACACCATGAAAATACCGGCTACATCATTAGTGATATCCGAGTCGTCAAAAGGAGTTTCCTGAGAGAGATTCGCACCCATTCCGAAATAGAGTCGGTTCCATTCATTGTAAACCACGTCGTTGATTCCAGTGAGATTCAGGAAGGTCCTTAGTTTCGTTCCCAATTCCAGGTTCTGGCTTGCACCGATTGAAACATTCGTGGACCACCTCTTTTTAAGAGCTCTCTGCCAGGTGAACAAAACATCGGCTTTCCGAGAATTGAGTGTGTCTCGTTGAAAAGTATTGTTGATGTCCCATTCCAGGTTGAAGTAGGTTCTCTGTTTTCGATAATCTACGTTGCCCGAAAAAGCCAGCGTGGTGGTTTCGCTACCTTTGGTGTAATTGAGTCCAAGACTGAAATTGCCACTCGTTCTCATTATGAAGCTCTTTTTAATGGGGTAGATTTCTACAATCTCGTGAACCGGGATCAGTTTTCGTTCACTTCCTGTGACTATGTAGACCATCCGATGGTCCTCGGATGCATCGAAGGACCCGAAAAAGATGACCCCAGACTCCATTTTGATCTGGAATTGTTTTTTGGAGATTATCGTATTGACTTTGGTTTCCTCGACGCTAATGGTGCCCATTCCATCCATCTTCCAGGTAACTACTCCGGATACCATTCTTTTCAGATCACCGGTCAGCACGTTCCCGTTGATATGCACTATTGTGTCCGTTTTCTGTGCTCGGATTTGGGTCACACAAAGGAATGCAAAAATCAGTATTAGGCCTCTAATGAGTCGGTTCACGACTTTTGTTATTTGATCCTTAAATGTAAGAATAACTTTGTGTTTGGAGAGCTATGGAATATGAATATGCTTGTCTGGGGAAGAATCGATACCTTTAAAGAGCCTTAAAATCAATAAATTTTTAATGTCCAGGACAATGAGAGTATCCAAATCTTTAAGAACCCGAGCGGTAAATAGTATCTTAGGTCTTTTATTTATTTCCTTTATGTCAGCGAGTGCCCAGGACAAAACCGGTCAGGATGCCAATGCTTCCGCGGATCAAAGCGTATTTGAGTTGAGAATCTATTATCCTCATGATGGAAAACTTGAGGACATACTTTCGCGATTCAGAAATCACACCACCGGGCTCTTTGAAAAGCACGGATTCACCAATGTGGGATATTGGGTGACCCGACCGGGTGAGAAGCCTTCCTTCGCGGATGCTATGCTGGCTGAAAATCAGGGAAAAGAAGCTTTGCTGTATATTGTTTCCTTTCCGGATATGGAATCCCGAAATGCTTCCTGGGAAGCTTTTGTAAAGGATTCGGAATGGATCAAAGTATACGAAGAAAGCCGGGTGAACGGCCCACTTGTTCGCGAGATTGAGCAGGTGTATCTGAATCCTACGGACTTCTCCCTGCTCAAATGAGCAGAATTCTGCTTTAAATGATTCAATTCGAGCGGTTGAAGGTCAGACCCACACTGAAGAAGACCCTGACCTTGTCGACATCATTGACCCAGGAGAAATCAAAATTGAGCGGACCAAGAAACGAATCATAGGCAATCTGAGCCCCCGCAGAAATGATTGCGCTCGTCTCTATCCCATCCGACCATCTTCCAGAAGGAGAGAAGGCCTCTTCGATATAATCCGAGAAATCTCCGAATCCAACCGAAGCCAGGTTGAAATGAGGAATGATGAAGATTTTTGACGTCGGCTGGAACTGAAGCCCGAGTTGCAAATTCATGTACTGACTCACGAAAAGCTCGTCTTCATGAAGACCCGGAAACGGGTAGGAGCCCCTCCTTGGAGCCGTCAGAACCCCACCCAGACTGTATTTGGCCGTATAGCCGTAATCGGTGAATGACGCATCATCCTCTTTTAAGGGGTCCTGTGCGATAAAACTGAGATTGGTGCCTATAATTCCCGTCGTTTTTGAGCTGAATGGGATGCGGTATTCAAAATCAACGCCAAACTTGGTGAATCCGTTGGTCGATCCTCTGACGTCATCCAGCTCTGGTTGAGAATAAATGAGATCCACATCATGTAGGATCGACCGGCTCACAAATCCTCTCAGGAACATGCCCTTGGAAGGATAGAAAACCCGGTCAAACCGTGAATAGAAGTAATGGCCTCCTATTTCCAGGTTGTTGAAATCATAGCTGGCCAGACTGAGAATGTTGTCTTTGATGGATGGGTCGACCTCGGGTACGATGCGGTTATGCTCATAGCTCAAATCCATCCCCACGTAACTGCTCCTTGAGTTCAGGTTGTAATTGATCTGGTTGTCAAATTGTCCGTACCTGGATTTCAGATTGTCTGCAATTTCACCAGCCAAATAGAACTTCTGATCCAGGAATTCAGCATAAACCTCTGAGCGCCACCACCAGTTTTTTCTTTCTCCGAACGTCTTTTGGTATTGTACGCGGAAGCGGGGCTGAACCGCTATATCAGCTGTTATCACAATACGCGATGCATTGCCGACGACATTTCTGCCAGTGTAATTCACAAGAATGCCGACCGATCGGTACGAGTCGTAGTGCAGGGAGCCTTTCACTTGATGCTGGGAATGTTCAGAACCTCGAAGCTCGACCCCCAACAATGAGTCCCTGAAAAAGGCCTCGTAGGTGATCTGTTTGAAGAGCGTCGTCCCCATCGCCCTGTCGATCCCGTCGATCATCTCTTTGGAGGAATAGGTATTTCCTGTTTCAATTCCCATTCGGGCCTTGACCAGTTCCAGGTTCGGCTCGCTGATGTCATTGAAAATAATGGTATCTAGGGCAAAGGCATCCTCAACATCCGGAGTTCTGTGTTCTCTTTGCGTGTAGCCTTTGAGTTGCTCGGACAAGGCGACCAGTTCCGGCAAACTCGCCTGGACTCCTTTCTTGCCCTCGACATAGATTTCATTTGATTTTTGAAAATCTCCGGTGGAATGAGTCAGATGGGGTATGTGATCCACCAGTATATCGCACATTTCCCGACTTTCCGGATTCTTCAGATTGCTGGTGAGCATACCTGTCTGGAAAGCCAAAGCCGGTATGCTGCTGAGCTTCTCCTTGGGCTGCATTCCGCCGCTTACGTCGCTTCCGATGATGATGTCGGCACCCAGCTTTTTGGCCACATCTACCGGGAAATTATTGACCACACCTCCATCGACGAGGAGGGTGCTGTCGTATTCAACCGGCTGAAAAACACCGGGGATGGACATGCTGGCTCTCATGGCCAGAGAGATCGAGCCTTCGCTGAACAGGTATTCTTTTCCGTTCACAATATCTGTTGTCATCGCCCGGTAAGGAATCGGCAGGTCATCAAAGTCTTTGATGTTGTAAACCGGGTAAGCCAGCAATGAGATGAATTCACGAAGCTTCTGATCTTTCAGGAGACCTGAGTTCACTTTGGGCTTTCCTTCAATGATGTCAAAATCGACCAGGTGTCTCTTGAACTCACTTTTTTCCTCCATGCTGACATCCCAAAGGGAAATATCACCTCCGAGCAGTTCCCCCCAATCTGCTTTTTCCGCAATGTAGGCGATTGAGTCCCCCGAATAGCCCATGGAATAGAAACCCCCAACGATGCTTCCCATACTCGTTCCAACAACGAGGTCGGGTACTATACCGAGAGAATCGAGGGCCTGAAGCA
>Ga0316191_10003971_pt1 | contig 10996 bp, 10 predicted proteins | sample Eddworburr2cm_MG_FD_204928 | JGI IMG/M metagenome (GOLD analysis project Ga0316191, IMG submission 204928) | Coastal sediment microbial communities from Maine, United States - Eddy worm burrow 2 cm | ecosystem: Environmental > Aquatic > Marine > Coastal > Sediment | place: USA: Maine... | reverse complement strand
AGTCCGGTGACGGGGAAACCATCGCCGTCATGCCGTGCTACCTGAAAAACCACTCGCAGGGCGAATATGTATTCGACTATGGCTGGGCGGAAGCCATCCAGCGGGCCGGCGGGCAATACTATCCCAAGCTGCAGATATCGGTGCCGTTCACACCGGCGTCCGGCCCGCGCGTGCTTGTCGCCCGGCAGGATCAGCTCAGGCAATGCCGTGCCGCGATGGCCGATGCGTCAGACCAACTGGCAGCTCGTCTCGGGGCGTCTTCGGCGCACATGACGTTTATTGAGGAAGGCGAATACGCTGATTTCGGCGAATTCGGCTGGTTGCAGCGCAATGACACGCAATTTCATTGGCACAATGATGATTTTTCATCGTTTGATCAGTTCCTTGCGGTTCTTTCCTCACGCAAGCGCAAGAACATCCGCAAGGAACGTGCGGCTGTAGCAAGAGCCGGCCTGGACATCCATGTTCTGACTGGAAACGACATAACCGAAGAGCACTGGGATCACTTCTTCCACTTCTATATCGACACCGGTGATCGCAAATGGGGAACGCCGTATCTCACCCGCGAGTTCTTTTCTGCCGTCGGCGACAGCATGGCCGACGACATTGCCCTGGTCATGGTGCGCAATAAGGGGCGCTGGGTTGCAGGCGCAATCAATTTCATCGGCGGTGATGCGCTGTACGGTCGCAACTGGGGCTGCATCGAACACCATGACTGCCTGCATTTCGAGGTCTGTTACTACACGGCCATCGAGTTTGCCATTGCCCGCGGCCTGAAACGGGTGGAAGCCGGTGCGCAAGGCCCGCACAAACTGGCACGCGGATACCTGCCCGTGACCACAAGGTCCGTCCACATGATCCAGGACCCGCGCCTGCACACAGCGGTGGCTGATTACCTGGAGAGAGAACGCAAGGCCGTGGCGCGCGACAACAAGCTGATCGAAGAGCAGCATTCGCCGTTCAGGAAGGGAGAGCGCGAGGAAGACTATTGAGGGTTGGCGTCCTCCAACTTCTGAGCTAGTCATTTGCAACAAATACAAATTGGGAAAATCCAAATGACTACACCCTACGAAGACAGCAACATTTTCGCCAAAATCCTGCGCGGCGAGTTGCCCAGCCATAAAGTCTACGAAGACGACAAGACCATTGCGATCATGGACATCATGCCGCGTGCGGACGGGCATTGCCTGGTTATTCCCAAGACGGCATCCCGGAACATGCTTGACATCGAAACCGATGATCTCAATGCGGTGATGGCAACGGTGCAGAAGATCGCGCATGGGGTGGTCAAGGCCTTTGGCGCTGACGGGGTGACCATCCAGCAGTTCAACGAGAGTGCCGGCGGCCAGGTTGTGTTTCATACCCATGTCCATGTCATCCCGCGCCACGAGGGCGTCAAGATGCGCCCGCCAGCCGCTGACATGGCTGATCAGGACGACCTGGCCGAATGGGCTGAAAAGCTGCGTGCTGCACTGGCAAGTTAGTTCACGGCCTATGTCGCTTTGGACTTACCCCAGAACCAGGTGCAAGAGTGCCAGCGCGAAGACCGTTGCAAAGGTGGCAATCTGTGTCGAGCGCGACGCTGCGTAGAAGACGCCAACCCCAATCACTGCTGCGGCGAACCGGTGTTCCACCGCAATCGTGGCCAAAACACCCGATGGTGCGATGATCATGCGCATGACAAGGGCAGCAACCAGCGCCGTTGACACCGCCCTCACCCACAACAACAAGTCGCTTTCCGGATCAATACGGGTAACCGCGACCACCGCCAGCGCCCGCCACATATAGGTGGCGATGAAACCAGCCGGGATCATTGCAGCCACGATCAGCGCGACCCCGGTCATTTCAGCAATCCCTTGCGGCGCGGCCGGAGACAGATAAAGGCAAGCGTTCCCCCGCCGACACCGGCAATCAGCAGGTCAAAGTCCGGGGCGTAATAGCGTGCAATCGGCAACAGGACACAGCCCAGTGCAATGGCAGCATAGTCGAAGCGCCAGATGGCGCCGGAAAGTAAGGACAGCAGGAAGAAGGCCGGCGTGAAAAACACCATGGCCGCAGCCAGCGCCGGCGGCAGGCTGTCAGCAAGATAGTATCCTGCGGGCACCACCAGCATCATGAAACCCATCAATGCTGTGCCCAGGCCAACCAGCCACGGCAACTTCCGTTGGGCCGATACATCATGCAAGCTGGTCAGCGACAGAACCCAGATGGTCACGGCAGTGAAGTGGCCGAGCAGGAATTCCGGCGCCCGTGACGCCTGCTTAAGCCGCACCTGTGCCAGTACACCTATGGTCATGGGCAGCAGGCGGACAGCGGTGAGCGACACTGCGGCGGCAATCAACGGCAGCGCAACGCCGGACTGCCACATGGTCACAAACAGCACCTGGCCGGGCAAGGCCCATATCAGGGGGATTGTCGCAACACCGGCAAGCAGCGGGAACCCGACATCGTGGATCAGGGCGCCGAAACCGATGAATGAACACGCCATGACCAGTCCTGGCAGGGAAAATGCGGCGCGGATGCCACCGAACATCCCGGTCCAGTCATAGGCAGTGATGTCTTGATCTCTTTTCGATTGCGCTGTCTGCCCCATGACTTGCATGTTTACCGGCACAAGCCGGCTTGCCGCAACCCGCGCAACCGCATGGTCCGCATGCGAAAACGCCGGACCTGATCAGGCCCGGCGCATATTTGTCCAGTTCTTGCGGGTGTCTGTCCGATCGCGAGCTATTTTACCTTTTCAGTGCGCCCGGACGTGCCGCCATCACCCTTTTTCTTTTTCGGGGCAGCCTTGGATGCAGGCGACGGTGTCCGCGGCTTTTTTGCAGCCGGCTTCTTGTTGCGCGGCAGGGATTTACGCTCAACCGGTTTCGGCAAGGCCTTTTCCTGGTCACGCGACAGGAACTCGAACTTGAGTTCGTCAAGTCCCTGGTCATCCTTGCCAAGCAGCACGCTTACCGTGCCGCCCTTGACCAGCTTGCCAAACAGGACTTCATCAGCCAAGGGCTGCTTGATGTACTTCTGAATGACACGTGACAATGGCCGCGCACCCATCTGTTCGTCATAGCCTTCGCGGGCAAGCCAGTCGGCAGCGTCGTCCGACAGCTCAATATTGATCTGGCGTTCATCCAGTTGCGCTTCCAGTTGCAGGACAAACTTCTGCACCACCATGCGCACCACTTCCGGCGGCAAATGCCCAAATCCGATAATCGAATCAAGACGGTTGCGGAATTCCGGCGTGAACATCTTGGTGATGGCTTCGCTGTCGTCGCCTTCGCGCTTGGACCGGGTAAAGCCAAACGCGGATTTCGCAAGATCGGCGGCACCTGCATTGGTGGTCATGATCAAAATCACATTACGGAAATCGATCGACTTGCCGTTGTGATCAGTCAGCTTGCCGTGATCCATGACCTGCAGCAAAATATTGAACAGGTCCGGGTGAGCCTTTTCGATCTCGTCCAGCAACAGCACGCTGTACGGGTTCTGATCGATACCGTCGGTCAGCAGGCCGCCCTGATCGAAACCAACATAACCTGGAGGGGCACCAATCAGGCGGGAGACGGAATGCCGCTCCATGTACTCGGACATGTCAAAGCGCAGCAACTCAACACCCAGAACGGCTGCCAGTTGCTTGGCCACTTCGGTTTTGCCGACCCCGGTCGGGCCGGAGAACAGATAACACCCTATCGGCTTTTCAGGCTCACGCAGCCCTGCCCGTGACAGCTTGATCGCAGATGACAGCGCACTGATGGCGTCATCCTGTCCGAACACGACACGCTTCAGTTCCGTGTCCAGATCCTTCAGCAGTTCCTGGTCATTCTTGGATACCGATTTCGGCGGGATCCGGGCCATGGTCGCAATAACGTCCTCGATGTCTTTGACATCAATGGTTTTCTTGCGCTTGCTTTCAGCGACCAACATCTGTGACGCGCCGCTTTCATCAATCACGTCAATGGCCTTGTCCGGCAATTTGCGGTCATTAATGTAGCGGCTGGACAATTCCACGGCCGACTTGATGGCGTCGTTGGTATAGCGAACCTTGTGGAACTCTTCGAAATAGGGTTTCAGGCCGGTCAGGATCTTGATCGCATCAGGAACAGAGGGTTCCTTGACATCAATTTTCTGGAACCGGCGCACCAGCGCCCTGTCCTTCTCGAAATGCTGGCGATACTCCTTGTAGGTGGTCGACCCCATGCACCGCAGAGACCCCGCCGACAAAGCGGGTTTGAGCAGGTTGGAGGCATCCATGGCACCACCGGAGGTGGCACCTGCGCCGATCACGGTATGGATTTCGTCGATGAACATGATGGCACCATCATATTCCTCGATTTCCTTTATCACCGCCTTGAGGCGCTCTTCAAAATCTCCGCGATAGCGGGTGCCGGCCAGCAGCACGCCCATGTCCAGCTGGAAGATGGTGCAGTCCTTGAGAACCTCCGGTACTTCACCCTTGACGATCTTGCGGGCAAGGCCTTCGGCAATAGCGGTTTTACCGACACCGGGATCTCCGACGAACAACGGGTTGTTCTTGGATCTGCGGCACAATACCTGGATGGTCCGGTTGACTTCAAACTCGCGGCCGATCAACGGATCGATCTTGCCGTCGGTGGCTTTCTGGTTGAGATTGATGCAGAAATTGTCCAGCGCATCGCCGGACTTTTCACCATCAATCACGTCTTCGCCGTCGTCGCCGTCTTCATCCGAAGGAGAGCCCTGCACTGAACGGCTTTCCGACAGTCCGGGCTTCTTGGCGATGCCATGGGAAATGAAGTTGACCGCATCGTACCGCGTCATGTCCTGTTCCTGCAGGAAGTAGGCAGCATGGCTTTCGCGTTCGGCAAATATGGCAACGAGCACATTGGCGCCGGTCACCTCTTCACGGCCCGATGACTGCACATGAATGACGGCACGCTGGATCACGCGCTGGAATCCGGCAGTCGGCTTGGCGTCATCGCCTGTTGCCATCACCAGGCTTGCTAGGTCGTTGTCGACATAATTTTCCAGGCTGCGGCGCAACTGGTCCACGTCAACGCTGCATGCGCGCATGACCGATGCTGCATCCTTGTCATCGACCAAGGCGAGTAACAAGTGCTCCAGCGTTGCATATTCGTGGCTGCGGTCACTGGCCAATGCCAGCGCCCTGTGCAGCGCCTGTTCCAGACTACGAGAAAATGTGGGCACGAGAGGCTCCTATTCCTTTTCCATGGTGCATTGCAGCGGATGCGAGTGCTGTCTGGCAAAATCCATGACTTGTGTAACTTTTGTTTCCGCAATTTCGTAGGTGTAGACCCCACATACTCCCACGCCCTTTTGATGCACATGCAACATTACGACGGTAGCCTCTTCGCGGTTTTTACCGAAGAACCGCTCCAGCACGTGCACCACGAACTCCATCGGCGTATAATCATCGTTCAAAAGAAGCACCTTGTACATGCTGGGCTTCTTGGTCTTGACCTGCTCGCGCGTGATGACACCGGTCTGGCCTTCGCCACCGCCGTCCTCACCATCCTTGTTGTCTTTGTCAGACAGATAAATAGACATTGAAAAACCATACACGATTAAACAGGACGTTCATCTGAGGTGAACTGTCACGACCATCGGACAAAGCAATCATCCACGTCCTAACATATAGGCGTCAATGGGTGAGATACGAGGGTTGGCCGGAAACTTTCCTGTGTAGAGGAATAGTGTAGCCGAAATCAGACACAAAAAACCGCCTGACACAGCGTGTCAGACGGTTTTCAGAAGCAGATCAATTTGGGAGAATGCTCCCCCCGGATCTAAAGCGCGACTTATTTGGTTGCCTTTGGAGCGAACTTTTCGATTTCCGCTTCGAGCGGCTTGTAGGCATCCTTGGCAGCATCCATGTAGAACTGGTTCATCTTGGTGGCCTGCGCCATGAAGCCTTCATAAGCCTTCGTGACGTGTGCCTGCTGCAGTTCAACAGCCTTTTCGACAGACTTGGACGCAACAACCTTTTCGGTCAGTGCAACAGTGTCTTCGAAAGACTTCTTGGTGTATTCAGCAGCTTCGGTGGCCAGCGTCTGGAAGCCCTTGTTGAAGGCGTTCGCGCTTGCGACGTATGCTTCAAAATTCTGTTTGCCTGCGGCCTGCATTTCTTCGATTGATTTGAACATGATAAGATCCTTGGTTTGTATGACCCCGAAGTCTTCGGATAACAGTGATATATGCACTGCACCATTTATTGTCAAGTTTTTTTGTGCACTGCACCATAAAAAATGTTGGCCAAAGAGACCCATTGCCCGATGGCTGCCCTGTTTACCGGTTAGTAACGGTCATCCTTCATGATTTGTTTTCGATGAAACGGGGATCATTGGGCCATTCTGGCGACAACCTGCCTGATGACCCGAAAAATGCGGGCGCGTAATTGTCCGGACTGTTAGTGAGTGGCAGGTTTTTGTTTGCCGGAAAATTGACCGGTATCAAGAGTCCTTTATCCCAACAGGCCTACAGCGCACCTGCGACCGACCACTTTGTTGATTCGGGGTAGAATCAGCTAAGTGTCTCAATCATGCGGTTCACGGCAGGTGGATCGTGAAACTCGATGGGTAGTGGGTATCATGGGTATTTCATCAGCCGGTAAATTCAGATCTCACTCAGGCTATGACAGGGGTCTGGCCATTGCGATGGTGTTTATCCTGTCTCTGTTCCTGATTGCGAGTGCAAATCGGCCCGCATTGGCGAGGCCGGCCTTCAGTGCAATCACGGTGGATGCTTCAACCGGCAAGATCATCTACTCCAACAACATTGATGCAAAACGCTTTCCGGCTTCACTGACCAAGGTCATGACGCTGTACCTGATGTTTCAGGAAATCGACGCCGGCCGCATGTCGTTTTCCACGCCCATGAAGGTATCAAAGCTTGCCGCAGCGCAGCAACCGTCAAAGCTTGGATTGAAAGTTGGCTCAACCATCACGGCGCGTGATGCGATGTTTGCGCTGATTACCAAGTCGGCCAACGACGCGGCCATGGTGGTTGCCGAACACATCGGCGGTTCTCAACAGGGATTTGCCGAGCGCATGACCCGCCAGGCTCACGCCATGGGCATGACGCGGACCAAATTCACCAATCCGAATGGTCTGCCCGACCAGCGTCAGGTCACGACCGCAAGAGACATGGCGACACTTGGCCTGCGGATCCAGCGCGACTTTCCGAAATACTACAAACATTTTGCGACACGCTCGTTCAAGTATGGCAAGCGCAATTACCGCAATCACAATCGACTGCTCGGCAAGCTCAAAGGGGTGGACGGCATCAAGACAGGTTATACCCGCGCTTCCGGGTTCAACCTGTTGTCTTCACGAACCCTTGGCACTCGCAGCCTTGTTGCAGTTGTCATCGGCGGCCGCAGCGGGCGCTCGCGCAATGCGTTCATGACAAAAATTCTGAAACGGGACCTGCGAAAGGCATCCCGCGGCAGCACGAAAATAGCCATGGTTGCCGGCAACCCGCCGGGCTACAGCGCATCTGCGGCTGCACGCGCCTCGAAAATCAACAAGGCAAAATCCGAAACCCCGTCCGATACGGATTCCAGGTTTGTGCCCATACCGCGCGAAAAACCCGGTCTGAAACAAACCGATGCCGCACAACTCGCCAAACTGGCTTCCGCCTATGAGCACACCGTGCCGGTGGCTGACCCTGTCGGCGCACTGGTAGCCCGAAACCCGCAACCGACAACTACCCGGCAAGCCGATACCAGCCTGCCTGCAAACGGGGTTACATTCACATCCGTAGTTGTTCCATCGACCGAGACCAAGGGCGATAGCCTGGTTGTTGCCGACGCAGTCGGTCGACTGGCTGCATCGGCAGCACAAGGAAAAGATCAATCCCGGATTTTACCGTCCGCACAGCAGGCGTCCGTTCAAACCAGTTCTGTGTCCGGGGCCCTGGCCGCCACGGCATCTGCTGAAGATCGGACAGGAGAAAAACAAACAAGTTCAACGCATCAAGCCTCGTGGAACATCCAGATCGGCGCGTTCCCAACCCGTGAAGGCGCCCGCAACAGGCTCGCCGCTGCCAAGACAAGCCAGGTCGCGGAGTTGAAGACCGCAACTGCGTTCCTCATGCCGGTGGCCAAGAACGGCAATACGCTTTATCGCGCCCGCTTTTCGGGCCTGAACAAGAAACAGGCCACGCGGGCCTGCCGCCAGCTCAAACAGGCCGGTGTCGGTTGTTTCCCCCTGGCACCTGCGAGTTAGAGCGAGATGACATAAAACCCCGTCCGGCAAAAATGTCCGGGCGGGTTTTTCAGTGTTGCTGGGGCTTGCTGTCGGTCAGCACATCATTGGCTTCGTTTATACGAGCCGCCAGATAGGCCGATCCTCCACTATCGGGATGATGCTTTTTCATCATCTTGCGATACGCGGTGCGGATGTCCTTTTCGGTCGCCCCTTCCTTGAGGCCGAGTATGTCCAGCGCATCTTCCCTGCTCATTGACCCCGTGGCCTGACTGCCGCCTGCCGATCCCGCCTGTTCGCGCCACTGCGGATGGACACGGTCCAGATAGGCCATAAGAAGAGCTTCGCTCTGATCTCCTGCCGACACGCACTCGCCCAGCAGTTGCAGCAGGTCTGCAAGGTTGAGGTCTGACAACTGCCGCCCGGTATAGTTCCCGGACAATATGGTTGCGTCCATGGAGCCGTCATCATGGTTCAGCCACATGTCCAGAATGGATGTGCGAACACTGGACTTCTGGCCCGGCGATTTGTTGGTGCGATTGAAACCCCGCTGGGCTCCGAGGAGAAACAGGCCGAACAGGAATAAAGGTATGGCTATCGGCAACAGGCCGCGAAGGGCAAAAAATGCCGCCATGGCAAAGACTGTACCGGACGCTGTTCCGCGTCCTGCACGCGCAATTGTGGCCGGATTTGCATTGAGCAGACGCGGCAGCAGCAAGACAGCAGCGACGAATATGGCGATGACGGCAATGGCGTACGGCATCAGTTCAGCTGCTCCAGCAATCCGCGCGGTCCTTTTCCCCTGGTGCCGGAGAAATCCTCCAGCGCCGCACGCCCGCCCGCAGCATACACGGCAACTGCCGAAAGCAACTCGCGCAGGTGATCGGCCGAGCCTGAATCAAACCGACTGTAGGCACCGCCGGTCAGACGGGCAATTTCCCTGAAGGCGTTCCGGGCGATCGGGTCATCGCCTTCCTGGAACATGAACATACGCACGCCGAGCAAGCCGATTTCACCGGCCTGCTGGCATAGCTGGTCGATATTCTCCTCCATGCAGTCGCCCACATAGACGACCGCATTGACCTTGCCTGCCTGGGCTTCCCTGCGAACGTGCTTCAACACCTTTTCGATCTGGGTGTTGCCGCCACGACAGTCTACCGTTGTCATCAACCGGGCCAGGCCCTCAGCATCTGACACCCACTTCGATGCCCTGCACTCGCCAAAGCCACGGAAATAGATCAACTGGACATCAAGCCCGCCAATCCGACCGGCCTCACGGAACATTTCTGCCTGGGTTTGCAAGGCAGCGTCCCAACTGGGCTTACGGCTCATGGTTGCGTCCATGGCAAACACCAATTTACCGTTGCCGTCCCTTGTCGGCACCGGGGTTGCCTTCAATTGTGCAAGAAACCCGTCTACGTCATTGTTCACGGCAGGGGCCTGCCCCGATTGGTGCTCAACAATCGGTTTTGTGCCTGATTTGCTGCGATCGTTCGTGGTCAAGTGCAATTCCCCCGAAAAACGTTGTTTTCAAAGAGATAGGTATTCTCGCGCCAAATACAAATAATGCTGTGATGTCATGCCACGGGTTACGCGGTCGGTGGCACCAGATATTCCTCATCCGTGACATGTTCCAGCCAGTTCGCGTGAGTGCCGTCAAGTGCCTCCTGGAACGCAATATGCACCATGCCGTTTTCCGGCGTTGCACCATGCCAGTGCTTTTCATTGGGCGATATCCACATGACATCGCCCGGTTTAAGCGCGGTGACCGCACCGCCTTCGGTCTGAAACAACCCGGAACCCGACAATACCACCAGTGTCTGGCCCAGCGGATGGGTATGCCATGCTGTACGGGCGCCGGGTTCAAAAGTAACCCGCAGGGCGCGAATACGGGCGGGTTCGGGCGCCTCTACAATGGGATCCTGCCAGACGGTTCCGGTGAAATAGCTGGCTGGTGCCTGCTTGGTTGGTCTGGAGCCTGCCTTGTAATGCTGCATTTGCTTGTATCCCTTGTTCCGCTCTGGTTGTGTTGTGTAGCCAGAGTAGAGCAACGAGGAGTTTGAATACCAGACCATGAGCAATTTAATGCGAGAATTTCCGCCTGTTGGCGAAGACCAGGTCACACTTGCCAACTGGCGGATCGCTCCTTTCAGCTCCTGGGCGTTCTCCCACGTTCGAGAGATCATCCAGACAGCCGACATTCCCAAAAATCCGCAAGACGTCTGGGAGCTGCACTCAGAACTGGCCGATCTGGCCGATCTGGCGGTTGATGACGCACTGAACCTCAACGGCTACCTGGATGCCACCTACACCGACGCATTCCTGGTAATCCATCAAGGCAAAATCATTGCTGAAGACTACCGCAATGCTGCCGGAGCCCGCATACCTCACATCCTGATGTCGGTTTCCAAATCCATGCTGGGCGCGCTGTCGGGGATTCTTGCGGACAAAGGCATACTGGATATTGCGGCGCCGGTTACGGATTATGTTCCCGAGGTTGCCGGCACCGCCTGGAAGGGCGCCAGTGTGCAAAACCTGCTGGATATGCGTGCCGGCATTGGTTTTGATGAAGATTACGAGGCGACCAGCGGTGCGATCATCGAGTATCGGAAATCGACAGGATGGAACCCGCCCGAACCCGGCGACAGTCCATCTGACCTGCGCAGCTTTTTCAATCAGATGTCCGACACCGACGGTCCCCATATGGGGCGGTTTCACTATGTATCGCCAAACACCGATCTGATGGCCTGGATTATCGAACGGGCAGCCGGAACCCGGTATGCCGACTTGATGTCTCA
>Ga0316191_10003970_pt1 | contig 10996 bp, 10 predicted proteins | sample Eddworburr2cm_MG_FD_204928 | JGI IMG/M metagenome (GOLD analysis project Ga0316191, IMG submission 204928) | Coastal sediment microbial communities from Maine, United States - Eddy worm burrow 2 cm | ecosystem: Environmental > Aquatic > Marine > Coastal > Sediment | place: USA: Maine... | reverse complement strand
GGAACCGCATCCATCTCCGAGGAAACCGGTGTCACCTCACCGGCAAACTCCGGGTTTTCACCCGCGTCAGCGATTTCACCCGCGTCAGCGATTTCACCCGCATCAGTGTCAACCATCGCGGACTCGGGCGTGGCCTGAACCGCGGAATCGTCAGTCACCGGGCGGACTGCGCCCACTGCCAGACTGCTGTCCTGAAGTGCGATCAGGGCCGGCAGACGCGAACTCAAACCGTCCATGCCGACCAGCCGCAGACCCATTCCGTTGTCTTCCAGGCGTATCAAAGCTTCGCCGGACCCCATGGTGAACGCCGAGGTACCCTCGGTCTGGCTTGCGGCCTCCCCGGAACCCGAACCCGAACCCTCGACACCTGGCACTTCGGCACCACCCTCGGTGCTTTGGACCAGCCGCACCATCGGCTCGGATGCGGCCTCTGCAACGGTCTCCGGTGTTGATGCCGGGGTTTCCGATCCTGCTTCACTGACGGACGCTTCCGGGGTGTCCCGGGTCGCTGCGGCCGCCGTAACCGACGCATCGGCACTTGGGCTGGTTGCTGCCACGGCGGTTGATTGTTCCCGAATGGCGGCCAATGCCTGGCTCTCCGATATCGCCGCCACTTCGTCCCGGCTCGGTACGCGAAGATCGGCACCGGCGTTCAGGCTGTCAATATTGGGTGCGAAAAAGGCGTCGGGATTCGCCTCGAAAAGCGCGATCATCATCTGGTTGGTGCTGACTGAACCGTCGGGGCGTGTCTGATTGGCAATGCTGTAAAGGGTTTCGCCCTGCCCGACTTGGTAGCGGTCACCGGAAAAACGCGGCGTGCTGGGTGGGTTTGAGGCCCTGACCGGCGCCGTGCTGCGTTGTGGAGCCTGGGCCGTCCGGCTCTGTCTGGAGGCTTTGGCACGGCGTGCGACGTTGGGCGGGTCGAGAAAAATGGAGTAGTCGCGGAGAATTCGGCCGCTTGCCCAGCTGACCTCGACCAGAATATCCAGCAACGGCTCTCTGACTGAGCCCCTGGATCGCACTTGAATGTAAGGTTGACGACCGTCCAGTCCCTCCACGGTGAAGGTCAACTGATTCAGCACCGGGGTCGGTTCCATGCCCATGCGTTCAAACAACGCCCGCCCCGGAATACTGGCCGAGAGTTGATCGATTTCACCGGGGCGAGCCGCGATGATCGGGATTTTGGCATCCAGCGGTTGATCGAAAGCGGAATTGACCTGGATTGGACCCAGTCCCAAAGCAAAGGCGGCGCCCGGCAATGCGGCGACCGACGCTGCGAGCGTGCGCACCAATGTCCGTTTCATCGACGATTCCCCAGTTTCAGTCATTATCAACTCGTTCGCACCTGCCTTGGCCACCGTCCGGGTTGCTTGACCGTGTTGGGGTCAAAACCGAATGCTACTGGCTTGATTACAGGTACTTTTGTATCAGAATTTCCGCTATCTGGACACTGTTCAGAGCGGCGCCTTTGCGCACGTTGTCCGAGACGACCCACATATCCAGGCCCCGTGGGTGAGAGATGTCTTCTCGGATTCGGCTGACGAAAACACCGTCCTCGCCTGCGCCTTCCGTCGCCGCCGTGGCGTAGCCACCGTCACGACGCTCATCCAACACAACCACGCCGGGAGCTTTGGAAAGCAAATCCCGGGCCGCAACCTCTGTAATCTTGTCCCGGGTTTCCAAATGGATTGCTTCGGAATGACCATAGAACACCGGAACACGGACTGCGGTTGGGTTGACCTGTATAGTGGAATCCTCAAGGATTTTGCGCGTCTCCCATACCATCTTCATTTCTTCGCGGGTGTATCCGTTTTCCATAAATACATCGATGTGCGGCAATGCATTAAAGGCAATTGGTTTGGGATACACGGAACATTCGGGGTTCTGGCCTTGGAGCAATTGCGCACTCTGCTCCGTTAATTCGGTGATGGCGTCTTTTCCGGTTCCGGAAACGGCTTGGTAGGTCGCCACGTTGATTCGCTCGATACCCACCGCATCCATAATCGGCTTGAGTGCCACAACCATCTGAATGGTGGAGCAGTTTGGATTCGCGATGATGCCGCGGCTGGTGTAATCGGCTACCGCGTGCGGATTCACTTCCGGCACAACCAGCGGAACATCTGTGTCGTTGCGGAAGTGTGATGTATTGTCCACCACCACACATCCAGCGGCGGCTGCCTTCGGGGCATACTCTGCCGACACGGATCCGCCCGCCGAAAACAAACCGATCTGAGCCTTGGAGAAATCGAATTGCGCCAGATCACCCACCTCATGGGTTTTGCCGGCGAAGCTGATGTGGTTGCCGGCGGACCGTTTGCTCGCCAGCGGATATACCGAACCGATCGGGAATCCACGTTGCTCGAGAATGCTCAGCATCACCTCGCCCACCGCGCCGGTGGCACCTACGACCGCAACATCAAACTTTCTGCTCATGACCGACAAAACCCCTCTTCACCAGAGTCTGCCCCACGGCAACGCCCGGTGATGCGATGAAACTTTACTGTTTGGAAATCCACTGCAACAAGCGAATTATGGGACGCACCGTTTGAGCATTTTCGCAATAGACGGTGCGTATTGGGCGGGCCGGATCAGAGCCGGAGCGCCCGAATGACGGCGTCCCCCATCTCGGCGGTGCCTACCGAGCGGGTGCCGGGCGATATGATGTCCGCAGTCCGTAAACCGCTGTCCAGTACCGCACCCACGGCAGCCTCAACCCGCTGTGCAAGGTCGATGCGGTCCAAGGAGTAGCGCAACATCATCGCTACGGACAGGATGGTGGCAAGCGGGTTAGCCAGATCGCGCCCGGCAATGTCCGGCGCCGATCCGTGGATGGGTTCATACATGCCCTGGCCAGACCCGTTCAGCGAGGCCGACGGCAACATGCCAATGGATCCGGTCAACATGGCTGCACAGTCCGACAGGATATCGCCGAACATGTTGGTGGTAACCATGACATCGAACTGCTTGGGCGCCCGCACAAGCTGCATCGCCGCATTGTCCACATACATGTGCTCCAGGGTGACCTGGGGGTAGTCTTTGGCGAGCGATTCCGCCACCTCCCGCCAAAGTACCGTGGCCTCCAGCACGTTGGCCTTGTCCACTGAACACAGCCGCCCGCCACGACGGGTCGCCGTCTCGAATGCGACCCGCAGGATCCTTTCAACTTCGTGCTCGTTGTAAACCAGTGTGTTGAAGCCCTGCCGCTCTCCGTTCTCCAGGGTTCGAATGCCGCGCGGTTCACCGAAGTAGATGCCGCCGGTCAATTCACGCACGATCATGATATCCAGGCCCGCCACCAACTCTGGCTTGAGACTGGAGGCCTCCGCCAACTGAGGGTAAAGCACGGCTGGTCGGAGGTTGGCGAACAGATCCAGATCGCTACGCAGTTGCAGCAGGCCCCGCTCCGGACGCAGGGCTCGATCGATTCCGTCCCAGCGTGGTCCGCCGACTGCACCCAGCAGTATCCCCTTGCTGTGGCGCGCCAGCTCGAGGGTATCCGGAGGCAACGGTACACCGGTGGCTTCGATGGCGGCCCCACCCAGCAGCCCTTGGGCGCATTGCGTCTCCAGCCCGTGATCCGTTCTAAGCACATCCAGTACCCTGACCGCCTGAGCCATGATCTCCGGGCCGATGCCGTCACCTGGCAGGATAAGTATGTCAGCGCTCATTTCGCCGCCTCGGCCGGCCCCTGAAACAGCCAGGGTGCTTGTTCCCGTCGCTGGGACTCGTAGGCTTCGATTGCGTCCCGGTGCTGCAGTGTCAGACCAATCTGATCCAACCCTTCAATCAGGCACATCCGGTGAAATTCATTGATTTCAAAAGAAATATGCTCTCCGTGGTGCGTCTCGATCCGCCTGTTTTCCAGGTCGACCAGCAGTTCATAGCCGCGCAGTGCATCCACTTCCTGAAAAAGCTGTTCAATAATATTTTCTTCTAAAACAATTGGTAAAAAGCCATTTTTAAAGCAATTATTAAAAAAAATTTCCGAGTAACTGGGTGCGATCACAGCTCTGAATCCCGCCTCACCGAGCGCCCAGACCGCATGCTCACGCGACGAGCCGCAGCCAAAGTTCTTGCGCGCCAGAAGAATGCTGGCGCCCTGATGATGAGGATGATTCAGGACGAAATCCGGATTCAGCCGGTGTTCTCCATGCTCATCGCTGGGCGGCAGATAGCGCCACGCGTGAAACAGGCTCTCGCCGAATCCAGTCCTTTTTACCGACTTTAGAAACTGTTTTGGAATAATCGCATCCGTGTCCACATTGGCTCGGTCCAGGGGGACGACGCGTCCACGATGCTGTCTGAATGGTTCCATGTACCGGTCCTCAAACTGCTGCTGAATACTGCCGCGAATCGACAAAGTGCCCGGCCACGGCGGCTGCGGCGGCCATCGGCGGGCTCACCAAATGGGTTCTGCCTCCGTGCCCCTGGCGACCCTCGAAGTTACGGTTTGAGGTGGACGCGCAGTGCTCCCCCGGACCCAACCGGTCCGCGTTCATCGCCAGGCACATGGAACACCCCGGCTCGCGCCACTCGAACCCGGCGTCGAGGAATATCCGATCCAGTCCCTCCTGTTCGGCCTGGCGTTTGATCAGACCGGAGCCCGGGACAACCATGGCCTGCTTGAGGCTCGGCGCCACCGCCCGCCCCTGAACCACTTCGGCGGCGGCGCGAAGATCCTCGATCCGCGAGTTGGTGCAGGAGCCAATGAACACCCGGTCCAGCTTAATATCCGCCGGCCGCATACCCGGCTTCAAATCCATGTAGACCAAGGCTCGTTCGATGCCCTCGCGACGGGTTGGGTCCGGTTCGTTCCGGGGGTCCGGTATCGTTTCGTCCACATTGAGCACCATCTCCGGTGAGGTGCCCCAGGTGACCTGCGGCGCCAAACTGCCTGCATCCATTTCGACCACGTGATCGAACACCGCGTCGGGGTCGCTGTGCAGGGTTCGCCAGGCCTTGACGGCACGATCAAACATTGCGCCCTTCGGGCCGTACGGGCGGTCCGCCAAATAGTCTATGGTGACATCGTCCACCGCCACCATGCCGGACCGGGCGCCCGCTTCGATCGCCATGTTGCATACCGTCATGCGCCCTTCCATGGACAGCGCGTGTATACCCTCGCCGTCAAACTCGATGGCGTAGCCGGTGCCACCGGCCGTACCGATGCGGCCGATGGTTGCCAGAATCAGATCCTTGGCGGTTACGCCGCGGCCGAGGCGGCCGTTCACCCGGACCAGCATGTTTTTCATGCGGTGCTGGACCAGGCACTGGGTCGCCATCACATGCTCCACTTCGGATGTGCCGATGCCGAAGGCCAAGGCCCCGAAGGCACCATGGGTGGCGGTATGGGAGTCACCGCACACCACGGTCATGCCGGGAAGAGTGGCGCCCTGTTCCGGTCCAATGACATGAACGATTCCCTGGCGGGGATCATTCATTCCGAATTCAACGATGCCGAAATCGCGGCAATTGGCATCGAGTGTTTCCACCTGGATGCGCGAGACGGCGTCTTGGATCCCGTGGCTGCGATCAGTGGTCGGGACGTTGTGATCCGCCGTGGCGAGCATGGAGTCGACTCGCCAGGCCGGACGGCCGGCAATCTTGAGCCCTTCGAAAGCCTGGGGCGAGGTGACCTCATGCACCAAGTGGCGATCAATGTAGAGCAGCACGGCCCCGTCCGGGTTGCGATGCACCACGTGATCGTCCCAGAGCTTGTCGTACAGTGTTTTTCCAGCCATGTCGGTTCCCGTTTATTGCACCCGCTGCATCGTAATGGCTGGACTTCAGATTACGCAAATTCATATCCTTCATGCTATGGATTCCAAATAGATATGGGAGGCGCAGTTTGGATCTGAATCAACTTGAAGCGTTCGTACGGATTGCACATCGGGGCTCTTTTTCCATCGCTGCGGAGGAGCTGGCCCTCACACAGCCTGCGGTGAGCAAGCGTGTGGCGGCATTGGAAGCGGGACTTGGTACACCGCTGTTCGACCGTATCGGACGCAGCATTCAGTTGACCGAAGCGGGACGCATCTTGCTACCCCGCGCCGAGCAGATCCTGGCGGGGATCGACGACAGTCGGCGTGCTGTGCGAAATCTGGCCGGACAGGTAGAAGGGCCGCTCAAGGTCGGCACCAGCCACCATATCGGTTTGCACCGATTGCCGCCGGTGCTCAGGACATTCGTTGGCCGCCACCCCGACGTGGAACTGGATCTTCGATTTCTCGATTCCGAGGTCATACTGGCGGAGGTGGAACACGGCCAGACCGAACTCGGTCTGGCAACGCTTCCGCCTGCTGCACCGAGCACAGTCGAGTGTCGGCCCATCTGGACCGACCAGCTGGTGGTCGTGGTCGCCGCTGGCCATGCCCTGTCAGGCGCCACCGACGTGAAGCTCAGACACCTGGTCCTGGAGCGGGCCATTTTACCCGGTGAGGGTACCTATACCCGGCGTATTATTGAACGGGCATTGCAGCCCTTGGGGATCAGTTTGCGGGTCACCCTGGCCACCAACTATCTGGAAACCATCAAAATGATGGTTTCCGTCGGACTGGGTTGGAGCGTATTGCCCTTGGGTATGGTGGACGCCGAGGTATCCGTTTTGCCGGTGCACGAACTGCGCATTCACCGTACCCTGGGGACAGTGCATCACCGGGAAAGAACCCTATCCAATGCATCACGGGCACTGATGGACCTGCTCGACGCCTACAGCGACTGAATGACCACACGGGTTATGCCACGAGCAATCGACCGACTTGGCTCTAAGCCGCCGCGGAACGCTCCGGATGGGTCGCAACAAAATGCTTCAGCACCAATTCCAGGTGCAGAACGCGCTCGGTGTGCCCCTGATCGCGAGCGTGTTGGATATCGTCAATAATTATCCGCTTGATCATCGGGGTCCCGGTGTCGCTATGCACCAGATAGCTTCCCAACTCCGCAGCCACGATGTCAGGGACATGTTCGTGCTCGGCAATGGCCTCAACCTCTTCGTCGGTGAGATCGCACAATCCAATACAATCTTGATAAGTCAACATGGCTTTAAACTCCTGCCTTGCTGTGATCATTTGTAACCATTTAGGACGCGTCTCGCCATGACCCCTGTCAAGGATACGGTGCTTAGGGAAGGTCGGAACAATTGATACGAATCGCGTTTCGGTCCACAAGGGCGCAGATGCGAGGCTCCCGGCGCAGCGCCATAGTGATTCTATGGCCAAGCCGGGAAACGCGGCAGATGTGCCCTTGTGGGCGAAACCCCAGCGGGGCCGGGCCTTTGCGCCCCTGGTACCGCGTTGCAACTCGCTCATTGGCAGCTCACTTATTTGCCTTGGGCCAACTTCGCTCGGTGCGCCTTGTACGAGGGAGCGCAAAGACCCCGGCGCGATCGCAGCAATTGTTCAGACCTTCCCTAGAACCCGGCGATGCTCGGCTCAGATCGGCCTGTTTGACATCCGTTCGGCTGGATTGCCGAAACGCGCCCCGGTTTCATGGGGTGTCTTTGATTCACTCGTGAACCTGCAGCTTAAATTGGGGCCGTGACCCGTGCCGGCGCGCGATCTGAGCATTGTCATCTTCACTACGATTCTGTCGTTCTGCGCGCTTTATGCACCTCAGCCGTTGTTGCCCACGCTGGCTGCGGAACTGGGCGTCGGATCAACGAAGATATCCCTCTTGATCACGCTTACTCTGCTGCCGTTAGGGCTCGCGCCCTTAGTCTATGGCTTTGTCCTCGAGGCCGTGCCGGCCCGCACCATGCTCCAGCTGTCCACATTTGGCCTGGCGCTGAGCGAGATCCCGTTTCTGATGGCGGACAGCTTTGCGCCGCTGGCTGCCGCCCGTCTGATCCAGGGGCTGCTGCTGCCGGCGGTACTCACCGCACTGATGACCTACTGTTCAAGCATGGTGGCCGCAGATCAGGTCCGGCGCGTCATCGGTATCTATGTCGCGAGCACCATACTGGGTGGATTTCTGGGTCGCGCGGCCAGTGGTGTCGTGGCGGACCTGTTTGGCTGGCGCGCGCCATTCGCCCTGTGGATGGTGGGTCTGCTGGTGGCGTCTGCCCTGATCTGTCTGCTGGGGCGGGATACGCGCGTTGGATTCAGCCGTCTCAAGCCCAGGCTGATCGCCGAAATCTGGGCCAGGCCTGTGTATCGGAGGGGATATCTGGTCATCTTTCTGGTGTTTTTCGTCTTCGCATCGATTTTGAATCTTCTGCCGTTCCGACTCAAGGCGTTGCAGCCCGATGCGTCCGAATCGGCCATCGCCCTGCTCTATCTGGGCTACCTGGTTGGCAGTGTGATCGCCCTGAACTCCACCCGGCTGGTGGATTTGTTCGGCGGCGAGTCCCGCGCGGTCCTCATTGGTCTCAGTTGCTATGCGCTTGGCATGGCACTGTTCGCGTTGCCCCAGCCTGGCTACCTGTATGCGTCCATGTTTGTGTTCTGCGCCGGCATGTTCCTGGTTCATTCCGTGCTGTCGGGTTATCTCAATCACCTGGCTTCCGAGCGAAAGGGCGTGGTCAACGGGCTGTATGTTTCGCTTTACTACAGCGGCGGTGCCCTGGGGTCGTTGCTGCCTGCGATTCTGTATCGGCACTTCGGTTGGCAGGTCTATCTCTGCGTGCTGGGTATTCTGCTGTGCGTCGCCTTTGCTGCCGCTCTGTCCCTGCGGCGGGTGCTGCCCGAGTCAGTCCAGATGTAGTTCGTGGCGCCCCGGGGGGATGCCCTGCTCGGTGATCCATGCTGTTACCAACCATGCCGGTGTTAGGTCAAAACAGACGTTGGCCGCGGTTACATGGGGCAGTTCAGGGGCGCCGAGGATCGCGCCCCCGCCTTCATCCAGGGTCGGCTGGCCCATATCCGGCCCGCGCCGCTTGAAACTCTCGCAGCACACATAGAAGGGAACCCCCTGGTCGTGTGCCGCCAACGCCAGCAGGTACGTCCCCGCATTGTTGATTACAGTGCCATCGGGCATCAGGCTATCTGCGCCCACCAGCACGCAGTCTGCCTGGCGGACGAACAAACCCATCTGGGCTTCGGTAATCAGTGTGGTGGGAATACCCCATTCGGACAGTTTGGCGAGCATGCGGTGGCCCAGCTGCAATGGGCGCGACTCGGTAACGATCGCCCGAACACCACTTTCCTTTAGTTGATGGAACACCTCGAGCACGGTGGAACTTGCACTGTGGGTCAGCACGGTCTTCTGTTCGCCAACCAACTCCCGGGCATGTGCCGCTACATCCCGCACGGCGTTACGAGAGGATTGAATCAGGTCGATTGCGAATTGAGCGGCTTGCCAGCGTGCATCATCCAGCCCCATGTCGTTAAGTTCCGAAACCTGCAAGCGCCAGCGAGCCAGCAGATTCACCAGCGGTGCCACGCTTGGGCGTCGGGCCGCCATCTGTTCGCCCCGTTCGTCCAGCAGCGAGAGCAAATTGCCCAAGTCCCGGGCCGGTGCGTGTAAGGCGCTGTCAGCACCAATCTGCAGACACTGACGGCTTAACTCGCTGGCACCGTGCACCCGGTCCTCACCCAGTTGGGTTAGAAAATCCCTGAAGTCGCCCTTATCCATGCCTGCCATCCCGGAGCCTGTGGAGCAAGACCTCCCGGTCCCCGATCATGAACCAAGCACCGGGTTCGCACCAGAGCGTGGCGACAGCGATATGGCGTGCGATGGAGCCTGTTGGGCGAGCGGCGGATTGGGTCGGGCCCTGAAAGCATTGTCTGAACCTGCTATGTTCGGAATGCTGTCGACAGCGCATGACGTGGGAGAACGCACATGGCCGAAGTTCAGCCGACCATCGGCACTTGGTACAAGAATGCGGTCAGCGGTGAGCGATTCGAAGTGGTCGCCATTGATGACGGCGCTCAAACTATTGAGGTTCAGCATTTTGAGGGGGAGCTGGAAGACATCGATCGCGAGACCTGGTCCGAACTTGCACTCCACGAGTTGCCGCCTCAGGAAGACTGGGGTGGTCCGTTTGATGATCTGGAACGCGATGAGGTCGAAACCGACGGGTCAGCCCACGGTATGCGGTGGAGCAATCCGCTGGATGAACTGGACTGAGGCTCAGGCTCGGGTTCGGGCTCAAGCACGGAGTTTGAGGGAGATGTTGGCTCCACCATTTGCACAGTGAAGTACTCGCCCAGCACGGAGCGCAATTCCGCCACCGTCAGAGTGTTGATGGACCGCGGGTCCTGGCGTGCGCGACAGGTGAGTTCGTAGCCCTCCCCCTGATCGTCGGAGCGCAGTCGGAAACGGACGCTAACCGTATCCAGCCCCCGCTGTTCTGCCAACATCAAACCGCTCAGGTTGCCATTGGCCGCAAGTCGGATCGGGTTATCCTCCAGCCGTTGGCTGCGTTCCAGACCGGAGTTCACGGCGGTCACGATAAATGCGTCGGATTCCAGTAATACCGGCTTGGCAGCGGTCTGATTGAGTAGAAACAGACAATAGGTCTCGTAACGATCGAGGTGGGGTTGCGCCATGATGCGCCCACCCTGAAAATGGACCGTACCGGGACCGATATCCAGCAATCGCGGCTCGATACTGATATCACGATTCAGATAAAAGACTGAACCTGGCTTGAGTTGGGTCGCCGGCCACTGTTCCGGGTCCTCCGGCAGCGGAGTGGCGCAGCCCAGGGCGATGGTGGGCAACGCGATTGTCCATAGACGTCGCCAGAGGGTAAGCGTCGGGTGTTCCGGGCGGCTCACGCCGGGTGCAAGGCGCGCAGTGGGCGGAGCGTCACGTAAGCGCCAGAGCCCCTCGTCATTGTTCCGCTTCTGGATTGTCCTAAGTTCATTCGGCTTTAAATCAGCGCCACGGCAGAGGTTACGACGCCGTCGGAATCGCCATACAGGTGATGTCCCGGGATGAAATCCACGCCGGCGAAGCGTACTGGGATATCGCGCTGGCCCTCATTGCGTTTTTGACTTTTCAACGGATGAGTCGCGAGCGCTTTCAGGCCGATGGGAATTTCCGCGATGTCCTTGGC
>Ga0316191_10003969_pt1 | contig 10998 bp, 11 predicted proteins | sample Eddworburr2cm_MG_FD_204928 | JGI IMG/M metagenome (GOLD analysis project Ga0316191, IMG submission 204928) | Coastal sediment microbial communities from Maine, United States - Eddy worm burrow 2 cm | ecosystem: Environmental > Aquatic > Marine > Coastal > Sediment | place: USA: Maine... | reverse complement strand
GGCTAGGACATCACCGTAAAAATCAATGTCTTCAGACTTGGGGTGTAGAATAAAATAAGGAATTCCCAAGTTTTCGAGTTGATTGGGCTGGTCGGTGACATACCCGCTGAAGGCATCCGTTCTTCTTTGCACCAAATCCAGAATATCGTAGCTGGAATCCTGTCGAATATAATCTTGGTCTTTAAGACCAGCGGAGCCAAGGGCGGCAGAAATGTCAGCGTTAAGGCCCGGGGCAAACATGATGCGTTTGCCTTCAAGGTCGGCAAAGTTTTTAATATTTGAATCTTTCAAGACAATTAAAGCAAGAGGGGAATGTTGGAAAATAGCAGCCAACACTTTGACAGGTTTACCCTGAGCCCTTGCCAGCAACACCCCCGGATCAAGCACAGCATAATCAGCGTGACCATTAAGCAGTTCACCTACTGCAGGTTTTCCAGCCATGACTTCCCGAATTTCGACATCGAAGTTGGCATCATGATAAAAGCCCATTTCTTTTGCCATGTAGAACCCAGCAAATTGGAATTGGTGCTTCCACTTTAATTGTAAGACAACGGATTCGCTTTGGGCAGTAGCCGCATATGGCATAAGGCATATGAGCAGTATCCAGAGTAAAGTTTTAAAATGACTATGCATCAAAAGTCCTTTATGGAATAACTTAAATGGTGAACTGTTTTTTCAAGCATAATTGTTGCCACTTTTTGCATTGGCTTCTTACATTGACGAGGCAGTCAAAGTTGGACAAATATCCGGCTCATTTAGAATAACCTGCTAACTAAGATTATTTTTTCTGATATTTTTCAACACCGCACATCATGCTCGTGCCTTTTAATTCCTGAACCACTTCATCGGCATGTCTGTCTTCATCATCCCAGCTCACAATATATAAGTGGGGGGACATCTGTTTTTTGATGGTTACTTCATGTTTTTCAAGTAGTTGCTTGAATTCCAGGTTAGAAATATCCTGGCATTGTCTGACTAGGACTTCATTTGCTTTGTAGCTGATACCCATTGGTTCGGTTGGTTCATGTTTGGATGAGCAGGAAACCAACAGTGATAAGGCGGCAAGGGCAATCAATAGTTTGGATAATTTGAACATGGCAATCTCCTGCAAGCATTTTCAAACTAAGATTAGACTAGTTCACCACAAGGTCAACTTTACGACGAGAGGACTTCAGTGAAGTATACCCCGCTCAATCAATACAGGAGAAGCTGACACATGGATATCGTCACTCAAGGTTTAGCTGGTGCTGTGCTTGCACAAAGTGTTTCCAAAAAAGAGGAAACCCGTGTGGCCATGGCGATTGGTTTTTTAGCGGGTTTATTTGCAGATATCGATGCCCTGTTTACCCACAACGCTACCGACCCTTTGCTTGAGTTAGAATTTCATCGCCACTTTTCTCATGCTATTCTCTTTATTCCCATTGGTGGTTTTGCCGTAGCTTGTTTGCTGTGGTTGTTTTTTCGTAATGTTCTGCCATTTAAACGCATCTGGCTTTTTTCCACCATTGCCTATGCCAGCAGTGGCTTGATTGATGCCTGCACAAGTTATGGCACCCATTTGCTTTGGCCTTTTTCTGATGCGCGCACGGCATGGAATATCATCGCCATTATTGACCCCTTATTCTCCTTCGCATTGATTCTCGGCATTGGCTATGCGGCCTTTAAACGCAACCCCAAGTTTGCTATTGCGGGAGTGAGTTTCGCTTTATCTTATTTGATTGTGGGTGCTGTTCAGCACCAAAGAGCTGAAGTGATGTTGACAGATTTGGCGGCTACTCGTGGTCACACCATGGAGCGTTTTGAAGTGAAACCCACCATGGGCAATCTGGTGCTCTGGCGCTCGGTGTATGCTTTTGATGGGCACTTTTATGCTGATGGCATTCGTCTCTCTTTGTTTGGTGAAAACAGGTATTATGAAGGGCAATCCATCAAACAATTTGAAACCACTGATTTACCCGAATTAAAACCAGATTCAGTGATGGCAAAAGATATTCAGCGGTTCGCTTTTTTCTCCAACCATTATACAGGGCTGATTATGGGTGAGCATATGGTGGTGGGTGATATTCGTTATGCCATGTTGCCAAACTTGGTTAAACCCATTTGGGGTATTGAGCTGGATTTGGACAATCAGCATCAACATACACCCTTTAAACAATACCATGATTTAACCCAAGAGCAGCGTAATATGTTTTTGGCTATGTTGATGGGTGAAGAGATTTCAGGTTCTAAATGATTGTTCTCGTCCCTATGCTGGTATTAACATTTAAGTAAGCCGAGAAGTCAGCCATTCACCGATGTGTTTGATTTGAGGTGGGCATAAGCTGTGTTCCATAGGGTAAGCTTTATATTCCACATCAAACCCAGACTGGCTTAAAAAATCACGGCTGGCTTCGCCCAAGTGGATGGGGACAACACCATCATGGGTGCCGTGCATTTGCATAATGGGTGTAGATTTGGATGTTTCGAACGGAACATCGTTTGGAAGCAGGGTGTAACATGATAAAGCGAGGATGCCTGCTAAGGCTTCTTCTTGATGGGTGCCTACATACAATGCCATGGCACCACCCTGAGAAAAACCTGCAAGAATGATGTTGGATGCAGCTATGCCTTTTTCTTTTTCTTGATTGATTAGTTCTTGAACATCTTTGGTAGAGGTTTGAATGCCTTCTGCATCTTGTCTTCCTTCAATATTGTCGGCTTTGATGTCGTACCATGCAGGCATGACGAAACCACCATTGATGGTCACAGGGATTTGAGGGGCATGAGGAAATATAAAACGCACTGCCAAGTTATTGGGGAGGTTTAATTCAGGAACAATGGGTTGAAAATCATATCCATCTGCACCTAAGCCATGCAGCCAGATGATGCTGTGTGTTGGGTTGGGTGCAGTTTCAATTTCTAAGTATTTTAACATGGTTTTATTCCTTAATCGGCTGTGGTGATCCATGCAGGTGCATGGTCGGATGGGCGCTCTTTACCGCGTTCTTCAGTGTGAATGCCACCATCGATAAGTTGAACATCTTTGGTCACCAAGAGGTGATCAATACGAATGCCCCACTTGCGGCGGAATGCATTGGAGCGGTAATCCCACCATGAGTGCATGGGTTCATCGGGGTGAAGTTCTCTTAAGCTATCACGCAGACCCATGGCCAACATGTCTTCAAAATGTTTGCGTTCTTCTGTGGTACACATGATTTTTTCAGTCCAGCGTGATGGGTCATGAATATCAATATCAGCAGGGGCAATATTGTAATCACCAAGCAATACCAATTTGGGATGTGTTAACAATTCGTTTTGCACATATTTCTTGAGTGCTTGAAGCCAACCCATTTTATAAGCGTATTTCTCAGAGCCTACTTCTTGCCCATTGGGGATATACACATCAATAATGCGCACACCATTGATGGTGGCAGCGATAACGCGTTTTTGAGGGTCATCAAAATCAGGAATATCGGTTTGCACATCTTCAATCGCATGTGGGCTGATGATGGCAACACCGTTGTAGGTTTTTTGGCCCATAAATTCCACGTGATAACCCGCAGCTTCAATCTCAGCAGCAGGAAACTTATCATCGGTCATTTTGGTTTCTTGAAGTGCTATTACATCGGGTTTGTGCTCGGTCAAATAATCCAGCACATGGGGTAAACGGATGTTAAGGGAGTTGACGTTCCAGCTAACAATTTTCATGCGTTCTCCTGATGTGAAGGTATTACTTTGTCACTTTTGTTCGTACAAAAGTAACTCAAAAAATATTATGCTTTGATGATTTGTGCAAAGAAGAAACCGTCATGGTCATCACTGGGTAACAACCTCAATGCGTTGTGCACACCTTTGAATTCGTTGATGACGAGCTCATTTTCAGTGGGGTGGATGGAACAAACGGCATATACCAACGAACCCTTGGGTTTGAGTACGCGCAAGGCTTCTTCGAGCAGAGTCTTTTGCAATTCACTTGCTTGCTCCATGCTTGTCTTATCATGCAAGAACTTAGCATCGGGGTGCCTTCGGAGTGTTCCAGAAGCTGAGCAGGGTGCATCCAACATAATCGCATCCACACTATTATCTGCATAAGGAAGTTGGGTGCAGTCAGCTTGCAAGACATCAACATTGGTACAACCCAAGCGTGCAATATTTTCTTGCAATCTAGGGATACGTTTGGGGTTAAGTTCTACGGCTGTAATATTTGCTTTAGGGAAGCGGTGTGCAAGTAATGCTGTTTTGCCACCAGGGGCTGCACAAAGGTCTAAAATGGTAGCGGATTTATCATGACACTCCACGGCCATGGCAGCAGCTTGAGCTGCCTGATCCATCACAATAAAAGCACCTGCTTCATAACCAGGAAGTTTGGTGACGTTGGTGTTCGGGCTTAAGAGTACGGCATGGGGTGACTCATCACCCATTCTTGCCTCCAAACCTTGTTGAGAGGCTTCTTCTATCCAGGCGTTGCGATCATCAAAAACCGCGATACATAAGTCGGGTGTTTGTTTGCAGCTTTCTGCCATCTTTTGAATCGCTTCAGCTCCAAAGGTGTTGCGCCAGGTCTGATACATCCATTTGGGAAGCTCAGCACGCTGAGCTGGTTTGAGTTTAACAGGTGGTTCTGAATCAGCTACTTTTCGCAACACGGCATTAACGAATCCCGCAGCTTTGGGTGCATAGGGTTTGATAATGGCAACGGTTTCACCCACAGCAGCGTGGGGAGGAATGCGCATATGCCTGATTTGATATGTGCCTAAAAGAAGTACCAAGCGAACGCGCTCATCAGGTTTTTGATTGATAAACCGGCTAACGTCTGCCTCTAAAGAAAAATGATACCGCAATACTCCATAGATCAGCTCACGAAGTAGCGCACTGTCACGGGGTTCCCAAAGATGTTGTTTCAACGCATTTTCAATACAAACTTTAGCTTTGTACTTTCTGATGAGTACGCCATACAAAATATTGAGCGCATGCATGCGCACGTTAATCGAATTACTGTTCATGTTTCTTCACCTTAGACTGTGTGGAACGCGGATGTGCATCTGTATAGGTTTGTTGTAACTGGGGTAAAGTCACGTGGGTATAATGTTCGGTGGTGGCTAAGGATGCGTGACCTAAAAACTGTTGAATGGTGCGAAGATTTGCGCCACCTGCCAGCATATCTGTGGCAAAAGAATGGCGCAGGCGATGGGGGGTGACGCTGGCATCTGCACCTGTCTCCATTGCTCTGTCTTTGAGCATGCGCTGGACTGACCTTGCACTTAAACGTTTGCCAAACCGATTGATAAACAATGCATCCTCTTTGGGAAGTAAATTTCCTCGTTCTTTGAGCCAACCATCAATCAAATCCACAGCCAAATCAGGCAATGGTACGATACGCTCTTTATTGCCTTTACCCAGCACACGTACTTCTCCTGCTTTACTGCGTCGATTGATAGATAAATCAGGTAGATTCAGACCAACCACTTCAGATACACGTAAACCACAGCCATAAAGTAATGCCATCAAACCCAGTTCGCGGGCATCAAACTTGCGTTGGGTATGACTTAATAAATGTTCTGTTTGCTGTGGGGGTAATGTCTTGGGCAATCGTTTACCCAGCTTGGGAGCGCGAATTCCTAATGCAGGGTTTTCCTTGCAGTATTTTTGGCGCAAGGCAAAAGCGAACAAACTTTTAACCGAGGACAACCTTCTGGCCAACGTTGCAGGGGCTAAACCCTGAGTGTGCGTGGCAACCAACCAGTCTTGAATCAGTTCGCGGTGGATGTGGCTGATGTTTAATGTTTGGTATGAGCAGCCTTGCGCATTTGCAGAGAACTCAACAAAACGCTGCAAATCCCGTTGATAATTGCTGACCGTATGCTTGGAAGCTAGGCGTACATGGCTAAGTTCTTCAACATAAGCCTGAATTAGGGCTAACAGTTGCAGGCTTTAGTCCTTTGCGTCTTTTTCTTTTTCAGGTTGCTCAGGGCGATATGTTTCCAGGCGATTGCCACCGAGAGCCTTTGCAACATACATAGCTTTGTCGGCATTTTTAATCAGGGTATTTAATGTCATGTCTTTTTCTGGAGAAGATACTGATATACCAACGCTGGCACTTAATTTCTCATTATGACATGTCAGTTGATTGATATCATTCATAATATTGTTGGCAATTAATTGCGCTTTATCTTCATTGCAGCCTGGCAGCAATAGCGTAAATTCATCACCTCCCATGCGAATAATGGGATCCTGGGCGCGTACAAATTTGCGTATGCTATTGCACAATTCATTTAAGGCATCGTCCCCCGCAATTTGACCAAGTCTTTCATTCAAACCTTTAAAATCATCCATATCGAAATAAAGCGCTGCAACCACAACATCTTTTCCAAACCAGCTTGAAAGTGATTGATGACTATAGGGTTGTAAAAAGCGGCGGTTATGGGTGCCCGTCAAAGCATCGGTAATGGCAAGTCTTGCAAGGCGTTCATGTGAAATTGCATTTTCCAAACTCAAGCTCACAACTTGTGCTAAATGCTGTAAAAAGTCGGTGCTTTGCTCAGCGGAAAAACGGTCTTTTTCAGTAGACCCTAAGCCCAGTACACCAATGGGGTTTTCTTTGCTGCCTAAACGAAGCAAAGCGATGGAGCCCAGGTCTTTATCCTGCTCTTCCAACCATGGGAACTTGCCTTTATCCGTTTGCAGTAACCAGACATCGCGGCGGGTTAACCCCATATTTTGAATTTCATCGGATTCAATCCAAACCAAGTCTTGCTCTGACAATGCATTCATTCGACATGAACCAAGTATGTTGTCCCGGTCAAACCAGAACCGCACCATATCTAGAGAAAACTGGCTGCGTAATTCCCGCAATAGTGTGAAACACATGTCTTCAGGGTCGCCTGCACTGAGTACATTGGCTTCCAACTCAAATAAGCGCGAAAACAATTGGTCATTTTCACGTAATCGTCCCATCATGGTAGCAACATAAGCTTTAAGTTGACTGTTTTCTTGGGCTAAGGCCTGCATTCGGCGATCATTAAAATCTAGGGTCTTATCTTTTGATTGCTGTGCGTTTTGATTGCTGTCATCACTCATTGCCGATGGTCTCCTCAATCAAGATTTTCCATGGTTCTTGTTCACTGCTTCTTGCTAGATATAGACGTTTACGACCCGTATCCTTGTAGTTACTAGATTTATAGTGTTGAAAGAATTCAGCAACAACGATTTCGCCATCTCTCCATGGTGTTGGGTCATGGATAATGCTCATCTGACTCAATCCAACTTCGATAAACTTTTTATTACTGTTTACTTTCTTTTTATGACGTTTCCAACGCTCTAGGTTAAATTTCCCTGAACGGAAGTTATCATGATAGTGAGAAAGGTAAGCATCAGTATCTAGGGATTGCCAATCATTGCGCCATGTTTCCATGGCTTGCTGTACAGAGCTGAGTAACTGTTCCTGTTTTTCATGGGCATCAAATTTAAAGTCTTCACCGATAATCACCCAGCTTTTCCCAGGAATAACATATGGCTCCATTTGTTTAAGGTGCTCATTAGGTAAGGCAAAACAACCGCGTGTATCTTGCGGGGGTCTACGGGTCACATTTTCCGGATATCCGTGCATCCAAATCCCGTTACCTGTTTTGCCATGTAATTTATCAAGCTCGTTGGGATAATCGATAGGAAAAACAACGGGTCCATATCGAGAAACCAGAGCGGGGTCATGCCTTATTTCTGTGAAACGATAAATACCATTGGGTGTGCGAGCATCACCACGTTGCTTTTTATCACCTTCCTGAGCACCAGTGACCACATATTCATCGGCAATACGTTTGAATTCGCCCTGTTCATCGCGTTGATAAACAAACAACCGCGCACGAGATTTATCTACCAGAAATACACTTTGAATGGCGTTGTCCAGCAACAATAAATCTTGCGGGTAACCTGAGGTGCCATCCATTTTATCGGCAAAGGCTTGCAAGCGTACCGTGGCTTCCGAGAGGTCAGAGCTAAGGTCGATAGATGCTAGCTGCTGTTCAGAAGTCTTTTGATGTTTGGCGTATGTGCCAACGGATGACACTGCTTCCAAAGCCGCTCTCCGATAAGCTTCCGCTTTTAAGAGATTGGCAAGAGGATCTGAGTTTGTCGGTGCATCGTCTAACATTGTAAGTGCTTTGGCATGATTGTTTTGTTCCAAAGCCAATGTCGCACCAAGAATGCTGCGTTCTTGCGCACCTATGGATGTTTCATCTTTGTTTTCAAGCGCTTGCCAGATGCGTTCAGTGAGTACGTTTTTTGAAGATAAGTCTGTGGCGTATGCATTGCTACCAAAGAATATGAGGAAAAGTAGAAGTCCAAATTTCATCATGTGATGGATGCCTCGTGAGTAATTTTCCAGCCTTGTGGGGTATGAACCATGCGAATTTTTTTGAAGTCGTCACCATTGTAGCTGTTTGAACGGAAGCGCTGTAACAACATAATAGTTGTAGCACTTTTGTCAGCATTGAATGTCACCTCAACCTGCTCCAATTGAACTTTGATATACTTTTTATTCTCAATCACGCGTGTTTTATAGTTTTTCCAAGTTTCCAGTGAATCAAAGCGTGACCCCGGATCAAAATCTTCAGCATAAGTTGCAAAGTAAGCCTCTAAATTCTGACCCGCCCAGGCACGACGCCATGATTCCAATGCATCCAAGACATCAGTGATGGTAGGTTCTTTAGGAGAAGGCGCAACGGGGGCTTCTGCAACCGGTTTCTGGGCATCTGTTGCATTCAAAGGCTCAGTTTTTGTCACCGCAACGGCTTCAGCATTTTCCGATGCCATTGCAGTAGGTTTGGTACTCATTTCAGGAGTATTGCTTTCAGCCTGAGTTTCTTGCGCAGTGGGCATAGGGTTACGTACCTTTACCAGCCTGGCATAGCGTTGTTCAATGATTGGGTTGGGAGACTGGGTGAGTGCATTGTGGTAGTGTTGCAATGCCAGTTTCACATACAAATCAGCAAGATTCTCTTCGGCTACAGTATAGTTTGGCCTTTTTTCCAGAGCAGCTTCTAGTTCTGCGACTGCAGCGTTGGTATCACCAAGGTTATTGTAAACAGCCGCTAGATTATTGTGAGGTTCTGCAAGATCAGGGCGTATGGCAATCACTTGACGAAACGCCTCAATGGCTTGGTGAGACTGTTGCTCATGCACATGTGCTACACCAAGCATAAACCATGCTTCATAGTTGCGCTGCTCTTGGTCCACCAACTCACGCAAATTTTCGATGGTTGCTTCATAGCGCCCAGCTTGCATGTCTTCTTTTGCTTGCTTGATGCTGAATGAGGTTTCTGCATAGGAAAAATTTGCCGATACCATGAACAATACTGTAAAGAATAGTTGTTTCATTGGTTATGCTCGATGCGCTCATAAATTTCAAAGCGATAGGGGTATTTGTTCTTTTCGTCTGGTTGGTGTGATTCCTGGTGAACACAGCTCCATTGATTCATATCAATCGCAGGAAACCAGGCATCACCTTCAAAACTTGCTTCGATTTGTGTGCAGTATAGGCGTTTTGCTAAAGGCAGTGCCAGCGCATAAATTTCCGCGCCACCCATGACCATCAGTTCTTCACCTTCAAATTCCGAGATGACATCTTTTAGGTCATGAACAATATCACATCCATCAACACTGAGATTGTGCTGCCGAGACAAAATGATATTGCGACGTTTGGATAATGGTTTACCAATCGAATCAAAAGTTTTTCGGCCCATAAGTACACTTTTGCCTAAGGTGTGTTCACGAAACCAAGCCATGTCTGCAGGCAAGTGCCACGGCATTTGGTTATTTGCACCAATAAGTCGTTGCTGATCCATTGCCCAGATCAAAGAAATCATAACAGTTTTTTCACCTCATACTTCGTCAAAAGAATCGCGGAATATACAAAAAAAACGAAGAAAAACATAGTTCTGGCTTGACTTGTATCTCGCAGCAAGCCTAAGCTTAGTCCATGTCTTTGTTTTCAATGAACCTTTTAGCATGGAGAAAATCGTTTTCGCAACGTATTGCTGCGTCAGTGATTGCCGTGTTTATGCTGCAAGTGATTGCGCTTGGGTTTTGTGTAAGCACTGCCAGTGCAACTGAAATACCTATGCAAATGGAACAAACTGCTCAAATGAGCCATTGTGATCATTCATCTATGGTACAAGACAAACTAATGGCCAATGAAACACAAGCTGAACATATTTGCGCCCATTGCGACTTCCCTGATGTAAGCCTTATTTTAGACAAACAAGTTCTAAGTTTGGACGATGTAACTGCGGCACTGCTTTATGTGGTGCTTATCCCATCAGCACAATCTGTGGTTGTGGCTGAATTTTCTTGCCTCTCACCCCCCTTACGAACCTCACTTTTCACCTTTGATTTAAATCAACGTATTCGCGTTTGATACCAACTTTTTGCTGAAACCACGCCTTTTTTAAGCCGTGGTCAAGTCGCGTTTGCGTGGCTTAAAAATTTAGCAGGAGGTTTGGATGTATTCCTACGCCTTAACAAGAACTTTAATCATGGGTTTAATGCTGTTGATTGTCAGCCTGTGTTTTGCAGAGGAGCAGCTTGAACTCACGCTGCAGCAAGCGGTTGGGCAAGTTCGCCAATATAACCCATCCTTTGCAGCGAGCAGACAAAGTGCGCAAGCCTTAGCTTTTAAACCTAGCCAGGTGGACAGTTTACCTGACCCCGTATTGTCATTGGGTGCAGGCGCTTTGCCCACGGATACTTTTTCCAGCACAAAGGAAGCGATGACTCAGTTGTCTGTGGGTTTCAGTCAGGCGTTTCCATTTCCTGGAAAACTGGGCTTGGCAGCTGAAGCAGAATCGTTTTTGGCCAAAGCTGCAATCGATGAATCCAATGAATGGGTGTTGCAGTTAATCAGTCAGGTCAAAATCAGTTGGTGGAATATCTATTATTTAGACAGAGCCTTGGAGACTGTAGCAAACAATCAGTCTTTGATGCGTCAATTGATTCAGATTGCACAAAGCAAATATAAGGTGGGTA
>Ga0316191_10003968_pt1 | contig 10999 bp, 7 predicted proteins | sample Eddworburr2cm_MG_FD_204928 | JGI IMG/M metagenome (GOLD analysis project Ga0316191, IMG submission 204928) | Coastal sediment microbial communities from Maine, United States - Eddy worm burrow 2 cm | ecosystem: Environmental > Aquatic > Marine > Coastal > Sediment | place: USA: Maine | collected... | reverse complement strand
GTTTCGCCTTGAAGCGTACTTCACGGTCCACGGCAGTAAACAGCATTTCCCTGGCGGGGCGCGAAATGGCGTAATTTCCGGCCCGGCGCACAATCTGTACCGCTACCACCACCGATACCATGGGTGCTGCTGCCAGCAGCAGCATCCCGGCGCCTATCAGTACCGGGACCGAAGCCAGGGTAAAAGACAAACCCATATTCTTGGCGATACGCCCGGTAGCGAAAGCAGCTACCAGCACTGTCAGCGTATTCACCGCCAGGTCCATGCTGGCCCAGATCTGGGACCGTGTTTCCCGGTCGTAGTCCGCCAGCAGGTTTTTCAGTTCGAAGTAAACGAAAGAGCCTATGGAGGTATAGAAGAAAATAAACAGGCCTATAGCCAGCAGATAGCGGCTGTTGAAGAATTCGGAAAAGCCTGCCAGCGGGTTGCCGCCTATAAAGTCAAAATCCTTATCGCTGGCGCTTACCTGTTCATTCTGCAGATCGGTCACCTTGAGATGCTGGATCCAGATAATAATGGGCAGGGTGAGCACCACCAGCATACTCGCCACCAGTAGCAGTGGATCCGTGCCCATATCCCCCACCAGGAACGCCGCGAAGGCCGGTCCGCCGATAGCGCCGATACTGGCCCCCGCGCCCACAAACCCGAACAGTCGCGTGGCCTGGGGTTTGGAAAACGTGTCGGCCATGAAACTCCAGAACACAGAAATATGGAACAGGCTGAACAGGCTGATCCAGACGTAGAAGGACTTATCCAGCAAAGTGCGATCGGCCAGCCCCTGGGTGCCCAGGTAAAACAGGATGAAACTGATAGCGAAGAAGCCGTAAACGGACGGCACCAGCCGCTGCACCCGGATGCGGGTGACGGCGCCACCGTACAGGGAAACCGCGATGGCGCTGAAGATGAAAGTAAAGGTCCACAGCCAGCTGACCTCGGCATCGGTCCAGTCGCTGGCCATGGCGTCACGCACCGGGCGCAGGATGTAGTAGGAGCCCATCAACACCAGTACCAGCAGGAAAGACGCCAGGGTGGTCCTTGTCTCTTCCGGCCTTATATCGCAGGCGCGCGCCAGGGTGCGCTGCAGGAGGCTGCCTGTTGGTCCTGGTGTCGACATGCTATAGCGACCCGAAAACCCGCAACATTTCCTCGCGTTGGGAAGGGTCCGGCACCGGGCCGAAATTTGCCTGCATATTGTCCTGCATGTGGTGTACCCGGGAAGTGGCTGGGATGATACAGGTTACCGCCGGATGCCCGAGAATGAACTTAAGGAAAAACTGGCCCCAGCTGCTACAGCCCAGTTCCTTGGCGATCGCCGGCAGGGCATGCCCGCGGGATTTGGCGAACAGTTCACCGCGCTGGTAGGGGCGGTTGATCATGGTGGCAATGCCGCGCTCCTGTGCCAGTGGCAGCAGTTGCTCCTCGGCCACCCGGTTGTCGATGTTGTAGCTGAATTGCACGAAGTCCAGGGGCTGGGTGCGCATCACCTGCAGGAACTCCTCGTGATCGCGGCCGTGGGAGGTGGTGATGCCGATATAGCGCACCTTGCCCTCTTCTTTCCAGCGCTTCAGGGTATCCAGCTGGGTTTCCCAGTCCTTCAGGTTGTGTACAGCGATCAGGTCGAAACGTTCAACATTCATGCGCAGCGCGGACTCCTGCATCTCCGCAATGCCCTGTTCGCGGCCGTTGGTCCACACCTTGGTGGCGGCAAATAGGTCCGGCCGCTGTGGCAGCGCGCGCAGCACATCGCCCACGCGCGATTCCGCCGCGCCGTACATGGGTGATGAGTCGATCACTTTGCCGCCGCCCTCGAAGAAGGCCTGCATTACCGCCCCCAGCCTGGCCAGGGAGCTACTACTGTCGCTGGTATCAAAGGTGCGGGAGGTGCCCATTCCCATCACCGGCAGCATTTCGCCTGTGCTGGGGATGGCGCGCTGGATAAGTTTCCGGGCGGGCTCAACATTGTCACCCGCGGCGTGCAGGCGCAGGGACTGTAAGGCCAGGGTGGTGGCGGTTATTTGTAATATCCGACGACGATTTATCATAATCAACGTTCTTTGCGATAGTTACTGTCAGTGTTTCAGCCCCTTCAGGGGGCGTCAAGGTGAAAGTGGCTCGAGTACTGGTCAGGGGCGGTACCATATCGGAGAAGACCACGCGCGTTCCTGGATGGTGGCCGGCACACTGTCGAGTAGCGGTAATCCGGCGCGCACGGAGTCATAAGTGCTCCAGCGTGGAGTGGGGATTTCAATCACCCGGGCGTAGTACAGCGCAGGCATCGCCGGGTCGAAGGTCGGGTCTTCCCACACCGTCGCCAGTTGTGCCGCGCCGATGGAGTTTTGATAGGTTGCGGTGCGCAGGTCCACGGTATTGCCCACCGGCGCGAGTTTGCCGTTGGCGCCCGCTGTGCGCTGCCCTGACCAGGAGACGTCAAATACCCGGTCCTGTTGCCGTCCGCTGGCGTCCACCCAGCCTTTGACGATCTGGATGCGATCCAGGTTGGCGCCCAGTGCGTCCTTGCTGGCTACCACGAGGAAGCGCGGGAGCTGTTCGCCTCGCTGCCTGCCCAGGTCGCCGCCCATGGGTACCCCCTGGCGATAGGCCTTCTTGAGCATGTCACTGCGGGTATGCAGATCCTCGGCATAGTCCCAGCCGCCGAAAAACCTTACTGCCATACGCGGGCCTGAAGTGGCGAAGGTTTCCCGGTCATAGATGGCGTCCCAGATTGCACCGCGGGTATTACTGGTGGCCCATACGCCGGTCAGGGAGCCGATACTCAGGTCTTTGCTATCCAGCCAGCTGGTGACCTGGCCTTCTCGCCGCTCCTTGACCGAGCCATCTTCCGGACCGTGGGCGCCGACGAAGTTGTCTTCATCAACGTCGCCCATCATGCCGTTGTGGTTGTCTGTACCACCGACAAAACCCAGCTTGAACGGGTTGACCCCAAGCTGCTGCTCCACTGCCAGGCCTTTTACCACCCCGGCGCGGACAAAGTTGCGTTTTTCCGCCACACGGCCACTGAACTGTTGCATGGAGTCTGCGTTTTCAAAATCGGCAAACTCGTCGGCACTCCAGAATTTGCGGTGTACTTCCGAGTTACCTTTTGTCTGCATCATTTCGATGGCGCGTTCGAAGTTTTCGCGCTTCTGCGCATACGTTTTATCGACTGGCTTTCCCGAGGAGTCGGTGTCGGGAAACATCATGCCTTTGCTGGCATTGGAATTGTGGGGTATGGCCATGCCCCTGATGCCCTGTTGTTCCAGCTCTGCCAGCCACTGCCACAGACCTTCCTCGCGGTTGATATCGATATAGCTCATTGGCATCTCAGGTGCCATGGGGCCGCGAAACAGCACGTTGCGGTGCAGGTTGCCGCCCTTGGGTGCCGCACTCCACTCATAGGCGATGAACGTGGTAAATGCGCCGGGATCATTGTGCTGCTCGGCGGCATCCACAGCCAGTTTCCAGGCGCTTTTGATAGTCTCGTCCCCGGCGAAGAATTCCGTGTGTCCCGGCTTCGCACCACGATTATTACTGATGACGTATTTGAAGAACCACTGCTCTCGCTCCTTGATGTCGCTCAAGCCGCGCAATTGCTCTATCAATGGGTTGTCGTATCCGGGAGCACCCTCGTTCAGGGTGGAGTACATCTCACCCATGTACTCGGCGTGGTCTGTTACCGCAGCGAAATCCAGGGGCCTGCGGATCTGGTGCGGCTGGCCGTTGACGACCACGGTTTCACCTCTGGCGGCCCTGTAGGCGTCCGAGGGTGTCTGGCGGGTACCGCCAATAAAGGCATCCAGGGAGTACGCGGTGTGCATATGGGTTTCGCCGTAATAGACATTGCGCATCGGGTTCTCTTCCACTTCGGCTTGCAGCGGTGTGGCGAGGGTGAGTGTTATCGCGAGCGCTGTGCTGCGCCATACCATGGTCAATGTCATAGAGTGTTCCTGCTCGTTTATGCGGACAACGGTGGGCCGGATAACTCATGCTGTTCGGTATCCTGATCGCGAATGGCCCGGGCTGTTGCGAAAAGTCTAGACCAGACTACAGTTTGCTGCACTGCAAATTGCTCAGATAACGCAGCCAATAGCGTGTATCGAGCTTATCTGCGCATGAAGGTCAGGCCCCGGGATGCCAGGGCATCGATTTTTCTCCCGCGTTGCTCACCGGGTCGACTATAGTGGAAGTTGCTTGACTCGATAATCAAACATGGGAGGCACTATGCTGAAACCGGAAGATATGTCCCTGGCGGGCAAAACCGCGCTGGTAACCGGCGCGGGCCGGGGAATTGGCTACGCCATTGCCGAAACACTGGCTAATTTTTCCGCCGAAATCCTGTTACTTGATAAGGATGAAGCATTGCTGCAGGCCGCCGTGGAGAAAATTACAGCCGCGGGTGGCAGGGCGGTTGGTCACCTGGTTGATGTGACTGACGCTGCCGAGGTCAATCGCCTGGCTGAAACGCTTGTGGAGCAGGGCGCGAGCATGGATATCCTGGTGAACAACGTGGGCGACCATCTCAACCTGATCAAACCCTTCCTGCAAACCTCGGAGGAGGAGTGGGATGCGATTTATGACATCAACCTGAAACAGATCTACCGCTGCGTGCGCGCCTTCGCGCCAATCATGCGCGATGCGGGCAACGGCGGCAGTATTATCAATATCTCGTCCATCGAGGGTTACCGCTCGATTCCCACCTGCGCCACCTACGGGGCAATGAAAACGGCAATATCCGGTTTTGTGCGCAGCCTGGCGATGGAGCTGGCGCCCTACCGGATCCGCGTTAACGCGGTGGCACCGGAAACAACGGAGACTGAACAGGTGGACCCGAAGGCTTTTACCCATCCGCAGTACCTGGAACATTGGGACATCTGGAACCCTATGGGGCGCTGGGGCCAGCCAAAAGACACGGCAGCTGCCGTGCTTTATCTCGCCAGTAATTTATCTGAATGGGTGACCGGCACTACCATGCATGTTGATGGCGGTGCGCTGGCAGCGGGGGGTTGGTATCGCATGCCCGGGCAGGAGCAGCGTTGGACTTTGGCGCCGGTGATCAGTGACAGCGGGTTTATCTATTAAGTATTGATCCGGGTAGCGTGCAAATATCTGCGACCATAGAGGCGGCGCCGGGCGATGCGATGACCAGGCCCGGGGGATGAAGGGGTTGTTAATCGCGCCCCCGCGTTTGCTTCTGCAATTCCCGTCGCCGACGGCTGCGGGTCATGCGGCGCTGAGCGTGGTAGGTCAGCGCATCCCTGGCCAGTTTTTTGTCCGGGCCTGAAAGCACTGTGCAGCCACGGTACTGTTTGTACATATACAACAGGTCTACACGCCTGACATAGTCACGCAAACCCTCTTCCAGATGCGCCAGGTCGCGGGCAATAGCGCGGCGCAATAGCAGGCGCGGCGGGTGGTGGCCACTGGGGCAGTCAAAGAAAAACAGTTCCGGGGTACCTTGTGTTTGCCGCACCAGGATATTTCGTGATTTCAGGTCCTTGTGATAGAAACCATCCCGGTGCATTTTCTGCGTGGCCAGTGCCAGCGCTTGCAGAATCTGCCGGGCCCCGTTAACACCGTTGCTATACAGCGCGCCTGATGCCAGTAATGCCTGCAGGTCTGTCGCGCGATCAACTTCCGCAGTAACCAGAACCGCCCGTTGCAGAGTGCCCAGGCTTGACTGGAAACCATGCGCTACCAGTTTTGGTGTATTCAGGCCCAGCGCTGCAAAATACTGAAGGTTGCGTAATTCGCGTTGATAGCGGCTGATACCCAGAAAAAATTTCAGTCGTGAGCCCCGGCCTGTGAAAATCTTGACGTAGTAGTTGCCCTGCAATTGCAGCCTGGATACACCGCTGCGCGAATCCAGGGTGACTTGCGTCATGGGTGACGTGACTACAGTGTTGAGTGAGTGAAATACCTCGCGATCCGCCAGGGGAATCCACCGTTGATCAAATTGCCAATTGCTAGCTGGCAAAGCCCGACCGGCGAGTTCGTGTATTCAGGCTAATGGTTGGGGTCACAAAGATAAGTGCACATGATTACTGGGACTAAGATAATTTTCCTGTCGATCTAGAACCGGGCTGTATAAGTGAATACATACTGTGGGCCCTTGATGTCCAGCTTGCCAATGGTTTTGTCAAAGTCCAACTCGGTGGACATGTAGCGAATACCCAGGCCCAACTGTTGGTTACCCTGGATTTCAAAATCCACGCCGGCGCGGCCATAGTAGCCAATGTTGATATCATTGCTGTCGTTATTGTCCAGGTCCAGGTCGCCGTCCGCGGGCGTGCCCGAGGGCAGTTCTTCGGCGCGCTCATCTTCTACCTCATGCGAACCGTACATTACCATTGGGCCAGCCGCTGCATACGTGGTGATTCTGTCAGTGAGCCTGCCGCGCACATAGCCTCCCAGGTGTAACTCAAACAGGAACAGGGAGTTATCAATATCTACGCGCACCGTGGTCCCGTTTTCGCCACTGAACCCGCCCGAGAAATTTGTATCGTCACTTTTCCAGGCGATGCTGCCGCCGGGGTTGATGCCCCAGTGAACCCAGCCCTGATAGTAACTGTACTCTGCTTCTATGCCACCGCTGGGCAGGGAGGAGAAATCCACATCGACATTATCGTCGGAGATGTCTTGCCACTTGCCGGTCTGGTCATCCAGCTCGAGTACGCCCAGGAATACCTGGATAAGTGGCGCTTCCTGGTCAACCGCCGCGGCGTCCGCTTCTTCTGCCATGGGTTGGGCGGCCTGCAGGGCGAGCAATGCGCAGGCGCCCAGTGCCGCTGATAACTGTTTCATCTATGTGTACCTGTCAGTGGGCACAGGTTGCGCCCGGTATTTAGCTGCTGGCCAGCATCCACTTACGCAGTCGGTTGGAATCGCCGAACGGCGTGAGTTTGCCAAAGGAATTCAGCAGTACGATGGAGACATCCTCTCCCTCGATATTGGCCTGCATCACCAGGCAGCGTCCTGCCTCATTGATGTAGCCGGTCTTGCTCAGTTCTATATCCCAGCTCTTGTTTTTCAGCAGGCGGTTGGTGTTGCCGTAGGTCAGGGGACCGCGTCCGGAATAGGGTCTTACATCCATGCGTGTGGTGGTCGTTGATTGGGTGATAAGTGGGTAGCCGTCTGCGGCTGCCACCATTATTGCCAGGTCACTCGCGGTAGATACGTTCTCCGACTTGAGTCCGGCGGGGTCGGCGAAATGGCTGTTGCTCATGCCCAGGCCCTTTGCCTTGCGATTCATATGCGCCACAAAGTTGGTCATTCCCCCCGGGTAGGTCCTGCCCAGGGCGGTGGCGGCGCGGTTTTCCGAGGACATCAATGCCAGCAGTATCATTTCACGTCGGCTCAGGGCTGCGCCGTATTGCAGGCGCGAGCCGGTCAGGCGTATAAGGTCCCGGTCTTCCTTGGTAACAGTGATCTTTTCGTCCAGGTCCAGGTTGGCATCCAGTATTACCATTGCGGTCATCAGCTTGGTGATCGAGGCGATGGGCCGCACGGTGTTTACATCCTTGCCATAAATCAGGTTGCCATCGTTATCGAGTACGATGGCTGAGGCAGAGCGCAATTGTGGATTGCCCTTAAGGTCGGAAAATTTAGAGTCGCCGGCGATGGCGGTTGCCGTGGTACCCAGCAGTACCAGCAACAACGAAATTGCTTTCGCTATGCCCATGTCAGTGCCCATCCCGTATGGTCGCGTATTTTTATATCGGCCTATGTTGGCTCATGTTGGCGCGCAGCGGCCCCTAACCGCCTACGCCACGTCTATTCTGCCCCAGACGGGGAGAAAGCTCCAGCGGCATGGGATGTGATTATTTGGGTCTAACCTGGCTCGGATTCCGCCCCCGCGGTCACCCGCAGCAGGCCGCGAAAGGCCCGGCTGGCATTGGAGTCGCCGCTGAGTACGCGGTACACATCGCCGGCGATGGGCATTTCCACGCCGTATTGTTCCGCCAGGGCCATTACCGCCGGTGCGCTCTTGGCGCCCTCTGCCACCATCACCATCTCATCGATAATATCCTGCATGTCGCGCCCCTTGCCCAGCTCCACTCCCACATGACGGTTGCGGCTCTGGGGGCTGGTGCAGGTGGCGATCATATCGCCCATGCCGGCCAGGCCGGCAAAGGTCTCCGGTCGACCGCCCATGGCGACACCCAGGCGGGTAACTTCCGACAGGCCACGGGTTATGAGGGCCGAGCGGGTATTATCGCCGGCACCCTGGCCGTCACCCATACCCACGGCGATGGCGATAATATTCTTCAATACCCCGCCCAGTTCACAGCCGATCACGTCGGTATTGGTGTACACCCGGAACAGCCCGCTTTGAAACACCTTCTGCAGTTCGCGCACGATGATTTCATCTTCCATGGCGATGACGCTGGCGGCGGCCTGTCCTGCCATGATCTCACGGGCCAGGTTGGGGCCTGTGAGCACACCCACCGGGTGACCGGGTAATACCTCGTTGATGATCTCGGTCATGCGCATGCCGGTATCCAGCTCCAGGCCCTTGGTGAGGCTTATCACCGGTACCCAGGCGCGAATATGCTGCTTCACTTCCTGTAACACGACTCGAAAATTCTGCGAGGGGATACCCATGATGATGACATCGGCATCTTGTACAGCCTCACCGATGTCATTGGTGGCAACGAGTTTCTCCGGCAGCCTGGCACCCGGAAGGTATCTCTCATTAGTGTGCTGGTTGTTTATCTCGTGAACGGTCTCGGGGTTGCGTGCCCAGATCTTTACCGGCACGTTGCGTGTTACCAGCGAGGCTACCGTGGTACCCCAGGACCCGCCACCCAGCAGACCAACGTTCAATTCTGTCATGCGCTTCTCTCCTGTGCGCTGCCGCGGCTTGCCACGCCAATCGCCCTGATAAGGTCAATCCGTCGTAAAAGATCGCGTATTTGTCGTGCCAGGTCGATGCGATTTTCGGCAACATCGGGGTCGCTGCAATCGGTCAGGCTGCGGCTTTGCATCATTTTGTAGGCGTTCTTGAACAGCTGTTTACCGATGGAGGACTCGCTGCTGATCCTGCGCTGCAGGTATGCCTGGCGACCAAACTTGAGGGCCTGTTCCACGCAACTGTCTTCTTCCAGGGACTGCGTGTTATCCAGTCTCGCCAGCAGTGATGCGACCACGGAATAGGCCTCGGCATAGGTCAGCAGTGTGACGTGTGATACCAGCGGGGTCATGGAATTCAGCATCAGGCCAAAACCGGCGGCTCCCTGGCTGAGCAAATTCTCCCAGTCAGTGTTATAGCGGTCCAGTTCCTCGCGGATCTGCCGATGAAACTCTTCGGTTGGCGCGTAGAAAAACTCAAATTTGAACAGGTCCCGCAGCTCGTCTACCTCGTTCCAGAAAACCTCCAGGGCACCTTCGCCTTCCTTTTCACTGGCCTTGAGCAGGGCCAGCTCTATGATGGCTTTGTTGACGAAGAAGTGGATGACAGTGTTGCGGTAATAACTGGCGACGGGGTGCTGGTTCAGATCTATCCCGTAGACGATTTCAGGCCCTTCGTCATAGCGCGTGACGATTCGCTCGGCGATCATAATACCCAGCAGACCTTCCATCTGGTCCGCATAGGCGCGATCAAAATCATCGGAAATGCGCAAATCGCGTGCTTCCGCCCAGGCCAGTATCGCTCGCAGATCTTCTATCACCTCTTCTTCTGTCAGTGCTTTCGGCGACGAACCCAGCAGGCTCATGGTCACCAGTGAGGGAAAGGTGATGGGGGTTACATGGTTGGCTTCCACGGCCACTTCGAAGGCAATCTTTGACAGCGCCAGACGATCGTCCGGGTCTGGGGCCCGCTCCAGCACTACCGGTTCGCCAATGTCCATGTACACCTTGCCCATGGGCCGGGCCAGGCTGCGTATATAGCCGATAAACCAGCGCAGTGATTCAGCGCCCTTGCCGCGCCCGGTCTGCTCCGTGGCGTACTCCTCCACGTCGCGGATCAGATCGTAGCTGATGGATATGGGAATGATATGGATATTGCGTGCGTCAGTGGCATGACAGGCTTCCAGTACATACTTCAGCAAACCGTAGCGTGGCGGCATGAGTTTACCCATGCGCGAGCGCGTGCCCTCAAAGGCCCAGTTCATGGGAAAGCGCTTCTCCATCAGGTAACCGATATAGTGACGCAAGGTCGCTTTGTACAAGTCGTTGTCCTGAAAACTGCGTTTGATGAAGATCGCCCCGGCCCGGTGCAACAGGTGACCCAGGCCGGGAAAGTTCATGTTCGCGCCGCCGAACATGTGCGGCATGGGGAAATCGTTGTCATAGAGAACTTTGGGTACCACCATGCCATCCAGGTAGGTCTTGTGTGTCCACAGCAGCATGGCCGGGTGATCGCGCACAATGGCGCGCATTTTTTCAATGGAGGCCTGGTCGCAGACGATGTCCTCTTCATAGCCCAGGCCCAGGCAGAACTTGTTGAATTTGGCGTAGAAATCCAGCCAGAAAGTGCTGGGTACTGACACCATTTCATCCATATACCCGGATGCTTCTTTCACCAGTTCTTCCCGGGTCTTGCCACTTTCCCTCGCTATCCGGTCCATCTCCGCTTTGTAATCCGGGTTGGCGAGGATGGCCGCCGCCACGTGGCGCGGTACCTTGTAGCGGCCACCCTGCAGGCGCCGCTCTGCGAGGTCCAGTACTACAGAAGCCTGGCGCGCGACGAAGTCGGCAAAATCCTGCTGCTGTGCTTCCCCTGAGTCCACGTTATGGTGTTGCTCAAAACGCGAGCGCAAATTACTCACCGTGTCCGGCTTGCCCGAAATCAGGTGCATTCGTTGCGGTGCGTTGTTGAGGATTTTGCGTCCCCGTCGAGCTCCCGGATGGCGTGGATCCCCAAATACCAGGTCTCGCAGTCGCGGCCCTGAGTTAATGCCCTCCGGTGAGGGCAGCCAGGCGATGCGTAGTGGTGCAATCAGCGTTTCGGGCGATAGCGCCAGTGCCATTACCAGTGGCGCACTGTCTATACCCTTGCGGT
>Ga0316191_10003967_pt1 | contig 11000 bp, 10 predicted proteins | sample Eddworburr2cm_MG_FD_204928 | JGI IMG/M metagenome (GOLD analysis project Ga0316191, IMG submission 204928) | Coastal sediment microbial communities from Maine, United States - Eddy worm burrow 2 cm | ecosystem: Environmental > Aquatic > Marine > Coastal > Sediment | place: USA: Maine... | reverse complement strand
TGTCTGTTTGATCAGGTTGCGAAGCAGCGTTGTCTTCCCCGTGCCCACCTCGCCAGTCAGCAGCACGAAGCCGCCGTGAGAGAAGCCGTACAACAGATGTGCGAGCGCTTCGCGGTGTCCGTCACTCAGATAAAGAAAAGCGGGGTCCGGGGCGATGGAAAATGGCGCCTGCGTGAAATTGAAATATGACTCGTACATCAGCCCGGTTGCTCAATCTTCGTCTGCGCAGAATACGGTTCTGCATCTCGCTGCAGGCGCTGGTCCTTGTCGCGCCAGATGTCCTCGATCCATAGCCCCAGCCGTTCCCTTCGTTCCGCAAGGGTCAGAGCCTCCCGCAGAGAATCTGGCAGGTCGCGGCACTGCACCAGTATCTGGACCTTCGGGCATCGCCCCTGCAGGAGATCCCAGAACGTCGGAGTTGGACCAAGATACACGATTGTGATGTCCAGCAGTTTGTGCAGCTGATTTCTGAGGCCATCGGAGACGTAAGTCAGGCCACCAATCTTTGGATTCAGCAGATTTCGGAAACGGGCGATCTGATTCTGGTGTTTGGCCGCGGTGAAACGAGTTCCTTCTGGAAAGTTCAGAACCGTGCTGGGGTGTTCCCTGAATTTCTCGCAGGACTTCAGCGTGGCCTGTCTATCCAGCTCGGCCAGAGCGGGATCTGCCGCTATCTGCTCGCGGCTCATCCTGCGCACGTAAGGGAAGTCGAGAAACCACATGGCGAGTCCCAGAAACGGTACCCATATCAGCTGGCGTTTGGTAAAAAACTTGATGGGTGGAACCCGTCGCCAGAGAATGTTCTGCAAAATGACGATGTCAGTCCAGCTCTGATGGTTGCACACCACCAGATACCACAGATCGTCGGACAGTGTTTCATCGTCTTCCCAGGTCAGCTCGATGGATGTGAGGCCCAGCAGGCTGAACGATTTGCGGTTGTTTCCCACCCAGAAATCGATCAGGTGGTCCATGCGCCTGGTTAGAGACGATCGGGCACGGGCGGGAAACAGCAGGCGAACTGCGCCCAAGAGATAAAGTGGCACGCATGTTGCGATGGTGTTCAGCACCAGCAGCAGGGACGAGAGGATGCCGCGCAGCAGATTCATAGCTGATTTCTTAACATAGCTCCCATGGCTGCACCAGTTTTAACCAGCGAGGTCGAGATGCTGGAGTCGAATCCGTGATGCGTGTGCTGCTGAGGCAGGGCGTTGTGCTGCTCATTTTTCTGGGCCTTGCCGGCTGCCAGTCGCTGATTTACTACGGTCATGCGGCGAGTGGTCAGATCCGCCTCATGCAGTCCCGTCAGCCTGTGGATGAAGTGCTGGCCAGGCTGCGAACGCAACGGTCAGATAACCGGTCGGAGAATCAGCCAGGGAACGAAGATACCGATCTTCTCTATCGGCGGCTGGTCTTCACCCAGGAAGTGCTCGACTACGCCGACAAGTCGCTTGACCTGCCTGCAGGTGGCCGATACCGGACATACGTGGAGTTGGATCGCCCCTATGTGGTCTGGAACCTGTTTGCTGCGCCGACCCTGTCCCTGCAACCTCATCGCTGGTGCTACCCGATCGTCGGCTGCGCACCCTATCGCGGTTTTTTCAGCGAGGCCCGGGCCGAACGGGATGCCAGGCGGCTTCAAGCGGAAGAATATGAGGTCTACCTCGGTGGCGTTGCCGCTTACTCCACGCTGGGTTGGTTCGACGATCCTCTGCTGAGCACCTTCATCCGCTGGCCCGAGCCGCAGCTGGCTCGGCTCCTCTTTCACGAGCTGGCGCACGGCGTGGTCTGGGTCCAGGACGACGTGGCTTTCAACGAGTCTTTTGCCACCTTTGTTGGCAGGCAAGGGGCGGCGGCGTGGTTCCAGGACCGCGGCGATGATCGTGACCTATCCAGATACGAGGCAGATCTGCATGGTTGGCAGCGTTTGCTGGCGCTGCTTCGCGCTGCTCGTGAAGAGCTGGCCTTTGTTTACGAAAGCGAGCAGTCCGATGCCCGCAAGTTTGTGGGCAAAGGGCAGATTCTGGGCGCTGTCAGGGCCTGCTATGCGGAGCAGCGTGAAGCGTTCGGTGGTGGTCGCCATGATGCGATGATGGCGTCGCTGAACAATGCCCTGCTCGTTTCCCTCGCTACCTATCAGGATCTGGTCCCGGCTTTTGCGGTGCTTTTTGCCGAACAGGGCGGCGACTGGTCCGATTTCTTCTCCGCGGTGCAGGAGCTTGCGCGTTTGACGCCGGAACAGCGTCTCGCGCGGCTGCGCGTCTCAGCCGATGATCAGATAGCAGAGGGTCGCGATGACAACAGCGCCGACGAGGTTCAGTGCGAAGCCCTCACGAACCATGGTTTCTACCGTGAAGCGCCCGGTGCTGTAGACGACGACGTTGGGGGCAGTAGCCACCGGCAACATGAAAGCGCATGAGGCGCTCATGGCGGCGGGTATCATGAACAGCTTCGGGTCCATGCCTGCGCCCATGGCACCGGCGGCCAGAATCGGCATGAGCAGCGTCGCTGTCGCTGTGTTGCTGGTGGTTTCGGTAAGGAAAGTAACTGCCAGACAGATGCACAGCATCAGCGCAAACACGGGCAGCATGGCCAGCCCGGACACTAGACGGCCGATGGCTTCGGACAGGCCCGACTGAGTAAAGGCCTCGGCAATGGCGATTCCGGCGCCGAACAGGATCAACATACCCCATGGAATTTTGGTGGCCGTCTCCCAGTCCAGCAGCCGTTCACCGCGCCCGTCCGGGACCAGGAACATGGCGGTGACGGCGATAAAAGCCACCATGTAGTCGCTCGAATACACAACGCCCAGCAACTCGCTCCAACCTCCCAGGGGTTCTTTTCGAGTGATCCACAGAAAGGCGGTAGCTGCGAAGATCAGCAGCACCCGGACTTCTGCCGGTTGCCAGGCGCCTACTTCGGGCATCTGCGGGGCGGCGTGGTGACCGAGCCGCCGGGTCAACCACAGCCCGACCAGCGGGAGCATTACCAGAACGACGGGAATTCCCCAGAGCATCCAGCCGGCAAATGTGATCCTGCTGCCTACTACCTGCTCGTAGATGCCCATGAAGATCACGTTGGGTGGCGTGCCGATGGGCGTCCCTATACCGCCTACGCTGGCCGCGTAGGCCACCCCCAGCAGCAGGGGCGTGGCCAGCTCCGGATCCTCAGATTTTTCCAGCACCGCCATGGCCACGGGCAGCAGCATGAGGGTAGTCGCTGTGTTGGATATCCACATGCTGAGCAGGGCTGATGCCGCCATGAATCCAAATACCAGGCGCCGGCTGCTGCTCCCGCCGAACGCGCGCACCATGGTGAGAGCGATCCTTCGATGGGCGCCATTGCGCTCCAGTGCTGTGGACAGAATGAACCCCCCGAGCATCAGCAGAATGAGGGTGTGCCCGTAGGCGCTGGACACCTCGGCCGGTGTCAGCACGCCCAGCAGTGGCAGAAGGGCGAGGGGTAGCAGGGAAGTGGCTGGGATCGGGATGGGTTCGAACACCCACCATACGACGCAAAGTACGGTCGTACCCAGCGTTATGGCAGCCTCGCTGGAAAAATCGGCCGAATACATGAGGTAGCCGGCTAAGAGTGCGAGAATGGGGCCTGCGAGCAGCGTGCCCCGCTGAGTTCTGGAGTTGGACATGGCCGCTGCAGGGTGCCAACGACCAGATACGAAAGCAACCGGAGCCTCGGGTAAAGCCAAATATGGGACAGAGTTTCTACTGGTACGATCTGGAAACCTCGGGTATCAATGCGCGCTGGGATCGCATCGTCCAGTTTGCGGGCTTGCGTACCGATGCCAATCTGCAGGAAGTAGGTGAAGAGTACTGTACCTATGTTCGGCTTGCCGATGATGTTCTGCCGAGTCCGGACGCCGCGCTGGTAACAGGCATCACGCCGGAGACTACTCATTCTAGGGGAGTCAGCGAATGGCAGGCGCTGCGGCAGATCTATCAGCACTTCAGCGTCCCCGGGAGCTGCGTCGTCGGTTACAACAGCCTGCGATTCGATGACGAGTTCATGCGCCACGGTTTTTACCGGGCGCTCATGGACCCCTATGCCCGGGAGTGGCAGAACGGCAATTCCCGGTGGGACATTATCGATCTGGTACGGGCCACCGGGGCGCTGCGCCGGGACGGCATTCGCTGGCCTGCCGACGAGGAAGGGCTGCCCGTGTACAGGCTCGAGCGCCTGACGCAGGCAAACGACCTGGAGCATGGGCAGGCCCATGACGCCATGTCCGACGTCCGCGCAACGCTGGCGCTGGCCAGGCTGATTCGCTCGCGGCAGCCGAAACTCTTTGACTACTATTTCAATGCCCGGTCGAAGAAACAGATACGTGCCCTTCTGGAGCCGTTCGGAAGCCGGCTGTGCGTACACGTCTCCGGTATGTACCCGCGCAAGCAGTTCGGCACCGCGCCGGTCATGTCCTTGTGCCGGCATCCGCAGAACAGCAACGCCATCGTTGTCGCCGACCTCAGCAGGGACGTCGAATCCCTGATCCAGTGGCCCGAAGACCGCATCCGAGAGGCGCTTTTCAAGGCTGACAATCCTGAGCGTCCGCCGCTCAAGGAGATTCGCATCAACCGGTGTCCCTTTGTCGCCGGTATTGAGGTGCTTACCGAGGAAAACTGGTCGCGTCTGGGTTTCGACCCGAAAGTGATTCAGGAACGCCAGCGGCGGCTGAGCAAGCCGGGCATCGCGCAGAAGCTTATGCGCGTCTACCGCAGGCCCAAGTTCGAAGCTGCCCCGGATGTTGAAGCCGCGCTTTACGACGGGTTCCTTGACGAAGCCGACAAGGCCCGCTGTCGCAGCCTTCAGACGGCGCTGGTCGAAGGTCGGTGGGTGGATCTGGATTATGCCGATGCCCGGCTCAAGACGCTGGCGGGCCGACTCAAAGCCCGAAGTTTCCCGGAGCTTATGAGCCCGGATGAGCGCGCTGACTGGCGGGACTTCGTCGCCGGCAAGCTCAGCGCCAGTGATGCTCCCTGGTTGACTCTGCAGCGATTCGAGCAGCGGCTGGACGAGTTGCAGGTCGCCGGGGTGGCGCACCCGGGTTCAGCTGCCGCAGCCCGCGCCGAGGAAATCCTGCGCGGGCTGCGTGATCACGCCCGCCGGATTAGTAAGGCGTATAGGCCATGACTGCTGTTTCGCAGTCCAGCGGGCAGGAACAGCGGCCAGAGGAAGTCTGCGTCGAGTTCTGCGATGTTGAAAAGTCCTTCGGCGGCGAACAGAAGATTCTGGACGGCATCAATCTGCGGCTTCCAGCCGGCACTACCACCGCGGTGGTAGGGGAGAGCGGTAGCGGTAAAACAACCCTGCTGCAGCTGGTCAACGCGGTGCTGCGACCTGATGCCGGCGAGGTTCGCGTGTTCGGTCAACCGATACCGCAGGACGATCTGGTGAGCTTCCGTCGTGGCATCGGCTACGCGGTGCAGGGTGCCGGTCTTTTTCCGCATCTCAGCAACCGGGAGAACGTCGAGCTGCTGGCAAAGCTGGCCGGATGGTCGGCGTCTCGGCGAGAGGCGCGCTATCTGCAGCTGCTTGCCATGATGGGTTTGGACGAGGAAGTCTCGGACCGCTACCCCCACACGATTTCCGGCGGTCAGCAGCAGCGGGTTGGCTTGTGCCGGGCTTTCATGCTGCAGCCCCGTCTCCTGCTGCTGGACGAACCCTTCTCCGCGGTAGATCCCATTACCCGGATAGGCATCTACCAGACTTTTTCGGAGGTTAAAGCGCGTGAAGGGGTGAGCTCGCTGCTGGTGACGCACGACATGCGCGAAGCGGCGAGGCTCGCCGACTATCTGGTGATCCTGGCAAGGGGCCGGGTGCTGCAGGAGGGTACGGTCGGAGATATCATCGCAGCGCCGGCTGACGACTACGTTCAGATGCTGGTGAAGGAGCAGCTTTGATCCGCAAAGCCCTGCTTCTTCTGCGCGGCCTGCCGTGCAGGCTGGCTGCCACTGAGGTTGCGTTCGTCCTTGCCCGGGTCTTCGCAGCAGGCCTTCTTGGCGCGGCTGCTGCTTCTGCTGCCGCGAGCGATCCTGTCCGTATCGGCAGCAAGAATTTCAACGAGTCTTACCTGCTTTCAGAAATTGCGGCTCAGCTGCTTGAGCAAAGGGGCTTCACCGTGGAGCGACGCTTCGGCCTTGGCGGCACGCTCATCTGTTACGAAGCGCTGCGCAATGACGAGATCGATCTGTACATTGAATATTCGGGTACCATCAGTCAGGCAATTCTGAATCTTTCTCTCGACGCGGGGCTTGATCAGCTGCGGCAATCGCTGGCGCCCTTTGGTCTGCACCTGCAGGAACCGCTGGGATTCAACAATACCTATGCCATGGTGGTTAAACGCTCCGTCGCCCGCAGGCTGGGATTGACGAAGATCGGTGACCTGGCCGCCCACCCGGAGCTGCGGGTGGTAGTGAGTCACGAATTCCTCGAGCGCGATGACGGTTGGCCCGGACTGGCGCTGACTTACGGTCTCGATCCTGCGGTGACCGGAATCGAGCATGGGCTCGCTTATCAGGCGCTGGACGACGGCGCCATCGACGTGACGGATGCTTACTCCACGGACGGTGAGCTTGTTCGCTACGACCTCGCGGTGCTGGAAGATGACAGGGCCTATTTCCCGGACTATCTTGCTTTGCCGCTGGTGCGCGCTGATCTTCCACTTGATGTGCAGAGGGCGCTGGCTCCGCTGGCTGGACGGTTGGATGACGGGCGCATGCAGGCGCTGAACGCGGCAGTGGTGTTCGAAGGTCGCACGTTCGCGGACGTCGCCGGCGCCTTCCTGGAAAAGGAAGGGCTGGCAGAGGGTTCATATGCCGGAGACGTCTTCTGGCAGGACCTGGCCAGGAACACCCTGCAGCACTTGAAGCTGACGTCGCTGGCGCTGGTTGGGGCCGTCATTGCAGGTGTGGGTCTGAGCCTGGTGGTATTCCGCAATCGCGGGCTGTCGCAGGTGCTGCTCTATTTCTGCGGGCTGCTGCAGACCATTCCCTCTATCGCGCTGCTGGCTCTCATGATTCCACTGTTCGGTATTGGCGTGCTGCCGGCCATCCTCGCGCTGTTTCTTTACTCACTGCTGCCCATATTGCGCAACACGATAACCGCGCTGACCACGCTGGACCCGACGCTGATCCGGGTGGCCCTCGCCATGGGGATGACCAACGGGCAGCAGCTGCGCTGGATATACGTTCCGCTGGCGTTGCCCAGCATGCTGGCGGGTATCCGTACCGCGGCCGTCATCAGTATCGGCACGGCGACCCTGGCGGCTTTCATCGGCGCAGGCGGCCTCGGCGAACCAATCGTTACCGGCCTCGCTCTCAACAATGTGGGGCTGATTCTCCAAGGAGCGGTGCCGGCTGCGCTGCTTGCCATTACCACCGAACTGCTGTTCGAGGGCATCGAGCGGGCGGTGCTGCCCGGACATCTGCGGGCCAGCTTGTGAGCTCGAATTCCGGCGTCTGCCGAGCCCTCATCAGGCAGGCGCGTCATTGCGAATCCAGTGTCTCCAGATAGGCGTTGTAACAGCAGCGAGCAGGATCGAAGTCGATATCCGTAGCGGGGTCCTGGAAGAGCGCCAGGTGCCATGTCCGGGCGCCTTTCTGTGCGCTTTGGATCTTTTCCGCCGCCGCTACGCTGTCTGACCAGGGAAAGGGCTCCGAGCCGAAGTAGTCGGCGGGTGAATCGCCGGAGAGTAGCGCCAGCAGCGTGCCCGACGCCAGGCCAGCGACGATTGACTCGGGGGCATGGTGGCGGCGAGCCAGGTCCAGCTGCTGCTGTCGTTCCCGGTCATCCAGTAGCACCAGCCGGACAACGGTTCCATCGGCCCGGAGCATCAGAAATCCAGGCGGATCATTGACCAGGTAATATTCCACCAGCTGATGCTCGGCGATGACTTGCTTCACCCTGCTGGCGATGGCGGGATCGACGAGAAACCCGGGCGGGTCGATGGCGAGCGCGTTCTGCAGCCGGGCCGTGTACTGACCGAAATACATCTGCTGCAGCTCTTCTATGAACGACAACAGCTTGTCTATGGCGGTAGCCGTATGCTTCGGAATGAAACGGTGAATCAATCCTGCGTTGAATGCTTCTACGGCGAGTTTCTCGTCGGCAACCCCAGTAAGCATAGCTTTGCGGATGTACGGATCCCTGACTCCCGCACAGAACTGGAGCCCGTCGACAGAGGGCATGGCGTAGTCGACCAACACCACGGAAATCCGCTCGAAACGTTCACGATGATTGATCTCCTGCTCAATGATGCTGAGATCAAGATGAATCACAGGATCCTGGTCGGAGCGGTGCTCCATGCTGAAGCAGCGATCTACCAACGGCGGTAGAGACAGCTTGCGGTTGACCAGATCCAGTGCTTCCTGGGGGTCCGTAAAACCGCGGAAAGCCAGCTTCTCCGGGATCTCGAGTGAGAGGCTGCGGAGAAACGACTCGTTGTCGTCCACCAGGCAGACTGTGGTGGGATGAAAGTAGGGTGGCAGTGACAAGGTTTCGATCATGGCACGCGCTACGAAAGCAGTTCCAGAAGCGCGGCGCGCTTGACCGCCGGAAGCGCTCGGGCGCGGAGAATCAGGCGCGTTTCTTCCGGGCTGATGTCGCGAGAGAACATCTGCTGCATCTGCTCGTGCATCGCCGGCGCCAGCGCGCGTTGCTCCTCAGCGTCAGGCAGGCCGCTGAACGAGAGCTGCAGTCGCGCTACAATGTCGGAGTTGATGCTTCGTCGATAGTAGTCGGCGGACTCGGCGAGCATGTCTCGCATGTGCAGGGGCAGGCGCACCAGGTATTTGTAAGATCTTTCTTTCTGCATCCGAGCAGCCCCCCGGCCGAGTCCCAGTTCGTGAGACATCGGAGGTGATGCTGCACGACGACCTGGTCAATACGTTTGACTCAATGTACCGAGCTGGGGATCTATGAACAAGAGATGGCAATCTGATATCGGACCTGAGTCGTGCAGCCACTGATCAGAGACAATGTGCGTCTGGCGGCGACCATCCTTCTGGTTCGTGAGGCGCCATCCGGTCCGGAAGTCTTCATGATGCAACGCCCCGGCGGCGTCGACTTTCCGGACCTGCACGTTTTTCCAGGTGGCAAGGTGGACCAGCAGGACTTTGTGCCGGATCTGGTGGACGGGTTCGATGATATCGACGCCAGCCGTCTGCTCGGGCTGTCTGCCGGTGGTCTGCGTTACTGGGTTGCTGCCATTCGTGAATGCTTTGAAGAGTGCGGGGTTCTGCTGGCCTACCGGGAAGGGAAACCGCTGCGGTTATCCGGCATTAAAGAGGTGGCGCGCTTCGAAGCCTACCGAGAGCACTTGATCAACAATGAGCTCAGTCTGGAGGACATCTGTCGCACCGAAAATCTCCGGCTGGCCGCTGATCGTGTTACCTACTTCAGTCATTGGGTAACGCCGGAACAGGCACCGCGACGTTTCGATACCCGCTTTTTCATTGCCGCAATGCCTCCGGAGCAGGCTACCGTTGCTCATGCCAGGGAGACCGTGGCGGACGAGTGGGTTCGTCCGCGGGATGCTCTCCAAGCCGGAGATTCGGGCAGCTGGCAGATGATAGCGCCGACCATCGTAACGCTCACCAGCATCGCCGAATATCGGCATGTTCAGGAAATGCTTGGGGCGGTTTTCGCGGAGCACCACATTGGCGAGGTGACTGACGACCTGCGCCGGCAGGGAATGCAGAGCTTGCGATGAGCACTCTGCTGGCCATAGAAGGTCTCCGCAAGGCTTATCTGGACGGCAGGATAAAGCGCAGGGTTCTGGATGATACGTCGCTGACTCTCCATGCTGGTGAGGTTGTCGCGCTGTGCGGACCGAGCGGATCCGGCAAGACCACGTTGCTGAATCTCGTGGCAGGCCTGCTCGAACCGGACCAGGGGCGCATCGTTCTGCATGTGGAAGCTCAGCAGCTGCTGATCTCTGATATGAGCGTTGCCGAACGAGCCCGCGTTAGGCGCAGGCATATGGGCTACGTTTTTCAGTTCTTCAATCTGGTGCCAACGCTTAACGTGCGTGAGAACGTGTTGCTACCAGTGGAGCTCAATCGCCGAAGCGATTTGGCGGTCCCCGCGCTTGCGAGGTTGTCGGCGTTGGGTCTGGACTCGCATGAACGGCAGTACCCCGAGCAGCTTTCCGGCGGCGAGCGCCAGCGAACGGCTATCGCCCGGGCGCTGGCTCACGAGCCGACCCTGGTGCTGGCTGATGAACCCACTGGGAATCTCGATGCCGAGAATGCCCATCGCGTCGTGGAACTGCTCTGGCGCGAGGTTCGCGCTCTTAACAGCGGCCTCATCATCGCCACCCACGATGAGTCGATTGCAGCGCGTGCAGACCGAGTCATCCGGTTCAGCCAATGATGCTGCTGGCGAAGAGCCAGATGCGTTTCCTGCTGCGGGTTCCCTGGAGCGCGCTTACCGCTCTTGTGGGTCTGACTCTCGGCGTTGCCTCGGTAGTTGCCGTTCACCAGATCAGCACCGGGGTCGACAGCTCTCTTCGAGACACCACCCCGCCACATCTGACTGAGTTGTCACATCTGCTGGACTTTCCCGGGCTTGATGCGGAGGGCTATTTTTCGCTGCGCCGGCGCTGGCGGCTCGGTGAATATCCGGAAATTTCTGCGATCGTACCCATCGTTGAGGGTCAGGCTATCCTGGCCGGTAGATCGGTGACGGTGATCGGTGCCGACTGGCTTGCTCTGGGCATCCGCTCAGCAGGCGGTTCAGGGGCCATCACATCTGACGTTGGCCTGCCGGTGATTGATATGCTCGCAGAGTCCCAGGTTCTGGCTGCGGTTGAGCTTGGGCTGGCCGAGGATCAGCGATTCACGGTTAACGGGCGAAAGTACGCAGTGGCCGGCGTGCTCGAAGCGAATCTCGGGCCGGTGCTGTTTGCAGATATTGGCGTTGCCCACGAACTGCTTCAGCTATCCCCGCAAACGCTGTCTTACATCGGTATCCGGGTTGAGGATTCGTGG
>Ga0316191_10003966_pt1 | contig 11000 bp, 7 predicted proteins | sample Eddworburr2cm_MG_FD_204928 | JGI IMG/M metagenome (GOLD analysis project Ga0316191, IMG submission 204928) | Coastal sediment microbial communities from Maine, United States - Eddy worm burrow 2 cm | ecosystem: Environmental > Aquatic > Marine > Coastal > Sediment | place: USA: Maine | collected... | reverse complement strand
TTCTCAAAGCCGTTCATGACGGACAGCACCGTAATCAGCGCCGTCACGCCCAGCGCGATCCCCAGCATCGAGGTCATGGAGATAAAGGAGATGAAATGCGTGCGCCGCTTGGAATGCGTATAGCGCAGGCCGATGAACAATTCGAGTGGACGAAACATAGCCGGCAATTAAATCACATCTACCGGCTAATTGCGCAAGCTTAATATCCTGCAAAGAGTGCACCCCGACGCCCGTGCGGTTCATGCCGGACATAAACCCGTGCACGCGGCGCTAGTTTAGCCTGCCCCTGTTAGCCAGATCAGCTGATAATTCTGTCCAGCAGGTCAATTCGCTTTCCTGATTCAGCTGGTTTCGTAACGGCTGAGCCAGCCCCCTCGATAGCCATGCCTCGCCACTGTAGAGCGCAATAATGGCCTTGCGTAGCATGGATACCGTCGAGGAACGTCCGATGACACCCTGCACACCCAGTGACACGGCCGCCAGAGTTTTATACTCATGCTCACCCTCCACCACCATCAGCGAACGGATCGACGGATAATATTCGTGCAGGGAGCGTATCGCACGATGACCTGCATGCTCCATGACGGCTTCATCGAACACCAGCACATCGCTCTGGCCCAGCGCGACCCAAATGCCCGCTTCATTCAGACCTCCCGGTTGAGCAACAAGATTTACCTCAGGGCAGTCCGCGAGCAGCTCCGCACAGCCTGGGTACTCGTGGTCTCCGACGCACACGACAGTAACATTTATTTTTTTCATAACTGGTTGTTTTTATAAGTCTAAATCAGCTTACGTTGCAGACCGCAGTGACACAATAGGACTTAGGTACCAACCACTTGCCACATCCAGTTGTCGCGCCCACGTCCACCACGTGCGCTTTTCCCAAAGGAGTACCCGCTTGCGGCCGATAAGCTGATGAATAATTTCCATAAATGGTTACAGGTTCACCATGTCACAGCACTGCCCGCGCCGCCGCCTCAATCATCACCTGACCATCGCATTCATTGCGGGATTGCTAAGCCTTGTATATATCAGCTGCTTGCCAGCCGATGATTCTACCCTGTCGATACAAACTTTAAAGCAAGTTGAACAGGATTATGGTAATTATGCACGGCAGCGTGTACTCGTCTGGTACCAGCTTATTGATGATTACCAGAATGCCCCGCCCCGGGATAAACTTGAACTCGTCAACAATTTTTTTAATCAACTGGCCTTCGTTAATGACAGTGAACTGTGGGGTCAGGAAGATTACTGGGCAACGCCTTTACAGATGCTCTCATCCAATGGTGGCGATTGTGAGGACTTCTCGATAGCAAAATACTTTACTTTGCGAAAAATGGGTATACCGGAAGAGCACATGCGCTTAACCTACGTGAAGGCCCTGCAACTCGATCAGGCACACATGGTACTCACCTATTTCCCCTCACCGGATGCAGAACCACTGGTACTTGATAACCTTGTCACCGAAATACTACCTTCATCAGAAAGAACCGACCTGCTGCCTGTCTACAGCTTCAATGGTAATGGCCTGTGGCTCGCGAAGATGAAAGGCACGGACAAGCGCGTCGGCCACTCCGGACGTCTGAGTCGCTGGCAGGAGGTGATCGCGCGAATCAACGATGAACAAATCCCGTTAACCCGGTAGGCAATTCTGTAAGTTCCGCGCATTTTCGCTATGACTGCGCGGTTATTAATGCACTGGACTCCTGAATGACCCTGTACAGACAAATTACACTGAGCATCATTCTGCTGCTTCTGACTGCCTTTCTTGGAACCGTAATTATCAGCACACAAAACCTGCGCAATTTTCTGCTCACCCAGCTTGAGTCACACGCACAGGATACCGCGACGTCGCTTGGCCTGTCATTGTCTTCCCCCATGCAAGCGCATGACATGACGACCATCACGTCCATGATTGACGCCATCTTTGACCGCGGCCACTACCGGCAACTGGACATTGTCATGCTCAATGGCGATACGCTGTTATCCCGCAGCAGCCAGGCACAAGGCAGCAAAGTGCCGAAGTGGTTCATAAACATCATAGACCTGCAGCCACCTGCTGCAGAAGCATTGATCATGACAGGCTGGCAACAGGCAGGAAAAATACAGGTTACCAGCCACCCGGGGTATGCCTACGGTGAATTATGGTCAAACACCGTTGATACTTTTCGCTGGTTTCTGCTACTGGCAACCGTCATTACCATTATCGGTCTCATAGCCGTAAACATCCTGCTGCGCCCCTTACGACTGATTGAGTCACAGGCGGACGCCATCTGCAATGCGTCATACCCGCTACAACAGAAATTACCGCAGACACGTGAACTGCGACGCGTTGTCATGGCCATGAACCGGATGTCCGACAAGATCAGCAGTATTTTCGCGGAACAGTCCGCCTTGACTGAAGGGCTACGCACACAGGCCTACAAGGACCCGGTCACCGGACTGGGTAACAGGCGCTATTTCGACCGCCAGTTACAGACGCTGCTGGAGTCACGCGAAGAATCATCCATGGGCGCATTACTGCTACTCGAATTACACGGGCTGTCAGAACTCAATCTGTCAGCCGGTTACCAGGAAGGTGACCAGCTGCTGCAATGTACCGCCGGCCTGATCAACAACCGTACCAGGAAAATTGACAATTGCTTTGCTGCAAGAATATCGGGTGCCGGCTACGGCATCGTAGCGATCGGCATGCACAAGGATGGCGCTGAAGCGCTGGCAGACGAACTTTGCCATGACTTGCTACAGCTACGCGCTGATGGACTCACGCGTACCGAAAACATCGGCCATGTCGGGGTCGCCCTGTGGAAACAGCAAGATGCGGTACATGACCTGCTTGCAGAAGCAGATAGCGCCTTGCGGGCCGCACAAGCCAGCGGTAACAACAACTGGAAACGTTTTATAACTTCGTCTGCCGCCCATGCACCCACTCATGGCAGTGGACACTGGTGCAGGTTTCTGCAGCAGGTAATTGACTCGGAAAGCATCACGCTATTCACCCAGCCTGTCACCGCTATCGGTGACAATTCAATCGGACTGCCACATCATGAATTACTGCTGCGCATACTGGACGAGGGTGGCAACCCCATCACGGCGAGTGTTTTTATGCCCATGGCCGAGCGCATTGGACTGGCGACCGATATCGACAAATTGGCCATCAGCAAGCTGTTCGAACACATGGAAACGGAAAATGACACGCAGCCTGCCTACGCAGTCAACCTTTCAGCCAGCTCCTTACATAACCCGGTCTTCATACAATGGCTTTACCGGCGACTGCAAAGCGCACCTGCGTGTGCCAGGCGACTATTTATAGAAATCCCTGAATATGGCGCCCTGATCAACATACAGGAGACGCGCAATCTCATAGAACGACTTGGCACGCTCGGCTGTCAATGTGGCATCGACCATTTTGGCCGGGGATTCTATTCTTTTGGCTACCTGCGCAATATCAAGGTACGTTATCTAAAAATCGATGGCAGCTATACTCGTGGCATTGATCATGAGGAAGACAACCAGTTCCTAATCCAGGCACTCACCAAGGCCGCACACAGTGTCGACATCGCCGTCATTGCACAGGCTGTTGAGACCAGTGCAGAACGGGACACCCTGGAAAACATGCATGTTGACGGTATCCAGGGATTTCTGATGGGAAAACCACAGTCCCTGAAGGCCTGAATCCAGGCAATTCCAGCGTTATTATTGCCCTATAAACGCTCGCTAAACCGTAGCGAGTACGTGCCGATAACAGAGGGGTATACAACGATTCAGGGATAAGCAGACATGCCGGTGAGTGATTCAAGAAGACCCCCCGTTATTCTGGTGGCGTGTAACAACACACCGCTTATCGACAGAATCTCAAGCATTCTCGATGGATCGTTCTCTCTGACAATCACCACCAGTTCCACGGGTTTTAGCTCCCGGATCAGTCAGTCAAACCCGCTGCTGATCATGCTTGATCCGGCCTTGTTTGACGATAATTTGCAGGCAACCATCACTGAAACAATTAACCGCACCCCACTGACACGCGTCATTATTCTTGACGATGACAAAAACAGGCCCGTTGACCAGCTGACCCTGTTCAAAAGCGGCGTACATGGATTTTTATCACATTCTATTACATCGACACTGCTGTTGAAGGCCGCACACGCTGTCTGTGACGGTGAGATCTGGATACCTCGGCAGCTCATCACCAAACTGATCGGTGAACTTGCACGCGACACCCATGCCGGAACACATAACCTCAGTTTTGCCGGCAACAGCTCTATCGAGCATTTGACGCCACGGGAAATTCAGGTAGCGGAAATGGTACACCGCGGCGGCAATAACAAATCGATCGCACGCACACTCGATATATCCGAACGCACGGTTAAAGCCCACCTGAGTGCCATATTCAGGAAACTGGATATAGAAAACCGTCTTCACCTTGCACTGTTTTTCAATGAACTGAAATAACGCCTTCTATATAGCGGCCAGTCAGTCAACTGCCGCACGCAAGCGCAGTAAATTTCTTTATTTCAGGCAGTACTGACTATAGGATGTCAGTCATGCTGCACGACTCGATATTATTTTCAATCTTTTTGATATTTACAGGTGCCGCGGTGCTTGCAGCCATCGCACTGTTTGCCCGGCAGTCATTGCTGGTTGCCTACATACTGCTCGGCGGACTGGCTGGACCATGGGGTCTCAAGCTGGTCAGTGACGCTGCCATCATCCAGGAAATCGGGCATATCGGGATTATTTTCCTGCTGTTTCTTCTCGGACTGAATCTCCAGCCGGCACAACTGGTACGGATGCTGCGAGAGGCCATCATGGTCACAGTGATCAGCTCCCTGGTTTTCGGCGTTGTCGGCATGCTCGCAGGTCTGGCTTTTGGCTACAGTCATTTTGAAAGTCTGATCATCGGCTCCGTGATGATGTTTTCAAGCACGATCATCGGCCTCAAGCTGTTACCAACGACAGCCCTGCACCACCGTCATGTAGGACAGGTCATGATCAGTATCCTGCTGCTTCAGGATATCCTTGCCATCGGGATTTTGCTGTTTCTGGAGGGCCTGTCACACGCGGGCATGGAATGGCAACAGCTGGTCTCGCTGGCTCTGTCTCTGCCAGTGATCGTCATTATCTCCTTACTCTTTGAACGTTTCATACTGCAACGACTGATTCAGCGTTTCGATACTATTCATGAGTATATCTTTCTCACCGCAATTGGCTGGTGTCTTGGCGTGGCGGAGCTGGCTGAATTCATGGGGCTGTCTCATGAAATCGGCGCCTTCATAGCCGGCGTCTCTCTGGCAACCAATCCCATTGCCCTCTTTATTGCAGACAGTTTCAAACCACTGAGAGACTTCTTTCTCATCATGTTCTTCTTTTCTCTTGGTGCTAGTTTTAATATCACGATGTTACCGGAAGTCATTATTCCTGCAACAGTTATTGCTTTACTAATGCTGGTTTTCAAGCCTGTAATCTTTTCGCGTCTGCTGCGGCAATCCGGTGAATCAACAGGTCTTTCAAACGAGATTGGCGTGCGCCTCGGACAAGTCAGTGAGTTCTCCCTGATGATTGCCGTACTGGCACTCAACGCAGGCGCCATTGGCTCCAGAGCCTCCTACCTGATACAGGCAACCACCCTGATCACATTTATTGTCTCCTCCTATGTCATCATGCTGAACTACCCAACCCCGATTGCCGTCAGTGAGCGACTCAGAAAAGACTAGCCGGTGAGTGTTTGCCCCGCACTTTGCCAGCCAATATTGTGTACAATCAACGGCGATGCCGGTCCAGACAGGTTCTGGGCCGTAAATTTGTGAAAACAGAATAGACCTCTGGAGCCCAAGTACAAATGGCGCACTCGCCGTATGCCAAGACACCCAAACTGAACGCCCTGTTGATCGGTAAAAGAACCGTTCCAAGCGGCTGCAGGGTGCTCAATGTCAGCCAGCAAGGCATGTCGCTGCAATGTGACCCGGATGGCCGTTTGCTGACCTTCAGTAATGGCGACAGCGTTGATATCTACCTGTCCGTCGAGCATGCCAACGGGCAAAATAAATTCACCATCCCGGCTATTGTCAGCCATGTTGATGAAAATACCATTGACGTGGTGTTCCACTGTACCGACACCGAACTGGCGGGACTGATTGAGTCTTACCGAAATAGTGAAGCACACAGTCTTGAGGCCTCGATTAACCATCGACGGGCCAACAGGAACGAGAGCGCAGTCAAACCTGTCGCAGCGAATAATAGCCTCGACTTACACGGGCAACCCGAGCGCACGGCCACACAAAGCAGTCGATCGTTTTATGCCGGCTTATTGATACTATTTGTTAGCAGCCTGGTTCTTCTCGGCGCGTACTACTACGTCTCCAGCATCAATAAACGACTCAACATACTGGAAACAGTCACCCGCTCCCATACAGACGAGCTGGCGGAAGTACAGACACAGGTCTTCAGCAGCCGTCTGCAGGACGGCCGGTATGCGTCCCTCAACGCACGCATGAAAGCGCTGACAGATGCCTTTCAGTCATTTGAGAAACGGGTCACGCAGTCATTGCCACAGGAACCACTCGTTATAGCTGCTGCTGCATCTGAGCCGGTCAGTGAACCCGTCGTCACGCCACAGCGATCACAAGCCGTAACATCACGTGAGGCACAGAAACCGGTCGTCGATACGACCGAACCAAAGCCCGAACACATCAAGGAGGTGGTTGCTCTGCCACCGGTATCAGCCGAGAAGGTAACAGTCAAGAAAGCGCCCATTGGGAAGGCATCCACTGTCATGGCAGACAAGCAGGCCCTTGAGGAACCCGGCACGCTATCCCTGCAGAAATATCCGGTCGTCGTATCAAGCCCTGTTGAACAAACCGCAACTGCGCGACCCCAAACAGCGTCAAACACTGAAATGGCTGCCGAAATCCCCGAAAAACCTGTCGAGCCAGAATCGAAATACATACCGGCAATAAATGCAAAATCACAGCCTGCTGCGACCCTGATTACACCCCCGGCTGTACCTGCTGTAGCAGTCTCTGCCTCACCACCCATTGCAACAACAGCAGCCCGGGTAACGGAAACCGCAGCTGTTCATACAGGCCCATGGGTTATTAATCTGCTGTCATCACCTGACAAGGCATACGTAGAAAAAGCGATGGCCGACGCCCAATCCAGTGGATTTGCCGTGACCATAATGAGCGCCAAGGTCAAGGGCAAACAATACTGGCGCCTGCAGATACCCGGTTTCGAATCCATGGCAGCCGCGAAAAAGGCCGCCGTGCCCGTAAAGGAGCAGATGAAAATAAAAGAAGTATGGATATTCAAGCGCTAGCGCCAGCACACAGAAAGCCCCCGGAATAATATAAAGCTCGCGTAACGGCATGGAGGATGTCGTCGGCAATCCGGCAAGTGCCACGACAAAAATCGCTGGGTAAGACAATTTCTGGCGAACAGGAAGACCATAAAAGCAAAGCCACCCATGGGGTGGCTTTGCTTTTATGTTACAGGGAGCTCAGCAGAACAGAGTCCGCCAAAGCCTATGCCATATCAGAAATAAATGGCACCGCGGCAATTGAAGCCACTATAGCGACGGAACACACCATCAGCGCCAGCTTGAAACGGCACGGAAAGCGCCTTGTGCAATGCTTTGTTTTTTCGAAGATTGACATTTTAGTTTACCGTATGGCTTTCAAACTACTCAAGAAATCAATCGTAACTTACTGTATTAATTGGCGTCCCCAAGGGGATTCGAACCCCTGTTGCCGGGATGAAAACCCGGTGTCCTAGGCCGTCTAGACGATGGGGACTTGCAAACACCGTGAGGTCTATAGAACCACCCTCAATCGCTTGGTGGAGCCAGGCGGGATCGAACCGCCGACCTCTTGCATGCCATGCAAGCGCTCTCCCAGCTGAGCTATGGCCCCGTAAAACGAAGCGCGCAATGTACGTCAGGCACTGCCTGCTGTCAAGACAAGATCTGTAGATTCACGAATAACATCCGTAGTTAACCGGCTGAAAGGCGGCGAGATTGGCATGACATCATTCTTTCTGCTGCTGCTCGATCTTTGCCCACGAATCTCTCAGCGTCACGGTGCGGTTAAACACAAGCCCCCCCCCTTCTGCCTGCTGCGAGTCAACACAGAAATAGCCTTCACGCTCGAACTGGAAGCGCTCTCCCGGCTTTGACTCTTTCAGGGAGGGCTCAACAATGCAGCGCGTGACTGTTCGCAGCGAATCCTGATTCAGGTAATCCTTGTAGTCCTTGCCCTCCTTTGCCGCGTCCGGGGCAGGACTGTTAAACAGCCGATCATACAAGTGAATATCCGCTTCAACACCGTACACGGCTGACACCCAGTGAATGACGCCCTTTACCTTGCGCCCCTCGGGATTGGCCCCCAGTGTGGCGGGGTCGTAATTGCAGTGGAGTTCAATAACTTCTCCATGAGCGTCCTTGATGACCTCATCACAACGTATAACGTATGCATTCCTCAGCCGCACCTCGCCTCCACTCACGAGCCGCTTGAACTTCTTTGATGCCTCTTCGAGAAAATCATCCTTATCAATATAGAGCTCGGCAGTGAACGGGATTACCCGGGTACCCTGTGACTCGTCTTGCGGGTGATTGGCCGCTTGCAGCTGCTCAACCTGGTCCTGCGGGTAATCCCTGATGACGACTTTCAATGGATGAATGACGGCCATGCGTCGCGGCGCATGCGCGTTCAGATCCTCGCGAATACAATTCTCCAGCACACTCATCTGTACCGTGTTTTCCGATTTACTGATGCCAATTCGGCTACAAAAGTCCCGTATTGAGGCCGGTGTAAAACCTCGCCGTCGCAACCCGGCAATCGTTGGCATGCGTGGATCATCCCAGCCGGCCACCCGCCCTTCATCGACCAGTTCTGTCAGCTTGCGCTTGCTCATTACCGTGTATTCAAGGTTCAGACGCGAGAATTCTATTTGCTGCGGCTGACAGGGCACGGAAACGTTCTCCAGTACCCAGTCGTACAGCGGGCGATGATCCGCAAACTCTAGCGTACAGAGTGAATGCGTGATCCCTTCAATCGCATCGGAAATCGGATGGGTAAAATCATACATTGGATAAATACACCAGGCCTCACCGGTCTGATGATGTATGACACCATGACGTATGCGGTAAAGCGTCGGGTCACGCATGTTCATGTTGGGCGAGGCCATATCGATGCGTGCACGTAACACACGGGCGCCGTCCTCGAACTCACCGGCGCGCATGCGCGCCAGCAGGTCAAGATTTTCTTCGGCGCTACGGTCCTGGTAGGGACTTGGAGCACCTGGCTCAGTCAGGGTGCCGCGATGTTGCCGTATCTGCTCAGCCGTCAGGTCGCACACATAGGCCTTGCCCGCCCGCACCAGTTCGACTGCCGCTTCGTACAGACGCTCGAAATAATCTGACGCATAAAACAGGCGTTCACCCCAATCATAGCCCAACCAGCGCACGTCCTGCTGTATCGACTCGACGTATTCAATATTTTCCTTGTGCGGGTTGGTGTCATCGAAGCGCAGATTACATGTGCCATGATAGTCATCGGCAATTCCGAAGTTCAGGCAAATCGACTTCGCGTGGCCGATATGCAGGTAGCCATTCGGCTCCGGCGGAAATCGTGTGGCAACCTTGCCGCCATGCTTGTTTGTCTTGATATCATCATCAATGATATGACGTATAAAATTACCCGCTGCACTTGCTAACTCATCACTCATGTTGCGTTCTCTTCCAACCGTATGTTTATGTACTCAAGTGCCCTGTCAATGCGACGCAGGCAGGCCTCTTTCCCAACCAGCTGCAGGGTGACGTCGATGCCGGGGGATGCAGCACGGCCAACCACGGCTACACGCAATGGTTGTGCAACCTTGCCCATGTTCAGGCCTGATGCTTCCGCCACATCGACAACCACCTGGTGCAGCTTTTCTGCCACCCAGTCGTCCAGTGCAGCAAGGCGATCACGAACCTGCTGCAGTGGTTCGCATGCAGCCACTTTCAGATGCTTCTTCGCCGCCTTTTCATCAAAGCTCTCATAATCACGATAAAAGAAGGCACTGAGCTCGGCCATTTCCACCAGCGTCCTGGCACGTTCCTGCTGTTCATGAACCACGTCAACAAGATCCGGGCCCATGGCAGGATCGATACCCAACTCACCCATATGCAGACTTAACAATCGGGCAAGCCTGGCAGGATCGGCGTTCTTGATATAGTGCTGATTAATCCACAGCAGTTTCTCTGTATTGAAAGCAGATGCGGCCTTGTTGACATCCTTGATATCAAAAAACTCGACCATCTGATCGAGCGTGAAGAGTTCATCATCACCATGCGACCAGCCCAGACGCACCAGGTAATTAAGAAGGGCCTCGGGCAATATACCCTGGTTACGGTATTCCATGACATTGACGGCACCATGGCGCTTGGACAGGCGTGAACCATCATCCCCGAGGATCATCGGTACATGAGCATAACGAGGCGGCTCCTTGCCCAGCGCTTTTAGAATATTTACCTGACGTGGCGTGTTGTTGACATGGTCATCTCCACGGATGACATCAGTAATCCCCATGTCCAGGTCATCCACCACCACTGTCAGGTTATAGGTCGGCGATCCATCGGTTCTACGGATGATCAGATCGTCCAGTTCATCATTCTGAAAAACGATTTTCCCCCGTACCTGGTCATCGATAACAACACTGCCTTCAGGCGGACTGCGAAAGCGAATGACATGTGGCTCATCAGCATCGACTGATCGACTGCGACAATGTCCATCATAGCGTGGCTTCTGCTTGCGCTGCATCTGGCCCTCGCGCAATGCTTCCAGGCGCTCCCTGGAACAATTACATCGATAGGCCAGGTTCTGTTGCAGCAATTCATCAATCACTTCGTTGTAACGATCAAATCGACGGGTCTGGTAAAACGGACCTTCATCATAATCCAGTCCCAACCAGGTCATTGCCTCGAGGATGGCATTAATGGATTCTGCCGTGGAACGCTGCAGGTC
>Ga0316191_10003965_pt1 | contig 11000 bp, 10 predicted proteins | sample Eddworburr2cm_MG_FD_204928 | JGI IMG/M metagenome (GOLD analysis project Ga0316191, IMG submission 204928) | Coastal sediment microbial communities from Maine, United States - Eddy worm burrow 2 cm | ecosystem: Environmental > Aquatic > Marine > Coastal > Sediment | place: USA: Maine... | reverse complement strand
TTTTTTCGCCTGCGGCGAGATACCTTTAGGCCGAAGGCCCTTCTACCAAATTAATCCTGTAAATCCTGTCTGATATTCTTTCTTTAATAGAATCCATTCCTCAAGTTTTACGTTACTGTATTTATGAATATAGATACTTAGCCGAATCCGACTGTCAAAAAAACACAGCCCGGACAAGCCAGAATTTAATATTGAAGATTGAAGATTGAAGATTTGGGGATGTCGCTCCGCTCTGGCTTTTTAATGATCTTTTTTAACAATTGATACCGCCGGTTTCCGGCTCGTAAAGCGCAGAGTCTACAGCTCGGAGAGAGGCGGACCTTAAATATTCAATCTTCAATCAATGGTAAATGTGATTTACTGAAACCTCAATTCATAAATTACAACATGTTGTCAGAATAACGCCGGTATGGGCCTAAGGCGCTTTATAGTCACCGGTTTTCATGTCGGGCGGATAGATTATGGGTGCGTCTTTTGGGGATTGGCCGGATTGCGTGTACTGCAGCACCATTAACTGGGGTGACCATTGATGCCAGTAAGGCCCTTCTCCGCGCTCAAAGGTGACCGTTCCATTCCAGCTTGTAAACTGACCCTTTTCCAAAGCATTTATCAGGTCGGCCGGTTTATCTGATTTTGCCAACTCGAGGGCATCTTTAAGAATCAGGATCTGTCCAAACCCGTTAAAGGCGGCATAAATCGGAAATTCACCGTATTTTTTCAGGTATTGCTCTTTAAACCATTCTCCGCGATCGGTCAGCTTCATATTGGGATGGTAATAAGAGATGAAGAGAATATGATTCCCCTTGTCCCCCAAATTCTTCCAGTATTCAGCTCTGCCCGGCCAGTCAAAAGAGGCTAAAATGGGTGTCGAAGGAAAGAGGCCGATATCATAGGCTTGTTTAACCATAAGATAGGCGGATGTCGGGACACTATGGATGTCGATCAGAAGATCCGGCTTCCAGGCTTTTAGTTCCAAAAGTTGAGGGGTTAAGTCCACAACTTTTTTGTCAAAAACAAGGGATTTCAGCTCCAGGCTAAGCCCCAGCGCTTTCATGCCGGCCTTGGTTTCATCAACCAGCCCAAAGCCGTAATCCGTATTTTCTGCCAGCAGGCCGATCCGTTTATAACCGGTTTCTTTAATAAAGCTCAACCACATTCTGGCGCGGTCGGGATCAATGGCATGCGTCCGAAAGGCGGTCATCAAATGTTTTTCAGTAATAGCTTTAGAAGATGCTTGGGTTGAAAAAACAGGCACTCCTAATTTTTCGGAAAGATCACCCACGGCGAGCATGACAGAGCTGTGGACCTGGCCGATTATAGCCGAAACTTTCTTTTGGGTAACCAACCTGCGATAACCGGCAATTCCTTTTTCAGGGGTTCCGGAGTCATCCTCAATGACAAGTTCTAATTGTCGACCACCTAAAACACCCCCTTCGGAATTCACATATTCAGCGCCCATCTCAGCGCCTCTTTGAATAAATTGCCCCAGAAGTGTCGCCCCGGGAGGTGATAGCGGCGTCATAACCCCGATCTTAACCGGTTCGGCCGCCAAAACCGAAGTTCCAGGAAAAAAGAGCAACAAGCTGAATAGAATTGAACCCGTAAGAAATAAGACGAAAAATTTTGATCTTGTTTTCATTTTCTGGCCCTCCTTTTTAGGTGAAGTTGTGCTGTGAATAATTTTAAGAAGCTTGAATAGCGGAACGTTGGTGGCAGGCAGCATAACAAGAGATTGAGCACGTTCCCCAAACCTATATCTGCCTATATAAAAGCAGAACCTGCATGTCAAGGAGGTTTTCGTAAAAGCCGCTTAGGTCTTTTGAATGATTTTAAGTTCACTTTTCAGTGGGGTGGCTTTGCGAGGGTTTGATAAATGACGCAGTAGCGCTCGGTAAGAACAACAAAATTTGTGGATAGCCAGATGATAGAACTCGGGATGGGTCTCCCCTCCCTCTGAACCGTTCGTGCGCTTCTCACGTACACGGCTCTCCAGTTGGGGTTTCCACAACGAGCAAGAGAGATCAAGGCTATAATTGGGAAAAATTAATATAACGCTCGAGACTTAATTCACTATTCAAGCTTTGACCCTCTTGTTTTTCTGAGATGGTCAAGTCCGAGATGCCTTTCATCAGGCGGCCAAAGATATCAGAATCAGCCAATCGAAACAAGTCACCGGCAACATCACTTTCGGAAAACCGCTGCCTCATAGCTTGCGTCATGCCTTCGCCATAAACACCCTAAATCAGATCAAAACCAGGGGAAATTGCCCTCAGCAGGCCTTGCCGGTTTTGGCTACTTACATGGGCCATCGAAAATACCAGTACACCGCTGCATACCTTAAGGTCAAAGATGCCAAAGATATTCCCGGATTAATCGCCTTTACTAAATCTCAATTGGATGTCATATGAAGCTTTCTACGGTCGTATATCAATTTTTTGGCAACTACCTGCCTCACATCAAAGGTGTCAGCAGCGCAACCATTAAAACCTACCGCGATGCATTTACGCTGTTTTTACCCTTTGCGGCAAACTACTACAGCATTAAAATCAACGCCCTGACCCTTGATCAGCTCAGTGTCGAACTAATTTTGGCCTTTTTGCACGATCTTGAGCAGCATCGTAAAAACAGTGCTAAAACCAGAAACCATCGTCTGGCAGTGATCAAATCACTGGCCAAAATGATAGCAGGTATATGCAGACCAGGACATATTATTTTAATCCATCCAGCTCTTAATGGGATAATCGGGATCTATTAGATAATCATCAGCAGATCAGGAGAATCCAGGGAATCAATGAGCACACCTTCAGGCGGGGCATTGGCCTTGTGAGGGGGTGGTCTCGCCGGCAGCCAAACCCTAAATGCTTCAATATCTTTTCAATGACAACCGTCGCTGAAGCCCTCGCAGCAGGCCAAGGAAGGGCAGGCCCGCTACCATGACGAAACCGCCGAAGTAAAGCGGCGCACCGGCATCGCCAGAGATATCCTGCAACCAGCCAGCAATGGGCGGCAGCACTGCCATCGCGCCGTAATACCAGGTAACGAACAGCCCCAGACCCGATCCCCGGTTCTCAGGCTTCAGAATTTCGGCTGGAAGCGAGACGATCGCACCGGCCGGTGCACCACCGAAGATTCCCATGATGACGATGACCCACAATGGCGATGGCACTAGAGGTAACAGTGCCAACCCGACCCCCAAAACCGTAATCCCGACGAGCATAATGGTGTTGGTGCGACCCCACTTTTGCGCCAGCATGCCGCCGATCTGCACCGATGCGACAAAGATCCACGTGTTTAAACTGATGGTGAATCCAGCTTCAGCTACTGACTCGCCCCGGCTGATCAAGAAAGTTGGCGCGAAACCCAACATGATGGCATAAGCAACGTTGTAGAGCGCCCACACGACGCCTGCCAGACTAACGAGTCCGAATTCCCGGGATGACAGCGAGAAGACCTTCACGCCGTCACTGCCGGCGACCTTTTTCGAGTCGGGGCTCCGATAGAGTGCCGCGACGAGCAGCAGTCCAACAACGGCGAATGCAGCCGTGGCATAAAAGACCGCAGACCAGGACGATGTTTCTCCCAAAGGTCCCAAAGTGACCAGGGCGATGCCAATGCCTATCGGCCAGGCGTTGAGCAGAATCGCTATCGCAAGGACGATCTCTCGGTCGGCGAACCAGTCGGTCGTCATCTTCATCAACAGCACGTTTAATAAGACAGCGCCAACGCCGCTGATGAAGCGCCCGGCAGATACCATCCCATAGCTATCGCTCGCACCGGCGAGGATGCCGCCGATAAACATCAGCGCCAGACCGGCGACCACCACTCGCTTGTCGCCGAAGCGCTGACCTATAAACCCGCCAGGCAATGCTAGAACTACACCGGGAAGGAGATAAAGCCCGATCAGGAAGCCCACCGAAGCGTAATCGATGCCGAGATCTGCGACGAGGAAAGGTGATGCAGAGCCAACGGACTGAAACTGGAAGCCCATGGCTAAGCGGGCCGTGGTCAGCACGGCGAGCATAATCCATCGATCACGAAAACCGCCTCCACCCTCCTTTAGCCGACGATTACCATTGAGTCGTGGATTCGTAGGCATCGTTCCTCCTTCAACTGATAAAAGTGAACAGTAGGATCACTATTGAGGGAGCTGGTCAAAACAATCCGCCTCTCTTCTCAGGTATCCTGCACCGCAGCAGACAAAGGCCTCCTGAATGAAATGATAATGATAGGTGATAGTATCCTGCATATCTCAGTTTGACGTTAATTTGTAATATTGAGTATCAAACTTCTGGGAAAAGTTGTGATACTTACTGGTATAGATGGCGATTTGAGCCTTTACGAAATGTCATGTATCTTGCCATTATCATAACTTACTGTAAATGTTGGATTTAATATGGATATCATAAAAATTTAGGTGGTGTCAAATGTTCAGATTTATAGAAGATATCGCCCGCTATGCCCTTAAAACTGGGATTGAGGATATCACAAATTTTCATGGCCTTCAATAATTCCAGCTATTTGGAGAGATCACCAATTTTATAGGCATCATTTTCGAGTGATAGCATGATATATCTCAGGTCCATGGCAACTCTCCTTCCTCACAGTTAATCGCAAATTCATTTATCGTCGGATGTCTCCTTACTTTTGTTCGATGAAGGCTCTTCACTGCCGTACACCTCAATATAGGCGTCATGCGTGGTGCAACCTTTTTCCCAGTGATTCCTCACTTTCTTGCCGATAAAGGAATCCGGATATTTACGTCCAATGTTGCAACCAGGGCAGATTTTGCTCCATCCCGCAAGCACTTTTTTCATTTCCACCTTCGCCTCCTTTCATTATGTGCACTCGCCTGCCGGATTAAAGAAAGATCAAAAGGGCTTATTTCCTGCCGACAGTGGTACTATTTACGGGACTGCTCGACCAAAATGCTGCCCCTGTCTCGTAATGGATTACCGTTTGAGAGTAGTTTCTTCTCCGGTTGAAAAATATATGTTGTGGCCGGTTTTATCTCTTGTAAATAGTTGGTTTCCTTATAATCTTCAAACCTGATGGTGAGTGGATGGTAATCTGCTCGAGGTACATAGAAGCGTACGCATCCTTGTTTATTGGTTTTGAAACAACCCAGTCCAACAAGAAGGACTTCTCCACCACAAATTGGATTTCCCTGTTGGTCAAGGACCTTAATCAAGCTTAAACGTCGCGACGGAAGGTATTTGGCAATCAACTGCCTGAATTTACTTGCGCTATTAGGTGCCGGCATCGCTGCCACTTGTTTCAGTGCATCCTCTTCATAATCCCCATGTTTTTTAGGAGTCTTCCAATTTTCCCCATATTTTAGACGCAGGTATTCCTCGGGTGGATTCGGCACGAAGAAAGTCTCTTTGAGAAAGGATATTTCCTTTAATTCCGTAAACAGACTAAGGGGGGTTTTTAGGAAGGGGAATTGGATTATGTAGTCATCAACGACCTTATAGCACAGCCAGTCAATTCTTGTTGAGTACTTAACCAGGGGTATATATGGACTTACACTCAGATGATCTATTCTGGCGAGAAAACCGTGATTCCTGAAAGCTACAACAATCTGTTCAAGTGACTTCTCGGTTACACCGTGAAATCCGATTACCGAACCCACGTCGACGTCGTCATCCCATGGCAGTAAATCGTTATCTCTAATCGCTCCGAGACAGGTTCCCTGTCGAAGGAAAAAGGTCACGCCGAAACTATCCAGGATATGTTTGATCTCCTTTAGTGCCTTGATTGCATTATTTCGGTCTATTGGTTCTTCTGATTCAAGCCATTTATCTAACCTTTTGTTATCTTCAGTACTCATGCTACTATCCATTTTTGTGGGATGCTTTATAAGTTTGTATTGACGATTATACTCCACAAGCATGCTGCTGCTGATCGCAGGGGTCCTGGAAAAAATAATAAGTCGGTCCTTGCTGACCGTGTTGAAATTATCGTCCCCATGTATTAGAAATTGGGCACTATGCTCATCAAGCACTGCATCGGTGATAATGTAGGGCTTTTCAACCACCAATGTGAAAACATCGCCGGGGACCTAATGAATTGTATGCGTATCTGAAATGATCTCTCAAAATCCGCGGGCAAATGATATTTCTGCACGGGCTTTAAGGCTAAAGGAAAGCCGTGGGAAGCAGGTGCAGTGAAATCTGAGGGGCTTCCATTAAGGTGGTAGGATGCGCAAGATTTAAAGCTCCTTCCAATCAATACATTTATATGAGCAATGGGCAGAGCCATTTTCTGGCTCTGCCCTTTTTCAAATGAATATCACGGGCCTAAGTCGCTTGGAATACACATCTTAAACAAAACGCGAAACCCTGATCCCAATTGACTTGATTCTGTCCAGCTAAGATGATCTGCTGCATTTTCTTAATTTAGCAGACCATTACTGTCCTGGCGGGCTGTAGTCGACGGACTTTTTAACCGCTTGGTCTACCTCTTCAGGTGTGAGGAGAGCTGTCATCCTTACCTTTGCGGCACCACTGGCGTTGACGATTAGAGATGCGCTTGTGGCGCTGACATTGTCTGGGTAATCAAAAATGGCGAAAAGGTCGTCCTCGCCAAGGGCATAGTAGAAAGCTTCTAATTTCCCTCCCAAACTCTTGGCTAACTGTACGACTACTTCCCGTCGTTTTGTACCCCCATCTTTGAGAAGTCCCTTCAAACCTTCGCCAGTATAGGATACGTGGGCTAAATATTTTGGCATAATACACCTCCTTTTTCATTTAACAGCAATCTATTCTTTGCCATGTTGTTTATGCAACTAAGGGGATAAGCTCCTGACTGGAAAACCAAAGTCCTGTCAGGAGCAAGGTAGGCACATTTTGAGTGGTTTCTCCATATAATCTTTACCTTATTTGTTTAAACATAGAAGAATTTATATGGCCTAACACTGAATGTGAGAATGAGTTTCAGATGAGCACAATGTTAAAGTTCAAATCATCTTCTGGTAACCCTTTTTATGACTTCTCCACGAAGCCTTAAGGTTAAAAGTAACTTAAATTAGAAGATAACTGATATCGAATGTCGTTTCGATTCAAGAGGAGCATGAACTCAGCTTCAGGTTCCGGATAAAACCAACCAGGAGAATTAGATGAGGTTCAGCGTTTCGCTTCCGGGTAACAAGAAAAGGATGGATAATTTTTTTTATTTCTACGTTAATTTGTCATCCTTGTCAAGGAATTATAAAATGCACTGCAATAACCCCTCCCTTTCCATCTCTGAATTAAAAGCAACAGCCCATAAATTGTTAGATAAAGCAGCAACGGATAACCATGCCAACTTCATTGCGGTAAATATTGGAGAGTAAGTGCGCAAGTGACGGATCCGAGGCGCGCGATGCGTATGTATGGCGCTCCGTGTCGTAGATTCCGAGAATCGGAAGATCTGTGAGGAGGCGGTTGGGTGAGTGGTTTTCCTACCTTGATTCTTTTATTTTATTTTTTCAGGCAACTGCCCGCTCTTTGCTGGGCCACTTGAACGGTCTTTCACTCGTTAGCACACCGTCCTTTTCAGTATAGTACTCTTTTTTGCAAACCGGGCAATACCATTCCGGGTGAGTTCCCGACCAACCTGTTTGTCTCAATTCCGGTCCTTGAGCACAATTGCATCTCTGTTTCATCGCTAACCCTACTTTTCATTAAATTATAAAAATTCCAAGATGTTAAGTTATGCAAGATGCAAAAATAATACCAACTTCTTAAGTGTAAACCGACATAGATCTCCGATTTAATTGGAATTTTGACGAAATCCTTAACTATCTCGACAAGATACCATGGCAAAGAAATTTTTGTAAAATCTTAACGCCTTTGCAACCTTAGATGGGGTAACGATTATCGAACCATGGCAGGTGTCATTACCTTGACGTCATGCCGTTTAGGTTATCTTGCAGGATCGTTTTCGACGGCACCTTGAAATAAATCGTTTTGGTTATATCTTAAAGAGAGCTATTACAAGCTTGGTTGTCTATATGCAAAGAAGAGCTGGCTTTTTGTACAAAAGCCTTTTGCTGAAGTGCAACAAGATGCTTGATACTGGATAGCCGCTGTATTCTATCTGTATTCTTATCAGTTAGAGAATTCATTTGTACAGCGCCGTCCCAGGGAGGTCTTAAATTCGATGATTCCATGGAACAATAAAATAATGAAAACGCATGGTCGTTCAATTAGAGCAAAAATATTTGAAGCCTATCAGCAGTCCTTTGCCCGCGCCTGTATAATAGTTAGAGTAGAAAAAAAGAAACAGGAATTAACACAAGCAAAGCTTCTAAATGATTATATGAATGGTTTGCCGGAAGATAAGTGGGGGCATACATAGGGTGGGCTGGTGAAACTCATGCTTTCTTTCGCATTGTTATTTTCAAAAAGTGATCCCATTTTTATTCCTGCTAGATTTTGGATTTCGGATTTTAGATTTTGGATTTAAGGTCCGCCTCCGGCAGATCAATTTAATAAAAAAATGATAGAGCAAAGCGATACAACAAATCCCTCCGGGGCATAGGCCCCTGTGGTCCCTACGGGCCGGAGGCCGCAATCCCAAATCCCAAATCTAAAATCGTCCATAAAGATGATTTACACATCCAGTAATTTAATATCAACTTCGTTGACACATTGTAGTTAGCTTAAATTCATGTTATCTCGATAGTTAAAATTATAAATTATTGAAAATCATATCAATTTTTAATAGTAAAGCAAATTGGCACGAGTATTGTATTGGGAATGATTAAGTCTGGAAATTTTTAGCAGACTCTGTTTGAATAACTAAGCATGTCGCCTTCGGAAATATTTTAGTAACGTCCCCGGAAAGGATATTCTAAAAGTTCTAAAGGTTGTTCCCGGAAAGAATAGCTTTCAAGAGTTTCTGAAGTGAGGTCTGGAAGCTTTACACCGAAAGATTCATAGACCGATGATAGGGGGTGGTGGCCCCGTCGCAGGAAGTGCTTAGAACTTAAACAGGTAGATTCAAACAGAGGTACTTAATACAATAACATTCTCAACAGATTAGGAGGTTTAAACTTCTCTAACGCACTGCTAGTTTAAACACCGCATGATGGCGCCCGCTATTTCGGTTTCGTCCTTGACAATCGAGAAATCTCCGTTCCCTTGCAGGGCCAATTGACGGATTTTTTCATTGTCCGCGAACGGAAAACCGATGACACTCAGTTTATCAAACTGAACGGCCGCTTGAAAAGGATTTCCTCCCTTGTTCCAATCTCCGTCCGTCAGCAGCAAGCCGGCCTTGTGTTCAAACTTATCCACATGTTGCAGACCGGCCTCTAAGACGCCTCGGATGTTGGTGTCGCCGCAGGATTGCAGCGCAAACAGCCTTTCCAGAACTTTTTCGGGACCTGCGGATTCATCAATTTCTTTTAGAATGCATACACCGCTGTTGAAAGCCAGGATGCCGTAATCTTTTTTGAAGTGTTGGGCGATGGCAGCCGCCGTAATTGCGGCCAGGATGATATTGCTTTGCATGGAATAGCTAAAGTCAAGCATCATGACAACCGCTTTTTTTTCGATATGTCTGATATACGATACAAGATTGTCCGAAATTCCGCGTTCCGGTGCTTGTATGTATTTTTCGAGACTATAGTCCAGCTCAATCTCGGCACCGTCTTTGAAACCCGGGATTAACTTCAGCTTACCGGCGCGGTATCCCACATCCGCAATTCGTCTGGCGATGGCTATAATCAGACGACTGGCAATTTTAATGGCCTGGACCGCCACATCATCCTGCAATCTGTCAATCATGCGGGCAAAGGCTTGCAGACACCCCGGTTGCTCAAAAAACACTTCGAGTTCATCCGGATAGTTATTATAATGCTCTGCCATTTGCCAATAGTGGCGCGGATCGTTGGTTTCAAAATTTAAAAATGGGGTTTCCGAGTATTTTTCCAGAAACTGATAAGCCAGGGAATATTCATTTTTTTTTTGAGCATCACGAGCTTCATTAAGCCTTTTATTGTGATCTTCCGCATCCAAATTCCCGCCGGGATTGCCTTCCGGATTACCGCTGGTGTTTTTGTGACGCTCTTTGAGGTGGGTCCAAATCTCTTCAATGATTTCATCGGCCGTTTTACGCGACATCTCGTTTAGCCAAATTTTGTTGGATAAGGCCATGCGTGCCGCAATCAAGATATTTTGGTCGGGCTGGTCGGTGAGTTTCTGCAGGCCGGCGAATAAATCAACCATGTCGATGGCGGCCCGGATGGATGCGCCCAGCTTGATATCGGCATGCGCTCTTGTTTCCCGAACCATGCGGACTGCCAATGAAACTGTCTCGCAATCGTCCAATCCGGTCTGAATCCGCACAATCTCCTGCTCTTCGGATTCACTCTGGTAATTCATTTTAATCAGACAGATCCGATCCATAAAAGCCCTGCTGATCCTGACGGTACCCACATCATCATAGGGATTTTGGGCTGCAATCACGGCAAAGGGACGGACGGCTTTAACCGTCCCGTAGCGGGAGATGTACATTTCGCCCTCTTCCATGGGAGAAATAAGGACGTTGGAAACATCAGCCGGCATCCGATTGAATTCTTCGATATACAGAATACCGCCCCCTTCCATGGTTCTCGTCAGGGGTCCTTTTTCAAAATATTCAGGTCGGTAGCTGTCGGCCATTACTTTGGCAGGATTGAAATGACCCACCAATTTGGCCGGTGTAAGGTCGATGTTGCCTTCGACAATATACAACAGCAGATCGGATTCCTGGGCTATTTTTCGCAGTACGGTCGACTTTGATGTACCCGGAGGTCCCTCAAGCAGGATGTGTTTGCCCATCTCCAGGGCGACCAGTATGGATCTTATTTCGGCTTCTCTGCCGACAATCCCGGTTTTAAGCTTCTCATAAATCTCGAGCATTAATCATTTCTCCATAACGCATTCTGCAGATCAATTATACTAAAACCATCTTCGAAACGCTCGCGGCAAAGCGTTGAGATCTAATGAAAAATAGATTTTTTGCAACAAGCT
>Ga0316191_10003960_pt1 | contig 11006 bp, 11 predicted proteins | sample Eddworburr2cm_MG_FD_204928 | JGI IMG/M metagenome (GOLD analysis project Ga0316191, IMG submission 204928) | Coastal sediment microbial communities from Maine, United States - Eddy worm burrow 2 cm | ecosystem: Environmental > Aquatic > Marine > Coastal > Sediment | place: USA: Maine... | reverse complement strand
AAAAAAAAGGGCCCTGACGGGCCCTTTCTGGTTTTGCGTTTGATACCTAGTCGCGACTCATGAATAGCCGGAGGATGTACCAGAACATCATGGCGATCGATGAAAACAGTGCCATCGATGCAGCGACGTACTTGTCCTGCGGGTAGTGGTGCATGATGTTCGACGTGTCATACAAGACGGCAACGCCGGCGAAGCCGATCATGCCCACCGAAAACCATGTGCCAAGGTTCCAGCCAAACATGAGCGAGGCAGCAATCAATCCTAGTGCGATGAAAAAGCCCCAGACGAGGACACCGCGCAGGAACGAAAAATCCTTACGCGTGATCATGACCGTGGCGACCAGTGCCGCACAACCGAACACCGTCACAGCCACTGCACTCTGGATCATGCTGCCGCTCTGATCCATGATCAGCGCCATGGCGAGCAAGGGCACGAACATCAGGGACCACGCAACGACCAAGACGGCAAATGCGACGTACTGTGACGTGGTGGATTTCAGCGTGTGAGCAAAATGGCTCGCGCCCCAGCTAAGAGCGATAAAGGCAGCCAGCACCATCATCGGGCTCTGCAGCATCGGCTCTGCAATTTGCCAGGCAACGCCCGACGAGAACAGGTAGCTCTCGATCGCCAGTACGGCGAGAATCGCGCCGACTACGTGTGCGTAGCATTTCCAGATAAACGCCGCGCGGTCCGAAACATCCAGGCTCGAAACCGGGGCGACTGAATTCAGGTTGTCCTGCATTCGTTAAGCTCCTATTGATACGAATAGACAGAGTCTACCATGGTAATAAGTATCCTTCTGCATGCCAGAAACCGCCGGTGTTCTCGAGATTGAGTTCATCGATGCGGTCGAGCAGGCCGCGCGCCGAGTCGACGGCCGAAATGCCATGTTGGCCGGTCATGTCGGTCGCGACGAGCCCCGGATGCAATAGCGCAACAGCGATGCCACGAGGCTTCAGTTCGTGCATCAGGTTGGTGCCGATCATGTTCACTGCGGTCTTTGACGCACGATATCCCCAGTTGCCACCGGAACCGTTGTCGTCGATCGAGCCGACGCGGCTCGAAACGATGGCGACCTTCGAACCTTCGTGAAGGTTGTCGGCCAGAGCCTCAGTGACGCGCAAGGGGCCCAGCGCATTGATCTCGTACTGCTGCATCATTCCGTCGTAATCGATTTCCCCGAACGCATCGCGCCGCAGAATCCCGGCGTTGTTGATCAGTATGTCGAGCGATTCATCGCCGAGCGCTGCCTTGAGGCTCTGTACCGAACCGCTGTCTGCGACGTCGACGCCATCGATTACACGAATGCCGAGCGCGTCGAGCTCCGGGGTGGTGGTCCGGCAGACGGCAATGACCGTGTCGCCACGAGCATGCAGCTGGGTAACGAGTTGCAGGCCGATGCCACGGTTACAGCCGGTGACAAGAGTGGTGGGCATCTTCTTATCCTTGTTTTTCAGGTGACTGGCGGAGAGGGTGGGATTCGAACCCACGATAGGCTACAAACCTATGCTGGTTTTCAAGACCAGTGCATTCAACCGCTCTGCCACCTCTCCAGATTGTCAACTCGTCCACGTGACCCGGTTATGCTGGTCGGGTTGTGCGACGGCGCATTGTGCTAGTAGCGACATGATGATTCAACCTTTTCGCATCATTGCTTGCTGCGCGGGCGAACCTGCTGCAGCATCGATGGTCTTAGTTGGGGGATAAGAACGGGAATCAATACAAGAATGTTTTTAATAAAGCATCGTAACTTACTGATTAATATTGCTTTACTTCTTCCCATTGTGGCAGCGGCAGAAACTCCGACTGACGGGCAGGGCTGGTATCAGCTGGCGGTCACCTCTCGGCAGAGTGAGCAATACAGCGAAGCGTTTGATGCCCTGAGCAACGCGGAGCGGCTGGCTTTCGCTCCGGTACGTATCGGTTTCGAGCGGGCGCGTCTGCACACGCTGGCCAATGACCGAGACAAGGCCGTTGCTGAAGTTGAGGCCATCGCAGCGACCGGATTCACGTCGGTTGGATATATCGTGAACGACCCCATACTGAGTACACTGGAAGGACAAGCAGGCTACGACAAGGCAATTGCCACGATGTCAAAGCTCGCCTATCCCTGCGAACATGACGCGGTTTTCTCGGAATTCGATTTCTGGCTAGGGGATTGGGATGTGCATGGTTCGGCTGGTGGATTGGCAGGCACGAACACGATTGCAAAGGAAGAGCGTGGCTGCGTCCTGATAGAAAAATGGACGAACTCGGCTGGCGGAACAGGACAGAGCATTAACTACGTCGACAAGATCACGGGCGAATGGGTGCAAGTGTGGAACGCCGAAGGCGGCAGCCAGATCAATATTCGCGGTGGAATGACAGACGAGGGGATGTTGTTGGTAGGCACATTGCATACCATAAGTGATGGAACGACCATTCCATTTCGCGGTTTGTGGACGCTGTTGCCGGATGGAAGGGTCCGGCAGTTTTTCGAGCAGTCCACGGATGATGGGCAAACCTGGACCGCATGGTTTGAAGGTTTCTATACAAGGAAAGAATGAAATATTCGTCATTAAATCGCGGTATACCCGCGGGTAATCCGATTGCAAACGCGCTCGTCGTCATCGTCGGCGCGCTGGCAATTGGTGCATCGATCGTGCTCGGATTCGTCGCATTTGTCGTGCTCGGCAGCATCGTCCTGGTGCTCGGTTCGATCATCGGGCTCAGGATATGGTGGTTCAATCGTAAGTTGCGCGGGCAGCGCGGTGTGCAGACGCCGCCAGGTCAAGCGGAGCAGGGCGGCGTGATAGAGGGTGAATATCACGTGGTCAAAGGCGACAAAAACTCGTAAAGTCGCTTTCCATGCGCACACCAAGTTCAGATATTGAGCGCCGGAAGCGACGGCGCCGCCGCCGTATTCAGGTCATCATCATTTACACGGCGATTGCCGTCGGCCTCGCGTGGTTCTTCGAGTCGCAGGCCACGACGACCGTGATATTCGTGCGGCATGCGGAGAAAGCAGCGATGCCCGCGGATAATCCGGGATTGAGCGCGGCCGGCCAACGGCGTGCGGCTGAGTTAAAAAGACAGCTTGTCGATGCGGATGTCGTTGCGGGTGTGGACGCGGTTTACTCGACGCCGTTCCGCCGTACGGAAGAGACGGCGAGACCGATTGCGGATGCCCTGGATCTGCCGCTTCATTCCTACGATGCGGCTGATACCGAGGCGATCATGGAAAACATCGTCAAGGTCCACAAAGGCAAAGTCATCCTGGTCGTTGGTCACAGCAATACGCTGCCGGCATTGATGGGCAACATGGGTGCCAGCAAACGCGTACCCGCGATTGCCGAAGACGAATACGACAATATCTACATTGTCTCGATTCCCTGGTTTGGCAAAACAAAGACGATTCGCCTGCGATACGGCGAACCCTATATCCCGTGATCGCACAATCCGAGATCCGGTTCAGTACGAACGGCCGCGGTACCTATGATCTGACACGCGACGTGCAGAAAGCTGTGCGCGATTCAGGTGCCCAATCCGGGCTCTGCCACGTATTTGTTTGCCATACGAGCGCGTCGCTCATGCTGTGCGAAAATGCCGACCCCAGTGTTATGCGCGATATGGAGACTTTCATGTCGAAGCAAGTGCCTGACGGGGATCCCATGTTTACACACACAGCGGAAGGACCTGACGACATGGCCGCGCATGTGCGCAGCGTTCTGACCGGCTCGGATCTCAATATTCCAGTGCAGGACGGCCAGTGTGCGCTCGGCACCTGGCAGGGTGTTTACCTGTGGGAACACCGCCACGCGCCGCATTCGCGACGCATTATCGTGACCGTGCAGGGCGCCTAGGTCTAGTCGGCCGACCGTTTACCAGCGGTCTCGCGCAAGACCACGGCTTTCTCGATGAACTCCTGGTGGCGCCCGATACGAACGTCTGCCATGACGGCATCCTGAATCGTGCGATCCTGGTTGATCAGGAACGTTGCTCGCCTGACACCCACACCGAACGGACCATCGACGTCGTACATCTCGACCGCGACCTTGTCCGGATCGCTAAGCAGGACAAACGGCAAATCGTGTTCGTCACGAAACCGTTGGTGGCTTTCCTCATCCTGCGGGCTGATGCCCGCAACCTGCAGACCAACTGCCTGGATGTCGTTGTGGATATCCCGTATCGAGCAGGCTTCTTTCGTGCAACCTGGTGTGAAGTCGGCCGGATAGAAATAGAGGATAAGTGGTCCGTCTTTCAGCAGATCCGACAGAGATGTTTCTCCGCCCTGGTCGTTCGCGAGTACAAATTCCGGTGCTTTGGATCCGGGTTTCAGCATGCGGGGTCTCCGGCTATTCCGACGAGTTGTTCATGGCGCATGGCTTCCATGACGAGGTGTCTCGGGCGAACCATTCCGAGAGCCTCGCAGGCCTGCCGTGCGTGATCGTTGTTTTGGTCGACATACAGTCGCAGGCCGATTTGCTGTGGCTCGGCGACCGCCAGTGATTCTACTCAAATTTCATGCGTTCAGTCACTTTGAGTTATCGTCGAGTCGTGCAAGACGCAATCATATACATAGACCCGGACAATCCGGTCAATCTGCAGAACCAGATTCGCCAGAAGATCGTTGACGGCATCATCAACGGAGCTTTTCCGCCGGGAATGAAGCTGCCTTCAACCCGCAAGCTTTCCCAACAGCTGGATGTTGCGCGCAATACGGTCGTCGCAGCCTACCAGCAGCTGATCGCGGACGGGTACCTGGTAAGCCGTCAGCGCAGCGGCATATTCGTGAGCGAGGAAATACTCAGGACGCGCGTCGGGGCGGCCGCTCAAACGCCGATGACGGGTCGCTCGACAGCAACGCCGTGGCTACGTACAACGCGCCCGCAACAGGAGCGTGGACGTCCGGCCCATGACTTGCCCAACTGGAGTCGCTACCCATATCCGTTCATCGACGGCAAGTGTGACTCGACCCTGTTTCCGTTGGCGGAATGGCGCGAGGCAAGCCGCTTGTCGTTGAGTGTTGCGGATGTCGTTGACTGGTCGACAGGTAGCGGTGATGCGGACGATCCGATGCTGCTCGAGGAGATCAGGACCAAGATTCTCACACGTCGCGGTATCCACGCGCGACCCGACCAGATACTGATCACGATGGGCGCGCGGAACAGTCTGTACCTGATCAGTCAGTTGTTGGCCGACAACAAAACCGTCGTGGCCATGGAAGAGCCGGGCAACTTCATCATGCGCGAACTGCTCGAAATAAATGATGCAACAGTCACGCCGCAGCCTGTCGACGAACAAGGCGTTATTGTTGACGAGGCTCTGGCCAACGCTGATGTTGCTTATGTCACGCCGAGTCACCAGATACCGACCGCTGTCGTAATGCCACTCGAAAGACGGCAAGCCTTGATGGAATCTGCGCACACGAACGACTTCATGATCATTGAAGACGACTACGAGTGCGAAACAAGTTATATGGATCACCCATTGCCCGCTTTGCGGAGCATGGATACCGAAGGGCGTGTTATCTACGTGGCAAGCCTGTCGAAGGTACTCGCGCCGGGCGTTCGGCTGGGATTCATTGTTGCGAATGCCGACTTCATTGAGAGTGCGCGCCGCTTGCGGCGACAGATACTCAACCATCCGCCGCTCAACAATCAACGAGCCACGGCTTTCTTCTTGTCCATGGGCCACTACGACGCACTGATGCTCAGGCTGGGTCGGGTCTTTCGCGAACGCCGTATGACCTTACGCAGCGCACTGAGCAATATCCGCGGCATTCCTCTGGAGATATCGCCCGAAGTCGGTGGCACAACCTACTGGGTGCGCACGCCAAAAGACTTCGACATCGCCAACCTGGCGATCGAGGCCGAGCGCCATGGGATCCTGATCGAACCGGTTGAGCGTTACTACATGAATAAGGACGAGGCCGAGAATTGTTTCCGCATGGGTGTAACGAGTCTTGTCGTCGACAAGATCCGCCCCGGGGTTGAGCGCCTGGTTGGTCTGATTCGGGAACTCGTGAAAGGGCAGGTTGAAACGCTGTCCAGCACATCGGGGAAGTGGCTGACTGGCGAAGAACTGCAATTGACGATGTCCGGCGCAACAGCCCTGGATCGGGAAGTCTACGGCTGGCCAGCCACCTATGTTTATCATCCGGATGGCGCGATGAGCGGTACACGCGGCTTTGCGAACGAGGACAGTGATACGGGGCGCTGGTGGGTAGAGGGCGATCGCTGGTTCCGCAAGTGGAGTCGCTGGGTTTATGGCGAAACGAAGGGCTATTTCATCGTTATCGACGGCGATAAGATCAAGTTCTTCAACGATGACAAGCAAATCGTCGACTCAATGTTCATCCGATTGTCGAGCTGACTGGTCCACTCTGGACCCATAGGTAGTTTCAATCTGGACCTGTCCGTGGTCCGTATTCACCAGTACCGTCCGTACGTATGACGGATGCATCCAAATGACCTCGTTCGCGATTGCCGCGTTGCAGCTGGAAGTGCCCAACGGAGACAACACGGGCCTCGTAACGGCCGAAATCGATGCCGTCATGAGACGTTTCCCCTGGCTCGACATGGTGTTATGCCCCGAGTTGGGTGCGTGTGGCACCGACAAATCCTGCGCCGAGGCGATGCCCGGGCCCCGCGAACAGCACTACCAGAACGTCGCCAGGCGTCATGGCATCTGGCTCTTGCCGGGCTCCTTCTTTGAGTCCGACGGTGAACGGATCTACAACACCGCGCCGGTCATTTCGCCCACGGGCGATGTAATTGCCCGCCATAGAAAGCTTTTTCCGTATTTCCCGTACGAGGATGGCGTGACACCAGGTGATCAACACACTGTGTTTGATATACCCGGCGTCGCGCGCTTTGGCATTTCGATCTGCTACGACATGTGGTTTCCCGAGACCGTACGCGCCCTCGCGTGGCAGGGCGCCGAGATCATTCTGCACCCAACGCTGACCAGTTCGATTGATCGTGAGTCGGAGCTCGCCATGTCGCGTGCGCATGCGGCACAAAACCAGGTCTATTTTCTCGATGTAAACGTGGCGGGCCGGATGGGTGTCGGTGAGAGCCTGTTCGTAGGGCCCGGTGGTGAGATTCTGTATCACGCCGGAAAAGGCCGTGAAATCATACCGATAAAGCTAAATATTGAGTATTTACGTGAAGTAAGAAGGCACGGGTGGAACAACCTCTGTCAGCCCCTCAAGAGTTTCCGCGACAGCGATGTCCGGTTTCCCCAGTACGAGGAAGGCTATGACTCGGAAGCGTTGCGCCGTCTTGGGGATTTACGGATGCCCGTTCGCGGTGAGGGAAAATGAGCCACGGAATGCCGTCTGGACCAGTAATTGTCGATCAGCTGGACCTATGGCTTGGCGTCGGTGTGAGTTAGATTTTTTGAACGAATAATCTTGCTCGGGTTGAGCAGGGGGAGAAAATAAATGAAGTCGTCGAATACGTTTATTAGAAAGCCGCTCGTTATCGCCATCAGTGGCGCGTTGGCAGGTACGTCGCCGGTCGTGCTGGCGCAGTCTGCAGATGACGGGGCCGATGTCCTGGAGGAGATCCTGGTCACGGCGAGCCGCCGTGAACAACGCATCGAGGATATCCCGTACAACATCTCTGCAGTCGATGGCGGTGACATCGAAGACCAGAACATCATGGACTCGGCCGAGCTGATGCGCTCGATTTCGGGAGTATCAGTCATTGATCGTGGCTATCGTAACGCGGGCCATGTAAATAGCCTGATTATTCGAGGCGTCAACGTCGACAACGGGGTCAACGGCGACATTCCTCTGTCGGCAGCGGCGACCGTGGCGACTTACGTGGACAACACGCCGTTGTTTGCGAATTTCCTGCTCAAAGACATTCAGCGTGTCGAGGTCATGCGTGGCCCGCAGGGCACGCTGTATGGCTCCAGTGCGCTGGGTGGCACGGTTCGCTACATCATGAATCGCCCGGATGCGAATGAGTTCGATGCGAGCGTGGGGATGACCTACGGGCAGACCGAGCATTCCGACGGTAACAACGTCAGCCTTGACGGTATGGTCAACATCCCGTTGAGTGACACAGCCGCCTTCAGGTTGTCTATGGGCTCAGTCGAAAACGACGGCGTCATTGATTACGTCAATCTTTACCAGATCCAGGATGGCAAGCCCGTAGTGATGAGCGACGGGGGGCAGTGCCTCAGCGTCAACGATCCATCGCTGACCAATGATGAACTGGCCTTCAACGGATCCTGCTACACGAGCAAGAAAGACGCTGACGATGTGAGCATCAAGTACGCACGCGCGTCGCTGCGTTTTCAGCCCAGCGACACCTTCGACATCCAGCTCAACTACCAGTGGCAGCAAGACGAGATAGGTGCTCGCCGGACGATCACCAAGGGTGCGGACTACGACGGCAATGTCTACAACGGCAATGACCAGAATGGTGCAACTATGCTCGAGCCGTCTGATCGTGAAGCAAAACTCGCGAGCCTCGACATCGAGTGGGACCTGGGATTTGCGACGCTGACGTCCAGCACGTCCAGCTACGAACATTCCGGCGATGGCTGGCGAGACAACACGAGCCTCTGGGTCACGGGTCGTGACTGGTTCAACGCTTGGTACACAGGCAACCCGCGTCCCGTGGCGCATGTTTCTGCAGGCTTCGACGAAGACGCGCTCATCCAGGAGTTCCGACTCGTGTCCAACGACTCCGACAGCTCCATCGACTGGACCGTTGGCGCCTACTACATGGACCAGGACCGTGAGGTGGATAACTTCAGTTATTTGCTCGGCATCAACGAATACGGTGATGCATGTACGGCGCTCGGTGCCGCATGCGCCAACGGAGGCCAGTGGTGGATGGGCGCCGGTCCGATGACCGAGATCGACTTCTACTACATTCGCAAGGAGAACTTCACCGACCTGGCGCTGTACGGTGAGATGACCTGGCACGCAACGGACAGGCTGCACATTACCGGCGGCCTGCGCTGGTTTGATAACGAACTTAAGAACAACACGGCGCTGGACTTCCCGCTGTTCGAAGGCGTCGTTGTTCCGTTCGAGGAATACCCGACGCAGGCTGAGGACGATGTTCAGTTCAAACTGAACGTGGCCTACGATATCAGTGACTCGATGATGGCATACGGAACGATTTCCGAAGGATTCCGCAGAGGCGGTTCGAACGCCATTCCCAAACCACCTTCATTCTTTGCGGAACCGAATTTCGAGGCAGCGGAAATCTACAATGCGGACAGTGTTCGCAACTATGAAGTGGGCATCAAGGGTGCGACTGATCGGATGCGCTACTCCGCCGATGTCTATTATGTGGATTGGCAGGACCCGCAGCTCAATACCACGACCATCTGGTACGGGTTCTTCATGGCCCAGAATGGCGATTCAGCCGAAACTTCGGGCATTGAGGTCGAGGCACAATTCCTGCTCACCGACTCGCTCGAGTTAAATGTCGGCTATGGATATGCCAAGGCCGAGCTGTCAGCAGATCTGCTTCACCCTCAGAACGACGCGGTCGTTGCGACGAAAGGCCATCGCCTGCCGGGCACGGCCGAGAATACGGCAACCGCGGCGCTGCAGCATACGCTGGACATGTCGAGCGGCATGAGCCTGACGACGCGTCTGAGCGCTTACTACCAGTCCGACTCCATCAACTCGGTGCAGGACACGTCGATTCAGGCGAAGTTTGATGGCTTCTCGCTGTGGAATTTCCAGACAACACTGTCCAGCGATAACTGGTCGGCCGCGCTGTTTGTGAAGAATATCGGCGACGAACAGGCGGTTACCGGAAACTACCCATCGGCCTACATGAGTAGTGACACGAATGTGTTCGAAAACTACTATGGCAACAACCAACGCGAGTACATCGCGACGCCGCGTACTATCGGGTTGGCTTTGAAGTACAACTTCTGATCCTCCTGGAAGACGAGAAGCCGGGCCCAGTGCCCGGTTTTTTGTCTCTGCGACATTCCGATACAGTCGACACATGAGTACAGCCAAAGAACTTGAAGCCGAGGTCCGGCGACTGGCGCAAGCGGGTCAGCTGCGAGATGCCGCCGAGGTGTGTGATCGGCTAAACCAACAGCACCCGGATTTTGTGTCCGGCTGGGTAACGGCGAGTGACCTGGCGCTACGGATTAATGAGCCTTTGATTTCGGTACGGGCCATTGACCAGGCGCTGCGGCTGGCGCCCGGACGACCAGTGTTATTGGTGCTGCGGGCTCAGTCACTGTTCCAGGCCGGTGATATGCGGGCAGCCGTGGACACGGCACGGTTGCTCGATGATGTTGAGTTTGAATCCGCGCAGGAGGCCTCGTCGTTCGGTATCCTGCTGAACCTTTTGCAGCAGCATGAGCAGGCACGCAAACGCTTTATACGGGCATGCGAACTCGAGCCCGACGAAGGCCAGCACTATTATAATCTTGCCAGTGTCGAGCGCTTTCTTGGCAATACGGAAGCCGCGGAAGCCGCTGCGAGTCGATGTATCGAATACCGGCCCGCCGATTCCGATGCACACCTGTTGCGTTCGGGGCTGCGGACGCAGACTGCAGAAAGCAACAACATTCAGTCTCTGTTGGACGCACATAAGCTGACGCGTGAACTGCCGCACGAGCATCTGCACATTTGCTATGCCCTGTCCAAGGAGCTTGAGGATATTGCGGACTACGGCCGCGCGTTTGAGTACTTGCAGGAAGGCTCGGCGCTGCGTCGCGCCGGCATGCAATACACGCCTGCTAAAGACCTCCTCGCGATGCGGGCGATTCGCAGCTCTTTCACGCGCGATGTGTTCGAGCGCGACGTCGAAGGGTATGTGAGTGCCGAGCCAATCTTTGTTGTCGGTATGCCTCGAACCGGCACGACGCTTGTCGAACGGATTCTTGGCAGTCACTCGGTCGTGCGGTCGGCGGGGGAGTCACAGGCCTTCGCGGTCGAACTCATGCGCCAATGCCTGAATGTTGAGGAACAGCCTCCAACCGATGTCGGTGAACTGGTAGCCCGTTCCGTCAATGTGAATTTTGCG
>Ga0316191_10003959_pt1 | contig 11007 bp, 14 predicted proteins | sample Eddworburr2cm_MG_FD_204928 | JGI IMG/M metagenome (GOLD analysis project Ga0316191, IMG submission 204928) | Coastal sediment microbial communities from Maine, United States - Eddy worm burrow 2 cm | ecosystem: Environmental > Aquatic > Marine > Coastal > Sediment | place: USA: Maine... | reverse complement strand
CGGCCAGACTTGTGCTTAGTGATGTTGCACGCTGATGGTACAAACTGTTGGTTAGCGAGTTGATGCTGTCATTCAGCATGCCTGCTACCGACATCATGCCAGTCGACAAAACAGCAACGACGACCAGCATTTCTGTCAGCGTAGTCCCGCGATCCGCGGTTGCTTTCGGGTAAAGATTGCGATGGTTCATTACTGCTTATCCGGGCAAACATATTCACGGCCGCGTGCATCTGTGTCGCTTACGCGTGGTTTGCCGGTGTAACTAACGACAATGGCGCGTGCGTAACCGGCGCCGAATCGGCTGCACCATATGAGCGTCCCGTTGGTTGCGCGGTGGCCGAAGGGACGCATAATGAATGCGCGCCGGTTGCCAAAAATGCGCATATTGGGGACCGGACCGCGGACGCCCAGTATTCGCTCGTTCGGGTCTACATGGGGTGGGTCATCGGCATCTGTATTGGCAAAGACAAGCCACCCATTTTCCCACCCCCCGTTCGTTTGGCATTGTTGTCCATCCGCGCTACTGCATACCGCTGTGGCAATACCAGTTACCCGTGCATTTTGTCGGGCCCTGTGAAGAGAGTGAACTAACTCGTTGACGTTGCTGCTCATTCGGATGTTGTGCATGACCGAGGAAAAGCCCGGGATGGCGGCAAAGCTGATGATTGCCAGCACCGCCAGGGCGATCATCAGTTCAGTCAGGGTGATGCCTGTTATACGATTCATCACAGCTCCATTAGAGCCTGCGATTTTTTCAGTAAGTGCCTGTTCCTTGCCAGTTGTAAATGTTTGCAGAGCAGCCAGAAATAAACATAATTTACAGTAATGGTGAGGTATCGCTAAAATAGCCACCAATATCAAGGGGGGAAGATTATGGTTGAGATGAAAGACAAGGTGGAAGAGAAGCTGCGCGCGTGCGGCGTAAAACCAACGAGTCAACGTATAGAGATTGGCATGTTGTTATTCGCATCGCCGCGTCATATGTCAGCGGATCAGATCATTAGTGATTTGCGAGCAGCCGGCAGTCGTGTTTCGAAAGCGACTGTGTATAACACGTTGAATCTTTTTTCAGGCCGGGGGTTAACCCGCGAAGTATCTGTAGATCCTGAACGACAGTTTTTTGATTCAACGACGGAGCCGCATCATCACTTTTATAACGTGGATAGCGGTGAATTAACGGATATAGGTTTGGATGAATTGCAGTTCAGTCAGTTACCTGACTTGCCCGCCGGTACCGAGGCGCAGGATATCGAAGTCATTGTTCGGGTGCGTAACAAAGTCTGATTTTGGCCAGAGTATTTGTGTGCGGCGGCGTGTCCACCGTCGCAGTGAACCCGCTTGAATTATCGGCTAAGCAGCTAACGCTTTAGTTGCATTGCTCACCCGGTCGACAGCCCCTATACTTCGCCGTCTCCAGAATATGCCGGAATAGCTCAGGTGGTAGAGCATCTCATTCGTAATGAGGAGGTCAGAGGTTCGAGTCCTCTTTCCGGCACCATATTTCTTATTTAAAACAATAGCCTGCATCGTTGGTGTATGGCTCTCGCAGAGCCCTGCTGGCACCCTCGCAGCTTTCGACTAGTCTTTCCCAGGTGGTGTGTCTGGCGATTCCGAGCGTGCATGGCGCCGCATATACCGGACGTTTCCCGGTCGTTGTGCAACGGGCACGAGGTTTTTCATGCCTGGTGAGGCTCGGCATTACCTGCTCCCCAAATTGATGGCCGGTTTGCGTTTACCCGGCTTCGAGCATTGCCGTGTCGGCGATTTTCTTTTGGTAAGATCGCAGCATCGCTTTTACCAGCAGGGCCACGGGTACGCCGTAGATTAGCGGTACGAGAGCGACTGAATAGCGAGTGCCTTCTTCGCCAACGACCAGGTCGTTCATCAGGCCGACGGTCATCGGCCCTAGCACGAGCCCGGTAACGCTGATCACGAGGTAATAGATCGCGACCACCTGTCCGCGTATTTCGCTGGGCGTGATATTCAGCAGGGCGACGGGTGCCAGCGCCGACACCATCGCCAGGCCGACAAGATTAAAAAGTAAAACAGCAAAGGCCAGTTCGCCGGTAGGCATCAGCGGTGAGAGGAAGCCGGTTGGAATAAGCAGCAATCCGCCCCACACGATGACAAGCACGGGTGCTTCATGCTTTCCTCTTGCATACAGTCTATCGGAGAGCCAGCCTGCCATATTGACGCTCAGTGGCCCGATCATGATGAGCGCAACACCGTAGTAAAATGCATAGCGCTCCGGTGGCCAGCCCCAGGTACGCTGGTACATCGCCGGCAACCAGTTCTGGCTATAAGTGACCGTCGTCATGATGCAGGCAACCAGCACGAAGCCATACGCGCGCCAGTTCTGATACACATATTTAAATGCCGCCTTCGGACTGGTTGAACCGGGTTCGACCTTCGCACCCTGTCGCTGCCTTGCAGGTTCACGCAACGTAAACATTAGTATCGCGACGGGCAGACCCGCCAGTCCAACCGCGATAAAGGCGAGCTGCCATGGGGCAACATTGCCAAAGCCGGGAACGCTGACTTCGGCCACCGTGCGTGACCATACGATTACGCTTGCACCCGCGAGGAATGCAATACCGGCGCCCAGTGACACGGCAGAGTTGTAAAAGGCAATCGGTTTCCCGCGCCGTTCGGGTGGAAAGCTATCGGCAATGATAGACAGGGCGCATGGGCTAAGCGTGGCCTCGCCGACGCCAACCGTAATTCGGGCCGTAAATAGCTGCAAAAAGTTTTTTGCCAGCCCGCTGGCAGCGGTGGCCAGCGACCAGAGCGTAATGCCGATACCAATAACCCAGGTGCGGCGTGCATGATCGGCGAGCCAACCCAGCGGTATGCCCATAGTCGTGTAAAAAATAGCGAAAGCAGGGCCGAGCAATAAACCGATCTGGGTGTCGGTCAGGTTCATATCAGCCTTAATAGGTTCGACCAGTAAGCTCAATATGAATCTATCTATAAATGCGAATATATAGACGATTGTTAGCAGTATTACGGTGTACCAGGCGTAAGCGGGCCGGGGCAGGGAATGGCTCATAACCGTGTTGCCACAATGCAAGGGCTCATATTTTTTTTATCCTTGTTAGCAAGATCTATGTGCCTAACCAAGCCTGTTGCAGGTTTAGGCAAATTGACTGTTACATTAGCGATGTCGTTTCGCAAGCATGCAATTAGGCGCCGCATTACGTGATTTATTGTCTGCGGGGTATCAGAAGCCCGGTGCGCTGGGGTGGCAGCGGGTAGAACCTCTTCTGCTGCTTGCGGGCAGGCCGGGCCATCGCGAATAAGGCAGATACCGGCGTATTACTTGGGCGAACGGTGTTTCCTGGTCAGTTTGCGTGCGCAGAACTGTTTAAGTCATTGATTAATTGGGTTTAGGTTGGTTTTTTCATCAATATTGATGATTTAACGTCTTGCTGCAGTTGCTAAATTATCTGCAGTGTCTGGCGCTGCATCTAAGGGAGTTCTGTTGCAGCATCAACGACTTTAGGTTTCAACACGAGTCTTTGTCACGCCGTATGCAATGAGTGCAGTCAGACCGCAAGGTCTGAACAAAGGAACCCCTGCCTATCATGGGTTTCCTACTAGCCCGCTTAATAGCGGGCTTTTTTTTGCCCTTTACGTTGATTTGCTGCAGAGCGTTAAGAAACAGCGCCGGGAACCGTGAAGGCGTTGCCCCAGTGTTACGCAGGTATATGGGGTGGGTTGATCGGGTTAGTGCATTTCGTTGCAGGGCAAGTGGTGACGATGAATCCGATCGATATAGTCGCGTGCCCGCCTAAGCACGCCGCTGTCTTTTAGTCAGTCCTGTGCGCCACTGGGCTGGCTGATCGGCCTCTCCAGACAATCAATCCTACAAAGCCAAAGTAGGCAATAAGCATAAACCAGAACTCTGAGATCCCAAGTCCGCTGACTCCCAGGCGGGAAATACTTTCGAAACCGATAAACGCAACGGTATAAACAACAGCCATTAAGGTCGCGCCGATTCTCCAAAGTGCTTTGCGGCCATGTCCCCGCACTGCCAACCGGTACCAGACAAGCAGAAAGAATGCCGTGTAGATATTCAGGAGCCACCAGTAGAAAGGGGCGCCCTGAAAATAGTGGTTTACCCAGAATGCACCGGCGCCAATAAAATTAAGCAGGACGTAGCGCCATTCCTGCAGAGGTTCTTTCAGAATTCTTTCCCACGTGGCTACAAGGAATATATAAGCCAGCCATGTGCCGAATACGAGTTCGTAGAATTGAACATTACCTTCCCATGCAGGATCAATCATCGTGGCGTCCGGGTGCTAATCACAGCCTATATAATAGTCGATTAAAGATGTTTTGCGCACGATCAATTGCAGGGGCTTACTCTTTGCCGCACGCCCGGAGAGAACTGCGGCTTGCTAACGTTTCCAGCTCCGGCGCATCTTGCCGGTGTCGTATGGATTGAACGCCGCAGAATCTGGTTTCTCGGTTTTTGTGCCGATCTGAACTGTTTTCAGCTTGCGGGTTTCGTTATTCAGGTCTTTTGCCCAGGAGTGGGTCGAATAGGGGTTGTCTTCTTCTGATAGCAGGTCGACCTCAAGTGTCATGGTGTCGAGCATGGGGTCATCCAGAAATGGATTGGCGTCTTTTTTTGGTGCTGTCGGTGCAGGTGCCTGCTCATTGCCTGCGTTCGCACCTGGCAGGGGGGCGGTTCGCTTGCGTGGCGGGCGATCAGAGGCTGGCCTGACTTCCCAGGTCGGTGCCTCGTCTTTGTCTTTGCCAAGCAATGATTTCAGAAATTTCATGGGGCTGTATCGATGAGCTTAATTACTATGGAATGTAGCGCTTGCAAAGGGTTCACAATGTGCGCCACCTCACAGTACCGCAGAGTTACATCCGGTGTTAGTGTGCGGAATGTCGGGTTTTGAGCGATTTAACCGCTTTTTCCTGTTAAATCGCCGCTGCCGTTAGCTGCTTTCTAAGCGGCCAATCGGCGCTGGCAATATTCGCCCGTGGATAGATCTGCTTAGTTGAGAAAGTTTGCGATGACAAAGGATAGAGCTGTATGAAGGTGTTACTGGTTTATGCGCACCCAGAGCCAAAGTCATTTAACGGCAGCTTAAGGGATGTGGCGGTTAAAACGCTGGCTGATGCCGGTCACGAGGTGGTCGTTAGCGATTTGTATGCGCTTGGTTTTAACGCCGTGGCGGGCCCCGCCGACTTCACATCACGCAGCAATGAAGATGTGTTTAACCTTGGCATGGAGCAGATGCATGCTGCAGGGATGAACGCATTTGTGCCGGACATACAGGCTGAACTCGACAAGTTAAAGGCGGCTGATTTTCTATTGTTGCAGTTCCCCATGTGGTGGTTCTCGATGCCCGCCATACTTAAAGGCTGGATAGACCGCGTGTTTGCATTTGGTGCCGCCTACGATTTCGGTCGCACCTGGGACAATGGCGTGTTTACGGGTAGGCGAGCGATGTTGTCATTTACGTTGAGTGCTCCTGAAGCCGCGTTTCTTCCCGATGGCCGCAATGGCGACATGGAGCGAGTATTGTGGCCAATGCATGCTGGCATTCTGGCCCTGCTGGGGTACTCGGTATTACCGCCCTTTATTTCTTACGGTATTCCTTTTGTTGGCGAATCGGCCATGCAAGCGGAAACAGCCCGATTTAGAAACCGGTTGAAGGGGATAGAAAGCGATGAGCCACTGTTTTTCCATTCCGGCGGGGATATTCAGGACTATCGGCTTAAAGAGGGCGTTGAGCCGGCTACGCCGGGTCAGCACCGGGGCGCGCGCAAGCATCTGCCGGACAAAAACTCCGGATGAGCTGAAGCTGCTTGCATCTGCAGCAAATTCTGTAGCAAGGTAGGTATTCGAGGTGCGCTATAGCAGTGGCACCATCACTTTACAGATTGGGAACAGGCATGCGTTTAATTGTTGGGATATCGGGGGCAAGCGGCGTCATTTATGGCATCCGCATGCTTGAGGTTCTTAAAGATCAGCCGGACGTCGAGACGCATCTGGTGATCAGTAACGGCGGCAAACTCAACATTTCGCTCGAAACCGATTGGGATTTGAAGGACGTCGAGGCGCTGGCCGACGAGGTGCATAGTGACCAGAATCTGGCCGCGACGATTGCCAGCGGGTCATTCAGGACCGGCGGCATGGTCGTGGCGCCGTGTTCGATGAAAACAATGTCCGGTATCGTGCATTCATATGCGGACAATCTGATAGTGCGCGCGGCTGATGTCGTGCTGAAGGAGCAGCGTAAACTGGTGCTGATGCCGCGGGAGACGCCGCTGCATGCGGGCCACTGTCAGCTGATGTATGAGGCCACCCAGATTGGCGCGCAACTGGCCCCGCCTATGCCCGCTTTTTACAACGAACCCAAGTCCATCAACGATATTGTTAATCACAGCGTTGGGCGTGTGCTGGATTTGTTTGGCGTGGATAACAGTATCGTGAAGCGCTGGGCAGGCGCCCGGCCCAGGCAGAAAGGCACAGGTTAAGCTGCTCAATGAGTACGGATCAGAAAGCAGCACGCGATCGGGCGCGGCAGTTTTGTACTGCGGTCAGTACGTTGACGCTAGCGACCTGCAGCGATGAATCACCCTGGGCTGCTACGGTTTTTTTCGCGGCCGACAGCAAATTCAATCTCTACTTTGTGTCTGATCATCGTACGCAGCATGGCCGTGATATGACGACCAACAATAAAGTGGCTGCGACGATTAATCCGGATTGTGATAACTGGAACGACGTGGCCGGGCTGCAAATTCGCGGCGAAGTGAGCATCGTTGACGGGGTAGAGCGTGCGAAAGCGCTGGCTTTGTATTTCAAAAAATTCCCGCAGATTGATGCGTTATTTGCCTCGCCTGAAGGCGAGCACGAAGAGACCATTGCAAAGCGCCTGAAAGCAGCAAACTTCTACAAGATCACCCCGGATATGGTCCGCGTCATTGATAACGCGCAGGGCTTTGGCTATCGGGTGGAGTTTGCACCTTAGTAGCGGAGGGGCTTGCTGCAAGTCTTTAGAGCGCAGATTTTTCATTGCGGAGCGCGTTTATTGCTGTTGCTGGCATTAGTGCGACCAGGCACAGGACGGTCTGTTCTGAGACTCGCCGTGAATGCATCTCTGTAGGCTTGGGTGGCGCGTCCATGCGGGACACAGTCTCAGAACAGACCGTCCTGTGCCTGATCTAGGGAGTTGATCCTTGCTTGTCGGGCAGTCGGTTTGGTTCTTGTTGTTTGAGCATCTGTACCCATTTTTCCAGATAAACGCCCGCTGCCATTGCCGCTACAAAAAGGATTGGTTGCCAGTTCAAAGTTGTCAGTGATGCCAGCGCGGGTCCCGGGCAATAGCCATATAGACCCCAGCCGATACCAAAGATTGCAGAGCCTAGCAGCGGCTTCGATTCGATTTTGCAGCTGGCGGGCAAATGGAATTCACTCGTGAGAATCGGCTGCGTTCTTTTTTGCGCCAGCCAGAATCCGGGCACGGTTATGGCGAGCGCTCCGACCATGACCAGCATTAACGAGGGGTCCCAGGCGCCGCTGATGTCCAGGAAGCCGAGCACGACGCGGGTGTCGGTCATCCCGGAAATGCTGAGGCCGGCACCGAACAGCAGGCCGCAAAGTAAGGGGATCACTGTTTTAGTAATCATTAGCCTGCTCCCAGTAAATGCCGCGTAATGTAGACCGTGACCATCCCCGCACCCATGAAGGTCGCGGTGGCTGCCATCGAGCGCTGTGACAGACGGCCAATCCCGCATACGCCATGGCCGCTCGTGCAGCCACCGGCATAGCGGGTGCCGAAGCCGACCAGTAGCCCTGCGATAACCGTCAGTGGCCAGCCGGCTTCGCTGGGTAACGGCGCGCTGGCGCTTGTCAGCAGGTGATACAGGACTGGCCCACCTATAAGCCCCACCATAAAAGCCCACCGCCAGGTGCCTGACTCTGCGGTAATCACGCCAGCGAAAATGCCGCTGATGCCGGTAATGCGGCCGAGCAGGGCGAGCATGGCCAGTGAACTCAGGCCAATTAGCACGCCGCCGATAACAGGAACAAGCAGTGTGTTCACGCGGCACCTGCCTTTACGCCGCAGGCCCGGTTAGCGGGTACCGCAACGTCCATCATTTTCGGGTCAGGCAGATCCAGATTATTCATCAGCTCGATAAAGGCTTCTTTGGTGGGCGGCTCCAGACGAGGGTTGGTACGTTTTTCCTCGCCGATGGTCGATACCGTCCAGCCTTTGTAGTCGTGACCAGGGTAGACAAGTGTGTCGTCGGGTAGCGTTAGCAGTTTTTCATGCAGGCTGTCATAGAGCATCGCCGGGTCGCCGTTCTGGAAATCCGTTCGGCCGGTACCCCGAATGAAAAGCGTATCGCCGCTAAAGAGATACGTCTTAGCTGCATCCCTGACAACGAAGCTAAAACTGTCATTAGTATGACCCGGCGTGAAAATAACGTTGAGGTCGATATCTCCAATCTGAATAAGCTTGCCGTCTTCCAGGCCCTCGGATGCACAGTCAACTTCACCCTCGAAGCCAACCATGGTTGCGCAGCCGGTTTTCTCGCGGAGCAGACCCAGTGCGGTGACGTGATCGGCATGCACGTGCGTATCAAGTGCGTATACCAGTTTCAGATCCAGTTCCTGCAGCAGCCGCAAGTACAAGTCGAGTTCTGTATCGACGGGGTCGATGAGCACGGCCTCACGCGTCTGCTCGTCGCCCAGCAGGTAGGTGTAGGTATAGCTCTCACGTTCAAATAGTTGGCGGAATATCATGGTTCGTCCTCCTCCTTTATATAAATGTCGTAACCAGCGTTACGCCCGCGGTAACCAGCATGAGTACCGCGAAAATCTTCTGTAATATCGGTCCGCTGATACGGCGGCTTAACAGGATGCCGACGATCATGCCGATGATGCTGCCACCTGCGACCTGCAGCAATATGTCGGTGCCTGGGTTGCCTCCCCCCAGCATGAAACTGGTGAAGCCACTAATGCCAACGGCGCTTATGACGACAAGCGAGGTGGCAACAGCCTGACGGATACTGATGCCCGTTAAGAACAGTAGTGTCGGCACGATAATGAAGCCGCCACCAACGCCAAACAGGCCGGAAAGGATACCCGTCAGTATCGCGCCGCCGCTCATGCCGGCGATGCAGGGCAGGCCGATTTTGAACGGCTGGTTGTTAATCATGCGGCAGACCGCACCGGAGTTTTCGTCATCGGCCTGCAGGCTGCCACGCACGGCACGCGTTTCGTCCGGGTGTTTACGGGCCTGCAGCCACAGGCGAATGGCAATGATAAGGACCAGGGTGCCAAAGCCCGCCATAAGCCACTGTTCAGCGACGCGTTGGTTCAGCCAGGTGCCCAATGGTGTGGCCAATGCGCCGAGGCTTGCGTAAACAATCGCGGGTAACCACTGAATTTCGCCGCTGCGTAGTCGCGCCATAACACCGAATAATGCACCGGCGGCAACCGCACCCAGTGAAATGCCGATTGCCTGCGAGGGTTGCAGACCCACAGCCCAGATCAGAAGTGGCACCGCAAATACGGAACCGCCCGCGCCCGTAAGGCCGAGTACTAATCCGATAATAATGCCAACTGCCCAGGTCATAAAAATAGTCCTTAACTGTACTTATTCATTATTGAACGGATGTTGGTCATGGCTTCTGCTGTACTGGTCGCATTAGCTTTCTGATCAAAAATCTCGTCCTCGATCAGACAGCCCACCATCTCATGATAAGCCTTCTCCAGCGCACGGCGTGCCGCTGTCATTTGCTGGGCAACCTTCTCGCAGTCAGTGTCTTCCTTTATCAGTCGCTGTACGCCGCGTATCTGTCCTTCTACGCGGGCGAGGCGTTTCAGCATGCTGTCGCGCGATGCCGCGTGGCTGGAAGGTTTGCTCATGTCTGTGTATTCCTGATTGATTTGCTATAAACAATAATACTATACCCGGTAGGGTATAAAAAGGGCCTGTTTATTCCCTTGGTGTCAAAAATGATTCTTAAAGTATTGCCTAGAGCATCAGCCGGATTTGCCCGAAGCTCTGGCTGGCTGCAATGTCAACCAGCGATGTTTGAGTGTGTGGCTTCTAGTACGTCGGGGTTGGTGTTTGCCTGGTTGCGCAGCAACCGGGTGAAGCCCGACCCCCAGGTGAAGCGAGGCAGGGTGGTCTGGGCATGAGCCCCTTTAATCAGCAGATTGCTTGCTTTGAGCATTTGCCAGATCGGTCATGGTTCGGCTCCGGCCGGCGAACCGTTTTTCGGGATGGCACCCGCCGATACCGATACGCCCAATCGGCGGCTACAGTTCGTAGTCCCTGCGCAGATCGGCCACCAGTTCGGCAACGGGTTTAATTTCATGGATGGTTGCCACGCCCTTACCGGCTGACCAGATATCTTTCCATGCGGCCTTGTCGCTTTCTTCTTCATTGAAGGTGATCTCGCCCTTGGCTTTTTTCAGGGCGGTTGGTTCTATGCCAGCATTTACGATGCTGGGCAAAAGAAAGTGTGCGGGTATTCCGGTGAAATAGGGGGTAAGGACGATGTCATCTGCGTTCGAGTCCACGACCATTTGTTTGTACTCGTCACTGGCCTGGCATTCATCGGTAGCAATAAAGCGGGTGCCCATGTAAGCGAAGTCGGCACCGAGGTCTGTGGCGAGCCGAATATCCGCGCCGGTGCTGATAGCACCGCCCACGATTACAGGCCCGTCGAAAAATGCTCTAACGGCAGGGATAAATTCTGCCATCGACATGAAGCCAGTGTGTCCGCCGGCCCCTTCGCATATAAGAATAAGGCCATCGGCACCCCGGTCTGCAGCCTTGCGGGCAAACTCAACACTGTTAACGTCGGCGAACACCAGTCCGCCGTATTCGTGCACTTTAGCCGCCACTTTTTCCGGGCTGCCGAGCGAGGTGATCACAATGTCGGGCTGGTACTTGAGGATCAGTTCCAGATCGGGTCCGTAGCGTTTGTTACTGCGATGGACGATGAGATTGGCAGCCCAGGGCGCGA
>Ga0316191_10003957_pt1 | contig 11008 bp, 9 predicted proteins | sample Eddworburr2cm_MG_FD_204928 | JGI IMG/M metagenome (GOLD analysis project Ga0316191, IMG submission 204928) | Coastal sediment microbial communities from Maine, United States - Eddy worm burrow 2 cm | ecosystem: Environmental > Aquatic > Marine > Coastal > Sediment | place: USA: Maine | collected... | reverse complement strand
CCGTGTTTCATGACAGATGATCTCCGGTCAGGCTTTGAGCTTTGTGAGATCTGCGACAGGGCGAGCCGTTTCCGGATCGCTCGCCAGAACCTGCTCAAGGCTATGGGCAACTTCCAGAACCAGTGCATCTGATCCGTTGGGACCGACGATCTGGATACCGAACGGCATGCCGAGATGGTCGACCCCGCAGGGCAGGGAGCAGGACGCCGGCAATGCCATGGTCAGGGCATAGCTCAGCGCCAGCCACCTCATATAGGTTGGCATTTCCTCGCCATTGATCTCCTCGACAAACAATTGCGAATGGGGAAACGGTGACACGGAAGCTGTCGGGCAGATCAGGATGTCCACGTCTTCAAACAAGTCGATGAAATCGTTATAGATTTGGGTCTGAACCGTATGTGCCCATGCGACATCGCCGAGACTGTATTTGAGCCCGCGCTCGGTGTTGTCGATCACATTGCGGTCAAGCAGGTCACGATGGTGTTCCAGCCTGTCACGGTGGGCACCAACGAAATTGACCCCCCGGGTGATTTCGAAGGCTTCATGGACATCATGCATCCTCGGGTCGCGGTTGTGTGCGTTGAGAAATACGTGCCTGAATTTGCCGACGCGTTGTTCAAATATGGCGGCGATGTCCTTGTCGACAGGCGCACAGCCCAGATCGGTCGATATTGCCACGCGCATGCTCGACAGGTCGGCACCGGCGAGAGTTGCGGGGATGTCCATGTCGTCCATGCTGGAGAACGGATCGCGCAGGTTGGTGTCCTGTTGTGCCAGCAGCAGCAGATGGGTGTCGGCAACGGTGCGGCCCATCGGGCCTACAACAGAGAACGGGTTGAGGGATATGGGGCGCCCTACAGCAGGAACAACGCCGGGGGAAGGGCGATACCCGGTAACGCCGCAAAACCCCGCCGGTGTACGCAGGCTGCCGCCATAGTCCGAACCTGTCGCCAGCGGCATCATGCCCGCAGCAAGGGCCGCGGCGGACCCGCCGGAAGACCCGGCACATGTCTTGGACGGATCAAACGGGTTTCCGGTGGGACCATAAACCCGGTTGGTGGTGTTGGCGCCGGCACCAAACTCCGGTGTGTTGGTTTTCGAGAAGACATTGGCACCGGCTGCCCTGACATTGGCGACCATGTGGTCGTCTTCGACCGGTACATGGTCCTTGTAGATCAGCGATCCCCAGGTGGTTCGCAAGTCCCTGGTCGGGTTCAGATCCTTGATGCCGACCGGCAAGCCATGCAACAGGCCCAGATCCTCACCATCGGCTACGGCTTTTTCTGCTGCTTTCGCGTTGGCTTTCGCTGCAGCTTCATCCATGGCGACAACGGCGTTGAGCGTACCATTGGTCTCGGAGATGCGTTCAAGACAGGAGTCGAGAAGCTCAACGGGTGAAAGGGCATTGATGCCGATCAGGCGGCGCGCTTCCACGGCGCTGAGATCACAGGGTTTGGTCACTTTGGTTCCTTTCCTTATGTCAGGCTGCGCGTGGCGGGACATCACCCGCTCCGATGTCCCAGTACAGTCCGGTCATCACGTCCAGAGCCGACCGGCACACCGACATCAGCACATGTTCATCAGGCGCATGCTGTGAACACGATGTGTAGGAGTGCGGCAGCCAGATCGCAGGCAGATCCAGATCATCGGTGAAGATGTCATTGCAGATGGAACCGCCCATGGACGGCACAATGGCGGGCTTTGAGTTTGTGGAGCGCTGCACGGAGTTGCGGACAAACATGGCCCACGGGTGATCAGGTTCGGTGCGGGTCGCCTTGAACTCGCCGTCGTTCGAGGCAGGCGGCGGTGTCACTTTAACGATGCCGAAACCGGCCTTGTCGAGGTGGGCCTGCAGTAAGGAGATAATGTTGTCAACATCGGTGCCGGCCACGAAACGAAGCTGGCAATTGGCTGACGCCATTGGCGGAATGGCATTGACCGGACGCCCCGGTGTGCCGGTTGAATAGGCCAGCACATTGAATACATTGGCGGCGTAAACACGCTGCGGCGGTGTCAGGTCCGGTTCTCCCCACCATGTGTCGATGCTCGGTCCGCTCTCGCCGCCATCGATTTCAATATCATCCAGAACGTCGCGTACAGAATCCGTCATGGCCGGTGATTTGAGGCCGTCAACCAGAAGCTCGCCCTTTGGCCCGACAATGGTTGCGATGGCATGGGCGAGAATAATGCCGGGATTGGCCAGCAGCCCGCCCCAGTTGCCTGAATGATGGCCGCCCTCCCTGAGATCGCAGACAAGGTCCAGGTTTACCGCACCACGGCAACCCAGGGACAGGGTCGGGCGCTCCGGTGTCACACGCGGCCCGTCAGAGGCGATAAACACGTCGGCGACAAAGTCCGGCTTATTGGCCCTTACCAGTTCGGCCAGGCCCTTTGATCCGGCTTCCTCGCCCATTTCGATCAGGAATTTCGCATTGAAGCCAAGCTGGCCGCGTTCTTCCAGTACGGCGCGCATGGCAGCCATATTGATTGTGTGCTGGGCCTTGTTGTCAGCCGTGCCGCGACCGTACAGCCTGTCGCCATCCCTGGCCGTTACCCAGGGTCCGTCGCCCCTGGTCCACTGATCATCAAGCCCACGGATCACGTCGCCGTGCCCATAACCTAAAACTGTCGGCAATGACGGGTCTTCAAGCCGGGTCGCGAGAAGGGCAGGTGCCTGGCCGGCGATCGGATTGTCATAGCGCTTGACAGTGAAGCCCATGGCTTCAAAGGCAGGGGTCATTTCGGTGTCGAGATACTTGTGAAGGTGCGGCATGCTTTCGGGCAATTTCTGGCTCTCGGTGCGATGCGCGACACGGGTTGCCAGTTCGGTTTCGAAATTGCCGCCGTCAATGTAGTTTCGGATGCGATTTATCGCGCCTTCACGGCTGCCGGTTTCGCTCATGATGCCAGCTTTCCCTTTCCTTCATTCTCGTCATACAGGTGACATTCAACATGACCGTCGCCAAATGGTATTTTTCGAGGCGCTATGGTTGAACAGTGCGGCAATGCCTTTATGCAGCGTGGATGGAACCGGCAGCCTGACGGCATGTCCAGCGGGTTAGGATAGGCCGCTCCCAGGTGCGTGTCGGGGACGCCAAGGCTCGGATCCGGTGTCAGGACCGACTCCAGCAGTGCCTTTGAATAGGGATGCTTCGGTGTATCGAACAATGTGCCTGCATCTTCTTCCTCGACAATGCGGCCGAGATACATGACAGCCACTCGCGTAGCCATATGTTCGACAACCGCCAGATTGTGGCTGATCACCAGATAGGTCAGGCCGAGTTCTTCCCTCAAGTCCTGCAGCAGGTTGAGGATCTGGGATTGCACCGACACATCCAGCGCCGACGTCGGTTCGTCACAGATGACGATACGCGGGCGGTTGATGAGGGCGCGGGCAATGGCCACGCGCTGACGCTGGCCGCCGGAAAGCTGACTTGGATAGTTGTTGTAGACGCGCCGCGGCAGTCCGACGAGTTCCATGATTTCGTCTGCCCGTTTGCGCCATGTGCCGGGGTCCTTGTCGCCCTGCACCTTGAGCGGCAACGTGATGATGCTGCCAATCGACTTGCGCGGATTGAGAGACGAATAGGGGTCCTGAAAGATTGGCTGAACGGTTTGCGCAATGCGCAACCGGTTCATTGTCTCGATCGGGTTTCCGTCAAGCTCGAGGGAGCCGGATGTCGGGGGCAAGAGACCCAGCAGCATTTTGGCGAGCGTGGTCTTGCCGCAACCGGATTCACCGACAAGGGCCAGGACTTCACCCTGGCGGATGCGTAAATCTATGCCATTGACCGCATGCAACGGCCGTTTGGGTTTCATGAACCCGCCGGAAATCATGAAGGTGCGGGTGACGCCCTTGGCTTCCAGCACTATGTCGTTCATGAGGCAGCCCCTTCCGTTTCGCGAGGTGCCGATCCGGCGCCTTGCGTCAGCAGGCAGCGGCTGAGATGGCCTGGCTGCGCGGTCGGCAGAAGGTCGATGTTTCCGGTCTTGCAGGCCTCGTGCACCTGCGGACAGCGGCTGGCGAAATGACATCCGCTCATATGACCGACCAGAGATGGCACGATACCGGGGATAGCTCCGAGGCGTGCGCCGCGTTTGGTCTTGCCGGGAATTGGAATGCAGTCCAGCAGGCCGCGCGTATAGGGGTGTTGGGGCGCGTTGAATATCTGTTTGGCGGTTCCCGTCTCGACCACCTGGCCGGCATACATGACCGCGACCCTGTCAGCGATGCGGGCCACCACGCCGAGATCGTGGGTGATCAGGATCATGCCCATCTGGAATTCGCGTTGCAGATCGGCGAGCAGGTGCAGGATTTGCGCCTGAATGGTAACATCCAGGGCCGTGGTCGGCTCATCTGCAATGATCAGGTCCGGGCCGCACATCAGCGCCATGGCGATCATGACCCGTTGCCGAAGCCCGCCAGACAGTTGGTGCGGATACTGGCCGAGACGGCCCGCTGCTGCGGTAATGCCGACCTTTTCCAGCAGGTAGATGGCACGCTCGCGCGCTTGCGCCTTGGATACGTTGCGGTGGCGCTGCAGCGCCTCGGCCAACTGGTTGCCGATGGTGTATGCCGGGTTGAGCGATGTCATCGGTTCCTGGAAGATCATGCTCATGCGATCTCCACGAATGTCTGACATGGCCCGTTCGCCAATGCGGAATACATTGTCGCCTGACAGTTGCATCTCATCGCAGGTGCGCTTTGCCTTGGTCGGCAACAGGTCCATGATCGCCAGCGAAGTAAGCGACTTGCCACAGCCTGACTCACCCACCACACACAGGGTTTCGCCGCGGTCCACATGCAGTGATACATCCTGCACCGGGCGCAGCATGCCGGTGGGAACCGGTATCTCGACATTGAGACGCCTGACTTCGAGAACGCGTTTGCTTTCGGAATGTGCCGGCATCAGTTGCGGTTCTCCGGAGCAGTTACATCACGGATACCGTCGCCGAGCAGATTGATCGACAGGACCAGGGCAAACAGCGCCAGGCCCGGAATGGTGATCAGCCAGGGATCAAAGAAGATCATGCCCTTGGCTTCTGAAATCATCAGGCCCCAACTGGGCTCGGGCGGTTGTACGCCAAGCCCGAGGAAGGACAGGGCTGCTTCCAGCAGGATCGCGTGCGCCATCTCAAGTGTTGCAATCACGATCAGATGATTGGTGATGTTGGGCATGACTTCGGTCAGCAGAATGCGCGGTGTCGAGCAGCCAAGGGCTTGCGCGGATGTTACAAAATCAAGCGCACGCACCTGTTGCGTCGCGCTTCTCATGACCACGGCAAAGCGGTCCCAGATCAGCAGGCCCAGCACCCATACCACCACCGTCAGGGACGATCCCACGATGGAGACCACTGCCAGGGCAACGAGAACGACCGGCATGGACAAGCGGGTGGTGATGATGAAATTGACCACCATGTCGACACGGCCACCATAGTAACCGGCCAGAACGCCAAGCGTCGTGCCGATGATTCCGGAGATCAGCATGGCGCCAAACCCGATGAGCAGCGAAATGCGCGCACCATAGAACAGCCGCGTCATGTAATCTCGGCCCAGGTGATCGGTGCCGAGCGGATGGTCCCATGTCGCCTTTACACTGTCGCTCCAGATTGGCGGGATCAGCTTGCGTGACAGGACCTGGTCGAACGGGTCGCCGGGTGAAATGTACGGCGCCAGCAGGGCCATCAGGAAGATGGCAATCAGGACAAAGGCACCGATCATGAACCCCCAATGGCTGAAGACGCGTTTCCGCATCATGGTGCCGGGAGACGGTTCCTGATGTCCGGTTTCTGCGGGTGCTTTTGCAGTGTCTATCGTCATCTCATGCCACCCGAATGCGCGGATCGAGGAAGGCGTTCAGCATGTCCGCCAGGAAGGTCAGCAGAATATAGAAAATGCTCAGGACCAGAACGATGGCCTGCATCATCGGCAGGTCGGCGCGCTGAATGGATTCCCAGGCAAGATACCCCAGCCCGTTGATGGCGAAGATTGTCTCGATCACGATGGAACCGCCGAGCATGAAGCCGAACTGCACCGCGGCCAGCGAGACGACGGGTATGATGGCATTGCGCAAAGCGTGCTTGAACAGCACCGTCATGGGACGCAGACCCTTGGCGCGGGCGGTGCGGATATAATCGGACGATAAAACCTCCAGCATGCCGGCGCGGGTCAGGCGCATCACAGCCGGTGTGAGATAATATCCCAGGGCCATCGACGGCATGATGAAGTTTTTCCAGCTGTCAGTCCCGGTGATCGGCAACAACCTCCAGGTGATCCCGAACCACAGGATCAGGGTCAGCGCGAACCAGAAACTCGGCATGGCCTGACCGACAACGGCGATGCTGAGGGCAATGCGGTCGATGATGGAATTGGGCCTGATGGCTGCAACCACACCGAGGGGAATTGCCAGCAGCAGGGCAAAGGCCAGTGAACAGGCACCGAGCAGCATGGTTGTCGGCAGGCGTTCGAAAATCACGCTGGCGACCGGCGCCTTCAGATAGTTGGAATGGCCGAGATTGCCCTGCAGCGCCTGCACCAGCCAACTGCCGTACTGCAGGATTATCGGCCGGTCGAAGCCATAGACACGGCGCACGTTTTCAATGTCTTCATTGCTGGCCCCTTCGCCGGCCAGCGCCACTGCCGGGTCACCGGACAGGTAGATCATCGAAAAGGACAATACGGACACTGTAATGGCAACAAGAACCGCCACACCGAGCCGCTTCAATGTGTAATAGAGCATCTCTACCTTGAAGGTTTACCCGGTCTGGCGTTGACGTCTCTGCTGATCTCACAAAGACCGCCAGAACACAGGCCGGGCATAAGTTCGTCCAGACTAGGCTAGTGGATCACTTCCACTTGGTGGTGTAAAAGCGCGGAATCTCGTCAGGTGTCGGTGAGAAATCCAGATCCTTCGACCACGCATAGTATTTGGCGTAGGTGAACATCGGCACCCAATAGGCCTCTTCAGCAATCCGGGTGAACGCCTTCTTGTACATGTCTGTGCGCTCAGCCGGATCAATCGAGTTGTCTGCAACGTCCAGATATTCCTTCACCTGGTCGTCCTTGGCGAGGTCGTCCGGGCCGTGTTTGAAGAAGTTGCTGACGATCGCCGATACATCCGGGATGGAATAGGATCCCCATGTCATGTGATTGATCGGCGTATTGCCCTTGCGCACCACATCACGCAAGGCGCGATACTGCATGAAGTTCAGCTTGGCCTTGATGCCCACATTGGCGAGGTCGCCGATAACCGCTTCGGTGAACTCACGCTCGCGGTAGGCATACAGGTCGAACTCAAAGCCGTTTTCATAACCGGCTTCCTTCAACAGGGCCTTGGCTTTTTCGGGATCATAATTATAGGTCGGAACATCCTGGGCACAGCCGAACTGATCCGGATGACAGGCTGACGGAATGACAACCGATGCCGGGCCCACCAGGTTCTTGGTGATCGATTCACGGTTGATCGCGTGCGAGAATGCCTGGCGCACACGCTTGTCCTTGAAGAATTCCTGGCCGGACTGACCGAGAACGTCGAAGGCAAGGTAGGACACCCGGAACGTCTTGGCGTTTTCCACGGTGATGGCGGGATTTTCGCCCATGCGTTCGGCCTGCTCTTTTGGAACATCCCAGATCCAGTCAAGACCGCCGGTGAGCAGTTCGGCAATTGCCGTGTTCATTTCCTTGATGGTACGGAACCGGATCTTGCCGATCTGTGGTGTGCCTTTTGGGCTGTCGGCGAAATAGGCGTCATTTTTCTCCATCAGGACATATTCGCCGGCCTTGATGTCGGACACCTTGTAGGGGCCTGTGCCGATCGGTTTTGCTGCCGCATAGTCCGGCTTACCATCAGCTTTTTTGGGCACATTGTCGTAATGACCCGACGGCATCATGTTGACGGCATTCGCCAGGTAGGCGAAGGCAGGCGGGAAAGGCTTCTTCAGGTTGATCCGGACCGAGTGCGGCCCGAGCTTTTCAGCATTCTCGATCCAGCTGACATTGCGATAGGTCAGAACGCCATTGTCCTGATTGGACACGTGATTGAGCGTGTAGACAACGTCATCGGCGTCAAAATCGGTTCCGTCGTGGAATTTCACGTCATCGCGAAGTTCAAACTCGATGGCCTTGTCGCCGTTCCATTTCCAGCTCTTGGCCAGCAACGGTTTGAATTCACCGCTCTCGATGTCCCGGAACACCAGGCCGTCCCAGCCCATCTGTCCCATGATAACCAGCATTCGGGTGTTGTTGTAGTAAGGGTCAACAACAGCCACTTCGCGGCTTGATGCCCAATTCAGGGTGTCATCGGACTTGCCGGCTTCTGCATTCTGCGTGATGGCGAGCGATAATGCTGCAACCCCTAAGGCAAACATCGATTTGGGTAATTTCATAGGTACTCCTGGTCCACAGTTCACTAGGTTGACGTTGTCCTGAGCCCTCATTCTCAAGCCGTGAGTTGCCGAGTGTCCAACGTTCACTCGGTTAGCGCAAGCCCACAGGGTGGAAAATCTGAGACTGCCATCACTGGTTGCAATGCTGGAATTCCGAGCTTGCGTGGCTTGTCGATTGACGCAATGCTTGCGACCTGTTTCCAGCCGCGCCACCCGGCGCCTTTCCCGAAAGATGACTTGCTTGTCTGACCCACAGACGACAACTGCGGTGCCCGGCATCCGCAATGACCCTGTTGCCGGGGCCATCTGGATGCTTGTGTCATGTGCGCTGCTTGCGGGCGTGGCAGCGCTTGGCCGCTACCTGACCAGCGTTGACGTGCATCCGTTCCAGGTGGTGTTCCTGCGGGTTCTGTTTGCGTTTGTCACCATGCTGCCACTGCTTGCGTTTCGTGGCAGGGAGCTGTTTCGCACTGACCAGCCGAAGATCTACATCTGGCGTGTGATCAGTGCGACTATTGCCATGACCACATGGTTTTCCGCACTGGCCCTGCTGCCGGTCGGCGAAGTGACGGCGATCAGCTTTCTGACCCCCATCTTTGCAACCATCGGTGCGGCGCTGTTTTTGAGCGAGGTGGTCAGGGTCAGGCGCTGGATTGCAACCCTGGCCGGGTTCGCCGGGGTGCTGATCATTCTGCGGCCGGGTTTCGAAAACCTGAGTGCCGGTGCATTGCTTGCCGTCGTGTCAGCCTTCGCCATGGGGGTGACATCGATCATCCTGAAGCACATGACAACAAAGGATGATCCTGACAAGATTGTCTTTATATCGACCACGCTGCTGGTGCCGATGACCAGTGTCGCAGCGGTTTTTGTGTGGGACAGCCTGACATATCAGCAATGGCTGCTGCTGTTTGTAATGGGCCTCATAGCGACCCTGGGTCACGTGACTCTGGTCCGGGCATTTGCCGCGACCGAGGCTTCCATCGTTGTCGGGTTTGATTTCGCCCGGCTGCCGTTCGCGGTGCTGTTCGGTTATCTGGCGCTGGGCGAACTGATTGACATCTGGACCTGGGTCGGGGCAGGGGTCATTTTTGTTTCGACGGTCTATATTGCCCGGCGTGAAGCGCGGTTGAAGCGCCAGACGGCCGTGGCCGGTGTTGGCGTGCCGTCACCTCGGTCGTGAATCGCATGTCGCATGACCTGTATTGCCGGCTTTGCCTGGTTGGCTAGGCGCAATAATTGCCTGATCAGACTTTTTGCCTAGGCGTGTTACCTGACTGGCGCGGCCAGCTTTGCAATACACATGATTAATTATCACCTCAATAATGATTATTAAGCGTTTGTCTCATTTTAAATTGAATCTTAAAATGATGCCACGGTTCCACTGATCGCCGTTGTCCTGAAGAGAGGGACTGTTTTGGTTCGGGATGAGTGCATTCTGATCGGTATATTTGGGAAGGAAACATCCTCATGAATATCGCTGAAAATATCAAGCGCGTCCTGCTTGGCCTTACACTGTCGGCAGTAGTGCTGGTGCCAGGCACAAGCCTGCGCGCCGACACCGGCGGCGTCAACGCCGGCGTGTTGACTTGTGTCGTTGATGGCGGCGTGGGTTTGCTGGTCTTCTCAAGCAAGCAGATGGACTGCGAATTTGCCTCTGTAGACGGTCGAACTGACCTTTACACCGGCAATGTCAAGAAATTTGGCCTGGATGTAGGCATAACCGGCAAGAGCTATGTCAAATGGGTGGTGTTTGCGCCAGTAGGCCGGCCGCGCGCAGGCGGGCTTGCCGGGACTTATGTTGGCGTGTCTGGAGAAGCCACGGCTGGCGCAGGTGTTGGAGCCAATGGCCTGGTCGGCGGCTCTGACCGTACCTTCTCGCTGCAGCCGTTCAGCGCGTCGATACAGACCGGCCTGAACCTCGCTCTTGGCGTTGGCTCGATGACATTGGAAGCTGTCGACTGAAAGCAGAACGGGTAGAGAAAGTCCGCTTTGCTCAATAATCAGGGATCAAGGGGGAGTCGGAGTTAAAGGGGGAGACTGAACGGTTGTACGACATGTGACGCCCGGATCCGCCTCAAAATTCTGACTCCACCGCACACTCTGCAAAGGCAACGAGCGCTGCATCAACCAAACTGGTGTGCAGTGCCCGTGAGCCCCGTATTCGCGGCAGTCCCATGCATGTTGTATGGTTCGGCCAACGGAGCAAGCCTGATCCCCACGAACTAATCTGTCGCTCAGGCCCGTTTGTTGTCCAGAGGAGGTGACGAGATGGCTCAAGCGATCCGTGCCGAAGCAGAAGATGCCGCGTTTGATGAGATGGCTGGCCTGGTGGCGGCGGGCAACGTGGCCAAAATCGAGAAGAAACTTGATACACTGAACGCCAGTGATACGGCCCGCATGTTGCTGTTGCTGAACAATGAACAGCAACAGCAGCTGCTTGAGCTGCTCAACCCGGAAGCCGCCGCCGATATCGTTGAAGAACTGCCGGATGAACAGGCCGCTGATGTTGTCGAACGCCTGACAGTGGAAAGCGCCGCCCACATTCTCGAAGAGATGGATCTCGATCAGAGCGCCGACATCATCAACGAGCTTGATGATGACGACGCGCATCACATTCTGTCGC
>Ga0316191_10003955_pt1 | contig 11008 bp, 10 predicted proteins | sample Eddworburr2cm_MG_FD_204928 | JGI IMG/M metagenome (GOLD analysis project Ga0316191, IMG submission 204928) | Coastal sediment microbial communities from Maine, United States - Eddy worm burrow 2 cm | ecosystem: Environmental > Aquatic > Marine > Coastal > Sediment | place: USA: Maine... | reverse complement strand
CTGTCTTCACAGCTCAAATGACGGTATGTTTCCACTGCAACACTCCTCTGGTTCTTCCAACCGACCTGATATCATATCAAGTCTGGGGTGTTGCACTTCGTTCTGGAATTCAAGCAGAGGAGAACTGGTTGCCCATCAATCGCGGGGATGAAGAAATCGATCTGCAAATGCGCATCTATGCCTTGGATATCGAGGCATACAAAAAGTAAACGCTAACACAGTCGGAAAAGATCGAGTAACATCAGCTACTCATGCCTGTGCACCCTGCTGCAGGCATGGGACCGGCCTTCAGACCGGCGACCAGAAGTGAACACCCCACGCGGACCTTGAGCCTCATGCGCAGATTTTTTCTTGACCCATTGTTTCAATTCTTCGCAGCAGGCGCGGTGATCTTCGCCGTCTACCTGCTGTTTCCAGATGACACCAACCAATCCGCCAATGACATTACCGTATCCCTTGCCGAGCAGAGCAATATCGTCGCGCTGTTCCAGAAAACATGGAAACGCTCGCCGACGCAGGCTGAGTTCGACGGCCTTATCGAGGCCCGCATCCAGGAAGAACTCCTCTACCGTGAAGCAATTGCGATGGAACTTGACAAGGATGATGTCATCATCCGCCGCAGGTTGGCCCAGAAGGTCGACTTCATCGTGGACGACATGGCAGCCAAGCGGACACCGACGGACGTGGAGCTTGCAGCTTTTCTCAAGCAGAATGAAGATCGCTATGTCGTCGAACCTGTTTACAGCTTTAGACAGGTCTTTCTCAGTCCGGACCGTCGTGGCCCGAACCTTGTCGAAGATGCGCAAGCTATGCTTGCCGAGCTCAAACGTGGCGCCGATCCTGATGTCCTCGGCGATGTCAGCATGCTGCCGCGGGATATCGAGCGCAGCACCTTAACAGGTGTGTCGAGCACGTTTGGCGAGGAATTTTCAAAATCCCTGAACGATCAGCCGACCGGCAGCTGGAGCGGCCCGGTCAAGTCCAGTTATGGCGCCCATCTCGTCTATATCAGTACCAAAGAGCAGCAGCGCACTCCCTCGCTAGAACAGGCCCGGACACGAGTTGAACGGGATTGGCGCGAAGAACAGCGCAAGCTCGCCCGCAAGCAGTACATCAAGTCGCTTGCCGACAAGTACATCATCAACGTCGAAAAGCCGGCCGGTGACACCAAATGACAGCCCTGGCAGCTTTTCTGACACTGTTGTTCGGGTTATTTGCGGCCAGCCCTGCCCCGGCCCATGAAACCCGGCCGGCCTATCTCGAGATCAAGCAGACAGACACTGACATGTTTGACCTGCTCTGGAAGACACCCAAACGCGGCAATGCCATTATGAAGCTGAATGTCATCCTGCCGGATACCTGCAACGATACCCGCCCTCCCCTAATCGCAGCGGACGCTGCCGCCCAGGTGCTGCGGCGGACAGTGCAATGCGTTGGCGGCCTTTCCGGCCGGGACATCAGGATTAACGGCCTGCGCCGCACACTTGTGGAAACGATTGTGCGCGTTGAATCCCTTGAGCGCGATGCCCAGACAATGCGCCTGATGTCCGGCACCGATACCTTCACAGTTGCCGGCCCATCCAGCCTGTTCCAGGTGGCGGTTGCTTATGGCCTGCTTGGCATTGAGCACATCCTTAGCGGCTTCGATCACCTGTGCTTCGTGCTCGCCTTGATGCTGCTGATCGACAATCTGCGCCGGCTGGTCTGGTCGATAACGGCCTTCACGCTGGCCCACTCAATGACACTTGCCGCTGCAACGCTGGGCTACGCATCTGCGCCCCCTGGCCTGATAGAAGCCTTGATCGCCTTGAGCATTGCAATTGTCGCGGCTGAAGTCATCTGGGTGCAGCGAGGATTGCTCGACAAGCAAGACCGGCCGCGTCGCGGGGCTGGAAACTCTTGGGTGATTGCCTTCAGTTTCGGACTGCTGCACGGGTTTGGCTTTGCCGGCGCATTGTCTGCAACCGGCCTTCCGTCAGACGCAATCCCCACCGCACTGCTGTTCTTCAACATCGGTGTGGAGTTGGGGCAGCTGACTTTCGTTGCCAGCATCCTGGCGCTTGGCTTTCTCATCGGTCGCCTCAGCCCGTTTCTGCTGAATCCGGCAAGGCTGGCTGCCACCTATGGCATTGGAATCCTGGCTGCCTTCTGGACCATCCAGCGCACGGTATCGATGGTGATGTGAGGTAAAATTCCTTGAGGCTGACAGAACGCTAAACCTGGGTGAAGAGGAACACGCAATGGCATTGAAACATGTTGCTGGCCGCTGGCTTGCAGGCGCCGTGGGCGCGGTGATCGCCAGTAGCGTGGCAACGGGTGGCGAAGTACCCGAAGGCCGGCAGTCGATGGTAAGCCTTGGTGGCCGCCTGTACGACAATCACTGGTTGGACCTCAATATCACCCCACCCGACACGCGGCACCCGAGGTATCCGGACAGCAGCAATACGCCGTCTCCACAGACATGGCGCTGCGTTTCCTGCCATGGATGGGACTACCGTGGTTGGCAGGGCACGCTCGGCCGCGGTTTTCAAGACAGCACCCGCTTTGTGAGCCTGCGCCCGAGCGATGGCGCATCCAACAAAGCGATTCTGGCGAAACTCAAATCCGAAACGCACAAGGACATGCTCTCCGCACTTTCACCCGAACAGCTGGACGCCCTTGTCATGTTCGTCAGCGCCGGTCAGCACGATACATCGCAAGGCCTGGTGAACGGCAAATCCACTGGCAACGTCGATCGCGGCAAGGACATTTTTGAAGGCGCCTGCGTGTCCTGCCACCAGGCTGACGGAAAGGCCTACATCGAGGGCGAACCCGGCGATCAACCCTCCTTGGGATGGGTGGCCAACAACCGGCCGGAACAGGCCCTGCACAAGATCAAGAACGGCGTTCCGGGTGCCGACATGTTGTCCTTGCGATTTCTGCCGCACAGCGACCTTCTGGACTTGCTGGCCTACCTGCAGACACTTGACCGCTAGGCTCGGCTCAAAAGCCGCCGATTATCAGGGGTAGCCGGCCGTCAGCCTTTCGGCGTATACCAGATCGGCGACGTATAGGCGCGGTCTTGGATCGAGACGGGCGCTCCTTCAGGCAGTTTTACACCAAAGAACTTGGCGTCATAGGTGGTCCAGCGCGGTGTTGGGATCTCTATGACACGCACATAGTAGAAGGCGCGTTCGTCTGCCTTGAAGTCTGGATCCGTCCAATGGGACAGCAGCAACGGCGCGCCGATGGTGTTCTTGTAAGTGGCGCGGGCAGCATCCACCGTGTTACCGATCGGCGGCAGTTTTCCATCAACTCCCAGCTTACGATCGCCGGACCATACGACGTCGTAGACCTTTTCCTGCAGTTCGCCCTTTGCATCCATCCAACCCTTGACCACCTGCACCCGGTCGATATTGGCACCATCGACATCGCGCAAGGCGCGGATCAGCAGGGATGGCGCTTGACCTTTGGGGGCTTGGGAAAGGTCGCCACCCATTGGCACGCCCTTCTGATAACCGTACTTGGCAAAGTCGTGCCGCTGCACGTCATCGGCCACGAAATCGTAGCCAGCGAAGACCCGCACCAGCAGGCGTGTGCCCGTGGTCGCATAAACTTCCTTGCGCGCCATGGCATCCCACAACGCCTCGCGCGTGTTGTCCGTCGCCCATACGGCGGCGAGGCCGGAAGCACTGCTTTCCCAAGCTCGGTTCTGCTGAGCCGGGTCGTCGGAAAACCGGCCAGTGATAACCTCGGTGAAGCGGTCCGGATTTGCGGACGGCTCAAGCGGGCTGATCTTGCCGAAGAAATTATCCTCAGTCGTTGTCGACAGTGCGGTGTGGGAATCCGTCGACCCAATCATGCCAAACTTGAATGGGTTTGCTCCCAGCTTCGTTTCATATGCCAACCCGCGCTTGAGCGCTTCGCGCGCATACTCGCGCGGCAACATTTCGGCGGTGTGCTTTGTGACACCAAACGATCCTTTGTCCCATGTTTCAAAGTCCGCAAACTCGTCATTTGGCGACAATGCCGGATGAGCCTCCCCGTCGCCCTTCATCTGGGTGACTTCATACAGCCGCTCATAGCGCATACGACGCTCGGCATAGTCGCGGTCAAGCGGCTTCTTCGAGGAGAATGTCACATCGTCGAACATCAGCCCGCTGGACAGGTTGCCGTTGTGCGCGATTGCCAGCAGTTGGGCGCCTGTCCGCTTCTCGGCATCACTCATCCACTGCCACAGTTCCTCAGGATCCTGCGTGTCATACTGCGAGATGGGTATGACCTGGTCAGCAGTGCTCTTGCCATTCCTGAAAACGATGTTGCGATGGAGATTGTTACCGTCTGGGCTCGATGTCCATTCAAAGCCGATAAGCGCTGTAAACTTACCCGGCTGGTTGTATTTCTCCGCAGCGGCAGTCAGGCGTGCCCACATGGATCGCGTGAGTTCTTCATTCCCCTTGAGGGGATCCTTCCGGGTATTCATGCCTTCACCCCAGGCCAAGTATGCACCGGCGCCGTCGCCGCTCTTGACCATGTCATGGATCTTGCGACCCCACGCTACTTTCAGCAGATCCGGACTGGATTCGCTGATCATTGGCGCGAGCCCGAGGTTTTCTGAATGATCAGCAACCACCAGAAAGTCCAGCGGCCGCTGCAACCGCGCACGCACACCGGTATTGGAGATCACCTCCCTGCCAAGCGCAAACTGATAGGCCTCTTCAGGCCCCAGCCGGGTGCCGAACATGCCGGCATCGGTGGAGTACGAGGTGTGGAGGTGGGTATCGCCGAAGTAAACACGGTCGGGGTAGCCTTGATCAAGATAGGGTGAATACTCCTTGCCCCCCATGTGGGTCTCGGCGGGGTCCGCGTAGGTGCCATAGACATCCTGCGCTTGGCCAGTGCCGGCGTTCAATGTGAGGCAAAGAGCAGAAGTTGTAAGCAGTGCGCGCAGTTTCATTTGTGTTTCCTTCATTACTAGGGCCTGTGGAGATTTCATGTTCTGGTGGGTGACTATTGGATGAGAGAGAAGCAATCGGACGCGCCAGTCAGACAGCCTTCGTCCACATACGCTATTCCCAAAATCATTATGACGGCCGCACCAAAGCAAAACAAGAATACAATACTAAAAAGACTATCAAGCATTGGATGTACATGCTTATCGTGAAAATACATCGCGATGCACCAACTCACTAAGCCCGCCGTGAGAAAAGCGACAACTACAGCCAGCCCAATCATCAAGGGTGTCATTATTTCGTTTTCCGCTTCACATGATCTAACACCTTCATATACAGCGGTTTCTTCATTTAGAGTAGAGACGGCCCACGATGCCTTCCAGAATACGCGCAATTATCGAGCAAACCGGGCTGTCAGGTGCCTAAATTGTCCGCATGATTCCTGCTGCTCGTCCTTCAGAATTGAAATGACTCAAGCACTGCAGTAAGCCTGAGAAACCGCAAGGTACATTCACGTCAGGCACTACTTCAGCCTAATCGACAGCCCTGAAAGATTCAGTGAAGCGTCTAGGCCAACTTGGGTCCCTCTGAGAACAAGCTGAACGCCCTTTGAGTTTTTGGCGACAAGGTTGTCAGCTCCGCCACCTATAGCCATCGATGCTCCGACGCCTGAATATGCCCCCTCGATATCAGTGATTTCATTAAGATTTCGAACTTCTCCCGCGAGACTTACTTTGGACACTCCAATCACAAGGCCCGCGCTAAGACCTCCGATTTTCACAGGGTAATTTTTACCGTCGCAGGTAAGAGTGCCACTGCCGCCTGAACCGCCAACAACAAACCCCCCCTTCGTAAACTGCAAACTAATCTGGCAGGCCATTTGTGCTTGTACAGGTGCAGCATACATAAACGCCACAGTAGCCAACAAGGCAGCAATCGGCGCAAACTGTGAAGTCAGTCGGGTAAGGATGTTCATGGCAATCTCTCCTCGTGTTCGTTGAGCGAAGGGGCAACTCGGACCACATAACCCTCCTGTGAATATTAACACGTGCTGATCTGAACTTGTACGCTATCAACTTTTCGTTGCCATTGACCTAAATCAAATCAAGTAACTGTTATTCCCTCCGCCCTCGCTGGCGTAGATAGATGTCGGGTAGCCGAGATCGTCAACGACATCCTGCGTGATATATCGCCCGAGTTTGCGGCGACGTATTCGCCGATTGACCGCACGTGCCATCTGGCCCGGTCAATTGCCTCGTCCATCCACAATTTGTTCACCCGTTCTCAACACCGCCGCCCATTGCTTGCCATCCCGTGACAAATCAACCGCCAGATGGCAAGATTAAATTCGGCTGAACATTTCTCTCGGAAGGACCGCATGAGTAAACTCAAGGTGCTTTTCATTTCGCTGGCTATGATGGTGTCGTTTGGGGCCGCGCCGGTGCTGGCAGTGAAATGCGGCAACAACGGCGCCGGTTTCGAGGGTTGGAAGAAGGCATTCGCCGCCGAGGCCAAGGCCAACGGCATTAACATCCGGGCGATTTCGGCCTTGATGAAGTCAAGCTACGCAACGAAGACGATTCACGCAGACCGCAACCAGAAGAGTTTCAAATACTCGTTCGACAAGTTCATGCAGGTGCGCGGCGCTGCCACCATCGTGAATCAGGGCAGATCCCTCAAGCGCAAACATTCGGCGTTGTTCAAGCGCATTGAGGCTCAGTATGGAGTGCCGGCGGGGCCGCTCATTGCGATCTGGGGCATGGAAACGGCCTTCGGGCGTTTCACCGGCAACCAGAATGTGCTCTTCGCTGTGGCGACACTCGCGTACGACTGCCGCCGCACCGAATTCTTCACTGAACATCTTTACCACATGCTCCGCCTTGTGGGTTCCGGTCGGGTATCGGCGAATGCCAAGGGTGCCATGCATGGTGAACTTGGCCAGACCCAGTTCATGCCCAAGAGCATCGCTCTGTACGGCGTGGGCAACCTCAATACTCGTGAAGGGGCACTCGCCTCCACCGCCAACTTCCTGAAGGCCCATGGGTGGAAGCGTGGTGCCGGCTACCAGCCGGGGCAGCACAACTTCAGAGCGATCCAGGGTTGGAACGCTGCCAGCGTGTACCAAAAGGCCATCGCCATAATGGCCAGGCAAATCGATGGCAACTGAGTGGACTTGCCTGTTTTCGTAAAACCTATCGGCCCATGGCAGCATGAGAGCCGCACCGGTTTCGCGGCCCGGACATATGGCACCGAACAGATAGGCATTGTTATATCGTCGACTGTGAACTACCCGATTTTGGCTGATTGATTGAATATCAGTGCCCAGCATATTTGAAGCCAAAGAGCCCTGATCCACTTGAGGATAAGGCGGAAGTTGTATCCGGCGGCGGCGAGGATGGGGTTGATGGCATCACCCTGGTTGTGAGAGAGGTAATTGCGGTTCATTCTGTGGCCGGACTTGAGATGGCCAATGACCGGTTCGACAGCGGCCCTGCGTTTCATCTGGCGTTTGATGGCTGGTGTGACGCGGCGTTTCTGGCCTGCGGTGAAGACCTTGAACTTGTGCTTGAGGCAGGCATTGTGGCCCTTGTATCCAGCATCTGCCAGGATGCGATCAAGGTTAGCACCTGTGAGCCGCTCGATGTCAGGCAAGATGGTTTTGAGCGTGTCTTCACCACGAAGACCATCCAGCACAATGCGGATCTTCTCCTCAGCCGAGTACTGCTTGCGGGTCGCGCGACGGATGTCTTTGACAACCTGTTCGGCAGACTTCTTGCTGTTCAAATGCTTCGTTCTCATCTTCGATCCCTCCTGATCGTGACGAGATCAAAACACTCCTTAAATCACAACATAATTTTGGTGACATAGGCGCTGACGCCGGACAGTGTATGGTAAAAGAGCCGTCAGTGTTTGGTTTGCCCGTAACGCTGTTGACGCTGTAGAGACCTACTTCATTTTTCTCAAAATAACCGTCGCGATTGTAGACGCTTACCGACCAGAAAGCGTCAACGGGCACGTCTTTGATTTGGAGTTGGTAAGCGCCAACTGGGAGATTTGGCTCGACGTTGAGATAGTAAGCCTCCTGTTCAGGCAGGCCAGCCCAACCCCACGCCGTGCCTAAAAGGTGGCGCACCTGGTCGACATCTTCCTTCTTGCCGAATGTCCTGCGCGTATCAGGAACTCCTCTGCCCAATTCAATTAAAGGATCGTAGGTAGCTTTGTATAGTTCGAGTGTGGCTGATGGCATATGTTCGGGATTATATTAGAATTCTAGCATAGTTGGGCAAATCCCGCCATCGGACGAGCTGGTAAAACCAGTTCATCAAAACCATTGCGACATCCATTCCTACTTAAAGAAAAAGCCCCCCGTAGAGGGCTAGTGAAGTTCAATGGCTTCGATGCCTGAACTATCCATGAAGGCAGCCAGGATCTGCAGTTGATGCGGTGTGACTATCTCAGTGAGGAAGCACACCGCATTGTCGATACCATTCTGATTGGCAAGCAGAACGTCCAGAGGATCCCGCATCAGTACTAACTCCCCTTCCCCAATACGATTGGCGTTGAAGATGTGCTCTTCCGGTCTGAACCCGTTGGGAAAGATCAAGGTTGGGCTGTCTTGAGTAACGGTGCGCCCGCAATAGGCCACCAGGTTGCCATTCCAGTCGTGGATTGGAATAGCAAGCCTGCCCCGCATAATCCCCTTCGCCGCATACCCTGCACCAAACGAAACGCAGGTTTCTTCCTCGAGCCCCAACTCCAGCACCGCTTCGTGGCCGGGCTGCAGATAGGTTAGAGGCCGAAGGCTTCTGACGTCCTCCTTGCTCCTCTCCTCGGGAACTGTTCCGGAACTGGTACTCTTCCTAGGAACAGTACTAGTACTTGTACTGTTCCTCTCTGCCAGGAACTCGGCTGCGTCCTTCATGCTGCAATCGCGGATGTGCGCGACAAAGGCAATGACATCGCCGCCAACACGTCCCCCAAAGCAATAGAAGGCACGCTTGGCTGGTGTCACCACCAGTGCTCGCTCGCCACCTGACTTACAGATCGGGCATAGACCGCGCCATTGCCCGTTGCGTTCTTTCAGTGAAAGTCCGAGCTGCTCAATTGCCTGCTCGATAGGCACCTGCTCCTTGACGGTCGCAAAGTCGATGTAGGTCATGTGGATATCTCCCAATGTACAACTCCTGATTGAATTATACTGGACGGATGGACAGCCAAGATGCAGATATCAACACGTCTAAGTGTCTGTCCGAGGACTTTTTGAATCAACGGTATCGTTTAGTGGATTTAGCCTTGCGGGTCGGGAATCTGTTGTGATTTCTTGTCTGGCACCGATTCGAGAAGGGAGGCCCCAGGCGTTCACCGCAGTGTCATCAGTTGATGGTCACGGATCACGCCAAGCGGTAATTTTCTTCCCTCGTCGTCATGGCCCAGATGGTACGGGCCATTTTGTTTGCCAAGGCAACGGCGGCAACCATGCGCGGCTTGCACCCCAGCATGCAGCCACGCTATGACTGGTGCGCCGACATATTCTTTGCAGCTGTAACAATCGCAGCAACCGTAATTTTCTGGCTCAATTAATGAGTCCTGACCCTAGCTACTACCTGTACCTTGCGATAGCTTGGTCTGGTCATGTTTCGTCCTTTGATCATAGTTGCCTGTCTAGTCATCGTTTTTGCGGGATTGAAGGTTGCCGCCTCGCTCGTGGTGCCATTCTTGTTGTCGGTATTTCTGACAATTCTTCTGTCACCGGCCTTTTTCAGGTTGAAGCAAGCCGGCCTTCCAAGTCCCCTCGCACTCGTGCTAATCATCGCCGTACTGGCAGTACTGTGTGTGCTTGCAATCACTGTAGTGAGAGCTTCGCTCGACCAATTCATTCAAAATCTACCGACCTATCAGGAGCGTCTGAACCAGGAACTCGGTACTTTAATCGCTTGGCTGGCTGGGCACGGTCTAGAAGATCCTGCATCGATTTTTGCAGAGTATCTTAATCCGCAATTTGCGATGAGCTATGCAGGCACGATTGCTCGTGCACTAACTGGCACCCTCGGTCAGATTCTTCTGATCTTTATCATTACATCCTTCATGCTCGTTGAAGCAGGAAGCTTCGACAGAAAAGTAAAGGCTATTACCGGCGACACGAATGCCGGCGCAAACCACCTGACACGAAACGTCCAGGCAGTTAGGCGCTATGTATCGTTAAAGACAATCATGAGCATCCTGACGGGCCTGCTCGTTAGCCTGTGGCTTTGGGTGCTCGGGATTGAAAACGCATTGTTCATGGGCTTGCTGGCATTCTTTCTGAACTACGTGCCGAACATTGGATCAGTCGTAGCAGCCATTCCCGGAGTTCTGCTCGGTCTGATTACTCTTGGCCCTGCCATGGGCATCGTAACGGCAATTGGATACATGGCAATTAACGTGGGGGTATCCAATGTCATCGAACCGCGTTTCATTGGCAACGAGCTTGGCATATCGCCTCTAATTATTTTGCTCTCCCTGGTGTTCTGGGGCTGGCTGCTCGGTCCAGTAGGAATGCTGTTGAGCGTTCCATTGACGATAGTTGTGAAGGGTATCCTTGAGAATGCAGAAGGCACCAAGGCGATCTCCATCCTGCTTGGTTCCCCGCCTAAGCACTGACCTGCACTTGCGCCAGTCGTTTGATCTCGCCTGATGGCACATAGCGGCCGATTTGAGAGTTCGGATAGATGGTCCGTTAGATGTGAGCATGTTTCACTTAGATGGAATCGTTTGACCGGTTTTCTGCGTTTGCTGGCAAGGCACGGTTCCCGCCGTGGTCTGGTTGACCACACCTGATCGTCCGACAAGTTGTAAAGCGCGCACAGAACAATTGCCTTGAATATCACCACAGCGTCCCAGGGCTTGCGCTCACCCACCGGGGAGCCCAGCGACGGCCGTAGGTCTTCCCACCGAACAACCGCGTCAATCTTCACCAGAGTGTCGTTCTTGGCGTCCAGCCCGCCACACCGCTTCGCAATGTCGGAAAACCCATCTGGCTCATGGCCGGTTCCCCTGAACTGCCGCCAGCGAAGGCGTTCTGGTCAATCACGCTCTAC
>Ga0316191_10003951_pt1 | contig 11013 bp, 5 predicted proteins | sample Eddworburr2cm_MG_FD_204928 | JGI IMG/M metagenome (GOLD analysis project Ga0316191, IMG submission 204928) | Coastal sediment microbial communities from Maine, United States - Eddy worm burrow 2 cm | ecosystem: Environmental > Aquatic > Marine > Coastal > Sediment | place: USA: Maine | collected... | reverse complement strand
CCCCCGTCCCTCGATTTCGTGGCAGCGTTTGCCGGATGCCTCGCGGTCGGCGCCCTGCCCGTCCCAGTGTTTCCGCCCAACCGGATGTCGCCGGCGGACGAGCTCGACGTGCTCTCTCACATCGCCGCAAACGCGACGGCCACGGTCGCGCTGACGACCACCCCCTACGACCAGTTACGCCAAATGTCGGGAACCTCGGTGTGGCCCGACGTCAGATGGCTGCAAACGGACCAGCTCGCACCGTCGGAGACGCTCAGTGAGTGGTACGCCCCCGAGCGAGACACTCCAGCGTTCTTGCAGTACACGTCGGGGTCGACTGGCCGCCCGCGCGGCGCCGTCATTACCCACGGCAACCTCGAACACCAGCTTGCGATGTACCGCGACGACCTCCACTTTGGGCCGAACGCGCGCATGACGTTCTGGGTGCCGCCCTACCACGATCTCGGACTCATCAGCGGCATCCTGGCCGCGATTGCAGGCCACGGCGAAGCGACGATGATGTCGCCGCTGTCATTCTTGAAACGTCCCGCCATTTGGCCCAAAGCACTTCACAAGTTCAAGGCTACGCACACCGCTGCGCCGAACTTCGCCTATGACCTGGTCGTACGGAAGACGAGCCCCGAGCAGCGAGCGGCGTGGGATCTGAGCGCGTTGCGGGTGGTGTTAAGCGGTGGGGAGCCCATTCGGCCGCAGACCATGCGTTCGTTTATGGACGCGTTCGCATCCTCGGGGCTGCGCCCCGACGTCTTCTGCCCCGCCTATGGCTTGGCGGAGCACAGCGTGGGCGTCGCGTTCGGAGGGCGGTCCACCCTCCGGGTAAACAACCATCTGGAGGTTGGCCGACCGGTCTCGGTCCTCGCTTCAGACGACTCCGCTCGAGCGCGCGAGCTGACGGGCTGCGGTGTCCCCAAAGCCGACGTGGATGTCCGGATCGTGGATCCCGCCACCTGCCGGTCGCTCGCGGACTTGTTCGTTGGTGAGATCTGGGTCGATTCGCCCAGCAAAGCCGCAGGATACTGGGGTGACGCAGAGGGGACCGAGCGACTGTTCCATGCACAAATCGCAGAGCAGCCTTCACCGTCAGGCTACCTGCGCACGGGCGATCTGGGTTTCCTGCATGAGGGTGAGCTCCACGTCTGCGGACGCCTCAAAGACGTCCTGATCGTCGGCGGACACAACGTCTTCCCGCACGACATCGAAGACACCGTGCGAGAACTTCGTCCGGTGATTCGCCCCGGCGGAGTCGCCGTTTTCGCGGCCGACGACCCGGATGATCCCAACCTTCACGTCACCGTCCTATGCGAGCTTCGCGAGCCGCTCGATTCGAGCGCCGCCGGCGAGCTGATCGCAACGATTCGACGGGGCGTCCAGCGGAACCATCACCTGGGCTGCGACGACGTCGTGCTCGGCAGGCAGGGGCTCGTGCTCAAGACAACCAGCGGAAAGGTCCGCCGCAGCGAGACCCGAAGGCGGTGGATCTCGGGCGAACTGTCGGAATTTGCGATGGAGACTTTGGAGGCGCCGACCTCGACCGGAGTTGCACCAACGGACGTCGTTTTGGTACTGCAGCGCGTTCTTTCGGAGGTGGTGGGCCTTTCGCCGCAGGCCCTAGACACCGACACGCCTTTGCGTGAGCTCGGGGTCTCTTCGCTGCAACTCGTCGAGTTCACAGAACGCGCAAGTGACTCGCTAGGAGTGGCCGTTCCGCCCTCGCTCCCCTTCCAGGCTCCGACGTTGAATGCGCTCGGGGAGGCGCTCGGCGGTGCCACCACCGAGCCTGTCGGTCGCTCGCGGGTGACCGCGCGGGCTGGAGACCCGATCTGCGTCGTGGGAGTCGGACTCCGGCTTCCCGGGGGGGTCACGGATCTCGCATCGTTCCGCAAGCTGCTCTTCGACGGCGTCGATGCAATCAGCGAAGTACCTGCAAGTCGCTGGGCCATTGACGATTGGTACGATCCAGATCCGTCCGCGCCCGGCAAGATGATCACCCGCTGCGGTGGCTTCGTCGATGACGTCGAGTCGTTCGAACCGGGCTTCTTCGGCATCTCTGCTCGAGAAGCCGCGAGCATCGACCCACAGGAGCGCCTGTTTCTCGAGACCAGTTGGGAAGCGCTAGAGAGCGCCGGAATCACGAAAGATGAGCTCTCGGGTTCGAATACAGGCGTGTTCCTTGGGTTGACTGGCAACGACTACCAGGCGCGTCTTTTCCGTCACCCGGACAAGATTGATTCCTACGCGCTGATGGGCACCGCCCACAGCGCGATCGCCGGCCGGTTGTCGTATTGGCTTGGACTGCAGGGGCCTAATCTCGCCGTCGACACCGCCTGTTCGTCTTCGCTGGTCGCGCTCCATCTGGCGTGCCAGTCCCTCAACAACGGCGAATGCGACCTTGCACTCGCCGGCGGAAGCAACGTTCTCCTGGCCCCCGAAGGGACCGTGTGCTTCAGCCGGCTGGGTGCGATGTCGCCGACCGGGCATTGTCACGCGTTCTCCGAGCACGCCGACGGCTACGTGCGTGGTGAAGGCGCGGCGATGGTCACGCTCGAGCGCTTCAGCGATGCAGTCAAGCGCGATCACGCGATTCTCGGCTTCGTTCGCGGAACAGCGATCAACCAGGACGGCCACCGGAACGGATTCACCGCGCCCAACGGGGAAGGACAGCAGAAGGTGATTCGCCGCGCGCTCGAAGTCGCCGGCGTCGATCCGCTCGAGGTCGACTACGTCGAGTGCCATGGCACCGGCACCCCGCTGGGGGACCCGATCGAAGTTTCTGCGCTGGCCGCTACCTACGCTTTGAATAGGCCTGATGACCAACCACTGCTGATCGGCTCGATCAAAAGCAACATCGGGCACCTGGAAGGCGCGGCCGGCATCGCGGGATTCTTGAAGGCGCTGCTCGTGCTCCAGGAGGATATCGTTCCGCCGTCTCTCCACGCCGACCCGCCCAATGCCCTCATCCCGTGGGCGGACATTCCGGTCGAAGTCGTCACGACGCCCCACCCATGGCCGAAGCTCGAGCGACCACGCAGGGTCGCTGTTTCGAGTTTTGGGCTCACCGGAACGAATGCGCACGCCCTCATCGAGGCAGCCCCGCCCGCCCATCTGCCGCCGGACCGACCCCCCGACGAGCGTACCGTGCTTTTGCCACTATCGGCCGCCTCAGCGGCGGGCCTCGACGCGTTGTCGCATCGACTGCGTGACGAGATCGCAGAGGGTAGCCACCCAATCGACCTGGCGTTCAGCGGCGGCGTGACCCGAAGCCATCATGCCCATCGTCTCGCGCTGGTTGCCAATGACATCGGGACGCTGCGAGAGCAGCTCGACGAAGCGTCGACCGGCGAGACGCCGCCCGGAGGGTTCCGGTCGACGGCCCGCAGCGGAACGAAGCTAGCGTTTCTCTACACGGGACAAGGCGCTCAGCATCCTGGCATGGGGCGTGAGCTCGCACGTGACTGGCCGGTCTTCGACGAAGCGCTGCGCCATGCTGCCAACCTCTGCGACGCGCACTTGGACCGCCCGCTGTTGACGGTCATGTGGCCGGAAGAGGAGCACTCGAAGCTCATCCACCAGACCGGCTTCACCCAGCCATCGCTTTTCGCGTTCGAATGGGCGCTGACAGCGCTGTGGCGATCCTTCGGCGTGATCCCCGACCTCGTCTGCGGGCACTCGATCGGCGAGATCGTGGCGGCCTGCGTCGCCGGCTCGCTGAGCCTCGAGGCAGCGGCAAAACTAGTGTGCTCGCGCGGCAAGCTCATGCAGGAACTCCCCGCCGGCGGCGCGATGTTGGCGGTCGGGCTCACGGAGGATGAGGCTCGGGAAGAGATCGGGCAGGAGCTGTCGATCGCAGCGATCAACGGGCCGCGGGCCGTGGTTGTTTCGGGCCCCGGTCAGGCTATCGCCGAGCTCGGCAAGCGTCTCGAGAATCACGGTGTGGCCCAGCGCAGGATCGAGGTCTCTCATGCGTTTCATTCAGCGCTGATGAACCCGATGTTGGACAACTTCCGAGCCTCGCTGGCAGACACGGACTTTGCAGCGCCCACTCTCGCGTATGTATCTGCGCTTCGCGGTCGCCTCGTCGAGGCTGAGCTCCGCTCCGCAGACTACTGGGTCGATCACATCCGAGGCCCCGTTCGGTTTGCAGACGCCGCTCACGCCCTGGACGACGCGGGAGCGCGCGCCTTCATCGAGATTGGTCCCGGACCAATCTTGAGCGGTTTGCTCCGGGGTGCGCTGACGCCCCCGCCTTTGTCGATGCCCTCGATGCGCAAGGGTCGGCCCGAAACCGAGTCTTTGCTCGAGGCGGCTGGGGCATGGTTCTGCCGCGGCGGCGAACTTCGCTGGGATGCCGTCAATCCAGGCGGACGCCGCGTCCCCCTCCCCGGCACGCCGTGGCAGCGAGAGCGCCACTGGATCGACGCCGAGGGTAAGGCCTCCGCCCCCGAGCCGGTCGCGGAGCCCGATGACGCGAGTGCTCTGGCGTTGGAGCTCCGCACGTCGTCGAGTGAAGCGCAGGTCGCGCTGGTCACGGACTACCTCCTGCGGGCGATCCGTCGGGTGACGCGCAGCCCATCGACGACCGACATCGACGCCGACACCGCCCTGCTCGATCTCGGACTCGACTCACTGATGGGGCTGGAGCTGCGCACCTCGATCCACACGGAGCTCGGAGTCGACCTCCCCCTGTCTCTCGTATGGCAGGACCTCACCGTCGGGATGCTCGCCGAAGTTGTGGTGGCCTCGCTTGGAACGACCTCGTCTACGCTCCCAACACACGAAATCCTGGTCCCGCTGCAGCCAAACGGCAGCAACGACCCCGTCGTCTGCGTGCACCCGATTCACGGGACTGTGCATGTCTACCAGGCACTCGCGGCTGCGCTCGGGACGGACCGGCCGGTCCTCGGGCTGCGCGCACCAGGGCTCGAGGCGGGTGAGACACCCGTGGCGAACGTCAGCTCTCTAGCGGGGTCGCACATCGCGACGTTGGAGGCCAACGGCATGGACGGCACCGTGCACCTCGTCGGGTACTCCTTCGGGGCGGCGGTGGCCCACGCCATGGCCACGAAGCTCGGCTCGCGGGTGGGCAGCCTGACGTTGCTCGATGGCTCGCCATCGTCCACCACCGAAGTCGACCTCGACTCGGCTTCGACGCAGCTCGTGGCGCGGTCGTTTGGTCTCGAGACCGCGAACTGCAGGCGCGAGGAACTGGTTGCCTACGCCCAGGAACACGCGCTCTTTCCCGACGCCGAAGTGGTCGGGCAGGTCGACCGAATGCTCACCGTCGTCCGAGCACACCTGAACGCGTTCACGACGCACGCCCCGGTCGTCTTCGACGGTACCGTCCACCTGATCCGTACGTTCAGCGGCCATCCGGACGAGCCAGATGACCTCGGTTGGAGCGGTCTGGCGAATGCGATCGATCTGCGAAAGGTAGACTGTGCCCACGAGCAACTGCTGAAGCCGCCCCACCTAAACCTCGTTGTGGACGCCTTGAAGGAGGTGTTGGATGAGTAGTGCCGTTCAAATCGTGAGCATGGGGCAGTACCTTCCGCGGAAGGTCGTCTCGAGCGCGTCTCTCGAAGAACGATTGGACCTCGAACCCGGCTGGATCGAGGATCATCAAGGCGTTGCGGAACGACGCTGGGCCGAGGGGGAAGAGACGCACTCCTTCATGGGTGCCCAAGCCGCGCTCGAAGCACTGGGCAACGCTGGGCTGGGCAAGGGGGACATCGATCTCATCATCAGTGCATCGGGCAGCTGCGAACAGGGAATCCCGGACACCGCGGCCCTGATCGAGCGCGCCCTCGGCTGGGGGATGTCGGGCATCCCTTGCTTCCACGTGCACGCGACCTGCCTGTCGTTTCTGGTCGCGCTCGACGTCGCGGTCTCCTTCATCAAATCCGGCAGGCACCAAACGATCCTCATCGTCACCTCGGAAGTGACGGGCGGCTCGCTCGATTGGTCTCATCCTGAGAGCAGCACGCTTTTCGGCGACGGCGCGGTCGCCGCGATCGTCAGGCCCACACCAGAGGGCGAAAGCAGCGCCATCGAACAAGCTCACTTCGAGACCTATGGCGACGGCGCGCACCTGACCGAGGTTCTTGGCGGGGGCATGCGTGTCCACCCAAACGACCCGAATACCCGGCCCGAGGACTTCCTGTTCCGGATGGACAGTCGCGGCGTCATGCGGATGGTGGGCAAGCTCGCGATCCCGTTCTTCGAGCGCGTTCGCACCGGCCTCTCAAAGGGCCTCGGCGACATCGATCTCGTCGTGCCTCACCAGGCGAGCAAGCTCGGCATCCGATCATTGCAGTTCTTCGGAATGACCGCCGATAAGGTCGTACACACCCTCGAAAGCAGGGGAAACTGCATCGCAGCGTCAATTCCGATCACCCTTCACCACGCGATCGAAACCGGGCGGCTCAAGCGCGGCGACCGCGTCCTGCTAGTCGGTTCGGGCGCCGGACTGTCACTCGGTGCCATCATCCTCACGTACTAGGAGCAAGACATGACCCGCGTCGTACTCATTACCGGCTGCCGCTCCGGCTTTGGCCTCGAGACCGCGAAGCTCGCTGGCGAGCGCGGATGGACGGTCTACGCCGGTCTGCGCGACGTCACCACAGACGCCAACCTACGCGCCGCAACCGAAGGACTCGATGTCCGGCCACTACAGCTCGACATCACCGTCGACGGCGACAGGATGGCGGCTATCGACCGGATTCGCGCCGAAGTTGGACGGTTGGACGCGCTGGTCAACAACGCCGGTCGAGGTCTCGCCGGCTTCCTCGAGCTTGTCGAGGAGGACGAGATGCGCGACCTGTTCGAGGTCAACGTCATCGGGGGATGGGCGGTCACCCAACAAGCTCTCCCGCTGATGCGAGAGTCGGGCGGCACCCATATCGTCCAGGTCTCATCAACGTCTGGGCTGACCGCCATACCGGGACTCGGCGCATACGCAGGAACGAAGTTTGCTGTCGAGGGGATGGGCGAGGCTTGGCGACATGAGCTGGCCCTCTTCGGTATTCGATTCTCCCTGGTCGAGCCTGGTGCGTACGCGACGGACATCTTCGACCGAAACCGGCGCGTCTGCCGTCGCGCCTCCGACCCCGGTCCCTACGAGCCCTGGGCCGCCGGAGCGCAAGAGCTCTTCGAGAATGCAGTGAAGAAGATCGCGAGGGATCCACGCGAGGTCGCCGAGAAGATCCTCGAAATCCTCGATGATCCCGACCCCTCCTTCCGAAACCCCATCGGCCCTAGTTCGACGGTGCGGCGCGTCGTGAAGTATGCACCCTTTGGAATCATTGAAGCATTGATGCGTAAGGCACTGAACCGTGCGAGGAAGGGCTGAATGTACACGACGGTTGCGGCCACGTTCTACAGCGCGGGGCGAGCCCGAGTGCCAGAGCGGTGGGTCGTACCTGGCGGCGGCATGCACCTCATTGACGTGCCTCATCTGTTTGTGCTCCTAGAGCACCCAACAGAGGGTTTCGGGCTCTTCGATACCGGGTCCTCCGAAGTATTCGCGGGCAACACCTGGCGCCTCAGTCTCGCGGTCTACCGGCGTATCACACAGCTTCGCATGGCCGCCGCTGACACCGCACGCGCCCAACTCCACCGCGATGGCGTGCAACCGTCCGAGATCCGCTGGATCATCCTCTCGCACCTCGATCCGGACCACACCGGTGGACTCCGCGACTTCCCCAACGCCCGGATCATCTGCTCTCGCCCGGCACTCGACGTCGCAAGTGCGCACTCGGTCGGTGCGGCACTGCGGGGACGACTCTTCCCGCGACTTCTTCCACTCGACTTCGCCCAGCGGGCCAACGCAGTTCCTGAGACAGGTCCACCACTCGGTCCGTTTCCGTGGACTCACGACCTCTTCGAGGATGGATCCATCGTCCTCGTTCCTCTCCCTGGGCACGCCATCGGTCATATCGGGGCGCTGCTGCGCGTAGATTCAGGCGAGAAGTGGTTCCTCGTGGCGGACGCTATCTGGAGCGTCGTGGGGCTGAGCCGATGGGGCATCTTGCATGAGGTCGTCGCCATCGACAAAGCTGCTCAGCGCGCTACCCGGCGCGGCCTCGCCGCGTTCGCGGAAGAGAACGATGTGCTCGTTCTACCGTCACACTGCCCAGACACCGCCCGAAGAATGCTAGAACGTCAGAATCCGTAGCGTTCGAAGACCGGGGCCAGGTCGCGGCGCAGTCGCGCCTCATCGAGGAAGAAGTCTTCGAGAGCCAACTCGCGCTTGGCGTGCCTCCCCTCGGGCAATGACGCCAACGCCGCCTCGAGCGCTTCGTCCGGCGGTGGTAGAGTGAAGTGTTCATAGATCTCGCGAACCGTCGCGCTTGGCTCGGCGCGGAACTCTTCGTGGCGGATCACGAGCTTGCGCGCCTCCGGGACATCCGCGAGGTCGCGCTCGGCGAACAGGTACGTGCGGTAGCTATCCTCGAGAATCGTCTCGACATGGGCTGGCGTCAGCGCCTCGAAGTCGGGGAACCGTCGATGCCAGATTTCCCGAAACAGGCTGAGACGCGATGGAATCGCCTCCAGCGGATTTCGCACCAGATAGATGAAGCGCGCGTCGGGAAACACCTCCATCAGTTCTGGGATTTTCTGGCTGAACGCCGGGTTCTTCGAAACGATCCAGCGTGAGGTCGGGTCGCCGTCGTGGTCGCGGTATAGCTTTCGCTTGAGCACGTCACGATAGTACCCGAGCACACGTTCCTGATGCTCGCGCGGCCACTCCTCGAAGTGCCGAAGCTCGTCGAGCTTCCGTTCCGCAACCGTTGAAGGCGCGTCGTTCGCGCACAGGATCGACGAGAAGATCGACCAGAGCACGAACTCGTCTTCCTCGATCTCTTCGAACCGAATGCGGTGGATCTTGTCGCCTTCGGCCAGCAGTCGGTCCTCGAGAGCCTCGAAGCGTGAACCCAGCGGTCGACCCAGCCGGCGGTCGATTCCATCGACGGCATCGACGAGTCGTTGGAACGACAGAGCAGGCAACAACATCTCCTGAAGCGTGAGCGCACGCGCGTGCGTCACGTCCGCGGCGAGCAGGCGATGCAGAAACGTCGTTCCAGACCGCTGGTGACCGAGAATGAAGAGCGGACCCAGCCCGGTTGCTTCACGCCAGTGCGGCGAAATCACCTCGTCCAGCGCCCACGTTGCCTGCGCGAGTCCCCAGAGGCTGAGTCTGAAGATGGCCTGCGCCATCACGGATACCGGGGCGTGCTCGGAGCGCAGCAACCCGGCGTACTTGCGTGCGAAGGCACCAAAACCGTAGGGCAGCACGGCATCGTGCAGGCGATCTGCGATCGTCGGCATGTTCGGTGCCTAGCCTGCCATCTCATGCAGTGCCCGTCGGTCGATTTTGTGTTGCCGTCCGGTCCGCGGCATCTCCTCGATAACCAGGACTCGATCGGGTGCCGACTCCGCGCCGAGACAAGTCGCCGCCACACGCTGCACGGCGTCGACCGACACCGAAGTGTCGGCCTCCGGAACCACGAACAGCAAGACCTCCTCGTCCTGCCTCGCGTCGTTCCAGACACCGACCACCGCGCAGTCGCGCAGCCCAAGCCCGGCTTCCCGGGACGCGGAAAGCAGCGTCGGCTCGAGCAAGCCGGGGTAGATGTTGACGCCGCGCCGGATGATCATGTCCTTCTGCCGTCCGACCAACACCAGGCCCGGGACGACACCATTGACTTCGGTCATTCTCCCGAGGTCACCCGTCCGAAGGGGTTCTCCTCGTGCGAGCGGGTGGCCGAGGTAGCCCGCGCAGACCGTGGGGCCACGGACCAGAATCTCTCCAACCCCGTTGTCTCCGTCGATCGATACGGTCGTTCCTTTGACGGGCGGACCAAGCCAATCGCCCTCGCCTTCCCACGCGAGCTTTTCCTGTGCCTTGGCGACGCACACCGGGCCAGCCTCGGTGAGCCCATAGATACAAAGCACGTTGGTCTGAGGGTCCAAGATGTCGAGCAGCCCTCGCAGGAATGTCTTCGTCACAGGTGCGCTGCCCAGCAGCACTGTGCTCAAGCTTGGAGGCAGCCGGTCATCGCCAAGAATCTCGGCGATCTGGCTCCACACGAAAGGGGAACCAAAATACGAGTCCACGGTGCCAGCTTGGATCTGCTCGTAGATGTAACGCGCCCGTTTCTCGATCCTATGCGGGGTGACAAACGCCGTGCGGCCGAGGCCAAGAGCGCAGATGACCTGCGGCAAGGTATCGGCGAGCAAGTTCTCCGCTGGAGTGTGCGAAACGACCTGGTCTATGACCCGCATGAACGCTGCGAGGCTGTCATGCGTGTGCACCACTCCGCGAGGGTCACTGGTGGTGCCGCCCGTGAAGACGATCGCCGCCTCGTCGCTCGGCCCGCGGGGGCGCGGCTCGAACGCCGGCGCGGCCTTTGCCAATCTGTTGATCTTCGAGGTCGAGAGCAAAATGTGCTGCACCTCAGGCGCAGCAGGAACATTCACGTCATGGCGACGGAGGAAGCCCCGTCCGATGGGCAGCACGCCGAGCATGTGCACAAGGGGTTCCGCGATCACCCATCTCGCATCCGCCGCTTCGACGCGCGCCAGGTAGACTTCATCGCCAAGCCCCGGGTCACAGAGCACCGGCACCGCGCCGATGGCGAGAACGGCAAGCATGACCGAGGTGAGGTCGATGCCGTGACGCATCTGGAGCACCACACGCTCGTTCGCGCACATTCCCCGCCCAACCAGCTCGCTCGCGATGCCGGCAACGCGCGCCGTCAGTTCTGCTGGAGAAACCTGCCGGCCACCGTACTCGACGATCACTGCTGTCCTTCCACTGGCCCCGACAGCGTCCAGCGTCAACGTCGCGATGTTCATCTCAGCGTAGTATAGCTGCGCGAGTCGCGTGTCACGCGCGAAAGCAGCGCGCATATCAACTCGCGACTGCGCCCCTCCTTCCCACTTCGACTTTCAACTCTCCACTTCCGCGGGCCCTACGTGCACAAAGCGTGGCAGTTCACGGCTCGATACCAGAAT
>Ga0316191_10003947_pt1 | contig 11017 bp, 9 predicted proteins | sample Eddworburr2cm_MG_FD_204928 | JGI IMG/M metagenome (GOLD analysis project Ga0316191, IMG submission 204928) | Coastal sediment microbial communities from Maine, United States - Eddy worm burrow 2 cm | ecosystem: Environmental > Aquatic > Marine > Coastal > Sediment | place: USA: Maine | collected... | reverse complement strand
TCCAGTTTTCGCGTACTGCGCAAGCTGCTGAGTCGCATCGAAGATGAAAATACCGGGCAGGTTCTGCCAGATGCATTACACGTCAACATTCCCGAGCAACGAATTGAACAGGCGAAACTGGCCGCCGAGACACTGGGCGATGGCGTATTCGCCAAGTTCCCCTGGGCGGTCGAGATGCCTGCCCCGAGTGAGTCGAACTACGAGCTGTTGTTAAACAACACCTGGCGACCAACCTTGAGTATCACCGGCGCCGAAGGTCTTCCCGCAATGATCGATGCTGGCAATGTGCAATTGCCATTTAACACCTTGAAGCTCTCGTTCCGCTTGCCACCAACTTGCGACGCGGACGATGCGGCGGTCGCCGTGAAGGAAATCCTCGATGCCGACCCGCCGCCGCTGGCGAATGTCGAGTTCGACGTTGAGTCCACAATGGCGGGCTGGAATGCGCCGCCCGTGGCCGTATGGTTAGAGACCTCTATGCACAAGGCGTCCGAGGCATTTTTCGGCAAGCCATCGATGTACATGGGAACGGGCGGCACGATTCCGTTCATGGGCATGCTTGGCGAGAAATTTCCGGATGCGCAGTTTTTGATTACCGGCCTGTTGGGCCCGAAATCAAATGCCCACGGACCGAATGAATTTCTGCATATCGATACGGGAAAGCGGCTGACCTGCTGCGTTGCACAGGTCCTCGAGGATCACTTCAACCGCTAAGACGTAAACATGATCATGATGCCGGCAGCGATGGCCGAGCCGATAACGCCGGCCACGTTCGGGCCCATCGCGTGCATCAACAAGATATTATGTGGATTCGCATCCAGACCGACTTTATTCGCGACGCGAGCAGCCATCGGCACTGCGGACACACCGGCCGCACCGATAAGTGGATTGATCGGGTGTTTTGAAATGCGATTCATTAATTTGCCCATCAGTACGCCGCTCGCCGTACCAATCGCAAACGCGACCATACCGAGAGCCAGAATACCCAGCGTACTTGGCACGAGAAACTGTTCGGCACTGAGTTTGGAGCCAACTGCCAACCCGAGAAAGATCGTCACAATGTTGATCAACGCGTTTTGCGTCGTATCCGACAAACGATCCACTACGCCGCATTCGCGCATCAGATTACCGAAGGCAAGCATGCCGATCAGCGGCGCCGCCGACGGCAGCAACAACGCAACCAGCAGCAGTAGAATGATTGGGAACAGGATGCGCTCAGCCTTGGACACTTCACGCAGCTGCACCATTTCGATCTTGCGCTCGGCCTCGGTCGTCAGCAATTTCATGATTGGCGGCTGGATCAATGGCACGAGCGCCATATAGGAATACGCTGCGACGGCGATAGCGCCAAGCAGGTTGGGTGCAAGTTGCCCGGCAACATAAATAGCGGTTGGTCCGTCGGCGCCGCCGATGATGCCAATGGCCGCCGCCTCGCGAAGAGAAAAGTCCATCACCCCCATGGCGGTCAGCCCGAGCGCGCCAAGCAGGGTCGCGAATATCCCGAACTGCGCGGCTGCACCGAGAAACAAGGTTCGCGGATTCGCCAACAAGGGACCGAAGTCAGTGAGCGCACCGACACCCATGAAAATTATCAGCGGGAACGCCCCCGTTTCGATGCCGACAACGTAGGTCAGGTGCAACAGCCCATCACCGGTCGCGATTTCGACGCCAGGGATATTTGACAGCAAGCCACCAAAACCGATCGTTACCAGCAACAACGGCTCGAACTTCTTGACGATGCCGAGATATAGCAGCAACAGGCAAATCAGCAACATCATGGCCTGACCACCTGTGATCTGGTACAGGCCTGAGCCTTCCCAGATTTGTGTTACTAGCTCCACTACCTAATCGATCCCAATTAGTGAATCGCCGACAGCAACGACGTCGCCTTCTGCGACGAGAACCTGCGAAATTACGCCGGCTTTGGGCGCGACAACCGCCGTCTCCATCTTCATCGCCTCGACGACAAGCAGCGGATCACCTTCACTGACAACATCACCAACAGCCACATTCACCTTGAATATATTTCCGGCCAATACCGCTTTGATCGTATGCCCCGACACTGCTGGCACCGGCGTCGCGGCAACCGCTGTCGCAACGTTGCTCAACTCGCCGCTATCTGCAACCTCGACGGTAAACGCTTTGCCGTTTACCCGCACAGAGTAAACCGAAGCGCCCTGTGGCGGCGCGTTGCCCGAAGTCGATGCCGCGGCCGGAGTCGCAACCGGAGTCTCGGTCGGTACCGGTTCAAACGCATCAGGATTGTCGCGATTCTCGAGAAACTTCAGGCCAATCTGCGGGAATAAGGCGTATGTCAGAACGTCATCGATAACATCGTCCGCCAGTCGAATGCCTTTTTCTGCAGCGATTCGTGTCAACTCCTCTGTCTGATTGTCCAGTTCGGGATCGAGAAGGTCAGCCGGCCGACACGTTATCGCTTCCGCACCCTCCAACACCCGCGCCTGCAATTCGGCGTTCACCGGCGCCGGCGTTGCTCCGTATTCTCCTTTGAGAACGCCCGCGGTTTCTTTGCTGATGGTGGCGTAGCGCGAGCCCGACATCACGTTTATGACAGCTTGCGTGCCGACGATCTGCGACGTCGGCGTCACGAGCGGCAACATGCCTAGATCCTCGCGAACACGCGGAATTTCGTCCAGCACGTCATCGAGTTTATCGGCAGCATTTTGTTCCCGCAGCTGGCCCTCAAGGTTAGTCAGCATGCCGCCTGGCACCTGGGCGACCAGAATGCGCGAATCAACGCCTTTTAGCGAGCCTTCGAATCGCGCGTATTTCTTGCGCACCTCGCGAAAATACGCAGCAATTTCTTCCAACAACTCGAGGTCCAGACCGGTTGCCCGATCTGTCGCATCAAGAATGGCCACAACCGACTCTGTCGGCGAGTGACCATAGGTCATGCTCATCGACGATATCGCTGCATCGACACGATCGATGCCTGCCTCGGCCGCTTTGATGTAAGCCGCGGTCGACATTCCGGTGGTTGCATGGCAATGCATGTGTATCGGAATGTCTACGGCGTTCTTGAGGCGCGTGACCAGTTCATAGGCCATATAGGGATTCAGTAGCCCTGCCATGTCCTTGATGCAGATTGAGTGAGCGCCCATGTCCTCGATCTGCCGACCTTGGTCGACCCAAAGATCCACGGTATGTACCGGGCTTACAGTGTAGGAAATCGTGCCCTGGGCATGTTTGCCAACGGCCAGTGTTGCTTTCACTGCTGTTTCAAGATTGCGCATGTCGTTAAGGGCATCGAAAATTCGAAACACATCAACACCATTAACAGCCGCACGTTCGACGAATTTCTCGACCAGATCGTCCGCATAATGACGGTAACCGAGAATATTCTGTCCACGGAACAGCATTTGCTGCGGTGTGTTCGGCATTGCTTCCTTGAGCCGGCGAATACGCTCCCAGGGGTCTTCTCCCAGATAGCGAATACAGGAGTCGAATGTTGCACCGCCCCAGCTTTCGATGGACCAAAAACCCGCACGATCAAGCTTGTCAGCGATGGGCAGCATGTCATCGATGCGCATTCGCGTTGCCAACAGGCTCTGATGTCCGTCGCGCAGAACTAATTCGGTAATACCAAGTGGTGTTGTTTCGCTCATGGTTTGCTTTCTTATTTGGCTGATTGATTACGGTGTTTGGCGATCGCCGCAACAATGGCAGCAACCTCGTCAGCGCCTGCCACGGAATCCTCGGGCGAGGCTTGAAAACGCGTGACCAACCAAGACATTAGAGTCATGACGATGACGAGTGAGGTCAGGAACACGAATACCGTGCTCATGCCCACGAGCATCAGGGTCAGCCCCTGATCAATTAGCTCATTTTGCATGGTTGGTCACTGTGATTTTCAGTAGGGCCGATTATACTGATTTGCCCGGCGCTAAGAAGCTCCATATTGTGAGTCACATCGACGCGACAGTAACAAGAGTAACTATACTGCCTCTGCTGGCACTCGCTTTGAGCGCTATCGCCGCAGAAGAAACGCCCGAGGCCCTCGACCCACAGCGACTTGAAGAAGATCAGGTCGTTATCGGCAACATAATATTCGAAAAACAAGACGTCTTTGATCTGTCCGACCCGAAAGAGAATAGCGCGCTGTACAGACTGGCGAATCGTCTGCACATTATCACCAAGGACGAGGTCATTGCCAAGCAACTGCTGCTTAGCTCCGGCGACGTTTTTTCGCAGCGACTGGCGGCAGAGTCTGAGCGCATCCTCCGTGCCAATACCTACTTTTACGATGCCTCGATTTCGCCAAAAAACCGCAAAGACGGAACCGTCGACCTACACGTCGTCACGCGCGACGTCTGGACCCTAAGACCAAGTATTTCGTACTCGCGCAGCGGTGGCGAAAACAAATCACTCGTTAGACTGGAAGAGCTCAATCTCTTAGGTCGCGGCCAGAAGTTGCTTGTATCGAGATCCAGCGATGTCGATCGTAACTCGACCTTGTTTGAATTCAGAGACAAACACCTTGGCAATAGCTGGACGGCGCTGAACCTGCTCGCTGCCGATAATTCGGACGGTCATTCCAGCCTGTTTTCACTGGTCAGACCCTTTTACGCGCTCGACGCGCGCTGGGCAGCCGGCATGCAGGCATACGATGATGAGCGAATTAGCCCCCTTTACCAACTTGGCGAGAAGACTGCCGAGTACGGGCATGAACGTCGTTATTTCTCGGCATTCGGCGGTTGGTCAGCCGGACTACGCGATGGCTGGGTACGCCGATTCACCGCTGGCGCCGTCTATGACGACAATCAGTTCGCGGATTCGCTGGATCCAGCTCTGGCGCTTGCCACGCCTGATGACCGCAAGTTCGTCTATCCGTACATGGGAATCGAGATTCTTCAGGACCAGTATGAAAAGACGACTAACAGGGACCAGATCGACAAGACCGAAGACTTTTTGACCGGTACGCGATTTACCGCAAGCCTGGGCTGGTCCGATGAGGAGTTTGGCGCTGATCGTGACGCCTTTTTATACTCGCTCGGCGCCAGCCGCTCATTTGGCAACATAGCGAAATCTGCGGTGCTGTTGTCAGTTGATGCGAGCGGTCGCGTGGAAAATAGTCACACCGTGAACGCACTTTTTGGCTTCGACGCCCGCTACTACCGGCAACAATCGGAAAAGCGCACCTTTTTTACCACGTTTTCCGCAATCCACGGGAATCGGCTTGATCTCGACAACCCGATTGAGCTCGGCGGGGACACCGGCTTGCGCGGCTATCCGATTCGCTACCAATCCGGCAATTCGAAAATGCTGCTGACGATTGAACAACGGTACTTTTCAGATTGGTATCCATTCCGCCTGGTTCGCGTTGGCGCCGCAATATTCGCAGATGTCGGACGTACCTGGGGCGACAACCCGCTCGGTGGCGAGAGTCTCGGCTGGCTAGCTGATGTGGGCGTTGGGCTCCGATTTGCACCAACACGAACCGGCAGTCGCAAGATCATTCATCTTGACGTCGCTTTTCCGTTGAATGGCGATGAATCTATCGACAGCGTACAGATACAGGTGGAATCGAAGCGCAGCTTCTAGCTGCAGAGTTCGTCTTTCTTTGCTTTTGTTTCGGCGATTGTCGCAGCCGCGTCTTTCTTGCTCAGGTATTCACGCTCGCCACTTTCGCTCGTGCGATACAGCTGCGGTGCGTTCAAATAGGACTCATAAATTTCGGTAGCGCGTTTGCAGTAATAGGCCTCGGCTTTCTCACGCTCGGCCCTGTCTTCCGCCGTTTCACCAGGAAATGCGTAACCGCCGGAGGAAGACTTTTCGTCGGTTTTGGCGACCTCATCCAGCGAACCTTTGGCGACCCATACAAGTTCTACCGAAACCGCATCTTCATGCCCTGGCGTATCGCCGTAGTGCACTTTGCCGAAGTCGTCGACCCAGGTGTAAATCGGCGTCATCGTATCGACAAAATGTGTGTTGCCGGCAGCATCCACCCACTTCCACACGTCGGCACTTGCCGTCAGGCAAAGTCCGAACAAGAGCGTAAAGATGGCGAGCAGCTGTTTCATGAGTCCTCCAATGCCCGCAAGTATGGGCTCTGAGGACCAGAATTCCCTTGAATAGCGTCACAGAAACGGACAAAAGCGGCCTAACGCCCGTCAGCTTCTTTTGACCACCATTGAGGGCTTCACTCTTGCCAGGGACTCGCAACCCATGAGCAACATGTCACGCTCGATTTCGTCACGCAGCAATCCCATGGCACGATCAACGCCCGCGGGACCTGCGCCGGCGAGTGCATACAGATACATTCGACCGCCAGAACAGGCCGTGGCCCCCATTGCCATAGCCTTCAGGACATGGGTACCGCGGCGAATTCCGCCGTCGACAATTACCTCAATGTCGCCACCAACTGCATCGAGAATTGCCGCAAGCTGATCAAATGGCGATCGTGATCCGTCGAGTTGCCTGCCACCATGGTTGGATATCATGATCGCGCTTGCACCTGCCTCCACGCTGCGCTTCGCATCGTCCACCGACATCACGCCCTTGATTGCAAACGGACCGCCCCACTCCGCAATCATCGACGCCGCGTCATCCCAGTCGATACTGCGCTTCAACTGTGTATTGAGATAGTCAACAACGGAAGAGTGACTCTTTGAACCTGCATCAATAGTCTGCGAGATATTCGGCAGATCGAACTTGTCGCGAAACAGGTAGTTGAATGTCCAGCCTGGATGCGTGGCAAAACTTAGCAAACTCCGCGGCGTCAGTCTTGGCGGAGTCGTCATTCCTGTCAGGTAATCTCGTTCCCGATTGCCTGCGACGATCGTGTCGACCGTCAATGCCAGCGCGTTGAAGCGCGCCGCCTTGCACCGCGCAATAAGATCGGACGTTAGTCCTTGATCATTGTGGACATAGATCTGGAACAGCTTGGGGGCGTTATTGAGTGCGCCGAGTTCTTCGATACTGCGTGTCCCGATCGTGGAAACGCCGAACATCGTGCCGTATTTTTCAGCGGCCTGCGCTATCGCGTATTCGCCGTCATGATGAAACAGGCGTTGCATTGCGGTTGGCGAAAAGAACAGGGGCATCTCGAGCTTCTGGCCGAGTACCGAAACAGACATATCAACTGCAGCGATTCCTGCAAGAACATTCGGCACGAGGTCGACAGACTCGAACGCTGTCGTATTTCTCGCCAGTGTCACCTCGTCGTCCGAACCACCATCAATGTAATGAAAGATGGGCGCCGGTAAGCGCTGCTTCGCCAGTTTGCGAAAATCGCTGGTTCGATAACAGTTCTTTAGTTGCAAGGATCTTAGCCGTGTCGATTTCCACTGGATTGTAGTGAATTAATCATTGATCGTCGATTCGCTGCTCATTGCTCAGGCCCTGACGGTCTGACGTCGCGACGTGTTCGGCTGACAATTCCGAGATCTTCGCCTTTTAGTCCTAAGCTTAGGCCGCGACGAGCTTCGAGTTCGGGTCGGTCTTCCCCTTCGACTGCTCCTTCGGAACATCCCAACCTTCAGGCATATGACTAAAGTCGAAGAAGGGCTCCGTATCGCCGGCATCAATCGCGTTTTGCACCTGCTTGTAAAATTCACCACCCGCCTTGTTCGAGAACGTGATTTCGACCTCTTTAGCCTCATCCGCAGTTTCCGGGCGCTGACAATACTCTGGAAACGTAGCCTCGCCGGCGTGACCGGTCGCATAGCCCTTGGCAAACATCTGCTTCAAGACACCAAAACCGTCGTCCTGTACAAGAACATCGCCACGCGGATGACCGCCCAGTGATTTCATATGTGAGATGAAGTTATCCAGATCGTAGCAATCGTAGGCAACATGCTGACAAGAGTGGTCACCGTGCTTATCGACGAAACTCGTCACCTGCGACTTCTCGTTGCGATCGATGCCCTCAATCAACGCAATGCCAAAATTACCGTAATCGATGCACCAGATTTTCATGCTGCTATTTGGGTCGCCGGGTCGTGCATCGTCGATGCGTTTGATCAACGTTCCACCTTCAACAACGATATGAAACCAGGCCCACTTCTCAATACTGCCTTTCTCACAGGCATAGGAAACGTGATCGATTTTTTTCAGGTGTGACATGTGCCTCTCCAGCAATAACGGATGTGCTCGAATATTCGAAAAGTGTACGCCGTAGCTGGCGCAGGGTGTCGGCGTTTTTCGATCAATTTCGGGTATACTAAACAGGTTTTATTATAATATTATTAATACTACGCAGGATTTCGTACTAATGGATCGATATGACACGCATATCTTGTCTGTGCTTCAGGAGGACGGCCGCATCAGTTGGTCTGCTCTGGCCAAGCGCATCAACCTCTCCGCCAGCGCCTGCCAACGTCGCGTAGAAGCCCTTGTCGAACGCGGCGTGATCGAGAATTTCACGGTCAATCTCAATGAAAAATCGCTCGGCCATCGAGTCATAGCGTTCGTCGAGGTGAACGTCGACCGACAAAGCACGGATCTCGCGCAGGATTTTCGCCGCAAGGTCATCGAACATCCGCAGGTGCAGGCTTGCCACATGGTATCTGGCAGCATCGATTTTATGCTCGAAGTCGTCGCATCGGACCTCGATTCTTTTGGCAAATTTATCGATGGCGAGTTGCTCAGCATGCCTGCTGTAAAAGACGCATCGTCGTCAATCGTCTTAAAGGTCGTTAAACCGAAGCGAACGATGATTGGTGCCACGAGCCCGAAGGCCCGCTAGAAAAAACTAGCGAATGTGCAGCCTGTAAGCGAATAGCCCACCGATGGCCATCGGTACGGCGAAGATATAGAAGTTGGCTGACATATCGAGCCCGCCCGCAATCAGGTATCCCGCCACCGCCGGACCGATTACCGCACCTGAACGCCCCAGGCCAATCGACCAGCCGATGCCGGTACTGCGGACATCGGTTGGATACGCTTTTGCTGCGGCACTGTAGAGTCCGGTAAACCCGCCCTGCTGCAACAGGCCGATAATAAAAATAATGATCAACAAGGTATTTCGCTCAGTCGGCGCCATAGCGAATACGATCATCCCGATTGCCGACGAGACCAGCAGAATGAAAATAATGTTCGTCAATTTCCAGCGTGTGGACAAAATACCAAGCAGGTAGACACCCAGCACACCGCCGAAATTGAACAGGAAAAAGGCTTGCCGGCCAACCTCGACCTCGAATCCTGAGTCATCCATCATCTTCGGAATCCAGCTCATCAGGAAATAAAGCGTGGCAAAACAAAACAGAAACGTTGTCCAAAGCGTTAACGTAACTTTACGATGTTCTTTGGAGAGAAGCTTAAGCATGGTCGACCCGACCCCGGTCTTTTGCGCTTTCTTTGCCGCGGAAACGGCGGGTAACTCGGTCAGAACATCCTTCTTCAGTTTGCGCAGGATTTTATTTACGCGCGCGAGTGCGTTTTTTGGATGTCGCTCAAACAGGTATTTGATCGACTCAGGAATCCACAACCAGGCCACGACACCCATGAGCAGCGTCAGCATACCGCCGAACCAGAACATGCCGCGCCAGCCATAGTCGGGCATAACGAACCCGGCGATTACCGACGTCATCATTGCTCCCAGGGGATAGCCCGATGTAACGGCAGCGACGGAAAACGCACGATATTTCTCGGGGCTGTACTCGGCGGTTAAAGCCGCCTGACAGGCCAGCATCGCGCCTGCGCCAACGCCGGATATGAACCGTAATACGATAAATTCGACAAGTGTTGTCGCATTCGCAGTAAACAAGATCGATACGCCGACCAGGGTCACGCTCAAGATTATTATCTTGCGACGACCAATGATGTCAGACAATGGCGCCAACAACATTGCGCCCGCCATCATTCCCGCCAGTGCGAAACTGAAAACCCATCCCAACCGGTCGGCCGTCAGCCCGAGATCAGATGACACCGCACCGGCGACAATGGCCATCGCAGTAATGTCGAAGCCGTCCAGCATGTTGAAAAACATGCAAAGACCGATGACGAGCACCTGCTGTGCACTGATCTTGCCATTGTCGATTACTTCCGCAACAAGCCTGGCGCCACTGCGGGCCGGGTTAGTCATAAGAACCCCTGGTTCGAAAACTTGAGAAGAATAACCCAATAACGAACAGGGCCGCATGCGGCTGTCACGACGAGCGCAACAGGGTGTAGCGCCCAAGTGGCGAAAAGAATTCGTGCCGCCAGCGCGTATACCTTAGAATCGGCGCACTATGCCATTGGTCGCGCACAACGATTTACCCACTTTCGAGACTCTCAGGAATGATGGTCATGTCGTGCTATCGCTGGATCGCGCCAAACATCAGGATATTCGCGAGTTGCATATCGGCTTTCTGAATATGATGCCGGATGCAGCGCTTACTGCGACGGAACGACAGTTTATTCACCTGGTCGGCAGTAGCAATCCAATCGCGCAATTTTACGTCTATCCATTTTCGCTACCTGAATTGAATCGCAGCGAACGGGCCGACGCGCATATTCGCAAACACTATTTCAAGTTTGAAGAGCTGGCTGACAAGGGGCTGGACGCACTCATTATTACTGGCGCAAACGTAATTGAGCCGTCTTTGATCAATGAGCCGTTTTGGGACCCCTTGATCGACATCGTTCGCTGGGCGGAATCGAATGTCGCTTCTGTTTTTTGCTCTTGCCTGGCGACGCATGCACTGGTGAGGCACTACCACGACATCGACCGGCAACACTTGCCGCAAAAACGGTGGGGCGTTTATAGCCATAAGTCATCGCGTCCGGACCATCCGATACTGCGTGACGTAAACACTCGCTTCGACGCACCTCATTCACGCTACAACGACGTTTCCCGGGCCAGATTTGAAGCGGCAGGTTGCCACGTGCTGGCAGACAGCGAAGAAATCGGCGTACACCTCGCGGTTAGCCCCGATCAGTTTCGCGTTGTATATTTTCAGGGGCATCCCGAATATGGTGCGATCAGCTTGCTCAAGGAGTTCAAGCGTGAGGTGAATCGATACATCGGTGGCGAGCGCGACAAGTTTCCTCGCGTACCAGAGAACTTCTTGAC
>Ga0316191_10003946_pt1 | contig 11024 bp, 28 predicted proteins | sample Eddworburr2cm_MG_FD_204928 | JGI IMG/M metagenome (GOLD analysis project Ga0316191, IMG submission 204928) | Coastal sediment microbial communities from Maine, United States - Eddy worm burrow 2 cm | ecosystem: Environmental > Aquatic > Marine > Coastal > Sediment | place: USA: Maine... | reverse complement strand
CCTGAATGAGCGAGTACCGTCACGCTTGATATATGTACGAGATACTTGGACTTTCGCCTCGCCACCGTTGTAGGAATGAGCTGAGAGGGAAACTGCAGTTTTTTCATCTGCAAACACTTCCTTCTCGACCAGTGTTGCGTCTAAACTCTTGTCATACGCCATAGAATTTCTCCTTTTTTTATTTTTTTTTGAACGAATTTTTTTGCGCACTGACCGAATTATACACGGTCTGCGTTTGCGAGTACACTTTGAAATTTTCTGAATCAAATCGGGCGCTTGTCGCCAAGCCCCTGTGAGCATTTGAAAATATACTCCCATCCTATAGGATGGACCGAGATTTGTCAATGCTGTGAATTTTTTCACAAGGTGATTCATTTGACACAGCGCAACTGGCGGACGCAGACCAACCGTGGTGCCAGGCGGTGGTTTTGCGTCCAGACCGTCCATTTTTGCGTCCAGCAAGCGCACGAGACCAGAGCGAGGTCTATGTACTCGCAAGGTCCATCAGCAACGGAGACGACATCAAGTTTAAACATGAGTTTAAAATTCAAATGAATGTGAACACTTTCACAAACAGAAGGACAAATCTCAATTTAAGTTTAAACTTCTTGTGAAAGTAATCACAATCACAAAGCTGTTTAAGTTTAAAGTTAAGTTTAATGTTGTTCTAGGGAGTTCAAGTTTAAACTCAAGTATAGACTTGAACTAGAGGCGCAGCGAGTATAAGTTTAAACTCAAAGATAAACATGATTTTACCTCCCTTGCTGCGAGAGCGACCCTGTACTACGACCAGTGTGCGGTCTCAAGAGCACGCCAGGCGCAAGGTCCGACCTTCTCCTGACGGTTCTACCGTATAGCGTCACGGTTGGTCTGCGTCCGGAGACGCGCTGTTTCAGATGAATCAGTGTGTCAAATGAAGCACTTAATTCTTTTTTTCACATAGTTGACTCTCAATCTCCCTGTGATATACTGGGCTCAGTGAAAAAAACGAGACGGAGATTGACTTTGCAACTAACACTTCAACTTAATTGATTAATTCTGAACGCACTCTCCCGTAGTTGGGAGAGACTACACGGATCGAAACGGTCACTGCAGGGACTAAAGTAGAGTGTAGAGTTCGACAACGATTTAAACCCTTTACATCGCCGGCGATTGAAATTTCAGTTTTTCATTGAGGTTTCAATCAGAGATTGAGAGTTCGGTAAAACACTGAATTGATTGAAGATTTTGATGTTCACGAAACAGACTTCGTGAACATGAGTCAAGCACCTGAAATCATTAAAATTTGTCGTAAAATTCAAACGGGGTTCTCATTCCCGAGAAAAAGGAGACTACAATGGCAAGGGCAAGAAAAAAGAGAGTTTTCGTGAACATCAAAGACCAGACTGAGTTCCCGACTGCTTGCACCGGGTACCTCTGGGGCACCAAGAAAGCCAAAAAGGCTAAAAACAAAAGGAAGAAAAGATAATTTTCTTCCTTTACTTCGCCCCCTTCTTGGTCTATACTGACCCTAACAACGCAAACAATTTCTAAAAAAATCTTTGAAAGGAGACTTACTATGGCTAAGGCTAAAAGAGTTATCGTTCTGAAAAACGGCGTGGCGCTCAAGGCTGGTAACGGCAAGGCTCGTATGTTCGCCAGCAAGGCAAAGGCTGACAATTTCATAGTCAACCTTACCGTTGTAGCCACCAAGCAAGGCCTCACTCGTAAGAATTTCGAGATGATAGAGGTGTAAATCGCTTGAACGGGAGAGAAGCCGAAGATTCTCTCCCTTTTTTTCTTTGTTTTTTCAGAGGCTTACACTGGTTGTCTCCAAAAGCAAGGCCGCCGTAAGCCTGTCATAAAACAAAGAGAGATTTCAGTGGGTTACCGAAAGTATACCTCTCAAGTCTGTTTTTCTTTACTGATAAAAAAGAAGCCTTCGGGCATTAAAAAAGAGAGTAAAAACAGACAGTTAGAGTGACGAGTACCGTAACCCTCTTGATTCACTGGGAAAAATAGTGATTTACTTACTTCGGACATTTTGTTATACTACACCCTGATTGAGACAAAAATCTACGAAAGGAGAACATTCTATGAATACTTACATTATCTTTAAAAAGGGCAAGGCTATCGTGGCAAGCAGAAAGACTGGTCTTCCTCGTAAGTTTAACGGTCAGCGTAAGGCGTTGAATTTTGTGGAGAATATGATTCGTGTCGCCACCCGCCAGAAGCTCACCAAGAAAGACTTCGAGCTTGTCAAGCTTCAAAATGTAGTTCCCGGTCGTGCCGTGAAAAAGACCAAACTGTTTTACCCTCTGGCGTAAAATGTGAGGGGCGTAAGCCCCTCTTTTTACTACTAAAATTTGAGCCGGCGCAGATGGGCTCGCCCCCCGCAGTAATGCCGCATGATATGTGGACTGTGCACAGGTCTGCATATATGACCTGATTATGGCAGTAGCACGCGCTTGCGTAGATGCTCTGACCATAACAAAGAGCGGTAGTTAGCCGGGGGTTACACCATCTGTTTGCTTATATATTATCATATCCAGGAGGATATAAGTATTTGGTGTGCGTAGAAATCCTGGCAAAATTCGCAAGTTGTTGATTTGAATTTTGTCAATGATTTCAACAACTTAGCCGGAGGTCTATATGTAGTATGACACAACATGTTGATTGCAGACTACATTTTGTATAATACTAGATATTGTATGTGTTTTGATAAGCGAAATTTATTTTCAAAATATAGTGTACTAAACCTTGAAATTCGTGTATGATGAAAGTAACCCGAAATCTGCGTTACTAAATGGAGGGCACAAAATGTTGATTTTAAAGGCATTCATAAATCATAAGAAAATTGATGAAATTCACATTTGGAATACCGGGGAATGCACAAACCCGGAATTAGGAATGTGGAAGTATAAGATATTGAGACCAGAAGGTTTTGAAGGTTGGTACATCATCCACAAACGGGATGATGGCTATTTGGCACTTTTGAAGCAAGTGATTGATATTATTATGTTAAACGGAGACAACAATGAAAAGACATGAGTTTTTAATGACCCCGTTCATTGTGTGGGACTGGTTGAAAATGTTCTACTTTGCATTTACTGAATCGTGGAACCCCGTGAAATCATTCAAGTTCGCTAATGCCATGCACGATAATCTGATGGAATGCCTTCAGGACGAAGGTCATTTTGTCGAATAAAAACAGGAGGTTGCCATGTACGGTATGGGTGACGCAATAAGAGGATATCAAGACGATATTGTTGAGTTAAAAGAGGAGCTTAAAGAAAAGACTAATTATATCGTATCGTTAGAGTTTGCATTGTCCCATTTTCTGGATTGGTACTGGGACATCGAGGAACCCGGGTTAGTTCCAAATAGTCGGGAGCTTCGTGGAAACCTCATGTTCGCAAACAGAGTATTAAAGAATTACAGAAGCAATAGGGACGACTATAAGGAGAACAAATAATGGCAAGGGCAGATAGACATGAAATGGACTGTTTACATTTACTACAAAAGCCGATGGTAGATGTTCACTTATGGCTGGACGGGATGAATAGAGTATTCCCGTACCAACTATTTGGTGAGTATCATAGAACATTTCGCCATAACGGTTACGGCGTACGGTACTGCTTAGAAAATTGGGGTCCTGACGGCGAAAAAGCTGCCCTGGTACATCTTCTAAGAGATTGGGATGACAGATATTTACTGAAGCACATGAATCTTGAAGAAGCTCTACTACATGCAAGAAAAGCCCTGATGTTCTTTAATGGATACGATGGTTTGGCAATACACTTGAACCCCCAATTTGCCAACTGGCTAGAAAAAGGCTGGGTAAATCAAGCATTTGAGGAAGGCTTGTTCGGACCCGGCATGAGCAGAGGACAAGTGAAGTATTACGCAGAAAAGTATCCACCCATAGGACACGCATAGGAGGTTGATATGAAAGGCAAATATAGAGTTTATTTACAGATAATGTTGACAGTTGATGGTGAATCATTTGAAGATGTGGAGTTTAAGGTATTGAATGCATACGCAAATTCAAAACCTAAACTCCCCACTCTTTATGTTGAAAATATGTCAGTTGACGGCATGGACGCGCCGTAGGAGGTTGATATGGCTACAAGATTTGAGCAAGCAGAACATTTAGTTGAAAAATTTGGAGATACCGGCGCTGTATTGCGTGAGGTCGTTGATGCAATGAGTGATCGAGATTTTGATGATATATATCAACACATTGCAAGAATGTGGGATATACCGGAGGTGTAACATGACAAAAGAATCAGCGAAAATAATATTCAAATTACTCAAGGAAATCAAATATTTACGAGGATTAACCTCAAGAGAAGGCAATCTTTACGAAATATGTAAAGAGAAAGCAGGAATAACTGAAAAAGAAAGGTGGTCAATATAATGTCTAAAATAACAGAGGAAAATGAAATTACCTTCAGAGTGAAGGCAAAATTCATTCCCACCATATTGGATTTATTGAGAAATCAGATGCAAACAAGGGAATTGAATGATGATGAGCGTATGCTCAGGGATATCTGTGAATTTGTTGAAACAGTATCAGATTTTACACGATAGGAGTTAACATGTCAGAATTACGAGAGATTCTAGTCAGAATTGATGAAAAATCGTTGGAAGATTTAGCCATGACTATCAATATGCGCAGACTAACTGACCATTTCAGTGGTCCTGTTGATGCTTTTGCGTATGTGGTTGGAGCCGCAGTAGAAAATGGCCATGAATACATAGAAATCACAAATCTCAAAAAAATGTCTAAAAAACTGTTAGAATTACTACAGAAAACGGAGGTGTCATTATGATATTAGTATGTACTTGCAAACATGTTTTTCAAGATAAGAGATACGGTAAAAGCAGACGGGTTCACAACCCCTGTATGCCTCTGAAAGATAACAACTGGAGATGTACCGTGTGTGGCACTAAGAAACCTGGACGGGCTGTTCGCATTGTAAAGGAGTAAGTAATGAAAATTACTAAGGTATCTGAGGAGATTCTCCATGTTCTTTATCAAGAACAAGAGGCATTAACTCGTGCGTTTTGTCGTATCCAAGAGAGTTTTGAAAGTCCAAACCCTGATTTTAAGGGTCAACCGTTTACATTGGGTCAATATCGTGTATGGTACACGGAGGTGTATGGTGCGTGGACATATTACACTGATTGGAACGGTTTCAACATACCGTCAGATTCTCTCAAGCCCTTTGTTGAGGGACTCTTTGACCCGTTGACACCAGAAGAAAAAGAGCTTGTTGACCTTGTAAGATATCGAAATGGCGACTATTATCTGATTGGAACCCATGAAGATGATGATGCATTTCCACATGAAATCTGTCACGCTCTTTATTGTGTTAATCAGCCATACCGAGAGGACATGACAGAAGCAGTTGAAAATCTTACAAATACCGAGAGTTTGGAGAAACAATTGTTGGAAATGGGTTATGGTGAAGATTCGTTAACTGATGAAATGCACGCTTATCTCGCCGTAGATGCAAAACACATGGTAGATAAGTATAGCGTAGTTTTACCAACTGGTTACAGAAAGATAATCGAAATTAGACAGAAATACTTCAGAGAACTAGGAGTGGAAATATGAAAGAATTCTATTATGTTGTGATGGGGAAAGACCTTGAGCCTGATACAGCCTTCTACAAGTCAATTTTACATGAAACCGCCTTTGAAGCGAAAGAAAAGGTGGCAACTAAAAAGACATTCAAGCTGGTTGAGTGTCCTTCTGGTAAGAATCCTCATGTATTGGCAGAGAAGTGGGTCGAGGAGGACAAGGAACACTGGATTAACGAGAAGAACGCACCAGCAGGAGTTATTCAACTTAAAAGGTCCTTCTTGACCGCTGCCAGGCGAAAGAGACCTGACTTGAAGGGACAGAAAAACATTAACGCTTATCTCATTTTCGGGAGGTCAGAATGAACCTAGCAGACCAACTAAAAGACCTAAATCACCAATCAGAAAAACTCAGAAGTCGTTTGATTAATTGGAAATTCAAGTCAGCGATGCTATATACTGATGTTTTCAGTGATGACCCTGAGGCGATGGAAGTTCTTGAAACCCTTGACAGAATGTTTGAAAATTCTGGCTGGTTTGATGGCGATATGGCAACCATCATCAATGTAGTTGTTGACATGCTACTTGGGAGGTTCTAATGAAAAGACGAAAAATAGACATGTCAGGACCCAATATGAAACAATATTATCTCGTAAAGTTTGCAGATAACTGGGCAGACGAAATGGACTTGGACGGTTTTCGTATAATGAATGACAAACAACTTGATGAATTTACTAAGGGTATCAGAAACATAAAGAATTTCCCTCTGGAAATCTATTTTGGTACCAATGAATACATTCCATACGAAAATCAAGAACAAATTATGAGAACCATTAAAATTCAACCACTTACAGCTGGTGAAAAAGCTCTGTTTGACCGTTCATTTCCACAGGCGGCAAAGTGGGGATATGGTCATTTCCCATCATTTGAGGACTATGCCGATGAATTTTAAGAAAATAATAATTGCAGTAATACTCGGGTTTATCGTAATGTATTCAACGCTTTACCTCATAACCCCTGACTACAAAATGGAGTATCAAGGAGTAGAAAATGTCTATAGACCCTAAAGATTTGGCAAAAATAATTGATTATACTAGAGGAACCTGTCAGAGTTTAGAGGAAGTCCTCGTAAAATTCGGATACGACTATGATGATTTAGACCTTGAAGCTGCGGTAGAAGTTGACGAACATATATTCTGCTGTGGCGCCTGTGGGTGGTGGTGTGAAACATCAGAAATGGCAGACGATTGGGAGGATTTTACTGATGAACCTGCCTGCGAGGACTGTGTACGATACGACTTGTCATAATACAACAAGAAAATCACTGGTTTACATCACGCAAAAAATGATGTATACTATTCCTACATTGAAAATTCACGGAGGAAAAAATGCGAGTAATTATAACTGATGTTTTAGGTAACAGAAAGATTACGGCAATCAAGGCGGTCCGTCATGTTACTGGCTACGGTCTCAGAGAGGCTAAAGAGGTTATTGACACCGCAATTGGTGGTGTACCTTCAGTTCTGGAAGGTATTGACGCTGAAGGTCTTAGACTTTTCAGGACTTCCGGCATTTTTTGTCATGTTGACAATGACGACCATCACCGACAGTTTACAGCTACTATACCTGCAAACGAGGTGATGAAAGACCTCGCCAAGAGGTTTACGGAAGAGGAAAGATTCAAGACAGCTGAACATATTCTCAAGGCACTTGTATCCTTTGAAAGGGGTGAATAGTGAATAAAGAAAAAATCTGTCAAAACTGTAAGAAATTCAAGAATAACCCAGGCTGGTGTAAAGAACAAAAGAATTACACCCCCCGTAAGGCAACCTGTAGTGAATTTATAAGGAGATAAAATGAGAAATCCGTTTTTTGATGTAAAGCGAGAAAAACTCATTACTGTTGGTAGTGAAATCGAAGTGCCTAAAGAGGCACTCATTAATGCTGAGACCAACGACTTGATGGGTATTGTGTCACCAGGTTATGAGATTGTTACTCATAATCAGGTCGCCAATCTGTTTGGGGAAGCCCTTGGACAGTATGACCACAAGGTCATTGGAAACCACTTGGATTCAACTGGTAAGCGTTGGAAACAGCGTATTATCTTTGAGGATGACCGTTTGAATTTCGACATTGACGGTCGTGGTGATAACACTGGCGTTATGTTAGAGTTATTCAATGGTTACGATGCTCGCACCTCGTTTGGTTACGAGTTGATGGGTTTCCGTAGTTACTGTACCAATGGTATGGTAATGGGCAAAAAGAGCATTTTTCGTGAGGCTCTTTCGCACTTTGTTGCCGCCATTGATAGACTTCGGAGTTCATTTGAGTTAAAGTGGCCAGCATTCAGAGACAACATTGGCATCTGGCAAGAGTGGACTTCAATTCCTTACACTGGTGACCAATTTCAGAGTTATCTGGAAGGAAAAGTCAAGTCGGAAGATAACGGCAAAGGCTTTTTGTCAACCAAGATGGCTGAGACTATTCACGGCGAGTGGATTCCTTGTCTAAGTGCCCAGAATCTTGATGAAACCATGTGGGGTGGGTTCAATGTTCTTACCTACTTGGCAACTCACAAGACCAAGGCTCGTAAGGGTTCAAACTTGTTCAGTAATCGTTACAGAACCATGAATCGCCTCGCTGCCGATTTTTATGATGAATATAAATTAGCTGCGTAAGCCATGTGAGGGAACCCTACGACACCCTGCGCTGTCGGCTTGATCGGCCCCAAAGGGAGACGGGTTCCCCCACCTCCTACAAGAAAGGATAATAAAATGAATGCTCTGAAAGTTTTAGGGATTAGCCTTGGTACAAGTATGGTTGTCGCACTTTTTGTCGGCCTGATAATTATTGGACCACTCGCTTTTATATGGAGTGCAAATACTCTGTTTAACTTCAAAATCGCCTATACTGCCTGGAACTGGCTTGTGGCAGTGATATTTCTGGGCTGTGTGAGAGGTAGCTAAAATGAGACAATATAGACTACCATTTGGTCAGAAAGTTACAGAGGACGACCAAGAATACCTTGATGCTTGGCGAGCACTTATGGAGCCTATTTGTAGGGTCACAAGTGCCCAAGAATTTGCACTTGACCCAGACCTTGTTTTTAGAACTAATGGCTGGGAAAGGTCAAATATATCACCAACTTTGGCTAAAGAATTGTGTGACTTCATCAAAAGATGGGAAAAAGTCAAGGTTATGTGTGAAGGTCACATGTCCGCCATTGAAGATGATGGACAACTGATTGACCATCTTGACGATGATATTCATTACATCTTTGAAGCCGCAATGGAGGCAACTTTCGGCAAGGGTATTTGGCCTAAGTATAACAGGCTGAATCAAGAAAACTCGGAGAGAGAATATGAAAGGTTCCGTAAACCCTAAAAATGGTGGTTACAGTATTCTCAACAAAGGTATCTGTAGTATTGATTTCGCAGCAAATACTGAAATAGTCAGATTCAATGATGAATACAGATGTATTTGCCGAAATCGTAATGCCACCCGTGGTTTCTATGAATCCGATGAAAATGGCAGTTCCGTAGAAAGTAGTGACCTTCTTTGCTGCAACTTCTGTGGACGAATCTTTGACAAAAACACCTTGGAAATAGTGAGAGGAGTATATATCCGATGACCTTAAAAACGGTTGTTGATAGACTTGATTCCGATGAAATAAAAGACCTTTGCTTTTGTCTCAATAATTTTAGTAACCCGAGCACTGGTGTTTATGCAAACAAAACAAATTTACAGTTTTACAGGCTAAAGTATGCAAGGGAATGTGTTGAAAGAGCCTTACAAGCCGATAATATTAGCGGCGAAGGCATACACTACATCACAAGACTTCAGATGAAATTGGAGGATAATAAAAATGGCTAAAGTTTGGGACAAATCATATTACAATAAGGTCATAATGCCTAAGGGAAAGGCTCATTATGTAACTAGAACAAAGTCAGGGAAAAGGTATTTGAAATTTCTTGAGATTCTTTCAAAACTTCTAGCCCTTGGGATTCTTGGCGTTGCCTTACTAATTGCGTTTATGTAGGAAAGGTGAGTGTTTACAAGCGGTTACTTCTATGTTATAATAAGGATTACTCAAACATATAGGAGTGCTTATGATTTTGAAATACTCGCCCAAAGGTATACCCTACATAGAAATGGACGAGCATACAAGAGTTATCTTTGTGAAAACATGGCCGGGTGAGAATGGTTATAAATGGTTGGCGGTTAAGGCGCACATTACTTTCAATGGTACAATTGGCAAAAAGAGAAAGAAGCAAGTGTCCTCTACTGAAATGCACAATTTTATGACCGATATGAAATTGCGTAAGTTTCCTAGAAACTTTTGCAAGAAACACCCTGTTTTCAATAGGATAAAACACGGCATGCTCAAGAAAATGTTCAAAACATTCGGCATACCAGACAAAGAAGAACCTGATATGCTTAGGATTCCTGACGAACACATCAAATTTATTGAAATGGAAATAAACAGACTCTACGGAGAGGAGGATGGTGATGAATAAGTTAGTTACATGTACTTTTTGTAGCCAAGACACTGACAAGTCTAAAGGCTGTGGTTCAAATCCTGTTGTTGGTCATAATCAACGATGGGCTAGAATACCTTTTGGACATGAAGTTGAAGGCGAGATAGAAGGCGATTGTCCTGGCTGTAATGTAGTCAAGGCTGCTTTTCATCACGCTCTCTGTCCTAATGAGGAATGTCCTCGCTGTAACGGCAAGATGAATATATGTCAATGTTTTTACACCATGAAGGAGGACAAGTAATGAAAACAATGAAGGTAACCTGTTTGGAATGTAAGAATGAATATGTCTCTATAGGCAAATATTTTGAGGACCATTATCGCCAAGCACCTGATAAGTATGTATGTTTGGGTTGTAACGCCAAGAAGGAGAAATAACATGAAAGAACCCGTTACTCTTGAACAGCATATAAGGTCTTGTCAGAAATTACTGAGTAAACACGGTAACTTAGAACTCGTTTACTCAATTGATGATGAAGGCAACGGTTTTCAGAAAATTTGGTGGGGACCTGGAATTGGCTACTTCTCAGATCGTGATTCTGATTTTATTAGTGAGGAATACTTTGAAGAGGAATCAAAAGGGATGGAACGATATGGCAATGCCGATTACAAAAAAGTTGTCCTCATCAATTAAAAAGTTGTGTACTTTTGTTGGAAAATCTGTTATGATGTTATAAATAGAAATGAACAAAAAATTAAAAGGAAAATTATTATGTCAGGCGTAGGAAGTAAGAAAACTCAAGATTCAGGAAAATGGCGCCCCCATTTTATTAGTGGCGGTCCAAGAGCCTATAGTTTGCTCAAAACAACTGAACATGATAATAGGAATATTAGTATGTAACCCCCGGGAACCATAATCAATTACGAACCATAAGGGTTCCCGTGTAAATCGTGGGAACCCTTTTTTAATTTATATAGAGC
>Ga0316191_10003945_pt1 | contig 11024 bp, 6 predicted proteins | sample Eddworburr2cm_MG_FD_204928 | JGI IMG/M metagenome (GOLD analysis project Ga0316191, IMG submission 204928) | Coastal sediment microbial communities from Maine, United States - Eddy worm burrow 2 cm | ecosystem: Environmental > Aquatic > Marine > Coastal > Sediment | place: USA: Maine | collected... | reverse complement strand
TGGCTTTTGATGGGTCTTCTTCAACGTTAACGCCGAGGATGGTGAAACCGAGCGGTTGGTACTGGGTGTAGAGTTCATCAAGCAACGGCATTTCCTGGCGGCAGGGACCACACCAGGAGGCCCAGAAATTGATCATGACCACTTCTCCGCGGAATTCGCTCAGTCGCAGATTCTCGCCGCTGTGGCTTTTGAGCGCGAAGTCCGGTGCCGGCTCGATGTTGATGTCAGCATTGACAACTGCCGCCATTAACAGACCCGCAGAACCGGTAGCCCGCAGGGCATGTTTCAAGCTTCGCATCAAATTATTCATCAACGTTCTCCTGTTTTCTTGAATGTGTCGGGTCGTGTCACTGTGCACAGCACCTCCTGCGGATTGTCGGCAGGCAAGTGCTTTCATAATGGGATGCGGGTCACAATTCAGAAAAAGATCGACAAGCCTCCGGTGAACTCGAGGTTATGATTGGTCTGTGACTCGCCGAGCAGGTCGACATCGAATACATGGTCCCGGGCGTCGACCCGCAGTGCCAGCCAGTCGTTGGCCAGTACCTTGTAGCCAAAGCCAACATTCCAGGTGAACTCGTCTTCACCGGCGAAGCTGGTGCTGCCGACACCACCGATGATGTAAAAATCCGAGGTAAAGGCCCACTTGCTTCCGATAAACGATTCACCTGGCAGGATGTTGAAGCCAAACGAAAGGTTGTAGTAATCGAGATCGCGGTCATTGTCTTCCAGGATCTGGAAACCACCGAAGCGCTCGGCACTTGTTTTATCCGTGCCGGTGTGCCCGTAAGCGGCCTCGACAAAGACGTATTCGGTCACGTGGTAGCCAAGGCGTGCTCCATACACCAGGTTGGTACCAAAGTCCTCGACATTCATCATGCCGGCGAAGGCGCCGATTTCGAAATCTTCGCTATCAATATCGGCTTCGCGGACTTCGCGGCGCTCGATTTCCGGGCGAACGACCTGTTCAGGTTCCTCGGCGAGAACGTATGGTGTATTGACGCTGCTGACCACTATCCCTGTCACTGTTACCGCTTTTAGAAAAAGACGGCAAATCCTGCTTTCCATTCATCGATCTCCTGATTGTCGTTAGAGCTCTGGAATATCACGTAATGCTTGTACTGGGCTCTGAAAATAAAGCGTCTGGCAAGATAAATGCGTAAACCCGCACCCGCATGAGCGAGCTGGTCAGTGCGATCTGATTCCTGGACCAGTGTCGTTTTCGGGTCTGTCTTGATAACGCCTGTGCCTAGCGTAAAAAAGGGTGAAAGACGCCATTCCGGAAACGGGTGAATCGATAAACTGATATCGGCCATATCCGCATCAGAAAAGTCTGCAAATATTTTGGAGGCGGAAATTTCTGCGGAAAATTTGGGCGCAAAGAAAAATCCGCCATAGACGGTCATGACATCAGAGTCTTCAAAGTCCCCACCCATGGCGCCCATTTCCCAGCGGTGAAAGGAAAATTCCTTCCTCGTGGCATCGGTGATATCCGTGTATTCGCCGGCCGGTGTCAGGGTGCGTTCCAGTTGCTCTCGTGCTACCCAGCCTTGCTTGCCTTTGCTGGTGCGAACCTTGAACCAGTCGGTCTTGCCTTTGAGGATTTCGACCCATGCATCCTGTTCTTCGACGTGAAAGACGGGGTAGCCGCTACCTGGACCGGAGTGCAGTTCGATATAGGGATCGGCGATCTGGACCTCCATCGGCTGCTCATCGGCAAACAGATTGCCGAATATGTCAGCAAATGCCGTTTTTGCGCTCAGTGAAACGAGGCAGAACAGCAGCACAGCACAGGTGCGAATGGGCACAAACGGGGTCAAAGCCGGGGTTTTTCCTTTTTAAGTCGGTTTAAGTCCATTTAATCGGTCGACGTTTACGGCGGTACGTCGAACGGATTGTTGTAGTACTGACCTCCAATATCGAGCCATTCGGCGATCAACTTTAATTCCGCGCCTGACAATGACCCGAAGTGGTCCGCATCGCCCGGGTTCTCGAAGCGGCTGAAGAACCGGCTGCTGGCTATGGCGCCGGCCACCCTCATGGATGGGCCTGGTGCGCGCACAAAAATCGCTTGCAGGGGATCGGGGTCGCCGTTCGCGTCCAGCACGAACAGCTGTTCACCGGTAACCGGATCCAGGGCCTGCTGTTTGATGAGCGTGCCACCGTCGTCGAGTATTTCGGCATCGTCGCCCGAGAACAGTTCACGGTAGGATTTGAAATGATCCGGGTTGATATCAGAGACGCCATCGCTCAGGTCGAGCTGGCCTGCCGGTTCCATATCCGCGCCGGCTTCATCCTTGTTGTTATGGCAGCTGGTACAGGTCCTGTCGATGCCGCCGACGTCACGTGTCTCGTTCCAGAGAGGATGAATATGAACCTGGTAGTTGATAATGACGCGGCAGCCGAAGTTCCAGGGCTGGCACTGGGGGCTGGCCGGAGAGTCGGTCGTCAGGCTGGCGTATTCGTAATGAATGTCCGCCGCAGGGGTCAGGCTGACAGGCGGACTGGTGTCGGTCCACACATCTTCGAAGTGAATGTCGGCCGACAGCTCGAGTGCCGTTTTAGCGATGCGGGTTCGCGCTTGGGCCATGGTCTCGCCCATGTCGGCGAAAAAGTTATCAGTATTCGGAAAGATATAAACGTCAGAGGGGGCCCCGGTGTTAAGGATGTTAAAGGTGTCAAATCGACCGTGAGAAGTACCGTTAGCCGGGTCATGGCAGCCTCCGCAGTTCATGATTTCACCCGCGCGCAGCTGCAACCAGTTCTGGTGTCGGCCACTGATTCTTTTGCCGTCTGCATCCAGTACACTGATGGTAAAAGGAATATCGGCCGGTACCTTGATGCGCACAGAACCATCCGGTTCGATAGGCGCATAGCCGATGATTTCGCGCATTCCCTGCTGGGCGCTGACACCGAAATCGGCGCCGTTCAGGTCTACCACGTCATCGTCCGGAATGCTGACAGCCTTCACAATGCGCAGGAAGCGGGCAGGGCGGTCAGTCGCAGGTGTCTGTTGAGGGTCAGCCAGTGTGGTGATATCGGCTGCGGTGGCACCCAGCGCGTTATAGGTGCCATCAAAGTCATGCACGCTGAGAATATGCAGAACACCGACGTTTTCGCTGACCAGTGCCGGATCAAAATCAAAACTTTCGTTCGGTATTCCTGCGCCGTCAAAGTGGATGACGGGTAGTCGCCTGGGCTGAGCGGCAACAACATCGCGGTAAATAACCCCTTCCTGTGGGGTGAAGACAGGGATCAGGGTCTGGTTACCCATATCATAGAGGTACACACTGTACAGTGGTGGCGCCTCGACAAGATTCGGATCGTTCAGTGTCTCGGTGGTGCAGGGAACGATGCGGCTATTGTCCAGCAAACGGCACTGGTTCCAACCGACCAGGGCCCGGTCGGTGCCATCCCAGAGCGGGAAGAACGCATTGAAGCGCCCGCCCGGAGAGGGTTCGGCGTCAGTGCGCACGGTGTTGAATGCTATCGAGGTTTGCGCCGGGCCTGTCAGGATGCCCGTGTTTACGGCCGTCGGCTGGGTGTTATTGACATAATTATCCACGTCGATGCTGATAATATCGCTGCCCTGGAAATTGCCGGAAAACGGCTTCAACAGAGCGGTAATCCCGCCGTCCGGTAATTCACGCGGCTGCAGGTACTGCACTGTCGTTCCATTGGTCCCGGTATCGTGGCTGTCAGCGCCGTACAGAAGCCGCAGATTGGTGCCGTCGGGGTACATTTTGTAGAGGTGGATGGCACTGTTGTTACCCATATTGTCCCAGCGTGAAAACACCACTTCACCATTCTCCAGTACCACGGGGTCCAGATCATGACTCTGGTTATACGTCACCTGGTGGATATCGGTTCCGTCATCATTCATGACGTGCAGTACCAGCGCGGGTTGGTTGCGGTTTTCGTCCAAGGCTGAAAACTGAGGTTTGCTTTCGTCGAGCAGTGTGGCTTTTGCCGTGCGTTGTCGTGTCGAGGAAAAAATGATTCTGCCGTCGGGCAGGTAATGCGGGCCAACATCCTGGCCCGCTTTGGCATTGATGTCTGAAGTGATTACACGGGTCAGGGTGTCGAAGGCAATGTCGTATTCCCAGATATTCCAGGTCGGCTGGTCTTCCGGATCAGCCCCTTCGATTTCGGGCAGACGCAGCGCAAACACCAGTTTGCTGCCGTCGAAAGAGGCTTCGACGTCTTTTACATCCCCGAGTCCACCTGTTACGGCAAAGCTTATATTGCGTTCGTTGGCGCCCGGCGATGCCAGGTCGCGGAAAATCAAGTCGGCCCCTTCGTTAAAACTCGTTGGTTCGCGAGCATCGTCGGTGTCCACTTCCGGTACGGGTTGGCGAACGTAGGCGATGCCAAAGTCCTCGACCAGCGGGTCCAGGCCGGCGCTGCTGGTTCCACCACTGCCACCACCGCTACCGCCACCACAAGCCGATAGCACGGACAGAGACAGCAACAACAGACCGGTTTTAACGCCGGCCGCACGGGGCGCTGGATTTCCTCCTGACGTGCTGGCCATAGAACTCTCCTTATCAGTCAAGCTCATTAACGTTGTCTTTTTGTGATTGGGTCTCATAACAAACTGCCCACTATTTAGATATTTTCTATCGGATTGTTTTATGTAAGCAATAACCAGGCCTTGTTCTGTTTTCGCCCACTATTGCCGCCACACGCCTTATAGATGTGGAGTGAATGATCCCGGGACGGTTGTTGCCGGGACGTCACAGATCCGGCGTATGTGACGTAATTCGGCCACCAGGCTGACGAATATAGGCTGTATGCCTTTCATCGATCCGAGAACCAGGTCACGGAATTGAAGCCGGACGATTCACCCGGTTTTTCTGCGGGGGCTGGTTTTTATGGCACGGGGTTTAGAACGTGAGGCAGTTTGCCGTTGAGCTGCGGACGGGTTCACAGAATGGATGCTGTACGTGCTTTACATTCACTGGCAGGCAAAATTCAAACTGGCTGGATCGGTTCTTGCTGGCTGGTATGGCAGTGACAGATAACAAGCAAAGAGGCCTCCAATGCTAAAGACGCACGCGAAACAGAAGAAGGCTTGGGGAAATAATCGGGGCAACGGCTTGCGGATCAGTCTGGTTGCAGGCGTGATATCCCTGCTGATGGCGTTGCCCTCAGAGGCTGGTCCACGTGAGCAGGCCAAGCGTATCCACGACCGGCTGACGGGAGTGCCGCCATCCTCCGATGTCCTCGACGCCATGGCGGCAAAAGTCAGCGCGGGAGGGAGCGGTCCATTTGAAGCCGCACTAATAGCTATGGATACGGATCCTGTGAATGGTAATCCGGAAAATGCGAAGTATTTCTACAATGTCACGCTGAAGAACTTCGCTGCGCCCTGGACAAATGAGGCGCAGAGCGTATTCGAGCCGCTGAACGACTACACGGCGACCGTTATCGGTATGGTTCGCGATGACGTACCGTTCAATCAGCTGTTCTCGGTCGACTATGTGTACGGAGCGCCAGGTCTGAACGGCGTTAGTTCAATTTCACCTGACAGTAATGCGCACTACGAGGATCTGGAGGCGCAAGCTGTGGATCTCAGTGATCCAGCTGTATTCAGGCAGGTCAACCAGGTGACCGCGGTCGGTTTGCCTGATTCGAGTGCTGCCGCCGGGGTATTAACGTCCCGTGCCGCCGCACGCGCTTTTTTTATCGATGGCACCAACCGCGCCATGTTCCGCTTTGCCATGTTGAACCACCTGTGTAATGACATGGAGCAGGTCAAGGATACCACGCGCGCGGCGGATCGGGTCCGACAGGACGTCAGCCGCAGTCCCGGTGGAGACAGCCGTATTTTCCTGAATGCCTGTGTCGGTTGTCACAGTGGCATGGACCCGATGGCGCAGGCCTTTGCGTACTACGAGTACGACTACCCAGAGGGTAATGAAGACGCCGGCCGTCTGGTTTACACGGCGGGTCAGGTGCAGCCGAAGTATCTGATAAATGCAGACAACTTCAAGTACGGCTACGTGACGCGGGATGATGGCTGGGAAAACTACTGGCGCGAAGGTCCCAATGCAATACTGGGTTGGGATGAAAGCGGGCTGTCCAGTGGCAGTGGCAACGGTGCCAGAACCATGGGTGTGGAGCTGGCCAACAGCAAGGCGTTTGGTCGTTGCCAGGTGACCAAGGTATTCCGCACCGTTTGCCTGAGTGAACCCGAGAACGATCCGGTAGTACCGGGGAACGATCAGTTGAATGAGTTGTTGGACGTCTACACAAACAGCGACTTCAGCCTGAAACAGGTCTTTGCCAAAGCGGCGACACAGTGCATGGGCAACTGATAATAAAAGTTGAGGGGAGAGGCGTTATGAATCCATCCATCGAATTATTGTCAGCTGGTGTTGACCGGCAGACGCTGAACTGTGCGGCCAGATATGGTGTATTAGTGCTGGCGGTGTTCCTGATCACTGCCTGCGGTGGTGGGGCGTCAACGGAAAGCAACCCGGTGACCAGTACGACGGGCACCGTTGGTGCATCCAGTTATAACGGGCCAAATGCTCAAACCGAAGACATACGCGCATTCCAGACTACAGTCTGGGAGAGCTTAAGGGTGTCTACCAAGTGCGGTGCCTGTCACAGTCTCGAAGTCGGGCAGGCGCCCATGTTCGTACGAGAGGACGACGTCAACCTGGCCTATTCCGCGGCCAATCCCCTGGTGAACCTGGATGCACCTGCCAGTTCCACACTGGTTACGAAAGTGGGTGGGGGACATAACTGCTGGCTGCCGAGCAACGCAGCCTGTGCACAGAGCGTGACTTCGCTGATCGAAGACTGGGCACTCGGGACTGGCGGCGGCGAGCGACAGATCCAGTTAACAGCACCAACGCCGAACGTGCCAGGTGCTACCCGGCGTTTTCCGGACGACAATGCGATTTTCATGGCCTCCCCCCTGTGGACGACACTGAAGAGTTTTTGTCAGGATTGTCATAGCGAATCCGCTGCAACCCCGCAGTCGCCGTTTTTTGCCAGTGGGGACATCGATACCGCCTGGGATGCGGTGAAGTCGAAAATCAATCTGAACGATGATGTCAACGCCCCCAAGCGTTCCAGACTTATTGTCCGGTTGCGTGACGAATTTCATAATTGCTGGAGTCCATCGTGTGACGATGATGCTCAGGACGTGGAAGATGACATTATCGCCTTGATCAGTGCCATCGATGCCAATGGGTCTGCGACCGGTATCGATCCCGACCTGATCATCAGTAATGCGATGAATATCGTGGATGACGGGATTGTGGCCAGTGGCGGCAACCGCTCCGAGGCCAATGTGATCGCCTTGTACGAATTCAAGACCGGCAGCGGCAATATTGCACTGGATAGCAGCGGTGTCGAACCGGAATTGAACCTGACCCTTGATCCCCTCGGCCCGGCCGGTGTGGAGTGGATAGGTGGTTGGGGGCTCCGAATTATCGATGGAAAGGCGCAGGGTTCTACCCGGGCCAGTAAAAAGCTGCACGATCTGATTACAGCCACCGGTGAATACAGCATAGAAGCGTGGGTAGCACCGGCAAATGTCACGCAGGAAGGTCCGGCCCGTATCGTCAGTTATTCCGGAGGGGTTGATGCAAGAAACTTTACCCTCGGCCAGACACAATACAACTATGATTTCCTGCAGCGATCCAGTACCAGCGATGCCAATGGTGAGCCGGCCCTGTCGACGGCGGACGCTGATGAGGATTTGCAGGCTACACTACAGCACGTGGTGGTCAGTTTCGACCCGCTCAACGGTCGCCGCATCTATGTCAATGGTGTGTACACCGATGATATGGATTCCACACCCACGGGTAATCTAAACGACTGGGATAACAGTTTCGCCCTGGTGCTGGGTAATGAAGTATCCGGTAACCGTCCATGGCAGGGCAGCATCCGTATGCTGGCGATTCATAATCGTGTACTGACACCCGAACAGATTCAGCAGAATCTTGACGTGGGTGTAGGCCAGAAATATTTTCTGCTGTTCGGTATTGGCCATGTGGCTGGTGTACCGGCGGACAGCTATATCATGTTCGAGGTCGAGCAGTACGACAGTTTCAGCTACCTGTTCAACAAGCCGACCTACATCAACCTGGACCCGGCAGTATCGCCCGGCAATATTCTCCTGGAAGGTATGCGGATCGGCCTCAACGGCAAGGAAGTATCGGTAGGGCAGGCCTATCAGAACCTCAATATAACGATCGGTAGTAATTACGATCCGGCTCTTGGTGAACCTTTATCTGACCTGGGCACTGTCATCGCGCTGGAAAATGGCCAGGGCAGCGATGAGTTCTTCCTGACTTTTGAACGACTGGGTGATGAGTTGAACGAGTTTACGGAAATATCCCCTACGGATCCCCCAATCCTGCCGCCACCTGCGGCGGCGGCCGATATCGGTGTCCGAACTTTCGATGAAATCAACGCATCCATGGCCGCTCTGACCGGTGTCGATCCGGTGGTCGGCGTTCCCCCCGCCCCAAGGCACGCCATCCTGCGTCAGCAGCTGCCCGCTGTTGAAGACGCCAGCGGTTTCCTGTCGGCACATCAGATGGCGATAGCTCAGCTGTCCATCGAATACTGCAGTGCGCTGGTGGATGACCCAGCGAAGCGTGCCAGTTTCTTCGGTTTTGACGTGGCCAGTGCCAACACCTTCTTCACCTCAGATGTGGCAACGGCCCTGGATCCGGCCGGGCAAACTCAGATTGTCAATGCCTTGTATAACAAACTGGTGGGTCTTCCCGGTACCCCGGGTGGTGATCTTACTGATGCACCCTCACTGGCGGATTTGCAGGCTGAGCTTATCGGGCCTCCTGTCCCTCCTGCCACCAGCAGTCTTTTCGGACGCTTGACCAGCAACAACTGTGGCGGCAGTGGCTGTGATGCAACCCGCACCCGAGCTATCGTCAAGGCCATGTGCGGCGCAATACTTGGCGGTGCAGCGGTGTTGGTGCAGTAAGCGACGTTGGCATTTTAGAGAACAAGCTTGAGGAGTATAATCATGGCTAAACGTAGAAAACCTCTGCATCCGGATTCGCCACTGCTGCACCAGCATCACTCGCGGCCGGTGACACGGCGTGACTTCCTGCGTCAGGGATTCATTTCAGGTACGGGTATGGTCATGAGTGGTTCGATCCTGAGCCTGTTCGCCAATCCGCGTGCCGCCCGCGCTGCCTTGTCGCCTGATATTCTGGCTCGGGCCGGCGAATTGAGAAACGCCGCTGGAGTGCCCAGCTGTATTCTTGGTGCCGGCGTTGGGGCCGGCAAGATTCCCTTTATCTGTTTCGATCTGGCTGGTGGCGCCAATATTTGCGGATCCAATGTACTGGTAGGTGGGTCGGGCGGACAACTCGATTTTCTGTCGACCGCGGGCTACAGCAAAATGGGTTTGCCGGGTGATATGGTCCCTGGCGGAGTGGAGCCTGCAGGTTTTTCCGAGACGGGTACCAGTAACGGCGACTTTATCGATGAATCACTGGGGCTGCGTTTTCACGCCGACAGTGCTTTCCTGCGCGGTATACTGGAGAAGGCGCCCGGCGTGATCGGTAACGTCAACGGTGCGGTAATTCCGGCGCGCTCGGATAACGATACCGGTAACAACCCGCACAACCCCATGTACGGTATTGCCAAGGCGGGCCGGGAGGGCAGTGTTGTTACCCTGATCGGTTCGCGTAATTCGGACTCCGGCGGTAATTCCATGGCGCCCGCCATGTTGTTAGACCCGGAAATACGGCCTACCAAGGTCGACCGGGCCACTGACGTAACCGGTATGGTGGACACCGGCAATCTCCTCAGCGTTCTCGACAATAAGGCAGACGTGGTGGCTGTGATGGAGTCCGTTGCCCGCCTCAGTGATATCAAGATGGGGCTGGTGGAACCAGGGATCACAAATAGTGAGGTCATCCGGGACCTGGTCCGCTGCGGCTATTTCAAGGCAGCGGATCTGGCGGATCGCTTCGCGGACGTAAAGCTTGATCCAGGTGAGGATGGTTTTATTGTAGACGGCGCGGACCCTGATAAAGTTTCGGAAACCGGTATATTCACCCTGGATGAGTTTAACGGGGACCGCGAATTCCAGAAAACGGCTTCGGTCATGAAAATGGTGATCGACGGCGCGGATGGTGGTTATGCCGGTGCGGGTACCATTGCCATGGGCGGTTACGATTACCACACCGGTGATCGCAGTACCGGCGAGCTGCGAGACTTGCGCGCGGGCAGGTGTATCGGTGCCTGCCTGGACTATGCCCGCCGGAAGGGCAGCCCCCTGATGATCTATGTCTTCAGTGATGGATCCCTGTCCAGCAATGGTACCGTCCTGTCAGCCGGCATGGACCCCGACAATCGTGGCAAGCCTGTCTGGACCAGCGATAATTCATCGACGGCCGGCGCCTTCTTCCTGGTCTACAATCCCACCGGTATGCCGCAGCTGCGCGGTGCGACCCTCGAAGAACAGCTGCGGCATCAGCAGATCGGTTACTTCCGCGCAGACGGATCGGTAGAGACTTCATCCAGTCCGGCTGCCAACAATGTCAACCTGCTGGTGGAAACAGTGATCCTGAACTACATGGCTTTGCATGGCGATAGCTTCGCCGGCGCCTTCCCCAACCATGGTCTGGGCAACTCACTGGACAGCCTCACCGCTTTCGAGTCGCTCGTGTAATCACCAGGGCGTCCACTCAGCCGGTTTCGGCGTGCTTCAGGGCTTATGGGGACAGGTCTAAATCTGTCCCCGTTGCCAGTGCCCGTTTTTATGCCCGGTTCGTGCAATAACCCACGCTTCCACCCGTTCAGCACCCGCGTTTTTCAACGTGCGAGCCAGTTCGTTGAGTGTGGCCCCGGTGGTCATCACGTCGTCGATCAACAGCATGCGACGTCCGTCCAGGCACCGGGATACCGAAAAAGCATTGCGCACGTTCTGCTTGCGTGCGCTGGCAGGCAGATCGGACTGGGCGGATGTCGCCTTGTGACGCTGGCAACAGCGCGGGTCCAGTCGATAACCCTTTTCCGACAGCGAA
>Ga0316191_10003944_pt1 | contig 11026 bp, 10 predicted proteins | sample Eddworburr2cm_MG_FD_204928 | JGI IMG/M metagenome (GOLD analysis project Ga0316191, IMG submission 204928) | Coastal sediment microbial communities from Maine, United States - Eddy worm burrow 2 cm | ecosystem: Environmental > Aquatic > Marine > Coastal > Sediment | place: USA: Maine... | reverse complement strand
CGCTGATGGGCGGGGCGATCATCACCGAGACGATCTTCAACCTGCCGGGGATCGGCCGGGCGGTGTTCGAAGGCGTTCAGCGCCAAGAGGGCACGGTCGTCGTTGGGATCGCCACCTTCATGATCGTTGTGTACATGGTCGCCAACTTGGTCGCCGATATCCTCTACGGCGTCCTCGACCCCCGGATTCGATATGACTGACGATCCGAAGTATCCGCGGCCCGGTGGCGATCCGAAGCGGGACCCGGCAACGCTGGAGTCGTACGTCGACAAGGAGGACCGGTCCCAGTTTGCGATGGGGGCGAGGATTCCGACCGAATCCGTCGTGGGGATCGAGGAAGGGGCGCAGCAGAGCGCACGCACGGCCAGCCTCTGGACCGATGCATGGCGCCAACTCCGCCGCAGGCCGATCTTCGTGATTTCGACGGTCCTCATCATCATCATGGTCATCATGGCGATGTTTCCGATCCTGTTCACCAGGATCGACCCGCGGGCCTGCAGCCTCTCCGAATCGCTTCTCCCTCCGAGCAGCGAGCATTGGTTCGGCACCGACATTCAAGGATGCGACTACTACGCACGGACCATCTACGGTGCCCGGGTCTCGATCACGATCGGCCTCCTGGTCACCATCTTTGCCACGTTGATCGCGCTCATCGGCGGTTCGGCGGCCGGCTACTACGGCGGCTGGACGGACACCATCATCGCCAGAATGACCGACATCATGTTCGTGATCCCGTTCATCCTGGGCGGCATCGTGATCCTGAGCCTGTTTCCGACGCGCGGCGTGGCGCAGGTCAGCCTGGTTCTCATCATCCTCGGCTGGGCTACGATGCTCCGTCTGGTGCGATCATCGGTGATCGCGGCGAAGTCCGCCGACTATGTGGATGCTGCGCGTTCCATGGGCGGCACCAACTGGCGCATCATCACCAAGCACGTTCTGCCCAATTCCCTCGCACCGGTGATCGTGTATGCCACGATCACGATCGGTGCCGTGATTTCCGCGGAAGCGGCGCTCTCGTTCCTCGGTGTTGGGCTCCAACTCCCCGCCATCTCGTGGGGGTTGATGATCGCAGGCGCGCAGGCGCGGATCCTCACGTCGCCCTACCTGCTCCTCTTCCCCGGCGCGTTCCTCAGCGTTACGGTCTTCTCGTTCATCCTCATGGGCGACGCCTTGCGCGACGCCCTCGACCCGAAGCTGCGCTGATGGCGACCAACGGCAACAACGAACTCGGTGGCCTGCCCTTCGACGAGAAGGCTCACCTGCTCGACGTCGAGAACCTCCACGTGGAGTTCCGGATCGAAGATGGTGTCGTCAGAGCGGTCAACGGGCTGACATACACCCTCGACGAGCACGAGACGCTCGCGATCCTCGGCGAGTCCGGGAGCGGCAAGAGCGTCAGCGCCCAAGCGGTCATGGGCATCCTCGATACCCCCCCGGGATTCGTGACGCAAGGCAGCGTCAAGTTCCGGGGTGTCGACCTCCTGCAGCTGCCCGAGACGGTGATGGCGAAGGACGTCCGAGGTCAGAATATCGCAATGATCTTCCAGGACGCCCTCACGGCGCTGAACCCGGTCTTCACGGTCGGCTGGCAGATCGGTGAGATGCTGCGCAAGCACCGCGGTTACTCGAAGAAGGAGGCCAAGGAGGCCGCTATCGAGCTCATGGAGCGCGTGAAGATCCCGGACGCCAGGGACCGCGTCAACGCCTATCCGCATGAGTTCTCCGGAGGGATGCGGCAGCGTGCGATGATCGCGATGGCCCTGTCGCTCGATCCGGATGTGCTGATCGCCGACGAGCCGACCACCGCTCTCGATGTCACCGTCCAAGCACAGATCATGGAGCTGCTGCACAGTCTCCAGGAGGAGACCGGCATGGGCTTGATCCTGATCACGCACGACCTCGGGGTGGTCGCCGAAGTGAGCGACCGGGTCGTCGTGATGTACGCCGGCGAGATCATGGAGGACGGCGAGATCGACGATGTGTATCACCATCCGGCCCACCCATACACCCTCGGCTTGATGGACTCGATTCCGCGGCCCGACGTGCACACCGACCGCCTCTCGCCGATCCGAGGGGCGCCACCCGATCTCCTGAACATCCCGTCCGGCTGCCCGTTCCATCCGCGCTGTCCCTTCGCGAAGGAGCGGTGCACCACGGACGACCCGCAACCCATCAGCATCGGGAGGAACGGACACGAGAGCTCGTGCTTCTATTGGGAGGAGGTGCAACGTGACCGCTGAACCGTCCACCGAGCATCCGGCACCTGCTCCCGACAAGCAGGAGCCGATCCTCAAGGTTGAGGGCCTCGTCAAGTACTTCCCGATCACCCAGGGGATCGTCTTCAAGAAGAAGATCGGTGACGTCAAGGCCGTCGACGACGTCTCGTTCGAGTTGTATCCGGGAGAGACACTCGGTCTCGTCGGTGAGTCGGGCTGCGGCAAGACCACGACCGCGCGGACGATTCTCCGCCTCGAAGAGCCGACCGCAGGGGCCGCCTACTACGACGGACGGGAAATCTTCTCGATGTCCAAGAAGGAGATGCGGGATCTTCGCAAGGAGATCTCCGTGATCTTCCAGGATCCCTACGCCTCACTCAATCCTCGTATGACGGTGGGCAACATCATCTCCGAACCGTGGACGATTCACGGAATGGTTCCGAAGAAGGACCGAAGAAAGAAGACGCAGGAGTTGCTCGAGGTCGTGGGTCTGAACCCGAACCACATCAACCGCTACCCGCACCAGTTCTCGGGAGGTCAGCGCCAGCGGGTCGGGGTTGCCAGGGCGCTCGCCGTCGAACCAAGCATCATCATCGCCGACGAGCCGGTCTCGGCCCTCGACGTCTCGGTGCAGGCGCAGGTCGTGAACCTGCTCGAGGACATCCAGGACGAGTTCGGCATCGCGTACCTGTTCATCGCCCATGACCTGTCGGTGGTTCGGCACCTGTGCGACCGCATCGCGGTGATGTACCTCGGCAAGATCGTCGAGCAGGGCGACGAGTTCGGTGTCTACGACAACACGGCGCATCCGTACACCCAGGCGCTCCTCTCGGCCGTTCCGGTCCCGGATCCAGCGGGGAGAGCCGATCGGACTCGCATCGTGCTCGAAGGTGATGTACCGAGTCCGGCGAATCCACCGTCGGGCTGTCGATTCCGCACACGCTGCTGGAAGGCGCAAGGAGTCTGTGCCGACGAGGTGCCCGAACTCATCGACCGAGGCCAGGGACACCCGGTGGCCTGCTATTTCCCCCAGGTGGAGTTCGCCGAGGAGGTCCCGAGCGAGAGCCGGGGTCTCGACACGTCCGACTAGCGCCTCGGCCGGTGTCTCGGCAGGCACTGGTTCGCGGCACCGAGCCGTCTAGCCTCCCGGACATGACCGACGACGCCGCTCCATTTCACAGGTTCTACGATCGCTTTGATCTGCTCTTCTATGTCACGGTTGCCACCATTGGCCTGCTGCTGCTCGTCGATCTCGGCCAGGACCAGGGACTCTCCGAAGTACTCTCGTTTTCGGTCACGCTGCTCGCCGCTGCTGCGCTCTTTCTTGCGGTGGCTGCTGCCGGCGTCGGCCCGCGCGGGCGCAAGATCACACTGTTCGTGATCGGAGCAGTATTTGCTGCGGGGATCTTGTCGGCAGTCCTCTCAGACGTCCCACACGGCTACGGCGGCTCTCTCTGGCTGGTTCTCGTTGTAGCCGCGCCGGTGGTCGCCGTCCGACGCTTGATGCGGCACCAAACGGTTACCGCCAACACGCTGCTGGGGGCGCTCAGTGTGTATCTCCTCATCGCCCTGGCAGCGACCTATCTCTTCCTCTTCATCGATACCTTCGCGTCCGGCTCCGGGCGTTTCTTCGGCGAGGAAGAGCCAACCACGGTGTTTGCGTACTTCAGCCTCATCACGATCACGACCGTGGGATACGGAGACTTCGACCCGGTCGGCGTGTTCGGCCGCGCGGCAGCAGCATGGGAGGCGGTCATTGGTCAGATCTACCTTGTCGTGGTAGTTGCCCGCCTTGTCGCGCTGTACAGCGGCCGGCGCCTGTTCCGGAGGGGTGCGGACACCACGACCGACGACTAACTTCTCTCCCATGGATCCGAAAGTCATTGCGCTGGTGCTCGCAGGCGGCGAAGGGAAGAGGCTCTGGCCGCTCACCCGCGATCGATCGAAACCCGCTGTGCCGTTCGGAGGCATCTACCGTTTGATCGATTTCGTCCTCTCGAACCTCGTGAACGCCGGCTATCGAAAGATCGCCGTCCTCACTCAGTACAAGAGTCACAGCCTCGACCGACACCTTGCTCTTGGTTGGTCGATGAGTGAGATGCTCGGCAACTATGTCACGCCGGTCCCGGCGCAGATGCGGCGAGGCCCGCACTGGTTTTCGGGATCCGCAGATGCAATCTTCCAGAACTTCAACATCCTGACGGACGAGAAACCCGATCACGTGATCGTGTTTGGTGCCGATCACATCTACCGCATGGATCCGCGCCGAATGGTGAACCAGCACGACGAGTCCGGTGCCGCGGTCACCGTTGCAGGCATCCGCGTTCCGATTGGCGAGGCGTCCGAGTTCGGCGTAATCGAAGCCGACGAAGACGGGAAGATCATCTCCTTCCTCGAGAAGCCGGAGCATCCACCGTCGATCCCCGGCGAACCGGACTGGGCGTTCGCCTCAATGGGGAACTACGTGTTCGAGACGCAAGCCCTCCGCGATGTGATCTCGGCCGATGCGGAGGACGAGGATTCCAAACACGACATGGGCGGGAACATCATCCCGGCGCTTGTGGCCCAGGGAACGGCCCACGTCTACGACTTCGCCGAGAACGTGGTGCCGGGGCAGACCAATCGTGAGCGAGGCTACTGGCGCGACGTGGGAACGCTTGATGCCTACTTCCAGGCGAACATGGACACGATCGCCGTGGATCCGATCTTCTCCTACTACAACCGTCGCTGGCCGATCCTGACACACCGGCCACCGCTCCCTCCCGCGAAGTTCGTCTTCGATCTCGACGACCGACGGGGGGCGGCCTATGAGTCGATCGTCGGAGCCGGTGTTGTGATCTCGGGGGGAATCGCGCGACGCTCGATCATCTCATCGGATGTGAGGATCCACTCGTATGCCTCGGTGGAGGATTCACTGCTGCTGAACGGTGTTGTCGTCGGCCGAGACGCCATCGTACGGAGGGCGATCATCGACAAGAACGTTGTGATTCCGGATGGGTTCAAGATCGGTGTTGACGAGGCCGCGGATCGTGAACGTTTCACAGTTACGGAGACCGGGCTCGTCGTCATCGGCAAGGGCGACGCGATCGATCCGGACTGAGCCTCGCGTTTGGCGGACGGAGCGGTAGCCTCCCGGTCGTGCACCGACATCTATCCCTTCGACTACTGACCGTGTTCGTTGTTGTCCTTGCGCTGTTTGTTGCCGCGTGCAGCCCCGATGCCGATCCGACCACAACATCGTCCTCTGCTGCCACCACCACAGACGGAGGCAGTGACGACCCCACGACCACCACAGGGGGTGGCGGACAGGACTCCACAACCACCACGACCGCTGCGACGTCGGACGTCACCATCTCGGTTCCCGGCACGGCCTCGGATTCGATCGACCCCGACACTGTCGATGAGATGCGGTCCGAGCTGGCGGCGTTGATGGTTGAGGCCGAGCAGGTCCGTGGGATTCCATTCATCGCAACTCCGACCGTGGTGATCCTGGACAATGCCGAGTTCTCGCAGCGGGTCTCAGATCTTGTTGCCGAGGACCTCGACGAAGAAGAGCTTGCGAAGGACAGCGCCTTCTTCGCGATGCTCGGGATGCTCGATCCCGGCACCGATCTCTACCAACTCCTCATTGATCTCTACACGGAACAGGTCGCCGGTTTCTACGACGGCGACACGGAGGAGATGGTGGTTCCCGCCGCTCCGGACGGATTCACCGCGCTTCAGAGGATCACCGTCCTTCACGAGTTGGTGCATGCGCTTACCGACCAGCACTTCGACTTCAACGATGAGTTCGAGATGCTCATCGATGAGGGGAATGGCGACGATTCTTCGGCGTATCAGGCTCTCATCGAGGGTGATGCCACTCGCTCGCAGTTTGTCTACATGGAGGGCATGAGCCCCATCGAAGCTGTTCAGGCGGCTACGGAAGCCCTCGCGTATGACACGTCGGTTTTGGACTCGGTGCCCAACTGGATCCAGTCGGACCTCACCTTCCCGTACGACCAGGGGCTCGTGTTCGTTGAGGCAATCACAGCGACCGGAGGGCTCGCCGCCGTCGACGACGCCTATCAGAGCCCGCCACAGACCACCGAGCAGATCCTCGACCCGGCGCGATACGCACGGAACGAACCTCCACGCGACCTCGCACCACTCACGGTCGAGATCGACGGGTGGGATCTCTACGACGAAGCAACGTTCGGCGATTGGGGCCTCCGACTCCTTCTCGACGGGAGTGTGTCGCCGGGAGAGGTCACCCAGGCGGCCTCGGGCTGGGGGAACGACAGCTATCGAGTATTCACCCGCGGCGACGACGTAGCGATGGTGATGTCGTACATCGGAGACTCCGAACGTGATGCCGAGGAGCTCGTCAACGCGCTGGTTGCTCACATCCGGGACGACATGGATTCCGGGCCGGCTGAGGAATCCGCCGGCGGCCTCCTCTATCGGCAAGGCAACGTCTATTCGTTCATCGATCGAATTGGCGACGGTATCTACTGGATCGTCTCGACCGACAAGTCCGCCGGCGAAGACATCCGCCAGCAACTCGGCATCTAGGTCCCGGCACGAAGCCGAGCCGCTCCCGCTTCGTGGGAGAGGCCAAGACCCGCATTCTCTCCCCTCCCTCACGAAGTGGGGGAGGGTGCCCGAGCGCAGCGAGGGCGGCAGGGGGTGGCCTGGGAGCCAGAATCGCGGAGATGAGTCCCGCCGCGGGTTCAAGACAGCCCCCTCCGCTCCGGCAAGAAGCCCCCTCCGCCTCCGAGCATTCGCTCGAACGCGCCTCCGCCCACTGCGTGGTGGAGGCGAGGACCTCCACCTTCTCCCCTCCCCCTCTTCGTGAGGGAGGGTGCCCGAGCGCAGCGAGGACGGGAGGTAGCTGCCTGCCGCCCACGCCACCCCCGCTACTCGCGCCGGACCACCGTTACCATCACCTCATGCCTGTTGAAATCGATATTGCGCGCGTCGCGAACCTTGCTCGTATCGCGTTGACCGACGAAGAGCTTGCGGAGTATGCGGCGCAGCTCGAGAACATCCTCGAGCACGCCGAGCGGGTCCAGGCCCTGCCGACCGAGGGGGTCGAGCCGACGTCGCATCCGCTCCCGGTGGTGAATGCGTTCCGGCCCGACGAGGTGACCGGTTCGCTCGATCGTGATGACGCGCTCGCCGGGGCACCCGAGGTCGAGAACGGCTACTTCCGCGTCCCGAGAATCCTGGACGAATCATGACCGATCTCGCCGACCTCACGATCGCACAAGCGACGGCCGGCCTTCACGCCGGCGAGTTCACCGCGATCGACCTCCTCGACGCGGTTGAGCGCCGGGCTGCAGTTACTGAGGCTGAGCTGCACGCCTATCTCACGCTGGACCGTGAAGGCGCCCGTTCGGCTGCTCACGCCGCGGACGAGGCGATCAAATCCGGCGATCCTCGCCCGCTGTTGGGAATTCCGATTGCGGTGAAGGACAACATGGTGACCAGGGGCGTCGAGACGACGGCCGGATCGCAGATTCTCGCAGGATGGAAGCCGCCCTACAGCGGAACGGCCGTCCTCCGACTCGAAGAATCCGGCGCAGTGATGGTGGGCAAGACCAATCTCGACGAATTCGCCATGGGATCGTCCACCGAGAATTCGGCGTACGGCCCGACCCGGAACCCCTGGAACACGGACACCGTGCCCGGCGGATCCTCTGGAGGATCGGCAGCAGTCGTGGCCGTCGGTTCGGCACTCGGAGCGTTTGGCTCGGACACGGGCGGCTCAATCCGCCAGCCGGCGTCCCTCACCGGCACGGTCGGCGCCAAACCGACCTACGGGCTTGTCAGCCGGTACGGCTTGATCGCCTTCGCGTCTTCGCTCGACCAGATCGGTCCGATCGCCCGGACCGTCCCGGACGCGGCCACACTGCTTGAAGCCGTGGTGGGGTGGGATCCGCTCGACGCGACCAGCTACCACGGTGACGTCCCGGCAATCTCGCGGTCGCTGAACGCAGGGGTTGCCGGTATCCGTGTGGGCGTGGTTGCCGAACTCATCGGCGAAGGCATCGATCCCGAGGTCCTGGCTGCAACGAAGGCAGCCGTTGATCGGCTTGCCGACGCGGGGGCGGAGATCGTCGAGCTGTCCCTTCCCGCGATCGAATACGCCCTGTCGGCGTACTACCTCATCGCCCCCGCGGAGTGTTCCGCAAACCTGGCGCGATTCGACGGCGTTCGCTATGGACTGCGTGTTGACGGATCGACAACGGAAGAGATGATGGCCAGAACCCGAGCTGAGGGATTCGGACCCGAAGTCACGCGCAGGATCCTGCTCGGCACCTACGCCCTGTCGGCCGGCTACTACGACGCTTTTTACGGCCAAGCCCAGCGAGTCAGGACGTTGCTGCGGCGCGACTTCGCCGAGGCCTATGAGCAGGTTGACGTGCTGGTCTCGCCGACCAGCCCAACCACAGCATTCGAGATAGGCTCGAAGACCACCGACCCGCTCACGATGTACCTCGCCGACATCTGCACGATCGCTACCAACCTCGCCGGTGACCCCGGGATCTCGGTGCCGATCAGCCTGGACAAAGAAGGCCTTCCGATTGGCTTCCAGGTGATGGCGCCGGCGCTCGGCGAGGAGGTCATGTTCCGTGTGGCCGCGGAGGTTGAGCGCCTTGCTGAATTCACGGCTCGGCCGAAGCTCGCGACATCGAAGGTGGTGGCGCCGTGACTGACTGGGAAGCGGTGATCGGCCTCGAGACCCACGTTGAGCTCCAGACGAACTCGAAGATGTTCTGCGGCTGCCCTGTCGACTTCGGTGATGAACCGAACACGGCGGTATGCCCGGTATGTCTCGCGATGCCTGGGGCGCTGCCCGTGCCGAACGAGCAGGCGATCGAAGGCATCTTGTCGATCGGCGAGGCACTCGACTGCACGCTGACCGAGCGTTCGTTGTTCTACCGGAAGAACTACTTCTACCCGGACCTGCCGAAGAACTACCAGATCTCGCAGTACACGTTCCCGCTGTGCGTCGACGGACGCCTCGATGTCGTTGTGGACGGCGAGCCGACGACGGTCGGGATCACACGGGTCCATATGGAAGAAGACACCGGGAAGAGCACCCACCTTGGTGAGAGTGGCCGGATCCATGGAGCCGAGAACACGTTGCTCGACTTCAACCGTGCCGGAGTGCCACTCGTTGAAGTCGTTTCAGAACCCGACATCCGCTCACCGGAGCAGGCGCGGGCCTACGGCGTGGAGCTCCAGCGGATCGTACGAGCGCTGGGCGTGTCGGACGCCCGACTCGAGGAGGGTTCGATGCGGTTTGATGCCAACATCTCGGTCCGCCCCGTCGGTACCCACGAGCTTGGCACGCGCACCGAGGTGAAGAACGTCAACTCCTTGCGGTCGCTGCAGCGGACCATTGCCCATGAGATCGAGCGCCAGATCGAGATTCTCGAGGCAGGCGGCTCGATCCATCAGGAGACGCGCCATTGGGATGAGGCCAAGGGTGTGACCCGGTCGGGTCGCACAAAAGAGGAGTCGGAGGACTACCGATACTTCCAGGATCCCGATCTTCTGCCGTTGTACATCGACGCCCAGTGGAGAGAACGTGTCGCAGCACGGCGGCCGGAACTCCCCGCTGCAAAACGTAAGCGATATGCGGGCCTCGGCGCAGACCGTCGCACGGCTGAGCTTCTCGTTGACGCGGGAGACCTGGCGGTGCTGTTCGAAGATGCCGTCGCCGAGGGGGCCGACGCCCGGAACGTGGGGATCTGGCTCACCGGCGAGGTCGTGCGGTATCTCCGAAGCGAAGACGTCGACGTCGCCGATACCGGCCTGACTGCGTCGTCGCTTGTGGATCTCGCCACGATGATCGACGAGGGAGACTTGTCTGCCACGGCGGCGAAGGATGTCCTCGCGTCGGTGCTTGCCGGGGAAGGGGGCCCTCGCGAGGTCGCCGAAGCACGCGACCTTCTTCAGATTTCGGATGTGTCGGCGATCGAGACTGAGGTCTCCGCGGTACTTCATGAGCATCCGGAGGCGCTTGAGAAGATCAGGTCCGGTGACTCGAAGCCGATCGGATTCCTCGTTGGCCAAGTCATGCGGTCGACGGGCGGCAAAGCCGATCCGAGAATGGTCCAGGACCTGATTCGCCGCAAGGCGGGCGGCTGAGCGATGGCCCGGATCGTCGTGCGCGACGAACGGAGGATCGAAGGCCGCGACGCTGCGGAGATCTGGACGCTGGTCGCGGACCTCTCGAGATTTGGCGAGTGGTTTCCCGTGCACAACGCCACATCGATGACAGGCGATGTGCCTCAGGTCGGCAACATCATCTTTGTCACGATCGGACGCCGCAGAGATCCCGCAGATGCGATCCGTCTCGAGGTCTGCGAGTGGGAGGCGGGTCGTCGGTTCGCCTGTGACGTACGAGAACTCCCCGGCATCGATCAGGGCCTGTTTTCGGTCGCGGTCGAAGGAGTGCCCTCGGGCGGATCAACGGTGACGCTGCTCTTCGTGGGGGAGGGCGACGGCGTATCCAGCCGAATCTCAGGGTATGTGATCGGCAGGCGATTCCGCGGCGCACTGGATCGGCTCGCGTCATGATCCAAGCTGTTGTGTTCGACTGCGATGGTGTGCTCGTCGACTCCGAACCGCTTGCGGATGAGATTTGGAATCGGGTGCTCGCCGGCTTCGGGTACGAAACGTCGGTCGGCGACGCCGAGGACATACGCGGAACATCGGAAGCGACCACCTACGAGTACTACGCCGTGAAGGTCGATCTGCCTCCGTTTGACGAGTTCATGACGAAGATCGACGCCATCCGGGTACCCGTGTACGAG
>Ga0316191_10003942_pt1 | contig 11028 bp, 9 predicted proteins | sample Eddworburr2cm_MG_FD_204928 | JGI IMG/M metagenome (GOLD analysis project Ga0316191, IMG submission 204928) | Coastal sediment microbial communities from Maine, United States - Eddy worm burrow 2 cm | ecosystem: Environmental > Aquatic > Marine > Coastal > Sediment | place: USA: Maine | collected... | reverse complement strand
CTCGTGGCCCGTATCGTCAAGAGCAGCGAAAGTGTTGTCGATATGACCCTGGCAGAACTTGCCCGCCCGGGACCGACGCAGGCCGCTTCGACCAAGGCGGCTTGATCGCCTGTGCGCCGCATCCTGCTTGCGATCGCGGCACGCATTTTTACTGCACACAGTGCGAGTTTCCGTGGAAGCTCGGTTCCGTTGATGATCAATAGTTGATAGTCAACCGGAACAATCTTCAGAACTGCTTGCGTTCCGATGTTCTGCCCGCGGACTCTCCCGAGACCTTTTTCAGATTCGGGTTTTCGTATACGTAATTCCAGTGCCGCTTCCACTTGCTTCGCACCAGATTCGGGTAGCGCGCCTTGCCCAGCGAACCGTTGTAGCGACCGAGTGCACGGAACAGATTGCCTTTCTCGATATCGAGGTAATGGCGCAGGATGACGCAGCCGTAGCGTAAATTCGTTCGCTGATCAAACAGATTGTGATCGGCCCCATCACCGATGACATCCAGCCAGAACGGCATCACCTGCATGTATCCGCGTGCTCCGGCTTTGGAGATGGCGTACTTGCGAAAACCGCTTTCGACCTGGATCAATGCCAGCACCAGTTGCGGGTCGAGCCCGGCGCGCGTCGCCTCGTAGTGCACTGTAATCAGAAACTCGCGGCGCTCTTCGTCATCGGCGATGTGCCGACGCAGGCGCGTCGACATGTCAGCCAGCCAAACGGCGCCATCCATTTCGTCATCAAATGACAGGCGCGGACTGGAGGTGTCCGCCACCGATCGGCTAAGCACTGTACTGACGCTGGCCGAGAGCGGCTCGTACTGCTGATTTCCACCCCAGGCGTTCAGGCAGAAACCAGGAAGCAGTGCCAGGCCGATTGCTAACTTTCTGAACATAAATCGGATTTCAGTTGGCTGACCACGTTTTTCAAATCTGTCTCGCGGCTTTCACCCTCACGCCGGCTGAAAATTTCCACCTTGCCTTCCTTCAGCCCGCGTTCGCCGACAGTAATACGGTAGGGAATACCGATAAGCTCCATGTCAGCAAACATCACGCCTGGGCGTTCCCCCCGGTCGTCCAGCAACACCTCGATCCCGGTATCCGTGAATTCCTGGTGCAGTGCGTCGGCGGCTTCGCGCACAGCGTCGTTTCGCCGGTAACCGATGGCGGCAATCGCCACCGCAAAAGGCGCCATCGGTAGGGGCCAGACGATGCCTTTTTCATCATGACCTTGCTCGATCGCCGCTGCGACGATGCGTGAAACGCCGATGCCGTAGCAGCCCATCTCCATTGGTTGGGTCTTGCCAGCGTCGTCGAGAAACGTGCATTTCATCGCTTCGGAGTATTTTGTGCGCAATTGGAAGATGTGACCCACTTCGATGCCACGACAGATTTCAAGCTTGCCCTTGCCGTCGGGGCTGGCGTCGCCGGCCACGACATTGCGAATGTCCAACACCCGTGCTGGTTCAGGAAGGTCGCGACCGAAATTGACGCCGGTGTAGTGAAAGTTGACTTCGTTCGCACCACAGACGAAATCGCTCATCTTTGCGACGGAGCGGTCAGCGATCACCTGAATCTGCGGCGGCAGACCGACGGGGCCGATGTAGCCGGGGCGACAGCCGATTCGCGACTGTATTTCCTCGTCAGTAGCAAAGCGAAACGGATCGAGGTCGGGAATCTTTGACGCCTTGATCTCGTTCAGTTGATGATCGCCGCGCAGTAACAGCATGAACATCTCGTCTTCATGCATCAGGGCGAGCGCTTTTACCGATCGGTCCAGCGGCAGGCTGAGCATCGCCGTAACGTCTTCACACGTGGTTTTGCCGGGCGTGGGTGTTTTCTCCATCTCCTGAGTGGGCGACGCGCGCTCGTCAGCGGGCGCAACGGCTTCGGCGAGTTCGATGTTCGCCGCGTACCCGGAGTCGGGACAAAAAGCGATGGCGTCTTCGCCAGAATCGGCAAGCACATGAAACTCGTGTGAGCCGGTGCCGCCGATCGCGCCGGTATCGGCGGCGACCGGTCGGTATTGCAGGCCGAGGCGGTCGAATATCCGCGAATAAGTGTCGTACATGTTCTGGTATTCGCGTGTCAGATCATCGAATCCGGTATGAAAAGAATAGGCATCCTTCATAACGAATTCACGGGCCCGCATGACGCCGAAGCGTGGCCGGATCTCGTCGCGGAATTTGGTCTGGATCTGATACAGGTTCAGCGGCAATTGCCGATATGAGCGGATGTCCTGGCGTGCGATATCGGTGATCACCTCTTCGTGGGTGGGGCCAAAGCAGAATTCGCGATCGTGACGATCCTTGAGCTTGAGCATTTGCGGACCGAACACCGCCCATCGTCCGGTCTCCTGCCATAATTCCGCCGGCTGGATGGCCGGCATCAGCAGTTCCACGGCACCGGCCCGGTTCATTTCCTCGCGCACGATCTGTTCGACTTTGCGCATCACGCGCAATCCCAGCGGTAGCCAGGAATACAATCCGCTGCCCAGTTTCTTGATCAGACCGGCTCGCAGCATCAGTTTGTGTGACACCAGTTCCGCTTCCGAGGGTGCCTCACGGAGAGTGGGAATGAAAAAATTCGAAACGCGCATATCTCTTGTAGGTCGTAAAAAAGCGCTATTCTACAGACGTTTATAGTGAGATCGATTGATGTCAGACCGTTGGAGAAGGGGTGGGCGATCCCGATGCGTACCATCATTAATGCGCTGATGCTGGGCAAATGGCGAATACACCGGGTTTTTGACCGCGACGACTCGGTCGATATCAGCGAAAAGGACGGCGTGCGCAGCCTGCATCTGGGCAGCTCCACGGTGCAGAGCTCGATGCGGCTGAGCGATCCGGTCGAGTTGGTGCTCTCCTACACGCGGGCAATGATGGGGTTTCTGCTGTTTATGCCCGAGCCGGCAAGGGTGACAATGATCGGGCTCGGAGGCGGCTCGCTGCCAAAATTCGTCCGGCACCACTTCCCTGCGGCGCGCATCACCGTGGTTGAGAATAATCCCGCGGTCATTACGGCGGCGCGTACCCACTTTCTCGTGCCCGACGATGACGATACCTTCTCGATCGTCCTCGGGCAGGGTGAGCATTGGGTGGCGGAGGAAACCAACGCCTGCGATGTCCTCATGATCGATGGTTACAACGGCCGGCAGCAGGCTGGCGAGCTAGCAACCGAAGATTTTTACGCCCATGCCCGGAAAGCCATGTCCCGCGATGGCGTACTGGTGGTGAATCTGTGGTCCAGTGACCGTGATTACGATGTTTATGTGCAACGGATCGAGAGGGTGTTCGAATCGGTGGTAACGATACCGGCCCGGCGTCATGGCAACGTGGCGGTATTGGCATTCGCACGCAGACCCCGCGAGTTACGTTGGTCGAAACTGAAGGTGAGGGCACACCAACTCGAAACCCGTTACGGGCTGGAGTTTGAGGACATGGTGGAGGGGATCCGGGAATTTAATCCACGTTCTGACAAGGAGTTACGTATCTGACTTCCCTAATTACCGGAATCTGTGGAAAAATCCGGACAATTATTTCAATGGGGTGGCTGACATGGTCGATCGTGACGGCTATCGCCCCAACGTAGGGATTGTGCTGTGCAACGGCAAGAACGAAGTCTTCTGGGGTAAACGGGTACGTGAACACGCCTGGCAGTTTCCACAAGGTGGCATCCAGAGTGGGGAATCGCCGGAGCAGGCCATGTTCCGTGAACTCAGGGAAGAGGTTGGGCTTGACGCTGAGCATGTGAGGATACTGGGGCGCACCCGCAACTGGCTGCGCTACGAGGTCCCGCAGCACTTCATTCGCCGCGATAGCCGCGGAACCTACCGGGGGCAGAAGCAGATCTGGTATTTGTTGCGTCTGACGGGGATGGATACGGATGTGTGCCTGAGGCGCTCACGCCGTCCCGAGTTCGACGCATGGCGCTGGCATGAGTTCTGGGTACCGCTCGACAGCGTGATTGAATTCAAGCGCGACGTGTACCGGCGTGCATTGACCGAGTTGTCACGCCATCTCGAGTTGCGCAGCCCGCGCACCTATACCCCGCACGACGAGTCCGGCGCAATCGACCAGAACTGATCACAACCCTTCCCGCAGCAAACGGGCGGCCGCGTTATTGACGTCCTGGCCAGTTATCCGTAACAGGCCCTTAGTGGTGAGGCGATACCCGCGCCGCAAGAAGACGCCTTTGCTGTGGCTTGACGATTGGTCGGTAGTTTGTCGAACTCACGGCGGACGACCAATCCTACGTTTCCATATTTTTTCCTATCCAGGCCCTCTTTCAGCATGGCCGGGGCTTTTCGGTGCGTTACTGGCGGGCATTGCTTGTGCTTTGGTGTCAATGTTTGCCGGGTGCAACCGGCGCCAATCAATCACCGCGACGGCCGCAACTAATGCTGCCGGGCGGCACAGCCGGGAACGTATGGAAATTCGTCGCAACAACTTCGATGTCACCAACTCGATCGACACGACCGACGTCGCCTCGGTCAGCCGTGCGGTTGCCCACATTTTCGAGAAACGCTATCCGGGCAATGCAACCGACACACTCGATCGGGCGTTCGCCGATGTCGCGCGTATGTACGAGGGCAAGTACCCTGGATACAGGGCCTGCGATACCGAGTACCACAATCTGCAGCACACCCTGGACGTCACGCTGGCAATGGCCCGTCTGATGGATGGGTACGAACTTTCGGGTGACGGTGATGAAGCGATTGGCCCTCGCCTGTTTGAATTTGGAATCGTCGCGGCGCTGCTCCACGATATTGGTTATATCCGCCATAACAAGGATACACGCCATCAGAACGGCGCCGAATATACCCTGACCCACGTCTCGCGGGGTGGCAAGTTTATCGAGGATTACATGTCCCTGATCGGCATGGACGATCTTGCTTCCATAGCCGGTGAAATCCTCCATTTCACGGGCTATGAAAAACCGATAGACGAAATCAGAATCCCTGCAAGTATCTTCCGTCTGCTCGGCAGCTTGCTGGGTACTGCCGACATCATTGCGCAGATGTCAGATCGGTGTTACCTGGAAAAGTGCCGTGATCGCCTGTTTCCCGAGTTCGTTGCCGGAGGGCTGGCAAAGCCTGGAACCAGGCATACGGCCGGGGATAATGCGATCTCGTCTCCCGAAGAACTGGTATCAAATACGCCGGACTTTTATCGCACGGCTATGTCACGGCTGGACGATGTGCTGGGGGGCGTTTACCGGTACGCGGAGGATCATTTCGGCGGTCAGAATCTGTATCTCGAAGAAATGGACAAGAACGTCCACTATGCCGGCACCGTCGGTGCGCAGAAGGCGCTGCATCGATTGCGCCGTCAGGCGCCGACGCCGCTGCCGGATAGCGACCGCGGCGAAGACGTCACAACCGCCGAGCCTAATCAGGACTGACTTCGAGCATCAGCTTGCCGACGTGAGCACTGGTTTCCATCAATGCGTGGGCGTCACACGCGTCTGCCAGCGCAAAGCGGCTGTGAATCACAGGCCTGATTTTTCCACTTGCAATCAGCGGCCAAACTTTCTTCTCAAGGGTTTCCGCCAGCTTTGCCTTGAACGCAACGGGGCGCGGACGCAAGGTTGAACCCGTGATGGTCAGGCGCCGTAGCAGGATGTCGGTCATGTTCAGTTGGGCTTTCGTCCCGCCGAGGAAGGCGATGATCACCAGCCGGCCGTCGTCAGCGAGGCACTGCAGTTCACGCGGCACGTAATCGCCGGCGACCATGTCCAGAATAACGTCTACACCCTGGCCGTTGGTGATTTCCTTGACCACGCCGACAAAGTCCTCACTTTTGTAATTGATTGCACGTTCGGCACCGAGGCGTTCACATTCCTGGCATTTCTCCGCGGAGCCGGCGGTAACGACTACGCGGTTTCCAAAAGCGCGCGCGAGCTGAATTGCCGTCACGCCGATGCCACTGGAACCACCCTGAACCAGCAGCGTTTCGCCCGGTGCGAGCGCGCCGCGTTCGAATACATTGGCCCACACAGTGAAGAATGTCTCTGGCAAGGCGGCGGCTTCGATCATCGACAGGCCAGCCGGGACGGGCAGGCACTGTTGCCACGGCGCAGTGACGTACTCGGCATAGCCACCCCCCGCGACCAGGGCGCAAACACGCTCACCTGTTTTCCATCGCGAGGTGTCGCTGCCGAGTTTGACGATGGTGCCCGCGACCTCAAGCCCGGGAATGTCGGGTGCACCGGGCGGCGGTGGATACATGCCGAGGCGTTGCATAACGTCGGGGCGGTTGACCCCGGCGGCACTGACCCTTATCAGCACTTCCCCAGGTGCCGGTTCCGGCACGGGACGGCTAACGGCTCGCAAGACATCGGGTGCGCCGGGCTGCGTGATTTCGATCGCGCGCATGTTCTCGGGAATGGGAGTGCTCATCGCTCAGTCGTTTTCTGGTTGCGTGGCGCCCAATCTTACCGGATGGCCACTGCCGCGGGCCCATGAATCTCACGAATGCTGATTTGTACGCGCTTCGCTGTTACGGCATTATCGACGTCTTGCTTCGCAGGGGATAGGGACCATGGAATACAGGTATTTGGGTAAAAGCAGCCTCAAGGTGTCGCCACTTTGCATTGGCACCATGATGTTCGGCGACCGGACCGACATAAAAGAAGCCGGACGCATCGTTGAATCGGCGCGTAAGGCGGGCGTCAACTTTATCGACACCGCCGATCCCTACGCCAAAGGTGAATCAGAACGCATCGTTGGCAAACTCATCGCTTCGGAACGCGACTACTGGGTCCTGGCGAGCAAGGCCGGAAACCCTCTGAGCGAATCGCCCAATGAAATGGGTCTGTCACGCAAATGGCTGACACAAGCGTGCAACAACAGCCTGCAGCGTTTGAACACCGACTACATGGACATTTTCTACCTCCACCGGGATTTCGAGGACCGTGGAATCGAGGAGGCCATCGAGACGGTCGGGGATCTGATCCGGTCCGGCAAGATTCGTTACTTCGGCATTTCCAATTTTCGCGGGTGGCGAATTGCGGAAGTGATACGCCTGTGCCGTGAAACCGGCGTGCCGCAGCCTGTCGTCTGCCAGCCTTACTACAATGCGATGAACAGGCAACCGGAAGTGGAAATTCTGCCGGCTTGCAACAACTATGGCATCGGTGTCGTTCCGTACAGCCCGATTGCGCGCGGTGTGCTGACGGGAAAGTACAAACCGGGCGAGGCACCGCCGGCAGATACACGAGCGGGGCGCAAGGACAAACGCATGATGGAGACGGAATTTCGCGAAGAGTCGCTCGTGATTGCGCAAAAATTTGTCGAGCATGCCAGGAAGAAGGGCATCACACCGGGACAGTTCGCTTTCGCTTGGGTGCTGGAAAACCGCATTATCGACAGCGTCATTGGCGGACCACGCACCCTGGAGCAGTGGGAGGAATATTACGGCGCGCTGGATTACCGGCTCGACCAGGACGATGAAGACTTCATCGATTCGCTGGTCAGTCCCGGCCATCCTTCGTCACCGGGATTCACCGATCCGCAGTATCCATTCTTTGGCCGCCTGAAGCGATCCGATTGAACGGAGTGGACGTTATGCGCGGGATCATCATCCATGGTTGACGGAAGAATGGTTGACGGAAAAATGCCTGACGGAAAAACAGCGCTGGTCACGGGTGGATCACGCGGGATCGGCCGGGCCATTGTCGAAGTGCTGGCCGCTCGCGGTTATCGGGTGATGTTCAGCTATCTCAAAAACAAGGCCGGGGCCGACGAAGTCGTATCTGCGGTGACGTCAGCGGGTGGAGAAGCGCGGGCGGTGCAGGCCGACGCCGCCGAGGCCGAAGCCGCGTCGAAAATCGTGCGGGCAACGATCGATGCCTGGGGCCGGATCGATGTGCTGGTGAACAATGCCGGGACCCATCTTCCGGGCGTGACGATTGCCGATACACCGGCTGCAGAATGGGACCGGATCATCCGTACCAATCTATACGGACCGTTTCATTTGGTGCAGGCAGCGTTGCCAACCATGCGCGAGCAAGGCCGAGGCAATATCGTCAACATATCCTCGAATGTCACGCAACGATTTCCCGCCGGTTATGGCGCGTATACCGTGTCCAAGAGCGCACTCGATACCATGACGCGCATCCTGTCGAAGGAGGAAGGACCGAACGGTATTCGCGTCAATGCGGTTGCCCCTGGTCCGATACGCACCGACATGCTGGCTGAAGCGCTCGATGGTCTCGATTCTGACAAGGCACGTGCTTTCACCTCTTCGGTACCGCTGCGCCGCGCGGGAGAACCGGCGGAAATTGCCGAAGCCGTGGCCTTCCTGGTATCAGATGCTGCCAGCTACATGACGGGTCAGGTGGTCTACGTTAACGGTGGCGGGCCAGGCGGCTGACGCATTTTTTTCAAAGTACATCACCGCTCTCGCCGCTGCGTACGTGGTTAACGAAGCGTTACCACCAATAGGATTAATGAATCGCATCGCTTCGCTTGGAATCCCGCGTTTCCTTACTGACGTCGAACGTGCTTTTTCAGGCGCCGGTTTTTCTCGGTGTCCTTCGCGTACTCCGCGCTGAGTGTGTTTTGAAACACCGGATTTCCCGGCCAATCACTAGCCAAACACCGGGAACGGTTCGAACTTCCCGCGCAACATGGCTTCGGTGTCGGTATGTCCCAGCCAGCCTTCGATTGCGGTGGCGTAGACACGGCGAAAATCGGTGGTGTGGATCAGGTTCTCGCCTTCGTCGAGTTCGGTCAGGCTCGGCAGCTCGCCGTAATGTCCGCCACGTACGGGATTGCCGATCATGTACATGTGATTGGCGGTGCCGTGATCGGTGCCAAGATTGGTGTTCTCTGCGACGCGTCGTCCAAACTCGGAAAACACCAGCATGACTACGTCGTCAGCGCGCCCGATACGTTCCATGTCCTGGAAAAAACCCGAGACTGCGTCGGAAAAGTAGGTCAGCAGGCGCTGGTGCAGATTCGGCTGCTGTACATGCGTATCGAATGCGTTGTGGCGGAACGAGGTGTAGTACAGCCGCGTATCCATGCCTGCGTCGATCAGGGCCGCAACGTTGCGAAGATCGAGCGACACGATCCCGTAGTCGACCGGTGTCCTGTAGGCGGCGCAGGCTTCGCGCACTTGTTCCGACGCCTGCTGCGCACTGCGGGATATGTCCATCAAATAGCGTTGCGCATCATTCATGTTGTCTGACGGTTGTCTGCTTTGATCCAGCAGCGCGCGTTCCTGAAACAGTCCCTTGCGTCCGAATTGCCGTGGATCGTCGAACACCACGGGAACATGGTCGCGGGCAACTACCGCGAGCGACTGTGCCTCGTCGATGTTGACGATGAAGCCCGGTGTTGCGGCCGGATCAATTGCGTCGGCTAGGCGTCCAACCCACCCCAGTTGCTCACCGCTGTTCGGCGCCGCCGTGTGCCAGTACGCGATTGACGTAAAGTGCGAAAAAGACGGTTGATCGTAACCGCAGCCGTGGAACACGGCCATCTTGCCATCCTTGTACAAACGCTCAAACCCTGCCATGTCGGGATTGAAGCCGAAGTGATCGTCAATTTTTCGCAGTTTGTTCTCGCGGATGCTCAGCTCGGGGCGGTGCCGGTAATAGGCGTCGTCGCCGTAGGGCACGAGCGTGTTCAGCCCGTCGTTGCCGCCGGAGAGTTCGAGTACTACGAAAATCTTGCCTTTGCCGGTTTGCCTGTTCGTAGCGCCGGCGCTGGAAAACACAGGAGCGATGCCGCTCATCTGTGCCGCTCCGAGCGTAAGGCCGTAGCCACCGGCTTTGAGTAGATTGCGTCTGCGCGTTGACAAGAGTTGTTTGTTCAGGGGTTTCATGTGTCCTCCTTTACCCAAGCTGGTAGTCGGGCAGCGAAAGAATCAGGTGCAGCGTCGCCCGCAACGGTTCTTCCAGATAGGTTTCCGCCGGCGCCAGATCGCTACCGCCAATTTCATTCTCAAGATACGCGGTTAGTGCTCCGCGGGTGCCCTCGTCCAGCGGCACCGACAGAAAACGCCCGGCGAGATAATCCACTGCCTGTTGTGCCGTCGCGCAACCGGCACTCTGGATCATGCTGGTCAAATCTACTTGTGCAGTTGTACGTGGAATCGGTTTGACTTTTTCAATTGCCATTCTCCAGCCGCGATAACTGCCCAGTCGTGTGTTGAAAGCCTCGTCACGGTCGACCATGCTGTTCGACATGGATGTCATGTCGCGCCCCGGTGGTTGGGTTGCCGTGGAAACATCGGCGCCTTCCGCAAGGCGGTCAGCGACGGTGCTGATCTGATAATTGTCCGTCGGATGCCTGTCCGGCGGAATGAAATTGATGTCGGGAAAGACGGTGTCATAGACGAAATTGCCGCGCGCCAGTAACAGCCCGGGCGTAATCCAGCTCTTTCCCTGAGCCCATCCGGCGACCGTGGGCGGAAACAGCAATCGCTGCCCCAGTGTCTCCGTCGCGATATTGAAATCCGGGACGCCGGGCAATTCTGTCAGACCCATTTTCTTGTAGGTCGAGACCACCAGTTCAACCGGCGGCTTGATGCGTGTCGCCACCGATGCCGGGCTGTAGAAATCACGTGACATAAACATCGTGTACAGAAACGGCGCCAGATCGTAATCGGCGTCCCGCAGCACGTCACCCAGTCTGGTCTGGAGTTGCGCCGACAGGTCCTCGCGCACGAAATAGCGATAGATCTTGCCGGCGATGTAGTCCGCTGTTACCGGTTGATCGAGGATGATATCGATGACCTCGACACCATCAAAGCGACCGGTTTGGCCGAGCACGGTCTTTTGGGTTTCGTCGTGCTCGTCGTTCTTGACGACAAATGTCAGGTCTACGTAATTCCAGCCGGTAAACGCGCGGGCCGCTTCGCGGATATCGTTCTCGCTGTAGTGGCCCACGCCCATGGTGAACAGCTCCATGATCTCGCGCGCGAAATTCTCGTTTGGAGAGCCTTTTACGTTCACCCCTGCGTCAAGAAACGCGAGCATGGCCGGGTCCTGCGACACGCTGATCAGAAGGTCGCGGAAGTTCCCC
>Ga0316191_10003941_pt1 | contig 11029 bp, 11 predicted proteins | sample Eddworburr2cm_MG_FD_204928 | JGI IMG/M metagenome (GOLD analysis project Ga0316191, IMG submission 204928) | Coastal sediment microbial communities from Maine, United States - Eddy worm burrow 2 cm | ecosystem: Environmental > Aquatic > Marine > Coastal > Sediment | place: USA: Maine... | reverse complement strand
CCCTGTTGTGATCAAAAACCAGTGCGCGGGACGGGCGCCCTGCACCAAAGATGATTGCGGGTACTTTTCCCTGATGACGCAGGCGGCGGCTCGCACCTTTCCCCTGGTCCTCACGAATTTCCGCAATCAGGTCGAAATCGTCATTCATGACTAATCTCCATAACTGATTGATTATACTGGTTTTTTACCAGCGTTTGAAAATACGCAGATCGCGACCAACCTGCGCAAGGGCGCGCATATTAACCGATGGATAGTAGTAATAATAGGGGTCGAACCGATTTATTCGGCCCTGCAAATACTAGTCCACGTAGAGCGAGCTGACCGACTCTTCCGTGCTGATGCGGCGCATCGTCTCAGCCAGCATCTCGGCGACTGACAGCTGGCGAATCTTCTTGCAGGCCCTGGCTGCTTCATTCAGCGGAATCGTATCGGTGACGACCATTTCATCAAGTTCCGAATCGTTGATACGAGACACGGCCGGGCCCGAGAGCACCGGGTGCGTAATATAGGCCGCCACGCTGACAGCCCCGTGTTCCTTGAGAGCGCCAGCTGCGTGGCACAGCGTACCTGCCGTATCGACCATGTCGTCGATCATCACGCAGTTCTTGCCCTCGACCTCACCGATGATGTTCATGACCTCGGACTGGTTGGCCCGGGCACGGCGTTTGTCGATGATGGCCAAATCCGCGTCACCCAAGCGCTTGGCAAGTGCGCGGGCACGAACCACACCACCCACGTCCGGTGATACGACAACCATGTCGCTGTACTTTTGCTTCCACACATCAGCCAGCAGGATTGGCGAGGCATAGACATTATCAACAGCGATATCAAAGAAGCCCTGAATCTGGTCAGCATGGAGATCCACGGTCAGTACCCGGTCGATACCGGCCGCTGCGATCAGCTTGGCGACGAGCTTTGCGGTAATCGGTACACGCGAAGAGCGTGGTCGGCGATCCTGCCGCGCAAAACCGAAATACGGTATCACGGCAGTGATACGGGCAGCGGAAGCGCGCCTGGCCGCATCAACCATGACGAGGAGTTCCATGAGATTTTCGGAGGCCGGCGGGCATGTTGGCTGGATAATGAACACCTCGCGACCGCGGATGTTCTCGAGAATTTCTACATTGATTTCGCCATCTGAAAAGCGGCCAACCTGGGCGCGAGCGAGTGGGATGCGGAGGTAACGGGCGATGTCCTGCGCGAGTTGCGGGTGGGCGTTACCCGAAAAGACCGCCATTGTTCCCAGTTCCACGATGACTCCCTCGATGATGAAATGGCTGGGGCGGCAGGATTCGAACCTGCGGTACACGGGATCAAAACCCGATGCCTTACCACTTGGCTACGCCCCAATAAGCTGATTTCCGCGTTGCGGCGCAATTGTGCGGTGAGGTCCCCTGACTGTCAACGACGGAAGAACAACCACCGATCAATCACCATGCGCACGCGGGTATCGGGGTTTGTCGCGGCCAGAATTCGCGGCATTTGCTGTCCACCGCCTTCACTGTAACGTGATATCTCAACGATCCAGCCGCTTTGTTCCAGGCGCACAAGACGGCCGTTTTCGTCCAGTTCCGTCGCAGCAGCCGGCACATCGGGGTCCGGAATACCCAGCGCCCAGTAACGCAGGCTACTCACCGGAATCGTCCAGCCATAGCGCCACCGCAGCTCCTGTTCAGCGTCCTTCAGAACCGTCCTGACGCCGTCCTTGTCCGTCAGCGCCACCGATCGCTCATCGCCCTCGATAAGCACGGTGCCAATGCCGAGCGGGCCACCGACAGTCGCGTTGAACGCCTCATCCTGCTGGGTCCAGTTGAATTTTCCATTGAAGCCGTCATCGCCCGCCTTGACCGCGATACGCCCCTTGAACTCCCAGGCGCGAACGTTGGCGAGGACTTCGTTGCGAGTCTCCCAGCTGTCCAGCACGGGGAGATCGACGCTTTGCCGCGTCGTGGCGCAGCCTGCCAGCACCAGCAGTGCCAACAGCAGCCCCAGCGAACGGAAATCAGGGGTCATCGGTAAACAGGCGGTCCCGCACATCCTTGAGCAACGGACTGTCAGGCGTCTCTTCTTCAGCTTTGAGTAGCCATTCCATCGCGTCATCCTTGCGACCCAGCGCGACCAGTGTCTCGATGATATGGGCGGCCACCTCATGATCCTGCATGCCCTCATAGGCACGCTCGAGTTCGACCAGCGCTTCCTCGTATCGCTCGAGCTTGAATAACACCCACCCCAGGCTATCGATGATCGCCGGGCTTGTGGGGTCGTATCGCAAGGCCTTGCGAATCAGCTTTTCCGCTTCACGATAGCGGTCCGTGCGATCGGCCAGCGTATAACCATAGGCATTCAGCGCCATCGCGCTCTTGGGCCAGCGCTTCGCGGCATCGGCATAACTGTCGAGCGCCTCGTCGAGACGACCCATCCGCAATAATAATTCACTGCGACCGAGCGCCATGCGTTCGTCGTCGGGATGGTAGGAAATTACCTTGTCATACAGTTTCAGGGCTTCATCGTACTTCTCGACGGATGCCAGCAACTGCGCCTTGGCAGACAAAGCCTCGACAGCATTGGGCGGAGAGGCCTCGGCGAATTCGTCCAGTAACCGCAACGCGCCCCTCAAGTCGTCATTTTTGTGTGCGAGCAAGGTGGCCGCACGTATCTGGGAGGCCACGGCGTTCGAGCCGTCCAGGACTTCACTATAGAGGCGGATGGCGCGATCGGTCTCCTCGCGATAATCCGCTATTCGGCCAAGATAGAAAAGCGCGTCCATACGATACTGCCCGCTCGCGAGCAGATCATTAAAGTCGTCCCATGCAGCGTCGAGATTCCCTTTGTGAAAATTGATGATCGCCATGAGTCGCAATGCATCCATGCGACCGGACTGCTCGAGCAACACCTGGTTGACCTGGCTCAGCGCATCGTCTTCGCGATCCGCCAGCATGTACATGATGGCCAGTTCCATCCTGGCATCCGGGTCCGGGTCCGGGTCGTCACCAATAATCAGCGCTGTGTATTCGATCGCCTTGTCTACGTCGCCGCTGGCCAGCAGTATGCGCGCGTACAGCAGCCGTGACTGCAATCTTTCAGGGTCGAGTTCGATGGCCTTTGCGGCACGCTCGAGCGCGTAGTCGGTTTCACCGGCCCTGAGCGCCATCGTCGCCACTGCATGGTTGGCGAGAGCCGAGTCCGAATACGGGCGGGCGAGCGAGCGCATCAGCTTGTCCCCCTTTTCCGGGTCACCCTCATCCGAGAGGTAGCCGGCTAGCTTCAGCAGTATTTCACCGGGCTTCTCGTTGCCTTTTTCGATCAGGTAAGAGAAGTGGCGTTTCGACGTCCTGATATCGCCGACACGGAAGCTCAGCTGTGCGAGGTACAAGTGCGCTTCGTTGCTGTCGCGATCAAGCTTGTACCAACGCTTGGCCGCTGCCAGGGCCTCCCGGTCAAACCCGTAGATCATGCCGACGCGCGTAGCCTGTCGGGCAACCTCCGGGTTTTCGCTCATTTCGGCGGCTTTGCGATACTCCTCGGCCGCCATGAGGTAGTCATTTCGCTGCAGCGCCATCTCGGCCTGCAGGATGTAGGCATCGACTTCCGAGTTGTCTTTTTCGCCCGCAGTCGCGGGCGAGCTGGTGAAGGCGATTAGCGTGCACAGCGCGGCCGCTGCCAGCCATCGTCGAATTTCTTGCATAAATTGTCGTCCGTATATCAGAAGCGGTCTCTAAAAAAGCGCTTCGCGGCCACGAATATATTTGAGTCCGCCTCCAAACAGACAAGGAACTCGCCGTTCAGTTCGCTTATCATACGCACTTCGATTTTCTCGGGTGCCCGGTGGGCACGATTAAAGAACGTATGCCGCTGCAAATACTCGGTCTGAACCATAACACGGCACCTCTCGAAATACGCGAGCAACTCGTCTTCGCCGGCGACGAAATCCCGCGGGCCCTCGAGCGCCTGACTGCCCTGGATGGCGTCGATGAAGCGATCCTGTTGTCGACATGCAACCGTACCGAGTTTTACATCATCGGCCAGGATGGTGGTCGCGAGCGACTCGAAGAGTGGCTGCATGACGATCGCAGGCTGGATGACGCCTTCGCCGAATCCCTGTTCAAGAAAGATGATGAAGAAGCAATAAAGCACATCTTTCGCGTCGCCTGTGGCCTCGACTCGATGGTTCTCGGCGAACCGCAGATTCTCGGCCAGCTGAAGGACGCGTTTCGTTACGCCCAACAGGCCGACACACTGGGCAGTAACCTGAGCCGACTGTTTCAGCACACCTTTGCTGTCGCAAAGAAAATACGCACCGATACCGAGATCGGTGCAAGCCCGGTGTCCGTTGCCTCGGCCGCCGTGAATCTTGCCCAGCAGTTCTTCGCGGGCTTCAAGAAACACACGGCGCTGCTGGTCGGTGCCGGCGTAACCATCGAACTTGTCGCCAAGCACCTGGTCAGCCGCGAGATCGGCCGCTTATTCGTGGCAAATCGTAGCCTTGAACGCGCGCAGGACCTGGCTGGGCAATTTGGCGGTTTTGCCGTGCCACTGTCTGAAATTGAAGGCACATTGCCAGAGGCAGACATCCTGATTACGTCGACGGCGGCAACCGAGCCGGTCGTCACCACCAGGCAGATTGCAGCGGCGATCAAGGCGCGCAAGCGCAAGCCGATCTTCGCCTGCGACATTGCCGTGCCGCGCGATATCGAAGCAAGTGCCGGCGAACTCGACGATTTCTACCTGTACACGATTGATGACCTCGATAAGGTCATTCTCGAGGGCCAGGGTAATCGGGAAGCCGCAGCCGTCGAGGCACATCGACTGCTCGATGACGAAATTCGGCGCTATGCTGCTATCGAGCGCTCCAAGCAGGTTGCCCCAATCATCGCCGAGCTGCGTGAAAGCCATGAGGCGATCCGCAAGCAAATCGCCAAGAAAGCCCTAAAGCGTATGCGCCGTGGTGAGTCGGCCGAGGATGCAATTGAATTTGCAACGGCGTCACTGATGAAAAAAATTCTGCACCAACCGAGCGTGGTGCTGCGACAGGCCGGCGAGGCCTCCGATATCGCGCTGATCGAGTCAGCACGACGACTTTTCGATCTCGACAAAGACTAAAGCTGCGCACTCATGAAAGAATCCATTCGCTTCAAGCTGGAATCCGTGCGTGATCGCTTTGAGGAGATAGCGGGCCTGCTCGCCGATCCGGATGTCATCGCTGACCAGAACCAGTTCCGCAACCTGTCGAAGGAATACGCGCGCGTCGAACCCGTCGTGCAGTCGTTTCAGCAGTACGAAGGTATTCTCGACGACATTGCTGCCGCCGAGGAGATGGCGAACGACACGGACGCGGAAATCCGCGAGATGGGCCAGGAGGAACTGGCCGGACTTGAAGAGCGCCGCGAGCAACTGCTGATCGATTTGCAGAAGGCCCTGATACCGCCAGACCCTTACGACGAAAGCAACGTCTACCTGGAAATTCGGGCAGGAACGGGCGGTGACGAGGCCGCTATATTTGCCGGTGACCTGTTTCGCATGTATTCGAAATACGCAGAGACGGCAAAATGGCAGATAGAAATCCTGTCTGCCCGCGAAGGCGAGCACGGGGGCTACAAGGAAATAATCAGCCGCATTACGGGCAACAGCATCTATGCCAGGTTGAAGTTCGAGTCCGGTGCGCATCGAGTACAGCGTGTCCCGGCTACAGAATCACAGGGTCGAATTCATACATCTGCCTGCACGGTCGCCGTACTACCCGAACCGGACGAGGTCGAGGAAACTGAAATAAACCCGGCAGACCTGCGCGTCGATACCTACCGCGCATCAGGCGCCGGTGGCCAGCATGTGAACAAGACCGATTCGGCCGTGCGACTCACTCACCTGCCGACCGGCATCGTTGTCGAATGCCAGGACGAACGTTCACAGCACAAGAATCGCGCACGCGCGATGTCGTTGCTGCAAGCGCGTTTGCTCGACCAACAGGTCACGGCGCAGGCTAACGAACAGGCCGAGAAACGCAGACTGCTTGTAGGCTCGGGTGACCGCAGTGAGCGAATTCGTACGTATAACTATCCGCAGGGGCGTGTCACTGACCACCGCATCAACCTGACGCTCTATAAACTCGACGAGATTCTCGAAGGCGGCCTCGACCAGGTTATCGACCCGCTAACTAATGAATACCAGGCGGACCAGCTTGCTGCATTAGGTGACTGACATGACCAAGTCTATCAACGATTTGATTTTTTTCACTGAGAACGAACCCGAATTCTCCGAAGCGCTGACGCCTGCCGAGAAGTGTACCCGGGGCCAGCCTGTGCAGCGGACCTGGCATCACTTCACGAGTTCGGATGAGAAGTTTTTCGCGGGTCTTTGGGAAGCGGAACCGGGGTGCTGGAAAGTCAACTACACTGAAAACGAGTTCTGCCAGATTGTTCATGGTCGCTCGATACTGCGTGACGCGGAAGGCCATGAGCACGAACTCAAAGCCGGTGACAATTTTACGATTCCCGCGGGCTTCTCGGGTGAATGGGAAGTAGTGGAAACCACGAAAAAGATTTACGTAATTTATGAGCCGTAGAGGTCGGGGGCCTGAGATGGTGATGATCGCCAAGCCAATACGCGGCTCTCGCAAAATGCTTGTCTTGCCGGCACTGCTGTCATGTTTTCTATTTGCCTGCGATGCACAGGAAGAACCGCTGGACGCGGATGCGCTGACAGCATTTGCCACACGCTATGCAGCTGCCTGGAGCGGCCAGGACCCCGTTGCCTTTGCTGCTTTCTATGCAGAGGATGCGTCGTTCAGAATCAACGACGGCGAACCATCCATCGGCCGGGCTGCGATCGAACAGACCGCCCGTGACTTTATGACCGCATTTCCCGACATGATCGTCAGCCTGGTTGACGTCCGGCGCGCAGGTGATGTCGTGGAATTTCACTGGCACTGGACCGGGACGAACTCAGGGCCAGGCGGCACCGGGAACGCAGTGAACCTTGTCGGCTTCGAGGCATGGACCCTCGCTGATGATGGGCTGATCCTGTCGTCACAAGGTCATTTGGACGATGTTGAATATCAACGACAACTGACCGCCGGTACCGAACCCTGTTCGAAACCCTGGCTGCGGATGGTTGAGCAGAAACTGTCGACCGGGGATGGCCAGGGACACGGCCCCGATCTCGGGTCATCAGAGTGGCGATCAGTTGTCGAATTCAAGCTCGGCATCCGCGGCAATCCTGGCGTTCCTGACCGCGATTCCGAGGAATGGTGCACGTACATCGATCAGGCGATATCAGGCCTCGTCGAGTAGCGATCAGGCCTGGGTGTCGTCCTGAAAAATATCCTCGATCGACATCCCGAACAGCCGTGCAGCCTTGAAGGCCAGCGGCAAACTGGGATCGAACTTGCCCTTCTCGATCGCGTTCACGGTCTGCCTCGAAACCTCCAGCTCGCTGGCTAACTGCGCCTGAGTCCAGTCGCGCTCCGCGCGCAATACCTTGAGGCGGTTCTTCATTGGTATTTCCTGTGTCCGATGAAGACCGCCAGCCCATAGGTCAGGCCAATCAGCATGACGAGGTGCGAAATTTCAGCATCAGCCGTGATGAAGTTGGTCACGTCCATGGTCGAATAACCAAGGCCAAACACGAGCCCGACACCCAGCGCCAGTGCCATGGCCTCGAGATGAATTTTTTTCTGTAACTCATCCAGACCCTCGAGATGACGTTTGTTGGCGACGATCATGCCGACGCCAACCGCAACATTGATGAGGATTGCGGCTCCGGTCAGCACGTTGTTCTGCCAGACGAGGAGCGGCCCGAATACCGCGACTGCCATGGTGATCAGCCATGCGCCGGTCCAGTATCCAAGCCGCAGGGTGTTTTTCCGGTTGCGGGCTGCAAAGCCCTCTGAGCAAGCGTTCGAGTCATTCATTAGTCTATGTTCCTTATCTAAATGTAAAGTATCTTTTACAAATAGTAATGAGAGCAAGGAGTAATGTCAAGCACACTTTACTTTTTGAGGTCGCCCGCGAAACGGAGCTTCCTAGCGGAGGGCCTGCTCCAGGTCGGCTATCAGGTCATCGACATCTTCTATGCCAACTGACAGCCTGATGAGCGTATCGCTGATGCCGAGCTTCGCCCGTTCCGAAGATGGCACACTCGCGTGCGTCATGATCGCCGGGTGATCGACCAGGCTCTCGACGCCACCGAGACTCTCGGCGAGTGAGAACACCCTGCAACGCTCGAGGAAGCGCCGCGCATTTTCGAGATCACCCTTGATGAAAAAGGTCACGATGCCGCCGAAACCCGGCATCTGTTGTTTGGCGAGTTCATGCTGCGGATGCGATTCGAGTCCGGGATAGAGGACGCTCTCGACACTGTCGTGCGCTTCGAGCCAACTTGCGATCTGCATGGCGCTCCTGCAGTGCCGTTCCATACGCACATCGAGTGTCTTGACGCCGCGCAGCGCAAGGAAACTGTCGAAGGGTCCCGACACGGCGCCGATCGAGTTCTGCAGATAGCCAAGGCGCTTTGCGAGCTTGTCGCTCGATGTCGCGACGATGCCGCCAACCATGTCGGAGTGACCATTGATGAACTTGGTCGCCGAATGCATGACGATGTCGGCACCGAGTTCGAGTGGGCGTTGCAGGTATGGTGTTGCGAACGTGTTGTCGACGACGACAATCGCCCCACTGTTCTTCGCGAGCGCGGCGATCGCCTTGAGATCCACGAGTTTGAGCAGAGGATTCGTTGGCGACTCGATCCACACCATCGCCGTGTCATCCCCGATTGCCGCCGCAGCTGCAGCCTTGTCACTCAGATCAACGTAGTCGAATTTGAGCCCGGCACTGCGCTCACGCACGTTCGAGAACAGGCGCCGGGTTCCGCCATAGAGGTCATCCATCGCGACAATGCGAGACCCACTGTCAACGAGTTCGAGTATCGTCGCTGTCGCCGCCATGCCCGACGCAAACGCGAAACCGTGTTCGCCTGACTCGAGGTCAGCAATACATCGTTCGTACGCCATGCGAGTCGGGTTCTGTGTGCGCGAGTACTCGTATCCCTTGTGGACACCGGGGCTTTCCTGCACGTACGTCGAAGTCGCATAGATCGGCGACATGATTGCGCCGGTTGTCGGGTCCGGCGCTTGCCCGGCGTGGATCGCTCTCGTCGCGAATTTTGTCTTCTTTGCCATGCGTTCCTCTACATCTGCCGGCGCAGGTAATTGAGCACGTCCGATCGTGTGATCAGGCCCAGGAATTCGTCGCCGTCCATGATGGCCGCGTAGGGCTGCACCCGGAGCATTGCTACAAGATTGTTCAGGCTCTCCGACTTGTCCAGTTTGATGAACGCCGACTCCATGGCGTCTTGGACAGGCGCCGTCATCAAATCGGGGTGCCCGTAAACAAACTGGATAATCGTGTCTTCAGTCACAACGCCAACCAACTTGCCATCCTCCATGACCGGCAGCTGCGAAAAACCGGCGTTGCGCAGGCGATTGTGCGCCGTCGTCAGTACATCGGTTGGACCAATCGTAATCGTCGCGCGCTCGCCGTGCGGGCGACCAATCAGGTCGCGCAGGTCACCGCATTCCTCGCGTGTAATAAAGCCCTGGTCTTCGAGCCAGAAGTCGTTGTAGAGCTTCGACAGGTACTTGTTTCCGGTGTCGCAGGCAAAAGTGACCACTCGCTTGGCTTCCGTCTGCTCGCGACAGTACCTGAGGGCCGCCGCCAGCAGTGTGCCGGATGACGAACCGGCCAGAATGCCTTCCTTGCGCAACAGTTCCCTGGCCGTAGCAAACGACTCGGCATCCGAAATGGCATAGGCTTTCACGACTTTGTCGAAATCGGCAATGTCGGGAATGAAATCCTCGCCGATGCCCTCTACGAGCCAGCTGCCACCCTCGCCAATCTCACCCTTGTTAATGTAGTCCGTCAGGATCGAACCGACCGGGTCCGCCAAAACCATATCGACGCCGGGCGCATGTTCTTTAAGGTAGTTGCCGATACCCGTAACTGTGCCGCTGGAACCCACCCCGAGCACGATTGCATCAAGTTCGCCGCCCATCTGTTCGAGTATCTCGGGTGCCGTTCCCGTCTCGTGGGCCAGCGGATTGTCGGGGTTACCGAACTGGTTAATAAAGTATGCGCCCCGCTCTTCTGCGATTCGCTTACCGAGATCCTGGTAGTACTCCGGGTGGCCACGGCCGACATCGGAGCGCGTGAGAATGACTTCGGCACCCATGGCGCGCAGGTTAAATATTTTTTCCTGGCTCATTTTGTCCGGCAGCACGATGACGAGCGCGTAGCCCTTCTGCGCCGCAACAAGTGCGAGCCCAAGGCCGGTATTTCCGGCGGTTGCCTCGACGATCGTGTCGCCGGGACTGATGTCGCCGCGTTTCTCCGCTTCCTCGATCATCGAGATACCGATGCGATCCTTGATCGAGCCGCCCGGGTTCATGAGCTCGAGCTTCAGGAACAGGCGGCAGGGCCCCGTGTCGATGTGTTTAACCTCGAGCATCGGCGTCTGACCGACCATGTCGAGAACATTGGAATACACGTTCATAGGCGCATCAGTTACATTAGAAATTTTCCGGCGAGTGTACTTGAAGATGCGACTGGATGCCGCAATAGCGGACGCAACAGCCCGTTTGTCGCGTAGCAGTGATTCCCCGCGGCTGGATGCCGAGATCCTGCTGTGTCGGACCATCGATATGCCACGCAGCTACCTTTTCGCTCACCCCGAAGATGTGCTCGACGAAATGACGCTGGAGCGCTTCGAAAATGTCATTGCCCGGCGCGTCGAGGGCGAACCCATGGCTTATATCATGGGCGTGAAGGAGTTCTGGTCACACGAACTGGCGGTTAGCCCGGCGACGCTCGTACCCCGCCCGGAAACGGAACTCCTGGTGGATCTCGCCCTCCGTGAGATTCCGCGAAAGGCAGAATGGGACGTGCTCGATCTCGGCACGGGAAGCGGCGCCATTGCAGTCGCCATTGCCAATGAGCGGCCGATGTGCCGAATTACCGCCGTCGATATCAGCGAGGAAGCGCTC
>Ga0316191_10003939_pt1 | contig 11033 bp, 3 predicted proteins | sample Eddworburr2cm_MG_FD_204928 | JGI IMG/M metagenome (GOLD analysis project Ga0316191, IMG submission 204928) | Coastal sediment microbial communities from Maine, United States - Eddy worm burrow 2 cm | ecosystem: Environmental > Aquatic > Marine > Coastal > Sediment | place: USA: Maine | collected... | reverse complement strand
TGTGTGGAAACCTGGGCTTGAACAGCATGTTAAAAGCATCACCAGAGGAAGCGATGGAAATGTACCTGAACGATTTTGACAACAACGGCATCCCCGACCAGGTCATCACCACTTACCAAAACGGGGTAAGTTACCCCATTGCCTCCCTCGATGAATTGACACGGCAAATTAGTGGTTTGGAAAGCAAGTATCCCCTCTACTCAGACTTCGGAGGAGAAAGGGTTTTGGATATTTTCGGGACCGAACTTATAAGTAAGTCATTCATACAGAAGGTGGAACTACTCGAGAGTTGCATTTTCATAAACAATGGACAGGGAGGTTTTGAAATTAAGCCCCTGCCTGTGGAAGCACAATTCTCGCCCATTCGGGATGTGGCAGTGGATGATATCAACAGGGATGGGATTCCTGACCTGATTCTGGCAGGCAACAACTTTGGTGCCAGGCCTTCACTGGGAAGACAGGATGCATCCCACGGCTGGTTAATGTTTGGTAAACAGGACTTAAGCTACGAGGTATTGAAACCGGTAAAAAGTGGCTTCTCCTTAAATGGAGATATTAGGAAATTTCGATATCTCAACGTATCCGGAATCGAATCTTTGGTGGTAGTGTGTAATGATGGTGATACTCAAGTACTCAAACGTGGGAAGTCATATAAACACTAGCCTTTAGCTCTATTTTGAATCGTTCTAAATTGGCAATTTTAAGATACTTTAACTAAAAAATTTATATCATTGTGTTGCTATATGCGGCTCGTGCAGAGCAAAACTAACTAAAACTAAAATCGTAACTATAAATATTACACCAACTTGTATTCATTTTTAACCTTAAACTACTTCTATTATGCGTAGAACTACAATGTGGAAGAGTGGCGTTTTGTCGCTACTCCTCCTTGGCTTTGCGCTGAGTATGTCATTTGCTCAGCAAAGAACGGTTACGGGTACGGTAACTTCCGCGGATGAAGGAGCGCTTCCCGGAGTGAACATCGTGATCCAGGGAACCACGCAAGGAGCAGTCACCGGTGGAGATGGTAATTTTACCATCAGTGTGCCAGGTGACGATGCCGTTCTGGTTTTCTCTTTCATTGGTTACACTACCCAGGCAGTGCCCGTGGGTTCACAGACCACTGTTGATGTGGTACTGGCACCCGACGTAACTTCACTGGACGAGATCGTGGTAACGGCTTATGCCACCCAGAAGAAGAAAGACCTGACAGGTGCTGTCGGGGTCATTGCTTCTGACGAACTCACCCAGATGCCACAGGGCAACATTACCCAGCAGATGCAGGGTCGCGTGGCCGGTGTGAATGTCACACAGGACTCCAGACCAGGACAGACTGCCAAGGTAAGGATCCGTGGATTCTCTTCCTTTAGCAACAACAGCCCGCTTTATGTGGTCGACGGTGTACCCACATTTGATGTGAACACCATCAACCCCGATGATGTGGAGTCCATGTCGGTACTGAAAGATGCCGGTGCTGCTTCCATCTACGGTTCGAGGGCTTCCAACGGTGTAATTGTAATCACCACCAAAAAAGGTCAGTCCTCAGGAATCCAGGTGAATTTCAACATGTATGCAGGTACCCAGAGTGCGGGTAAAACTCCCTCATACATACCCACCTCCCAGGAGATGGCAGACATTCAGTGGTTGGTATATGACAACGATGGTATCACCGAGGACCATCCCATTTATGGGCCTTCCTCAGGATCACCTACCCTTCCTTCATGGAATGGAAATACCGATTGGTACCAGGAGATTTTCTCCAATGCACCGATCCAAAACTATGACTTAAGCCTCTCTGGAGGAAACCAGAACGCGAAATTCTATGCCGGCATGGGTTACTTTGACCAGGAAGGTGTAGTAATTGGCAGCTGGTTCAAAAGGTTCAGCGGACGTTTCAACTCTGAATTCAATATAAAAGATCGCGTAACCATCGGGGAGAACATCAACATTGTTCACCGTTCAGATCGCGGTATTCAGGGTAACGACGGTGAGACTTCTGCCATTATGCAGGTCTATCGTACTCCCCCGATTATTCCGGTTAAATGGACCGGTGCTGATTTTGTAGGTCTGTCACACACCTTTGTGGAAGGAGACTGGGGCGGTACTGGTATTGCCCCAAGGCTTGGTAACGGAAGCAACTACATTGCCGATATGACCAGGGATGCCGATGACGTTTGGCAGAACCTACGAATCATGGGTAATGTATTTGCAGATGTCAAGATCATTGAAGGACTGAATTTCAGAACTTCTTTTGGTGGAGACTTCGGCAACACCTACCAGACCGACTGGGTTGGAGATACCTACGAAAATTCTGAGAACAACCTTACTCCCACCTACGGTGAAAATGCAAGTTATGGAGGTTCCTGGACCTGGACCAATACCCTGACTTTTGCCCGTCAGATGGGCGACCACAACGTGCTGGCAGTTGCCGGATACGAGGCTGCTAAGACAGGCATCGGACGTGGAGTGGATGCCAGGGGTGCTGGATACTTTTCAGACGCTTTCTCCTACAGGACTGTCAGCACTGCTGACAGGCTTCTGGGTGGAGGTTCCTGGTATGGGACTCCCCGCTCACTGGTGTCACAGTTTGCACGAGCCGACTACAACTTCCGCGATAAGTATTACTTGAGTGGAACAGTTCGTAGAGACGGTTCCTCCGTATTCGGACCTGAAAACCGCTACGGGGTATTCCCATCTGTTTCTGCAGGTTGGAGAATCAGCGATGAGTCATTCATGGCAGGTGCCGGATTTATTTCCGACCTGAAGATCAGGGGTGGATACGGAACCATGGGTAACCAGCTTCCGGTTTCCACATCTAACCAGTTTTTCCTGTACGGTGGTAACCCCTCAAGGTCCTTTTATGACCTGAATGGTACTTCTAACTCTTCCCTGCCAGGATTCCGTACTACACGGATCGGAAACGTCGATGCCAAGTGGGAAACCAACGTAACCACCAATATAGGTTTCGACGCTGTACTGTTTGACCGCAAATTCGAAGTGATATTTGACTGGTATACCAAGCAGAGCAAGGACCTGCTCTTTACTCCTGAACTTCCCGGTACTGCAGGTGCTGCATCAGCTCCCGCCGTTAATGTGGGTGAAATGCACAACTCCGGTCTCGATCTCCAGTTGATCTACCGCCAGGTTTGGGGCGATTTCAGCCTGGAGGCCAATCTGACCTTTACCACATATAATAACGAGATTGTTGCCATTGCTGACGGTTATGATTATTTCGACTCGGGTGGATCAAGGATTGGTGCACTTAACCGCAACGCGGTAGGTGGATCCATTGGTCAATTCTGGGGATATGATGTACAGGGACTCTTCCAATCGCAGGGCGAAGTGGATGGAGCTGCTGTTCAGGATGGTGCCGAGGCCGGATTCTTCCGCTATACAGATGCCGACAATTCGGGTACCATTGATCCCGACGACAGGATGTTCGTTGGAAATCCCAACCCTGACTTCACCTACGGACTGAACCTGGTTCTTGGATACAAAGGCTTTGATGTCACTGCCTTCTTCTACGGATCACAGGGTGCTGAAATTAACAACCACGTCAGGTGGTGGCTCGACTTCTGGCCCTCTTTCCAGGGAACCAAGAGTAACGAGCTCCTCACTAACAGCTGGACGCCTTCCAATACCAGTGCAACTATGCCTAAGGCTTCCAACAAATCCAATTTCTCAACCAACACGGTTTCGAACTCTTACTACATCGAAGACGGTTCCTACTTAAGGTTAAAGAACCTGCAGATAGGTTATACTTTCGACAGGGCCGTTCTTGGAAATGTGTTCTCAAATGCCAGAATTTATGTGCAGGGTGTGAACTTATTTACCATCACCCAATACACCGGGGTAGATCCTGAAATGGCCAGTACCAACGATACCTATTTTGGTGTGGACAGAGGGCAACTTCCTGTTTTGAAGCAGTATCTGGTGGGTGTGAGTCTTGGATTTTAATGTTTAAGCGAAAAAATTCAACAGAGATATGAAAAACTTAAGATTTTTAACAGTAATAGCGGTCGTTACAGGACTCCTGCTTATGCACTCCTGTAGCGAAGAATTCCTGGAAATCACGCCAAACGGTGCACTGGATGCACAGGTTCTGGCGACCTATGATGGAGTTGATGCACTGCTTATCGGTGCTTATTCCATGATCGATGGATTGGCCGAAGGTGTTGGAGGTTGGGAATCAGCCTCCTCCGGATGGGTATTTGGTAGCATCCGTGGTATGGTAGCCAATAAGGGTACTGACTCGGGCGACCAGCCGGATATCAATCCTATCCAAACTTATACAGAAACAGCCACCAACCCCTACCTTAATCACAAGTGGCGTGCCTGTTATGAAGGTGTATCCCGTGCTAACGGAACCATCCTAACCGCAGCAGTTGCTTTGGAGAATGGTACCATTACTCAGGCGGAACACGATTCATTTGTTAATCAGGCAAGAGCCCTCCGGGGTGTATATCACTTCTGGGCATTTAAATGCTTTGGTGACCTGAGTACCGGTATGTACATCCCTTATGTGGATGAAACCACCGATGTGAAACTGGTAACCAACGATGTAGACGTTAGGCCTCAGATTATTGCAGACCTTGAAGCAGGAGTCAACCTTGACGTTGATATGGGACAGATTGGTCGTTTCAATAAGACTGTATGCCAGGTATTTCTTGCCAAGGCTCAAATGCAGATGTATAAGAACTGGTCTGTTGCTGATGGATTACTGGCTACTGTGATTGCCTCAGGAAAGCAGCCTGCAGGTGGAGACATCGGCCTGATGGCTACCTACGGAGATATTTTTGATGCTGCACAAAGAAATGCCATTGAGTCTGTATACACTGTACAGTATTCGGTTAATGACAACTCGGGTGCCTGGAATGCCGGACGTGGTGAGGTATTGAACTTCCCCTACAAGTCAGGACTTTCACCGGGAGGATGCTGTGGATTCTTTAATCCTACCCAGGACTTTGTGAATTCCTTCAATACAGTTGGCGGATTGCCAATGATTGACCTGGGCGCACAGACTTACAGCTACAACACTGTATTTGTCACCAATGACCAGGGTGTTGCTGTTGATGCTCCCTACACAGAGTTTGCAGGCGAACTGGATCCACGTTTGGACTGGTCTGCAGGACGTCGTGGTATCCCTTACTGGGACTGGGGCCCACATACCGGCCAGGACTGGATTCGTGACCAGACTTACTCCGGACCTTACAGCCCGAAGAAGCAGGTTTACAAGCAGAGTCAGGAAGGTACTCTTACCGAAGTTGGTAACTGGACTTCAGGATATACTGCCAATGGATATCGCATGATTCGCTTCGCTGACGTACTCTTGTTGAAAGCTGAATGCGAAGCCATGAGCAATACTGGTGACCTTGGATTTGGTGAAGTAAACCAGGTTCGTGCACGTGCAGCCAATCCTGCTGGATTTGTCATGGAAGATGACGGAGTTACTCCTGCAGCCAACTATGTGATAGCAGAATATCCCGGCTCATTTGCAAACACAGCTGAGGCCATGCATGCCATCAAGTTTGAAAGAAAGCTTGAGTTAGGTCAGGAAGGACACAGGTATTATGATCTTCAGCGCTGGGGCGACGTGGTATCTGAGTTAAGCAGAATCATGGCCTACGAAATCACCATGCCCTGGTCAAATCTCTGTTACGCAGGACAGAGTATCGGATCTGAGGACGTAAACCTCCCGGTACCTCAGCGTCAGATTGATGTTTCTAACAACATCCTGATCCAGAACAGGTAGATAATACTTTAAATAGATTAATAGAAAAGGGACTGTCTTTCGGGGCAGTCTCTTTTTTTTGCTCCAATATTTAGTAAATTGTGAGGCAAATCCCTGCGAAGAATAAGTCCATGCATTCCCAACACACAATGGATAAACTTAGGATCAAAAACAGTGACTGCCGCCTGAGCTGGGTAGTGATAAGCAGAACTACCCTTTGGGTTCTTTTAAGCCTGCTAGTTCTTCGGGGATGTTCCGAGGACTTCCTGGAGATTACCCCCAACGGTGAGCTCAGCGAGGCTGTGCTGGCCACTCATGACGGAGTAGATGCTCTGTTGATCGGAGCCTATTCCATGCTGGATGGCTTAGCCGAAGGTGTCGGAGATTGGCATTCATCCACCTCTGGATGGGTTTATGGAAGCATCCGGGGACTGGAATCCAACAAAGGCACTGATTCTGGCGATTCGTCCCCCATCAATCCAATACATAACTATACCGAAAGAGCCACAAACAGCGCCATAAATCTAAAGTGGCAATCATGCTATGAAGCGATCTTACGATGTAACTGCACTCTAAACGCGGCCCGGGCTGCCATCCAAACTGGTTCCATTAGCGAAGAAGATTTCAATCTTTTTACCCGACAGGCACGGGCTTTGCGAGGTTTCTACCACTTTGAAGCCTGGAGAATGTGGGCGGACAGGACCTCTAATCTCTATGTACCCTACCTGGATGAAAATACTGGAATTAACGAGCTCACCAATACCCAGGATATCCGGGACCGAATTATCGAAGACCTGCGTGAAGGCACCAAGCTCCCTGGGAATATGACTCAGGTGGGCCGCTTCAATAAGACGGTATGCCAGGTAATCCTGGCCAAGGCTTTGATGCAGATGTACAACGATCATGAATCAGCCTTGGAACTCCTGACAGAGGTAGTAGAATCAGGCACCAATCCTGCAGGACAAAAAGCTGGACTGGAGCCCAGGTACGGGGATGTTTTCGATATTGAATTCCGGAATGGAGTGGAATCCATCTACACGGTTCAATACTCGGTCAATGATGGTTCGGGGGGATGGAACGGTGGAATGGGTGAAGTGCTCAATTTTCCCTATAAAACCGGTGAATCGCCAGGTGGATGCTGCGGTTTCTTTCAGCCCACCCAGGACTTTGTGAATTCCTTTCGTACTGATCCAGAGGGTCTGCCCTACCTGGATACTTATAACGAGGAAAATGTGAGTAACGACCAGGGCATAAATCCCGACTCTGCTTTTGTAGAATATACAGGAAGGCTGGATCCCCGATTGGACTGGTCGGTGGGTCGAAGGGGCATCCCCTATTGGGACTGGGGAGAACACACAGGATCAGATTGGCTGCGGGATCAAAGCTATGCCGGACCCTACAGTCCCAAGAAACAAGTATATAAAAAATCTCAGGAGGGGATCTACACGGAGGTGGGCAACTGGACCTCCGGATATACTGCCAATGGCTACCGGATGATCCGCTATGCAGATGTGCTTCTGCTAAAAGCTGAATGTGAAGCCTGGACAGGATCGGGCGATCTGGGTCTGGAAGAGGTTAATGCAGTACGTTCCCGAGCAGCCAACCCCAATGGTTTTGTAAAAGAGGCCGACGGAGTCACTCCTGCAGCTAACTACCTGATTGGACTCTACCCTTCTTTTCCCAGCATCCGCTTTGCCAAAAAAGCCATCAAATTCGAACGAAAACTGGAATTGGGGCAGGAGGGACACCGATACTACGATCTGCAGCGCTGGAACAATGTGCAAACCGAATTGAATAGAATCCTCTCCTTTGAAAAAGCCATGCCCTGGGGCTCAATAATGTATTGGAGCGGTGCTGTCGTGGGTCCTGAAGATGTGAACTATCCCATTCCCCAGCGCCAAATCGATCAATCGCAAGGACGCCTGGTCCAAAACAGATAGATCGCTTTGATTTAAGAAACAAGAGCCTGTCACGTGCTTTGAACAGGACTCTTTTTTTTGTTTCTTTGGACTCCTCAATGTACTAGTTTATTGGAGACGAAGAGATGAAGTATTTATTGTTGCTTAGCCTGACCTTGCTTGCACTTTCCTGTTCGGAACATCCCAGGTTCGAATTGCTTGATCCGGCGAAGACCGGTATTACCTTTAATAACGAGGTGGTGGAAAGTGATTCGGTACATGTACTCAATTTCGAATACATCTATAATGGCGCAGGTGTGGGTGTGGTGGACCTGGATAATGATGGCTTGCAGGATCTTATTTTCACCGCCAACCAGGTTTCCCCCCGGATCTATCTGAACGAAGGGAAATTTCGTTTCAGGGATATTACTTCATCCTTCCAGGATATTGACAATGGGCAATGGTACAGCGGCATCACCTATACCGACATCAACCAGGACGGCTGGCAGGACATCTACCTCACCTGTACTGCCCTCGAAGAGGCTGAGCGGAGGAAGAACCGTTTCTACATCAACCAGGGTATTCAGGAGAACGGCGAATTATTATTCATAGATCAGGCAGAGGAATATGGTCTGGCCGACGATTCTTATTCGGTACATGCCGCGTTTCTGGACTATGACATGGACGGGGACCTGGACCTCTACCTGTTGAACAATTTCGTCACGGAACGACTATCTGCCAGTTACAGACCAAAAATCCTGGATGGCACTGCCATCAATAACGACGATTTTTACAGGAACAATGGCGATGGCACCTTCAGCAACGTGACCAGGGAGGCAGGGATTATCACAGAAGGATTTGGATTAGGAATTGCCGTGGGGGATGTAAATAAGGATGCTTACCCCGATCTCTATATCTCCAACGACTATATCTCCAATGACCTGCTCTACATTAACCAGCAGGACGGGACTTTCAAGAACGAGATCGCCCGCCTGATGTCATATCAAACCAAATCCTCCATGGGAAGTGACATGGCCGATATCAACAACGATGGCTTTCCGGACATGTATACCCTCGACATGATGCCCGAGTATTACCATAAGAAGAAAGCCACCATTAATGGTTTTGGATACATCTATTACATCAACGATGAAAAATACGGCTATGAGCATCAGTACCTGCGAAACATGATGCACATGCACAATGGCCTGATCAATGGGGAGGTGGTTCCTTTCAGTGAGACCGGACAAATCATGGGCATATACCATTCGGAGTGGAGCTGGTCTCCCCTCTTTGCCGATTACGATAACGACGGGGACAAGGATCTGCTCATTGCCAATGGCTATCCCCGCGACATGACCGATAAGGATTGGACCAAATACATGGCGGAGGTATATGGGCATGTGGCCGATCACCGTCATGTGATTGACAGGTGTCCCCCCTCAAAGATGAACAACTACGCCTTCGAGAACGTGGGGGAATACCAGTTTAAGGATAACAAGCCCGACTGGTTCGAACCCATTGAATCCTACTCCTACGGTGCCGCCTTTGTGGACCTGGATAACGATGGCGATCTGGATTACGTCACCAACAATCTAAATGATGTGGCCTTTGTATACAAAAATACCACCTCCGAGAGGGATAAGGGAGAGAGCAACTACCTTCGCATCCGGCTGAAGGGGAAAAAAGAGAATCCTTCAGCATTCGGAGCCAAGATAGAGTTGTGGAGTGGCGGAAGCTACCAGTTCCAGGAGAACTTCCTATCCAGAGGCTATATTTCTTCCGTGGATCCTGTGATTCATTTTGGTCTCGGGGCAAATAAGGCAATTGATTCCCTAAAGATCACCTGGCCCACAAGCGGGAAGGTATCCTGGCTTACTTCACTGGATGTCAACCAGGTACTGGAGGTGGAGGAAGAGGGAGCTCTTCAGGCCGGGACTTCCGTACATAGCAGAGATTACCTCTTCTCCAGGCAGGAGGGCATAATGGACTTCCTTCACCAGCAGGACGATTACATCGATTTCTTCCATTCCCAGAACATCCTGCCCCATAAATTTTCCCAGATCGGGCCCTGCATGGAACAGGGCGACCTCAACGGGGACGGACTAGAGGACATCCTCATTGGAGCTTCCAATACAGATCCGACACGTGTGTTCCTGAAAGATGGTAAAGGCTTTAAGGAAGTCATAATCACAGGGCTCTCCGGGGAGAAAGCTTTTTCAGAATCTGCCTTTGCCATCATCGATGTGGATCTGGATGGTGACAATGATGTGATCGCCCTGGCAGGTGGCTATGAAAATACCGCCGAAGATGAATATGTGCACTACCTGTACGTAAATGAAGAAGGAACTTTCAGCAGGATCCGACTGCCGGTAAGTCCTTTCCCGGCTTCCGTGGTCAAACCATTCGATATGGACCATGATGGGGATCTGGATCTCTTTATCGGGTCGCGGGTAAAGTATAAGAGTTTCCCCTTCTCAAACGATTCGTGGATCCTTAAAAATGAACAGGGAACTTTCACCCAGGAAGCTTCCACACGGCTGGATCTGGGGATGGTTACCGATGCCGCATGGAGCGATTACGATGGAGATAACTGGGAGGATCTGGTAGTGGCCCGAGAGTGGAATTCCATTAAGGTATTGAAGAATCTGGATGGGGCTAAACTGGAGATTCAGGATCTTCCTGAAATAGAGGCCATGCATGGGATCTGGTATTCCATCACCGCGGGGGATTTTGACCAGGACGGAGATCAGGACTACCTGGCAGGAAACCTGGGAAATAACCACCGCTTTCGGGTAAGCGATGAATTTCCACTGAGAATCTATGCCCTTGACCTGGACCGGAATGGAAGTATCGATCCTATCTCCACCGGATTCTGGAGGGATCAGCACAATGTGTTGAAGGAATTCCCTGTAAATTACTTCGACGAATTGGTGGGCCAGTCCGCCTATTTTGCCAGCAGGTTTAAGGACTATACCTCATTCAGTCATACCTCCTTCCAGGAAATGCTCACCGATGAGATGAAGGAAAGGATCGATCACATCTTCCATTGCAATACCACCTCCAGCATGATGCTGTGGAACGAAGGAGGGACCTTCCGCTGGGAAGAGCTTCCAAGGGAGGTCCAGCTGTCTGCTGTGAGCGAAACCCTTGTGCGCGATTTTAACCACGACGGACTCCCGGATATTTTACTGGCAGGGAATGACCATACTTACGATATCAGTACCGGCTACTACGATGCCAACAAAGGTATATTGCTGGTAAGCAAGGATGGCTTGCCTTTGAAGCAGGTGATCACTTCAGCTGAAAGCGGATTGGTGCTGCATGGAATGGTAGAATCCCTGTTGTACCTTGAAGGTGATGAAGATGTGATCGTAGCTGGAATGAACCGCGACAGTGTTCTT
>Ga0316191_10003938_pt1 | contig 11034 bp, 13 predicted proteins | sample Eddworburr2cm_MG_FD_204928 | JGI IMG/M metagenome (GOLD analysis project Ga0316191, IMG submission 204928) | Coastal sediment microbial communities from Maine, United States - Eddy worm burrow 2 cm | ecosystem: Environmental > Aquatic > Marine > Coastal > Sediment | place: USA: Maine... | reverse complement strand
TCGCCAGCGGACTGCTGCGCTCGCTCAAGGACATCGATCTGGCGGTGGAGCTCGGGCTGCTGGAGACGGAACTGAAGGATTCCCGGGTGCAGATACCCTACTATCGGCTCGGCCCTGCGGCGCTGGCGGCCGAACTGCGCGACGTCGTTGATTTCCACTATGCGGACTCGCCGGACCAACCCGCTGTGCGCTTCGATTTCGCAGACTTGACGGGCAACCGCAGGATCAGGAACCTCTTTTTCGAGACCGTCGACAGCCACGGTGACGTCACCTACCACCTGACTCGCATCTGTGATCTTGTCGATCGTATCGGTGGCCGGCTCGAGCGTTATCAGGCGCGGCCCGATGATCTGCCCCGACGTGACCACTAGGCGCGGCTTGTGAGCAAGGATGCGAGGTTTCCACACGTGTCAAAGGCAAATCGAAAGTGATCGCCTTCATAGGCTTCTTCCTCCTGACCGCCGCCGCCGCGTCGATAGGTGCACTGTTCCAGCCCGGAGCCTGGTATGCCGGGCTCGTCAAGCCTGCCCTCACGCCGCCGGACTGGGTGTTCCCGGCCGCATGGACGATCCTCTACCTGATGATCGCCGTTGCCGGCTGGATGCTCTGGAGAGACCGTGATCAACATCCACTGGGGAGACGTGCCGTCATCTTGTGGGGATCCCAGCTGGTCCTCAATGCCGCCTGGAGCTGGCTGTTCTTCGGTCTGCATCTGACCGGGCTGGCCCTGGTTGAAATCGTCCTGCTATGGCTCGTGATCCTGCTGCTTGTGATCAACGGCTACCGGGTCCGCCCATTGGCGAGCTGGCTGCTGGTCCCCTACCTGGTCTGGGTCGGCTTCGCGGCGTGGTTGAATCTCGGCATCTGGCGACTCAACACTTGAGTGTGTCGGCGCGCCCTTCTACGCTCTGCAGATGACTGACGCGAGCATAAAGCACCCTGGCCCGAACCTGTTCGACCTTGTGACAGAAAAGCGGCTGCCCCTCACCCGCCTCTGGTGGCCAGTAGTATTGCTGAGTCTGGGCGCCTGCAGCCAGGCGCCGGCACCGGAGTCGCCGTCCGCCGGACCCTTCTCCAAAGAGGGCGACGAACCGGTAGCCGTGATGGTTTCCGGTCCCTCGGACTCGACCGCGACTCGTTCGGCCGATATCTGGAACACAACCGCGGTGTATGAGTGCACCGATGGCGCTTCCTTCCTGGTGGAGTATGCCGGGGACAAGGCGAGGCTCGTATTGCCCACCCGCACCGTTGTCGTGCCGCGTGTCGCTTCTGCATCCGGAGGCAAGTATCAGGGTGACAACATCCTGATCTGGACCAGGGGTGAAGAGGCGACGATCGAGATAGATGGCCTGCGCCGCACCGGATGCGTCAACAACAAGGCGCGGGCCGCCTGGGTACGGGCGCGACTGACGGGTGTCGATTTCCGGGCGCTGGGGAACGAGCCTGGCTGGATGCTGGAAATCGATGAAGGCCACAGCGTAGTGCTCATCACCGACTACGGTCAGAGTCGCCACGTTTTCGGCCCCCCGGATAGACTGGCCGCCGAGGATGCAGGCCGGACTGTCTATCAGGTCAGCAACGGGCAGGGAGCGCTCAAGGCCATCCTTGTCGACAGTCCGTGTCGTGACGACATGAGTGGCGAACCGTATCCCGTGCAAGTGCGGCTGATCTTCTCTGGCCGCAGCTTCCGCGGCTGCGGCCAATGGTTGCAAGGCAGCGGGGGCAGTCCATGACGGACGGTCTGCCCTGGCTGAAGCCACTCCCCACAATGGACTTGCAGGACCTGTCTTCAGGCGGGCACGACCGTGGGCGCCGCGGATAATCCTGGCCTGCGGGACGCCAGGGTCTCGGATGCCCGGCGTATCGCGGAACTGATCGACCTAGCGGGCGAAGGCATCCCGCTATGGCTATGGGCACAGGACGCTTCTGGCGATCAGACTCCCCTCGATTTTGGCGCACTCCGTGCCGCCCGGGAAGGCGTGAATTTCTCATTCAGGAACGCCGCCGTAGCCGAGATCGGCGAGCAGGTTGTCGGCATGATGCTGGGCTACCGACTGCCGGATTCTACCGGCAGTGGAGACCTCTGGGAGCTTCCATCGATCGTGCGCCCGATGGTTGAACTGGAACTCATGGTCCCCGGCAGCTTTTACATCAACGCATTGGCAGTCCTGCCGGATTTTCAGGGCAGCGGGATCGGCAGCCGCTTACTTGAGATCGCCAACGAGCGGGGCAGGGCCGCGGGCTGCAAGCTTCTCAGCCTGATCGTATTCGAGGAAAATCGCGATGCCGTCAGGCTCTACCTGCAGCGCGGATACACGACTGCGGCACGTCGTCCGGCCGTATCGCACCCGTGTTGTCCGCTTTCCGGCGAAATCCTGTTGATGACCCGGCAGGTCTGGTAGCACCAGCGGCCGGTGGGGCTCAGGAGTCCTCGACGTTTCGCTGCCTTGCCCTGTTCACGTGCAGCGTGAACACGTCGGGGCGGCTGTAGTGGCCATCTGAGTCGAGCGTCATGCGCTGCTCCTCGATCATTGCGTCATCCAGATCGACCATCATCATCCGGGCGTCCTCCATCTGCGGACCGGCCAGGTAGCCTCCATCCGGTCCGATAACCGCACCACCGCCTCGCAACAACAAGCGCTGATCATCTCCCGGGATCGATTCAAGCAAGGCGATCGCCGCCGCCGGCGCGCCCGCGGAGGCGGCTCCTTCCAGTACCTCGCCGCGACTCATGACACAGCCGGATGCAGCCACGAAACATCGTCCCTCGAAGGCATACTGGCGACTGGCCACCTGGTGCATTTCCTTCACCCAGGGCCACTGCGCCACATGCAGGTATTCCCCGGTCGCATGCATGGCCGCCCTGGCCAGCGGCATCCAGTGCTCCCAGCAGACCAGGCCGCCCACCGGGCCCCACTCCGTTTCCAGAGTCACCAGCCCGCTGCCATCACCCCGTCCCCACAGGAGTCTCTCGGTGTAGGTCGGCACCAGCTTCCTGTGCAACACCTGCGCCCCGCGGGGCGAGATGAACAGCAGGCTGTTGTATATCGTCCCGGCATCTTTCTCGTGCAGTCCCATGACGATGAAACAACCGGTGCTGGCTGCGATCTCCTTGAGTCGGTGGACCTCGGGCCCGTCGAGCCGTGGGCACTGGCTACGGAGGTGGCGGAACAGCGCCTTGGCCGGCCCGTGGTCCCACAATGCAGCGCCGGGCGCCTCATCGAGCCACACCGGATAGCCCGGCAGCCAGGTCTCCGGAAAGACGACGAGATCGGCCCGGCCATCGCTGGCCTCCCGCACCAGATTCCCGGCGCGATCAACAGTCGCCTCCAGATTAAGGAACACGGGCGGCGCCTGAGTGAGGGCAATTCGCATTCGGCATTTCCCCGATTCGTGTGAATCCGGAGCATACGCCAACATCACGACAGCACGGCAGCCCCGTTCCGGTTTCTGACCCAACGCCCCGCGCCCCGCTGGCGGAGCCTCAGCGGCTTGTGGCAGATTGGAGGTCAGCGGAGAGCAGAGATCCATGAGCCAGCACATCGCCATCGTCGAAGACGAACCCGCGATCCGGGACAACTACGCGGATGCCTTTCGCCGCCAGGGCTACCGGGTGAGCGCCTATGAAGATCGCCGCTCCGCGCTTGACGCGTTTGCGTCACGCCTGCCGGATCTGGTCGTCATCGACATCATGCTGGGCGACGAGCCGGAAGGCGGCTTCGAGCTCTGCCGCCAGCTCCGGGCCCGCTCCGAGAGTCTGCCGATAATCTTCCTGACGGCCCGGGACAGTGATCTCGATGCAGTCTCCGGGCTCAGACTGGGCGCCGACGACTATCTCACCAAGGACATCAGCCTTGTGCACCTTACAGCGAGGGTCGCGGCCCTATTCCGGAGACAGGAAGCGTTGCGGCAACCGGTCGCGGATGAACTGCTCGAGCGCGGGCCGCTGCGGATCAACGTCGACCGGCTGACCGCGAACTGGTCGGGACAGGACCTCGATCTGACTCTGACCGAGTTCTGGATGGTACATGCGCTGGCCCGTTATCCGGGGCATGTTAAGAGTCGGCAACAGCTCATGGACGCGGCCAACGCGGTTCTGGACGACGCCACAATCACTTCACACATTAAAAGAATTAGACGAAAGTTCGCAGCAATTGACCCCAATTTCGATGCGATTCGCACCATTTACGGAGTCGGCTACCGATGGCAAACCGGCTCTGTCGAGAACGGCGGGGGGTAGCCGTGTCATGCCCCGTTTATGAGCGGCCCCGTTCGCCGAGAATTCTCGAGCTTTGCTGGGGACGGATTGAGGTCGACGGCCTCGGACCGGGCCGCGACTACAAGCTCTGGCCCGGCGGCGGCCGCAGCTGGAACTGGGACGAGACCGGCACGCATCACGTACCCGGGATCCAGCCGGCCGATGTCAACGAGTTGCTGGACCACGGTAGTCGTGTGGTCGTCCTGAGTCGTGGCCAGCTCTGCCGGCTGGGCACTTGTCCAGAGACGCTGCAGCTGTTGCGCGAGGCAGAAGTCGAATTCCACATCGAGGAAACGAGAGCGGCGGTCGCGCTCTATAACCGATTGGCGTCGGAGCGGCCTGTTGGCGGACTCTTTCACAGCACCTGCTGAACCCGCGGACTTGCCGTGAGGCTGACCCCCAGACTGCTCCTGATCAGCCTGGTGACACTGCTGTTGCCATGGGCGGGATGTCAGTATCTGCGCGAAGTCGAGACCGCGTTACGCGAGGGACAGGCGGCGGCGCTGGCGGCGAATTCGGCATCGGTGGCCGGCGCGCTGTCTACGGCGGACAGCATCTCCTGGCCGGGCAGCGCCCGATTCTCGCCTGCCCGGACTCCGGCCGCCGATGTCTACGCTTACCGCCTCGACCGCACGCCCGTCATGGACGGCTACGCCGAGGACTGGGGACTGCCGCCGGAATATTTCGAGACGCTGCAGGCAGCCGGCTGGACAGTAGAGTTTCTCACCGGGCTGCGCGACGGCTCTGTCTATCTGTTCCTGCGGGTGACCGTGGACCCGCCGGCCACCCGGCCCGGCCTGTCCGATGTCGTAAGGCTGCGTCTGATTGACGACCACGACCAGGGCGTGGACCTGATCTTCAGCACGTCGGCGCCGGGCTTCCTCACGCCGACGCGACCGGATGGTCGCGCCGAGCGACGAGTGCAGGCGAACTGGCAGCCGGGCTCGGCCGGGTTCGGACTGGAGATACGGCTGCCTGCGTCCATGGCCGAACAGCGGATCGGGTTCCTGGTCACTCACAGCGCGGCGGGTGACAGACACAGGACGCTCGGCACGCTGCCCAATCTTGCGGCACAACCAGGTTGGCTGATCCATACGGATCCTGTGCTGCAGAAGACGCTGGAACGCAGCGTGCTGCCCGGAGCTCGACTCCGGGTCGTGGACCGGGCCGGCTTCATCCTTGGCGATACCGGCCCACCGGGAGCACCCGAGGCCCGACAGTCTTCCCAGCTGGTACGCAGACTGGTTCGACTTGCCCTGGGGGGAGATGAGGCGCAGCACGACCCGCCTGACGTAACGGCGGGCCGGCTTGACCTTGGCGCCTATGGTGACGCACTGGAGACCGGGGCAGCCGATCGCAGATTCCGTTCCGAGCGCCGGGGCCGGGCGCTGTTAGTCTCGGCACGTTCGGTGTTCGATAGCTCTCCCGGGGTCGCCCTCCTGCTGGCCGAGCAGGACACCGAGGCCATTTTGAGTGCTACGGATACGGCGGCCACAAAGCTGCTGGCCGCCAGCTTGTTAATCAGCATCGCCGCGGTAATGCTGCTGGCCAGCTTCGCGGCGTGGCTGTCATGGAGAATCCGCCGACTGAGTGAAGCCGCGTCCAGGTCTCTGGATCAGCGCGGCCGGATTCGCTCACCTCTCCCGGAGGGCGGCAGCCGTGACGAGATCGGAGACCTGTCCCGCAGCTTCAGCAGGCTGCTGAGTCGCCTGACGGAGTACAACGCCTATCTGCAATCCCTGGGCGAGAAACTGACCCACGAGCTACGGACCCCGATGACCGTGGTGCAGACGTCGCTGGAGAACCTGCGCGTCGATCCACATGGGGAGAGGGCCGCCACCTATCTCGAGCGGGCCCGGACCGGGGTCGAGCGCCTGCAGGCGATGATGGCCGCCCTGGGCGCCGCAACCCGTATCGAACAGGCGATCCAGACCAGCGAGCCTGAGCGCTTCGATGCGGTCAACGTCATCGCGGAACTTGCGGCGGCCTACGCGGAGACGGTAGCGGACACCGCAATCGAGATCGACCTCACCGAGGAAGCCTGCCCGATCGAGGGATCGGCTGATCTGCTCGCGCAGATGCTGGACAAGTTGTTCGCAAATGCGCTGGACTTCTGCCCGCAAGGCGGGCGTATCGGGCTGATCGTGCGGAAATCCGGATCAGACTGTGTGATTCGCATATCCAATACCGGCAGCCGCCTGCCGGAAGGGCTGGAAGACCGCTTGTTTGAATCCATGATTTCAGCGCGCTCCGGGCCCGCAGGCAAGCCACATCTGGGTCTTGGCCTCTATGTGGCTCGATTGATCGCAGAGTTGCATTCAGGGGCTATCAGTGCACGCAACCTCCCGAATGACGGGGGTGTCGAGTTCTGCGTGTGTATCCCGCTCTCGAGCAGCATCACGAAGTAGGGGTATCTACTTATTCAGCTTGTGTGGTAGAAAGTGCCAAATTGATGTTGCGATGCAACAAAAGGAGACTTCCATGGCCACCTGCCTGAGTAGACCTTTTCTTTATCTTTGCGGAGTGCTGTACCTGGGTTTCGGACTCTGGGTCCTTCTGGACCCATATAGCGGACCCGCATCACTGGCCTCGGGAGACACTGGCGGCACGCTGCTGGACGTGACCGGGACGCACGGTGGCTTCAATGTCGCCGTGGGTCTTTTCATGCTGTTCGCGGCGGGCACACCGGCCTGGCATCGCCCGGGGCTCCTGCTCGTGGCACTGATGAACGGCGGATACCTCGCCGGGCGTCTGATCGAACTGGCGCTCTACGGCTCGCAGTCAAACGTGCTCGCGGCAGTCATGGCGCTGGAAACCGTGCTCTGTGCGGTCGCCATCTCGATGGCAGTGCGCAGGCGGGCCGTTCCAGTCCGGTAATCGTGCCCGGCGCCGAACAACGCCTCCGCGGTGACATTTCGATCCGGCCGTGGCAACGCTCGGATGTGGATGACCTGTTCGCGGCGGCCCTCGAACCCTCGGCCGATGTCTACCGGTGGCTACCCTGGTGTCGCCCGGACTATCAGAAGGATGACGCCGAGGAATGGGTCGCTTTGCAGATCGGGTCCTTCGCTCGCGGCGCGGAGCTCGAGTTTGTTATCACCGACCGCCAGGACCGGTTCCTCGGGGGCTGCGGCCTGAACCACATCCTCGAGGCGTACAGGATGGCCAACCTCGGCTATTGGGTCCGCTCAACCGAAACGGACCGCGGCATCGCGTCCGCGGCGGTAAGACGGCTCGCGGACTGGGCTTTCGGCGAGACCGGGCTCGAACGTCTCGAGATTCTTGCCGCGACGGACAACCCGCGCAGTCAAAGGGTTGCGCAGCGGGCGGGCGCCACCCGTGAAGGCGTGCTGAGGTCCCGCCTGTGGTGTCATGGACGATTCCACGATGCAGTGGTTTACTCTATCGTCCGTGAGTCCTGGACGACGGTCTGATGACCCGTCCGAAAGATGCCGCCGGCAATGCGAGCGGCCGCCCGGGCTGCATCAGAACACCAGGTTCATTGTTGAATTGGCCGCCGGAGAGTAGTCATGAAGATCGCTGTGATCGGCGCCGGCAATGTCGGCGGCACCCTCGGTCGCCGCTGGAGCAACGCGGGCCATGAGGTCGTCTTCGGGGTCCGGGACCCCGCTGCAGAAAAGACACGCAAACTGATCGCCGCCTGTGCTGAAGGAACATCCGCCGCCCTGCCCGCAGACGCCGCCGCAGATGCAGAGGTGGTGGTGCTGGCCATCTGGTGGCACGTGGCAGAGGAGGTCATCCTGGGGCTCGGCGACCTGGCCGGCAAAGTCCTGATCGATTGCACCAACCCGCTGGACGAGAATCTCCAGCTGACTCATGGCCATACTGAGTCTGGCGGCGAAATGATCGCCGATTGGGCGCCGACGGCGCGGGTCGTCAAAGCCTTCAATACAGTCCCCTGGGAAGCGATGGCAGACCCGGAGTACGGTGGCCAGCATCCGACGCTGTTCTTCTGTGGCGGCGACGAATTCGCGGCCGAGACGGTTCGCGCGCTGATACTGGACATAGGCTTCGAGCCTTGTTACGTCGGCGGGATAGAGATGTCGCGCTATCTCGAGCCGCTGGCAGCCCTGTGGATAATGGCATGCCGTATCCGCCAACCCGGCTCTGATTTCGCATTCCGGCTGATCGGCCGGAACGGCGAGGGGCCTCAGTGAGCGCCCCCCAGGAGCCGCTGGCTGGAGGCTGCCTGTGCGGAACGGTCCGTTTCACGGTCCGCTCGCCGGCCTCTGCTCCCGCACTGTGCCATTGCAGGAGTTGTCGCAAGGCCTGCGGGGCGCCGGCGCTCGCCTGGGCGACGTTTCATGTCTCGAACGTGGATTTTGACGCCAGCCTCCCTGCTTACTACCGCTCTTCAGCGGGCGTGACCCGCGGTTTCTGCCGCCACTGCGGAACGCCGCTGACCTATGCGCACGACGACTACCCGGATTATGTCGATGTCACCGTGGCGAGCCTGGATGATCCGGACAGCCTGCCGCCAAGGGACCAGATATGGACCGGTCATCGTCTGGCCTGGATGGAGCGTCTGGACGAGATGCCCGAGTACCAGAGAACCAGGAAGGAATGATGAAAAAGATCTGCCTGGCCCAGGCCTGCGCGCTGTTGCTGGCGGTCTGTGTCCCGGCCGCGGGCGAGGACCTGGGTGGCGTAATCATCGCTCCGCCGGACGGCGCCGATTGGACGCTGGTTCAGGCAAACAGCCAGTCGCTGGTCTGGATGAAGCGCACCGGTGATCCCGATATTACCTTCGGGGTGGCGCTGCTCACCCGGCCGATCGCGACCGATTTCGCCACCCGGTCGGATTTCGCCGACTGGGTCCGCCGGGCGGCAGAGACCAACCCGGACCCTGATCGATTCCATCTCCGGCAGAACGAGGTGCTCACCGGTGACGATGTGGAGGACAACTGCGTCCGCTATCACCGCGTCATCGAGGATCGCCTGGCGGGGGAAGATCCGGACACGGCGCTGCGCCTGGAGGTGTCCGGCGTCGCCTGCAGACATCCGGACGAGCCAATGCGCTACTTCGATGCGCAGTACTCGGGACGGATGCCGCTGCCCGTCCGCTTGCCGCCGACCCTGGCCAAAGAGGGGAGGTCATTCCTGGACAGCCTGGGCTTCTCCGGGGTACCGGAGGACGGGGACTGGTCTCTGGCCGAGGGTGAGCCGGTCAGAACGCAAAGAGAAAAGACCTGACCGCCTTGAGACGGCGACCGGGTCAAACACCCAGATAGGCGAGGATGCCCTTGGCCGCCTCGCGACCTTCGTAGACCGCGGTGACCACCAGATCGGAGCCCCGGACCATGTCACCTCCCGCGAATACGCCGGGCTGAGTGGTCTGGAACGGGAAGCGCCCCATCGGGTCGATACGCACACGGCCATCCTCGTGAAGCCCGACGCCCATGTCGGCCAGCCACGCCGGCGGGCTGGGGCGGAATCCGAATGCAACGATGACCGCGTCGGCCGGCAGGACCTGCTCGGTTCCGGGCACCGGCTCCGGTCGGCGCCGACCCCCCGGATCAGGATCTCCCAGGCGGGTCTCGACGACCCTGACCCCCGCCACCCGGCCGTTGCCGACAATCTCGACCGGCTGTCGGTTGAACAGGAATTCAACGCCCTCTTCGCGGGCGTTGCGTACTTCCCGTCGCGATCCCGGCATGTTCTCCTCGTCGCGCCGATACGCGCAGGTGACTTTTTCTGCTCCCTGCCTGACGGCGGTGCGATTGCAGTCCATGGCGGTGTCGCCGCCACCCAGGATCACGACCCGTCGACCCTCCATCGAGACGTGGTCACGGCCGTCGCCTTCCCCTAACAGCCGGTTTACGTTGGCGATCAGATACGGCAGTGCCTCGTAAACGCCTTCCTGGTCCTCACCGGGCATCCCGCCGCGCACAGCATTGTAGGCGCCGACGCCGAGGAACACTGCGTCGTAATCCGAGACCAGTTGATCTGGCGCGACATCCCTGCCCACTTCGGTATCCAGCACGAACTCGACGCCCATCTCCTCCAGGACCGCACGCCGTGTCTCTACGACCTCCTTCTCGAGTTTGAACGGTGGGATCCCGTAGGTCAGAAGGCCTCCGACACGGGGGTACCGGTCGAACACGGTCGTCCGGACACCACGGCGCGTCAGGACGTCCGCCACCGCCAGACCGGCCGGCCCGGCGCCCACGATGGCCACCTCACGGCCGGTGTCTCTGACCGCCGTAAGATCCGGTCGCCAGCCCCTGCGGATCGCCTCGTCGGTGATGTACTTCTCGACGTTGCCGATCGTGACCGCCCCAAAGCCGTCATTGAGCGTGCAAGCGCCCTCGCATAGCCGGTCCTGGGGACAGATGCGCCCGCATATCTCCGGAAGGGGATTGGTCAGGTGAGACAGCTCGGCCGCCTCGAACAGATTGCCTTCCTCGATCAACCTGAGCCAGTTGGGGATGTAGTTGTGGACCGGGCACTTCCACTCGCAGTACGGGTTGCCGCAGCTCAGGCAACGACCCGACTGGCGGGACGCCGCCTCCGCATCGAACTGGCCATAGATCTCGCCATAGTGCCGGATGCGCTCGTCGGCAGGCTCTTTCTCCGGATCCTGCCGCGGTATCTCGAGAAACTGAAGGGTCTTCTCCACCATAACTGTCGCGCCCTAGGCTGCCTGCCTCAGTGTCTCCATCAGCGTCTCGAGATCCGCCGCCTTCGGTTTCACCAGCCAGAAGCGCGGCAGGTAGCTGCGGAAATCGTCCAGTATCTCCCGTCCCAGAGCGCTG